>Ga0209017_10000591_pt1 | contig 34794 bp, 28 predicted proteins | sample YNPBryunderm2012_FD_185812 | JGI IMG/M metagenome (GOLD analysis project Ga0209017, IMG submission 185812) | Anoxygenic and chlorotrophic microbial mat microbial communities from Yellowstone National Park, USA - YNP Bryant MS undermat 2012... ...
AAGGGGTCAGACCAGGGGCCGGTAGTTCCGTTCTAAAGGCGGGCTTAGAGCCCGGCTTGCCACAACGCTTTCCAAATGGGGCTGCCAAGATCGGTGAGCGCGTCCAGCACATTAAAGTGATGGCAGTCTGGTAGGGCGATGACCTCCGTGCAGACTTCAGGCCAGCTTTGCTTGAGCAGGTGGCTTTGGCGCTGAAACTCGCTGGACTCCAGCGCTCCCACCGCCAGCACCAGCGGGGCCCGCAGGGTGGGGGTTTTGTAGACAGGACTGCAAGCCCTGGCGCTTTCCACATCGAGCCTTAGATCGGCGTTGAACGACACTTGAATCAACGGCTCTAGATCGAACAAACCGCTAATGGAGATGCCCCCGGCAATGGCTTCTGAGGGGAGGCTATAGCGATCCCAGGGGGTGGCGAACATCTCGGCAGTCAGGTGCCCCCCTGCGGAGTGCCCGCTGATCAGCAGGGGCACTCCCTCCAGGCCATACCGTGGGGCCGCCTGGTAGAGCCAGGCCACCGCCCGCCGACATTGTTCGGTGATCTGGCCGATGCTCACGGCTGGGCAGAGCGCATAGTTAAGCACCGCCAGGCTTATGCTCCGGGCCACCAGCGGCGGGGCCAGCCAGGAGAAATCGTCCTTGTCGAAGGCCCGCCAGTAGCCGCCGTGGATGAAGACCAGCAGGTAGCGGCTGTTCTCAGCCAGAAAGAGGTCGAGGGTCTCGTTGGGGCCGTCGCCGTAGGCCAGGTTGCGCTGGTGTGGCAGGGTATCGCGGGCAACTTGGGCTGCCTGGGCCCAGCGCCGGAAGTATTCCGGGGCCTCCGGCACCGTTAAGCGGGGGCTGTACTCGAGTTCGTACCAGGAAGGCTCGCTCATACGCTCAGGTACTGTTTCCAAACCTCGGGCCGGGCCTTCAGGCTGGTGGAGTCGCCCTGCCAGACCACCCGGCCTTTCTCCAGGATGGTGTGCTGATCGGCCAGGGCTAGGAGGCGCTCGAGGTACTTGTCAATCACCAGGATGGTCTGGCCGCTTTCCTTGAGTAGGCGCAAGACCCGCCAGATCTCCTCCCGCAACAATGGGGCCAGGCCCTCAGTGGCCTCGTCCAGAATCAAAAGCCGGGGGTTGGTCATTAGGGCCCGACCAATGGCCAGCATCTGCTGCTCGCCCCCGGAGAGCTGGGAACCCAGGTTGTTGCGACGTTCCTCTAGGCGTGGGAAGAGCTCCCAGACCCGCGCCAGCGTCCAGGGGTTTGGGCTTTGGTTGCGGTTGGCCGCGAAGGCGACCAGGTTCTCCTCCACCGTAAGGTTGGGAAAAATCTGTCGCCCCTCGGGAACTATAGCAACGCCCAGGGCCGCAATCTGCTCGGGGGCCAGGGCTTCGATGAACCGCCCGGCTAAGCGAATCCGTCCCTTACGGGCGGGGGTCAGGCCCAGGATGGATCGCACGGTGGTGGTTTTGCCCATGCCGTTGCGGCCCAGCAGGGTGGCCACCTGGCCTTCCTCCACCCGTAGGTTCACCCCGAACAACACCTGGCTCTGGCCGTAGAAGGTTTCCAGGTTTTCTACCTCGAGCAAAGCGCTCACGCGGTATCCCCCTCCTCGCCCAGGTAGGCTTTGTGCACCTCCGGGTTGGCCCGGATTTCCGCCGGGCTCCCCGAGGCGATCACCTGGCCGTAGACCAGTACCGAGATGCGCTGCGCCAGCCGGAAGACCGCGCCCATGTCGTGCTCGACCAGCAAAATGGTGTGCTTTCGGGCCAGGCGGGCAATCAGCTCGACCATCTTCTCCGATTCCTCCAGGCCCATCCCGGCCATAGGCTCGTCCAGCAGCAGGAGTTTGGGACGAGAGGCCAGGGCCAGGCCTACCTCGAGGGCCCGCTGCTCCCCGTGAGAGAGCTGGCCCACCACCACCTCAAAGCGCTGGGCCAGCCCGATCTGTTCGGCCACGGCTAGGGCCGCTTCGGTCAGGTGTTTTTCCCGGGCAACCGGCTGCCAGAAACGGAAGCTGCTGCCCGAGCGGGCCTGCACGGCCAGCTCGAGGTTGGCCCGAACGGTTTGGTTCTTGAACAGGTTGGTGATCTGGAAGGTGCGGGCCAGGCCCCGGTGCACCCTCAGGTGGGCGGGCAGATGGGTGATGTCTTCACCCTGGAAGCGCACCCGCCCACCGCTGGGCTTGAGCACGCCGGTGATCAGGTTGATCAGGGTGGTCTTGCCGGCCCCATTAGGCCCGATCAGGGCGTGGATCTCGCCCGGGGCCACGCTCAGGCTGCAGTTGTTTACCGCCAGCAGACCGCCAAAGTGCCTGCTGAGCCCCACCAACTCCAGCAGGCTCATACCTTCCTCCGCAAAAGCCCGGCCAGGCCCTGGGGGGCAAAGAGCACGATCAAAAGCAGGATCACCCCCACCCCAAGCTGCCAGTGAATGGTCAGGTCCTGCAGCACCTCTTCCACCAGCGAGAGCACCGCTGCCCCCAGCACCCCACCCCAGAACTGGCCCACCCCACCCAGGATGACCATCATCATCAGGTGGCCGGACTGCTGCCAGGCCAGCAGGCTGGGCGAGACGTACTGGGTGTAATGGGCCATCAACACCCCGGCCAGGCCCGCTATAGCCCCGGCCAGTACAAAAGCCACTAGCTGAAAGCGGAAGACCGGATAGCCCAGGGCCAGGGCGCGGGACTCGTTTTCCCGGATGGCCTGCAAGACCCGCCCAAACCTCGAGTGCACCAGCCTGTGCATCAAATAAAGCGCGGCCAGCAGCACCCCCAGGGTCAGGTAGTACAGCGTGGTGTCGTTCAGCTCAAAAAGTCCAAACTCCGGTCGCCGGGCCCTGAGACCGTCCTCGCCGCCATACTGCTTGAAGGAGACCACCAGGTAGTAGATCATCTGGGCGAAGGCCAGGGTGATCATGATGAAGTAGACCCCTCGCGTGCGCAGGCTGATGACCCCGATCAGGAGGGCTAAGAGTCCGCTCAAGCCCACTGCTGCTACCCAGATGACCCAGGCCGAGGTGACGCCTTCGCGCATCAGTATGGCCACCGTGTAGGCACCCAGGCCAAAGTAGGCCGCGTGTCCGAAGCTCACCATCCCCCCGTAGCCCAGAATCAGGTTCAGGCTGCTGGCGGCCAGGGCGTAGACCATAATTTTGGTGAGGAGGCCCTGGTAGAACTCGAGGCCCGTGGCAGCAGCGATGGGTGGGAAGGCCAGCAGCAGGCTTAGTAAAACCATGGGAAAGAACCAGCGCATTCTGCCCCCCTACGTCCGCACCGGAAAGAGCCCCTGTGGCCTCAAGAAGAGCACCACCGCCATCAGCAGATAAATCAGGATCGAGGCTAGGGCTGGCCCCAGGTTGGAGGCCACTTCTGGCGAGGCCACCTGGGAGAGCAGCAGCGGCAGAAAAGCCCGCCCGGCGGTGTCCATCAAGCCCACCAGCAAAGCCCCTACCAGGGCCCCCTTGATGGAGCCGATGCCGCCGATCACGATCACCACGAAAGCCAGAATCAAGATGCTCTCCCCCATGCCGATCTGCACTGCCAGAATGGGTCCCAGGAAGGCTCCGGCGATGGCAGAGAGCCCGGCCCCCACCCCAAACAGCAGGGTGAAGAGGGGCTTGATGGGCACACCCATAGCCTGAGCCATCTCGCGGTTGGAAGCCCCGGCCCGAAGCCACATGCCCACCTTGGTGCGGTTGACCAGCCAGAACAAAAGCAGTGCTACCAGAAGCCCGACCCCGATGATGACCAGGCGGAAGGCCGGGTAGTACAGGCCGGGCAGAATCTCCACCGGCCCCGATAGCCCCTCTGGCGTTGAGAGCAACAGGGGTTGCGAACCCCAGATCATCCGCACCACCTCGTTGATGATGAGAATCAAGGCAAAGGTGGCCAGCACCTGCGAAAGGTGGTCGCGCCGGTAAAGCTGGCGCAGCACGCTGAGCTCGAGCAGCATCCCGACCAAGGCAGTGCCCAGCACGGCCAGTGGCACGGCCAGCCAGAAGTTACCGGTGGCCCCGACCAAAGTAGCGGTCAGGTAGGCCCCAATCATGTACAGCGAGCCGTGGGCCAGGTTGATGGTGTCCATGATGCCCAACACCAGGGTCAGGCCGGCTGCTAGCAAAAAGAGCATCAGGCCAAACTGGAAACCGTTTAGAACCTGCTCTACGAATAGGGTTGGCGGCATAGCTGGGCGCTGGGATGAGTTGGCTTATCTTAACCTGCACCTGTCCACATAAGCATCGCGGTGGTTGGTGAAGATGGTACCCACCTGGCGGTTTACTATCTCGCCCCCTGGCTGCTGGATGACCTGGCGCAGGTAGTAGTTTTGGATGGGGTAGCCGTTAGGGCTAAAGCGGATGAACCCGCGGGTGCTGTTGAACCCAGCCAGCATGGTCTTACGCAGCTCATCTTTCTTGCTCAGATCACCCCCTACGGCCTTGATGGCGGTATCCAGCAACAGCGCTGCATCGTAGCCCTGCGAGGCATAGAGGGTGGGGATGCGGCCATAGGTTTTGCGGAAGTCCTCCACGAAGCGCTGGTTGATGGGGTTGTTGAGTTCTAAAGTCCATTGTGAGCTATTGTAGATGCCCACCAGGGCCCGGCCCACGGCACGGATCACGTCGGCATCGGCTGAGAAGCCCGGCAGGAACAGGGGAATTTCCCGCAGTAGCCCGGACTCGGCGTACTGCTTAATGAAATTCACGCCCATAGCCCCCGGCTCGAAGGCGTAAACCGCTTTGGGTCGCGTCGCACGAATCTGGGCGATCTCCGCCGAGAAATCGAGCTGGCCAAGCCGGTGGTAGACCTCGGCCACCACCCGGCCTCTAAAGTAGCGCTTGAAGCCAGTAAGGGCATCGCGCCCAGCGGGGTAGTTGGGCGCCAGCAGGAAGACATTCTCGAAGCGGCGGGTCTGCACGTACTGGCCCATGGCCTCGTGCAGGTTGTCGTTTTGCCAGGCTACGTTCACGAAGTAGGGGCTGCACTGCTCCCCGGCATACTCCGAGGGACCGGCATTGGGGCTGATGTAAAAGGTCTTTTCCTCGAAGATGGCGTCACCCACGGCCAGGAGGATGTTAGAGAAGATGATGCCGGTGAGGAAGTCTACCCGGTCGCGCTTGAGCATGCGGTCTACAGCCTGGCGGGCCACGTCGGGGTTTTGCTGGTCGTCTGCCACGATAACCTCTACCGGCAGGCCCCCGAGCTGGTTGTTGAGGTGGCGCAAGGCCAGGTTGAAGCCATCGCGAACGTCGATCCCTAGGGCTGCCCCTCCGCCCGAGAGGGTGCTAACAAAGCCCACCTTGACGCTGCGCTGAGCCAAGGACAGAGAGCCAATCGCTAAAAGAACCAACAGCCAAACCAGCTTTTTCATCTTGCCTCCTTCTTAGCCATGCGTGTGGCCTCCGTTGAGAGGGTTATAGGGAGTGTAACCAAGGGCTTCTGCATAAAAATCAACCTTTCAGTGGGTAGTTCAAAGCAAGGTGCGTACCTGCCAGAGCTCCGGAAAAAGCACAATCTCGAGGGCCCGCTTGAGATAGGCCACCCCGGCGGTGCCCCCGGTGCCTTTTTTGTGGCCGATGGTGCGCTCGACGGTGGTGAGGTGGCTAAAGCGCCAGCGGCGGAAATTGACCTCCACATCCACCAGTTTTTCTGCCAGGTAGTACAAATCCCAGTAACGTTCAGGCTGCCGGTAGACCGTAAGCCAGGCCTCGGCCACAGCTTCCTGAGGTTCGTAGGGTTTGGCGAAGTCGCGCTTGAGCACGGCCTCGGGCAGCGCAAGACCGCTCTGGGCCAGCAAGCGGAGCGCCAGATCGTACAGGCTGGGGGCATGTAAAGCGGCCTCGAGCCTCCGGTACTGCTCGGGTTTGTGCTGGTGGGGTTTTGTCATGAAGGGTTCTTTATTCCCCAGCAAGAACTCGATCAGGCGGTACTGGTACGACTGAAACCCCGAGGCCCGGCCAAAAGCCGAGCGGAATTGGAGGTAGTCCGAGGGGGTCATGGTGGCCAGCACCTCCCAGCTGGCGCTCATCTGCTCCTGGGCCCGGCAGACCCGGGTGAGCATCTTGAGGGCCGGATCCACGATGCCCTGCTGCAGCAGCCCCATGGCGCTTTGCAGCTCGTGGATGATGAGTTTCATCCAGAGCTCCTGCACCTGATGAATAACGATAAACAGCATCTCGTCGTGGGCCTCGGTGAGGGGCTGCTGGGCGGCCAGGAGTGTCTCCAGGCACAAGTAGTCGCCATACGACAGGTCATGACTAAAGTCGGTGTGGGCGGCTTGGTAGGTGGTGTCTTTCATCAGGTTACCTTGGCCCTCTCCTGGAAGCGTGCCTCCCTCCAAAGCCCGCTTTGCATGACCTGGGCCAGCCTATGCACCGCCTGGTAGACATCCTCAAAGCGCAGGTAAAGTGGCGCGAAGCCAAAGCGTAGGATGTCGGGGGCGCGGAAGTCCCCCACCACCCCCTGGGCGATTAGGGCCTGCATGATGGCATAGCCTTCCGGGTGTCGGTAAGACACCTGGCTGCCGCGCCGGGCGTGCTCGAGCGGGGTGGCTAGCTGGAAGCCGTAGCGGGCGGCCAGGGGCTCCATCAACTGGATGAAGAGGTCGGTGAGCTGGAGCGACTTCTGCCGCACCAGGGCCATGTCTACGCCCTCGAAGACCTCGAGGGCCGCCTCCAGGGCGCTCAGTGAGAGAATGGCGGGGGTGCCCACCGTCAGGCGGCGCAGGTCTTCGGCTGGTATGTACTCGGGACTAAAGGCAAAGGGGTCAGCGTGTCCCATCCAGCCGGTAAGAAAGGGACGGGTGGCAGCCTGGTGTCGCCGGGCCACGAACAGAAACGCCGGTGCGCCAGGGCCTCCGTTCAAGTACTTGTAGCCACAGCCCACGGCGAAATCCACCTGGGCCTGGTTCAGGTGTACCGGAAATGCGCCAGCGCTATGGGCCAGATCCCACACCACCAGCGCGCCTTTTTGCTGGGCCAGCCGGGTCAGGTGGGCCATCTCGTAGCGGTAGCCCGTGCGGTAGTCCACCTCGGTGAGCAGCAAGACCGCAACCTCTTCGTCCAGGCTTTTGTCTATCTCCTCTTTGGACACCAGCCGCAGTTCATGGCGCTTCAGCAGCTCGGTGATGCCCTGGGCGATGTAGAGGTCGGTGGGAAAGTTGGCGATGTCGGAGAGGATCGCCCTACGCCCCGGGCGGAGCTCGAGCGCGGCCAGAAGCACCTTAAAGAGGTTCACCGAGGTGGAGTCGGCCACCACCACCTCGTCCGGTTCGGCCCCAACCAGCCGGGCGATTCTGGCCCCCACCCGCTGGGGCAGGTCAATCCAGCCGTGGGTGTTCCAGCTTTTGATCAGGCTCTGGCCCCACTCTTGCTGTATCACCTGCGCCATGCGGGCCACCACCCGCTTAGGCAGGGCCCCCAGCGAGTTGCCGTCCAGGTAGATGACCCCCTCGGGCAGCAAGAACTCCTCCCGCTTGGCTGCTAGAGGATCGGCTTGGTCGAGGCTTTTGATCTCGGCGAGGGTCATGGGTCTCCTTACTCGGGGATCACCGCGGTGGCCTCGATCTCCACCTTGGCCCGCTCTTCTATCAGGGCCTTAACCTCCACCACCGACATGGCCGGGTAGTGACGGCCCATCAGCGCACGGTAGATCTCCCCCAGGGCTGGCAAGGAGTCCAGGTACTCCTGCCTGCTGGTGATAAACCAGGTCAGACGCACCAGATGCTCGGGCCGACCACCCGCTTCAGCCAGGGTTTCCAGGATGTTTTGCAGGGCCTGGCGGGCCTGGGCTGCGAAGTCGTCGCTCTCAAAAATGCCCTGACGGTTCCAGCCAACCATGCCGGCTAAAAAGACCAGCCTGCCCTGGGCAGCGATCCCGTTCGCGTAGCCCCTGGGTGTGGGCCAGCCCTGGGGCTGAAGAACCTGGAAGTGTTTGGCGCTTTGTTTCATGGCATTCAGGATAACCTGTTGGCCGCCTCCGACGCTGCTTCTTGGCGCAGCACGAAGCGCTGTAACTTGCCGGTCTGGGTGTGCGGCAGGCTTTCGCGGAACTCGATAAGCCGTGGATACTTGTAGGGGGCGATTTGCTGCTTCACGAAATCTTGCAGCTCCTTAACCAGCTCGGCGGAGGGGCTCAGGCCCGGGCGCAGCACCACATAGGCCTTCACCACCTGTCCCCGCTCGGGGTCTGGGGCGCCCACCACCGCGCACTCGGCCACCGCGGGGTGGAGCAGCAGGGCGTCCTCCACCTCGGGCCCGGCGATGTTGTAGCCCGCCGAGACGATCATATCGTCGGTGCGGGCCTGGTAGATAAAGTAGCCCTGCTCGTCTACCAAGTAGGCATCTCCGGTGATGTTCCAGCCGTTCTGGACGTAGTTGTACTGCCGTTCGTCGGCCAGGTAGCGGCAGCCGGTGGGGCCCTTTACCGCCAGGCGGCCAATCTGTCCAGGGGGAAGGGGGTTGCCCTCTTCGTCCAGTACGCAGGCCTGGTAGCCCGGCACGGGTTTGCCGGTGGCTCCTGGCTTGGCCTCTTCCTCGGTGTGGGAGATGAAGATGTGCAGCATCTCGGTGGCCCCGATGCCGTCGATGAGCTCAATGCCGGTGACCTCCTTCCAGAGCCGACGGGTAGAAGCCGGCAGGGGCTCGCCCGCCGAAACGCATTTCTTCAGTGAGGAGAGGTCGTGCTGCTGGGCCAGGGGCGCCATGGCCCGGTAGGCGGTGGGGGAGGTGAAAACCACGCTGGCCTTGAACTCAGGGATGGCCGCCAGCAGGAGCTCGGGGCTGGCCCGTTCCAGCAGCACGCTGCGGGCCCCGATCCGCATGGGGAAGAGCACCAAGCCACCCAATCCATAGGTGAAAGCCAGGGGGGGGCTGCCGATAAAGACATCCTCCGGGCTGGCCCGCAAGATGTATTTGCCGAAGGTGTCGCAGATGGCCAGCAGGTCACGGTGAAAGTGTACGCAGCCCTTGGGTTTGCCGGTGGTACCGGAGGTAAAGGCGATAAGGGCCGCGTCGTCACTGGCGGTGTCCAGATTAGCAAAAGTGCTGGGCTTGCCCCTCATCAGGGCCTCGAGCTGTCCTCCCTCGCCCCAGTAAAGCGCCTGTTTTAGACAGGGGCAGCCAGCCCGGGCCTGCTCCAGCTCGTCTTTGAGCCGGATGTCGCACAGGGCGTGGGAAATCTGGGCCTTTAGGATGATCTCGCTCAGTTCCTTGGCCCGCAGCAAAGGCATGGTGGTCACGACGATGCCCCCGGCCTTCAATACCGCGTACCAGGCGGCCACCAGCAAGGGGTGGTTGGGGGCCCGCAGCAGCACACGGTTGCCGGGCTCGAGGCCCATGTCCTCTACCAGCACATGGGCTATGCGGTTGGCCTGTTCCAGCAGCGCGCCGTAGCTCAGATGCAGACCAGGCGAGACCAGGCAGGGCCGGTCGGGGTGCTTTAGGGCCATCCGGTCCAAAAGCTCGCTGGCGCCGTTGAGCCGCTCGGGAAACTGTAGCTCAGGTAGCATGAAGATGAGCTCAGGCCAGGCCTCTTTAGGCGGCAGGTTGTCGCGGACAAAACTGTCAGTGTGGGCGGTGTATCCCATGGCAAACCTCCCTATTCATGCTGTAACCCCCTCCGTGCGGTAGGCTTTGAGCAACTCGCGGGCGATGATGAGTTGCTGCACCTCGCTGGCCCCTTCGTAGATGCGCAAGGCGCGAATCTCGCGGTAGAGTGACTCCACCACCTGCCCCCGGGTCACGCCCAGTCCGCCCCATAGCTGCAAGGCCGCGTCTATCACCTGCTGGGCGTTCTCGGTGGCGAAGAGCTTGGCCATGGCGGCCTCCTGCGTGACCTGCCGGCCCTGGTCGCGCAGCCAGGCCGCACGGTAGGTGAGCAGGGCTGCGGCGTCTACCTGGGTAGCCATCTGGGCCAGGCGGGCCTGGGTGAGCTGGAAGTCGGCCAGGGTCTGGCCGAACATCTTGCGGTGCGTCGCGCGATGCAAAGCCTCATCCAGCGCGCGCCGGGCGAAGCCTAAAGCCGCTGCCGCGACCGAGGTACGGAAGATGTCCAGGGTCTGCATGGCGATTTTGAAGCCCTGGCCTTCTGTGCCCAGAAGCTGGCTTCTGGGAATGCGGCAGTTTTCAAAGTGGAGCGTAGCCAGCGGGTGCGGCGCCATGACCTCGAGGCGCTGGGCGATCTTCAGGCCTGGTGTATCGGCCTCCACCACAAACGCGCTGATGCCCCTCGAGCCCTGGCTACCCGGCGCGCGGGCGAAAACCACGTAGAAGTCGGCGATGCCGCCGTTGGAGATCCAGGTCTTCCGTCCGTTTAGCACGTAGCTCTCGCCTTCGGGGCGGGCCTCAGTGGTCATGGCCCCCACATCGGAGCCCGCCTCGGGTTCGGAAAGGGCAAATGCGGCGATGTACTCGCCTTTTGCTACCCTGGGCAGGTAATGAGCTTTTTGTTCCGGGGTGCCATGCAGGGTAATGGCGCCCGAACCTAGGCCCTGCATGGCAAAGGCGAAGTCGGCCAGGCCCTGGTGGTAGGCCAGGGTCTCGCGGATGAGACAGACGGCGCGGGTGTCTATGCTTTCGTAGAGGCCTCCGTAGGCCCGACCTCCCACCGCATAGCGCGTCCAGCCCGCCTCGCCGAGCGCCCGCACCAGTTTGCGGCAGGCTTTGTCCACCTGGTGCACGGAGCTTGCCCCCTCCCGAAGGGGACTGTCCAAGTCCGGGCTGTCGTGCGAGCTGAGGTTGTGCGCTGCCCAGGCCTGCAGCTCCTGGGCCAGCTTGCGGTGATGGGCTTCGAAGAAGGGCCACTCGAGGTGTGCGCGCTGCATTCAATCCCCCTCGAAAACCGGTGTCTCTTTGGCCACAAAGGCCTGGTAAGCCCGGCGGAAGTCCTGGGTGGTCATGCACAAAGCCTGGGCCTGGGCCTCGGCCTCGATGGCCTCGTCTAAGCCCATGCTCCACTCCTGGTGCAGCATTTTCTTGGTCATGGCGTGGGCGAAGGTGGGGCCCTTGGCCAGCTCGAGGGCAAACTGCTGGGCTTCCTCCAGTAGCTGCTCTGGCGCACACAGCCGGTTGAAGAAGCCCCAGGCCAGGCCCTCCTCCCCGCTCATGGCCCGGCCTGTGTACAAAAGCTCGGCGGCCCGGCCCTGCCCGATGATGCGCGGCAGCATGGCGCAGGCCCCCATGTCACAGCCCGCCAGCCCCACCCGACTGAACAGGAAAAGGGTTTTGCTCTGGGCGGTGCCAAAGCGGATGTCCGAGGCCATGGCCAGAATGGCCCCGGCTCCCGCACAAACCCCGTCCACCGCGCTGATGATGGGCTGGGGGCAGGCCCGCATGGCCCGCACCAGGTCGCCGGTCATGCGGGTGAAGGCCAGCAGGCTGGGGGTATCCATCCGGGTCAGGGGGCCGATGATCTCGTGGACGTCGCCGCCCGAGCAGAAGTTGCCCCCGGCCCCGCTGAGCACCACCGCCCGCACGTCCTCGGCGTAGGACAGGGCCCGGAAGAGGTCGCGCAGCTCGGCATAGGACTCGAAGGTCAGGGGGTTTTTGCGCTCGGGCCGGTTTAGGGTGAGGGTAGCCACCCGGCCCTCGACCTGCCAGCGGAAGTGCTGGGCCGGATAGTCGGCCAGGGTACGGGCCCCATCCACCCGCCGCTTCTCTTTCATTGGGCCTCCTTTCCGTTCAGGTGTTGCTTGAGTTTGCCCAAGAGGGCGTAGAGGGTCTCTTTTTCCTCACTCGAGAGCCCCTCGAATAGCTCAATTACCCAGCCCTCGTGCACTGCTGCCATCTCCCCAAACAGGCGCCGCCCCTCGGGGGTGAGCTTGACCACAAAGGAGCGCCGGTCGCTGGGATCCACCTCGCGCCGCACCAGACCTTCGGCCTCGAGCTGGTCGGTAATCCCCGTGACGTTGCCGGTCGTGACCATCATCCGCTTTGAAAGTTCGCTCATCTTCAGGCCTTCCGGGTGGCGCTCGAGCTGGGCTAATAGGTCGAAGCGGGGCAGGGTGGTCTTGAAGTTTTCCCGCAGGCGGCTGCGGATTTTACCAGTGATGCGGTTGGTGCAGGTGAGCATCCGCAGCCAGAGCTTGATGGCCTGGTGGTGGTCGTTGGCCAGGCGGGTCTCGAGGTCTTTTTCCATTGTGAGCATCTATACCTCTCCTCCTGCAACGGCGATGGCCTGTCCGTTAATGGCTGCCGATTCGGGCAGGCACAGCCACAGCACAGCCTGGGCGACTTCCTGCGGCTCCACCAGCCGCCCCTGGGGGTTGGCACGGGTCAGCTCGGCCCGGGCCTGGGCGGCGCTTTTCCCGGTCCTCTGGGCGATGTGGGCCAGGCTGGCCTCGAGCAGGTCGGTCTGGGTGTAGCCGGGGCAGACCGCGTTGACGGTGATGTTTTTTCTGGCCAGCTCGAGCGCCAGGGAACGGGTCAGGCCGATCACCCCGTGCTTGGCGGCACAGTAGGCGCTCACGTAGGGGTAGCCCTTGAGCCCAGCGGTGCTGGCGATGTTGACGATGCGGCCCCAGCCCGCCCCCAGCATTCCCGGCAGCGCGGCCTGGGTGCACAAAAACGTTCCGGTCAGGTTTACCGCCAGCATCCTTTCCCATAGCCCTAGGTCGGTGCGGGCAAAGGGCTGGCTCTCGGCCTGCCCGGCGTTGTTGACCAGTATCGATACGTCCCCCAGCGCACACGCTGCGCCGCCGAAGGCCCTCTGCACATTCTCCGGATCGGTTACGTCGCAGGTTTCCACGTGAACCTCGGTGGCGAGCTCCCCGGCCTGCGCTTCCAACTGGGCCCGGTTGCGCCCCATCAGCGTGAGCCTGGCCCCGGCCTGGGCCAAAGCCGCCGCGATGGCGGCCCCAATGCCGCGCCCGGCGCCGGTCACGACGGCGTGTTTTCCCGCGAGCGACTGCGTGTTCATCGGATGGCCAGCTCCTCGGCCCGCTCGAGCGAGGCCCGGGCCAGGTTGCGCTCGAGCTGGGCCTTGCCCGAGAGGTACTGTTTGGGCCAGCTCACCTCGGTGTAGCCCAGCCGCGCGGCCTGGTTCAGGGTCCAGTGGGGGTCGGCCAGGTGGGGCCGGGCGATGGCGCACAGGTCGGCCCGCCCGGCGGCGATGATGGAATTGACGTGGTCGGCCTCGTAGATGGCCCCCACCGCCATGGTGGCGATGCCCACCTCGTTGCGGATGCGGTCGGCGAAGGGGGTCTGGTACATCCGCCCGTAGACGGGGCGGGCCTGGCGGGTGGTCTGCCCCGAGGAGACATCGATCAGGTCGCACCCGGTCTCCTTGAACAGGCGGGCAATCTCTACCGCGTCGTCGGGGGTGTTGCCGCCGGGGGCCCAGTCGTGGGCGGAGATCCGCACCGACATGGGCAAGTGCTCAGGCCAGACCGCGCGCAAAGCCCGGAAGACCTCGAGGGGGTAGCGGCAGCGGTTCTCCAGGCTGCCCCCATACGCGTCGGTACGGTGGTTGGTAAGCGGACAGATGAAGGCCGAGAGCAAATAGCCGTGGGCGCAGTGCAGCTCGAGCCAGTCGAAGCCCGCCTCCACGCCCCACAAGGCCGCCCGCACAAAGTCGGCCTTGACCCGTTCCATGTCTTCCAGGGTCATCGCGCGGGGAATCTGATTATTAGGGCCGTAGGGGATGGGCGAGGGGGCCAGCAGCGGCCAGTTGCCTTCCGGCAGGGGCTCGTCCTGGGCCTCCCAGCCCACCTGGGTCGAGCCCTTGGGCCCGGCGTGCCCCAGCTGGAGGCCGATCTTGGCATCGCTGTGCTGGTGCACGAAGTCCACGATGCGCTTGTAAGCCAGCATGTGCGCTTCGCTGTACAGCCCCGCACAGCCCGGGGTGATGCGCCCGTCAGGTGAGGGCGCGGTCATCTCGGTGAAGACCAAAGCCGCCCCACCCAGGGCCCGCGCCCCCAGGTGCACCAGGTGGAAGTCGTTCACCAGCCCGTCTTTGGCTGAGTACATGGCCATGGGCGAGACCACCACCCGGTTTTTGAGGGTGAGGCCCCGCAGGCGGAAGGGGGTGAACATGGGCGGAATGGGGCGGGCGGGTAGGCCGGATTTCTGCGCCAGCCAGGCCTCGTAGCCCTCGAGGTACTTGCGGTCGCGCAAGCGCAGGTTCTCGTGGGAGATGCGCTGCGAGCGGGTGAGCAGGCTATAGGCGAACTGCTCGGCTTCAAAGTGGCTGTAGCGCTCCACGTTCTCGAACCACTCGGTGGAGTTGCGGGCGGCGTTTTGCAGCTTCAGCACCTCTATCTGCCGCACCTCCTGGTAGGTTTCCAGCACCTCCTCGAGCTTTTCCGGGGTATCGCCCAGCCGCTCAAAGGTGCGGGCCAGCTCGATGGCGTCCTCCAGGGCCAGCTTGGTACCGCTGCCAATCGAGAAGTGGGCGGTGTGGGCGGCGTCGCCCATCAGCACCACCGGCACCTGGCCGTTCCAGTGCACCCAGCGCTGGCAGACCACCCGGGGAAACTTGATCCAGATGGCCGAGCCGCGCAGGTGGGCGGCGTTGGACATGAGCTTATGGCCGCCCAGGTACTTAGCGAAAAGCCGCTCACAGAAGGCGATGCCCTCCTCCTGGCTCATCTGGTCTAGGCCGGCTTTGAGCCAGACCTCTTCAGGTGTTTCCACGATAAAAGTCGAGGTGTGGGGGTCGAACTGGTAGGCGTGGGCCTGGAACCAGCCCCATTCGGTCTTTTCGAAAGCAAAGGTGAAAGCCGGAAAGGACTGATGGGTGCCCAGCCAGACGAAGCGGCACCTGCGCAGTTCAATGTCGGGCTGGTAGGTTTGCTCATACTTCTTGCGGATGCGGCTGTTGATGCCGTCCGAGGCGATGATCAGATCGGGCTGATAGGCCTGGATTACTGCTTCATCGTCGGTGACTTCTCTCTGGAAGACCAGCTGAACCCCCAGCTCTGAGCATCGCTCCTGTAGGATGTTGAGCAGCTTTTTGCGACCAATCCCGATGAAGCCGTGCCCCCCAGACCGGATGACCCTGCCCTTGAAGTGCACCTCGAGGGCATCCCAGTGGTGGCAGGCCCGGCTGATCTGGAGGTAGCTGGGGCGGTCGGCTCTCTCCAGGTTGCCCAGGGTCTGGTCGGAAAGAACCACCCCCCAGCCGAAGGTGTCATCCGGGCGGTTGCGCTCGAGCACCGTGACCTGGTGGGCCGGGTTCTGCTTTTTTATCAGCAAGGCGAAGTAGAGCCCTGCTGGCCCGCCGCCGATGCAAACGATCTTCATAGCTACTCTCCTGCCGTGGAGCGTGATGATTGTGAGTTTAGTGGTAAACCTGACCGCTTTGTTTGATATCTAAAATATTCAAATCTAAAACAAAATATAGTGTGATGAAACACAAAAGGCCCTGGCATAGCCCGTGCTGTAGCAGGAACCCAGACTAATATGAACCCTGCCCGAATCTAAGGGCAGATCGGCACGGGATGATCTCCCACCGCCTGCGCTTCAGGGGGCACCAGAAAAATCAGGAAAATGTTAGGTGATCTGGCTAATTGTTTTATCCCGCAAAGCCCGCCAGACCTTTTCCGGGGTAAGGGGGATATCTAGGTGAGGGATGTCCAGCGCGTCCATCACCGCGTTGACCACCGCCGGAGTGGCCGCGATGGCCCCCGCCTCGCCCACGCCCTTCACGCCCAGGGGGTTGGTGGGGGAGGGGGTCTGATGGTGGTGCGGCTCGATGGGGGGAATCTGGTCGGCTTTGGGCAAGGCGTATTCCAGGTAGTTGGCGGTGCGGTTCTGTCCTTCCTGGTCGTAGACGATGCCCTCGAGCAAAGCCTGCCCGATGCCCTGGGCGATGCCGCCGTGCTGCTGGCCCTCGAAGAGCAGCGGGTTGACCACCACCCCGCAGTCGTCCACCGCAATGTAGCGCAGAAGGCGTACCTGGCCGGTCTCGCGGTCTACCTCGACCATGGCCAGATGCGCCCCAAAGGGGTAGTTGGCCTCCTTGAGGGAGAAACTGGCGTGCCCCTCGAGGCCCGGCTCCAGACCCGCTGGCAGCTTGCGGGGGTTGAAGGCAGCAGCAAGAATCTGCTCAAGTCCAACCGCTTTGTCGGTGCCGCGCACCCCCCAGCCCTGCTCGAGCAGCTCGATGTCCTCAGGGGCCGCCTCGAGCAGGTGGGCCGCGATGCGAACCATTTTGTCACGCACCAGGTCGGCGGCCTTCAGCACCGCCGAGCCCCCCACCGAAAGGGTGCGGCTGCCCGCTGTGCCCATGCCATAGGGAATAGCCAGGGTATCGCCCTGCACCACGCGGATGCGCTCGGGCGAAAGGCCCAGCCGCTCGGCCACAATCTGCACAAAGGCGTTCTGGGTGCCCTGGCCGTGGGGCGAGGTGCCGGTGAAGATCACCACGCTGCCATCGGGATTAATCCGCACCCCACCGGTGTCCCAGCCATAGCCGGTAATTTCGACGTAGCTGCAAAGCCCCAGTCCCACCAGGCGGCCCTGGCTTCGGGCCTGGGCCTGTTCTGCGCGAAGCTGCTGGTAGTTGCTCACCTCGAGCAGCTTGTCCAGCACCTCGGCGTAGGCCCCGGAGTCGTATTTGGCCCCGGTACGGGTTTTGTAGGGGAAGGGGCCAGCAATAAAGTTCCTGCGACGAATCTCGGCGGGGTCTAGGCCCAGCTCGCGCGCGCCCATGTCCATCAGGCGCTCGAGGTAATAGGTGGCCTCGGGCCGCCCGGCTCCCCGGTAGGCCCCGGTGGGGGTGGCGTTGGTGTAGACGGCCTGGAGCTCGAGCTCCAGCGCCGGTATTTCGTAGGGGCCCTGCAGCATCAGGAGGGTGCCAGGGGCGTTGCCCAGGGTGGTCTCGAGGGCATAGGCCCCCAGGTCGGCCACCACCCGCCCCCGCAGCCCCAGAATTTTTCCTTCGGCATCGAAAGCCATCTCCAGCTCGGCCACCTGGGCCCGCCCGTGGATGGTGGCATTGAAGCTCTCGCTGCGCCCCTCTATCCAGCGCACGCTCTGGCCCAGATGCCGGGCCAGGTAGGCCACCAGGATTTCTTCAGGGTAGACGTTAATTTTGGCCCCAAAGGCCCCGCCCACATCCGGGGCGATGACCCGCACCTGGTTCTCGGCCAGCCCCAGCCTTTCAGCTACCGCGCTGCGGAGGTCGTGGGGCATCTGGGTGCTCGACCAGAGTGTGAGGGCCTCGCGGATGCCGTCCCAGCTGGCTAGAACGCCTCGGGGCTCCATCGGGCTGGGGGCTACCCGCTGCTGTACCAGCCGCCCGCGTACCACCTTGTGAGCCCGGGCAAAAGCCTGGGTGACCTCGCCCGACACTGTTTTGCGGCTCAGGGCCACGTTGCTTTCCAGCTGCGGGTGTATGGCCGGGGCCCTCAGGGCCTCCAGCGGCTCAGGATAGGCCGGAAGGGGTTCGTAGTCCACAAAAATCTGCTGGGCAGCGTCTTGGGCCAGGGCCTCGGAGGTCGCCAGCACGGCCACCACTGGCTCTCCCACGTACCGCACCCGCTCACGGGCCAGCATCGGATGCAAAATGCCCTGGGCGTCGCGGGGCAGTGAGGCCGGGGCAAAGAGCTCGGGAAGGTCGCTCGAGGTGTACACCCCGACCACGCCCGGTAGTTTTGTGGCTTCGGAGGCATCTACCGAGATCAGCCGGGCATGGGCATAGGGGCTTCGCACCAGGGCCAGGTGCAGCAGATGCTCGGACTTCAGGTCGGCCAGGTACTGCCCCTGGCCCCGCACCAGCTTGCCGTCCTCCAGGCGCTTCATGGGTTGACCGATGTAGCGGTTCGACATGAGGTTATGTTACCCACAAATCCCAGAAGAATGTGGATTGGGGGCGTATGCTGGGGGCGTTATGCCCACCCATGTCTTCGAGCCGACTTATTACCACCACACCTTCGGCGCTCACCCGCCAGTGCTACATATCGCGCCGGGCGATACGGTACGAACCACCTGCGTGGATGCGGCGGGTCAGGATCGAACCCTGCAGCAGGTAACCCCCAGGGGCAACCCCATGACCGGGCCTTTTTACGTCGAAGGGGCTATGCCGGGCGATACCCTGGTGGTGCGGCTGGAACAGCTCAGGCCAAACCGTAACCAAGCCTGGTCGGGGGCAGTCCTGGCCGCCAATGTGGTCGACCCCGAGGATGTGCCTGTGCTGGCCCAGGCCCGGGGTTCCGGGCGCTGGCTGGACTGGGAGGTGGATCTTGCGAGCAATACCGCACGGCTGCGTTCGACGGTGAGGGGCCTGGAGGGCCTCGAGCTCCCGCTGGAGCCCATGCTGGGCTGTTTTGGAGTGGCGCCCAGCCGGGGCGAGGCCATCTCCACCGCCACTTCTGGGCCGCACGGTGGCAACATGGACTACCGGGGGTTCAAAGAGGGCGTCACGGCTTATTTTCCTGTGCAGGTGGAAGGGGCCCTGTTTTTCCTTGGTGACGGACACGCCTTACAGGGGGACGGCGAAATTGCCGGAACCGGCCTCGAGATTTCCATGGACGTGCAGTTTTCGGTAGACCTCATCAAAGGCCAGCATATCCGCTGGCCCAGGGGAGAGGACAGGGAGTACATCTTCACCGTGGGTAACGCCCGACCCCTCGACCAGTGCGTGCAGCACGCTACCAGTGAGATGCTGCGCTGGCTCACCACCCAGTACGGGCTGGATATTCAGGGGGCCTCGCAGCTGCTGGGCCAGTGCGTGCGCTACGATCTGGGCAACGTCTTCGACCCGGCCTACACCATGGTCTGCAAAATGCCTAAAAAGCTGCTACAGCGCTTGCCTACACGCAGCTAGGGGCTACTTAGGCATGGTGCGCCGCAGCAGGTCCTGGATAATCTGGGCGATTTGAATACCCTCAAACTGGGCCTCTTCGGTTAGGAGCAGCCGGTGGGAGAGGGCCGGCATGGCCGCACTGCGCAGGTCTTCCCAGTCGAGGTGGGCGCGGCCCTCGAGGTAGGCCAGGGCTTTTGCCAGAGCCAGCCAGGCCTTGGCCCCCCGGGGTGAGAGCCCCATGCGCAGGTGCTTTTCCTCGCTGGCGAGCTGTGCGGTGTTGGCAATGGCCTCGAGGGCGGGCTGGCTGACCACCACCTGCTGCGCTTCGGCGCGGGCTTCCAGCAGGTTCAGCCCTTTCACTGGCTGAGGAGGGCTGGGTTCTTCCGAAAGAATCCGGATCCAGGTGGCTCTGGGCGGCGCCTGTACAGTAATCTTGGCCATAAAGCGGTCGAGCTGGGCCTCGGGTAGGGGGTAGGTGCCCTCGAGCTCCAGCGGGTTCTGCGTGGCCAGCACTAAAAAAGGCTCGGGCAGAGGGTAGCGGGTTCCGCTCACCGTCACGCCCCGCTCCTGCATGGCCTCCAGCAGGGCCGACTGGGTCTTGGGGGTGGCCCGGTTGATCTCGTCGGCCAGTACGACCTGGGCGAATATGGGCCCCTGACGAAAAACAAACCTGCCGTCCTCCAGGATCTCGGTTCCGGTCACATCGGCGGGCAGCAGGTCGGGCGTGAACTGGATGCGGCGGTAGGAAAGGCCACTGGCTTCGGCGAAGGCCTTGGCCAGGAGGGTTTTTCCAAGCCCTGGCAGGCCTTCCAATAACGCGTGTCCACCTGCCACAGCGGTAGCCAGCAGCTCGCGGATGACCTGCTCTTGCCCGAATAAAACCTGCGAAAGCGTAGTTTGTAAGACCGAAACCTGAACTCGAGCCTCGCTCACAAGCCCATACTACTTGTAACCCATAGCGCCTAGACAGGTTCTGATCCGCAATTAAGCCTGCGGCTTGACCCGAGAAGCTCAGGCAGACAGAATCGGACTGTGTGGATTCTGGGCATCGATACCTCCTGTGATGATACCGGGGTGGGCCTGGTGCACCGCGGAAGGGTGGTGGTCAACCTGGTGGCCTCGCAAACCCTGCTCCACCAGCGCTACGGGGGGGTGGTGCCCGAGCTGGCCTCGCGTGAGCATATCCGGGTGATTGATGTGCTGGTACAGCAGGCTTTGGCCCAGGCGGGCATTGGGGTATCCGACCTCGAGCTAATTGCCGCGACCCGGGGGCCGGGCCTAATCGGGGCCTTGCTGGTGGGCTACACCTATGGAAAGGGGCTGGCTTTTGCCCTGGGAAAGCCTTTTGTGGCCGTGCATCACCTCGAGGGCCACATCTACGCTGCCCTGGCCGAGCATCCCGAGGTTGAGCCGCCCTTTCTGGCCCTGGTTGCCTCCGGCGGGCACACCCATTTGTTTGAGGTACCCGCCTGGGGGAGGTACCGGCTGCTGGGGGCTACCTTAGACGACGCTGCTGGCGAGGCTTTCGACAAGGCTGCACGCCTTTTGGGCCTGGGTTACCCGGGTGGCCCTGAGATCGAAAAGCTGGCCAGGCTGGGTGCTGCCAGAAGGGTTCCACTCCCGCTACCGCTCCAGGGGCAGGAGGGTTTTTCCTTTAGTTTTTCGGGACTAAAAACGGCGGTGGCCAGGGCTTTAGAGAAGGGCTATCCCCCAGCGGATATTGCCGCTAAGTTCCAGCAGGTTGTGGTTGAGCACATCGTCCAGGTGGTAACCCGAGCGGCCCAGCATACGGGTCTCACCACCTTGTTGGTGACCGGAGGGGTGGCACAGAATGCCATGCTCCAGACCCGCTTGCAGGCCGCAGGCCTTCGGTTACTTTTCCCTCCCAAGGGTCTTGCTACCGATAACGGTGCCATGATTGCCCTAGCGGCCTGGCGCACCCGCTGCAACACTTCGCAAAGCCAGCTGAGCCTTCCGGCTGCGGCCTACCTGCCTTTGTGTTGAGACGAGGGCACTACCTTTATTTGCGCAAAGCCACAAGTTCGGTCACAATCTCGCCGTCGCGGGTTTTCTGGATGCTCTTGACCAGCCCTACATTCTCGGCGTACCAGCTTGTGCCCTGGCTTTCGAAATTAAGCGGTATGCTTAGTGGCCCCGCGTTGGCCCGTATCCGGGTTACAAAGGTAGTTTGCAGTTTGTAGGCCGCGAAGCGGCCTGCGGGGGTGCTGACGGTTTCCTGGGCTACTACCCGGTAGGTGGTCTCGAGGGTCCCGCTCACCCGGAAACGCAAGGGTCCTTGTTGCCCGCTGCCCCGTACTTCCAGTATCAGCTTCCAGCTGCTGCCTAAGGTCCAGCGCTCGTAGTCGGGGATGGCCACACCTGTCACCTTGACCACCTCGAGGTCATAGCTGAGTTGTGACCCACCTTCCGTGCGTCCACTGCCTTGGGTGCCGAAGTCTACTGGAGCGATGCCCTCTGGGGTGCAGCGGTAGGTGATTTCCTCTTTACCGTCAGGGCCCTGGCGCACCTGGACAAAACTGCTTTCGGTAATGCTGGTTTTGCGAAGTGAGTAGGTACTCGTGCGCTCGCCTGTTACTCGGTACTGCCACTCCCAGCCGGGCCGGGTGGGGGAGAAGGGTTGGTCACAGAGCTGAGCCAAGGCTGAAGCGCCCAGCAGCAGAACCCAGGCTACTACGCGCATAAACAACACTTTACGCTGCCATCTCGAGCGGGCCTGTGTGCTGGGCCAAGCTTTTCTGAAGGGGCCTGAGGTCCATGCTTTGTTGGAGGTTTTGGGGTACCCGCGCCATTCTCATCCAGACAGAGTACAATCGCACTTGGTTATGCTGGCCTGGATTAGCAAGCTTTTGGACAACAACGAGCGCAAGGTGGCCCGCTACTGGAAAGAGGTGGTGGCCCCGGTAAACGCCCTCGAGGACGAGGTTGCGCGCATAGATGACCTGGCCGCAGAGTATGCCAGGCTACGCGAAGCCCACCAAAACGGCAGCAGCCTGGACGACCTGCTCCCCAGGGTCTTCGCGTTAACCCGCGAGGCCTCCAAGCGCTTTTTGGGGTTGCGCCACTATGACGTGCAGCTCATTGGGGGCGCGGTGTTGCACGAGGGCAAGATCGCCGAGATGAAAACTGGGGAGGGCAAAACCCTAGTGGCGACCCTGGCCGTTGCGCTCAACGCCATGGCCGGCAAAGGGGTGCACCTGGTCACGGTCAACGACTACCTGGCCCGGCGCGATGCCGAGTGGATGGGGCCCATCTACAAGGGGCTGGGCCTTACGGTGGGGGTGGTGCAGAACCACTCCAGCCCTGAGGAACGCCGCCGTGCCTACCGTTGCGACGTGACCTACGTGACCAACAGCGAGCTGGGCTTTGACTACCTGCGCGACAACATGGCGGTGGCCCCAGAGCAGTTGGTGCTGCGCCATGACACGCCCCTGCACTACGCCATCATCGACGAGGTGGACTCCATTCTGATTGACGAGGCCCGTACCCCCCTGATCATCAGCGGCCCTGCCGAGAAAGCCACCGATATGTACTACCGCATGGCCGAGATTGCCAAGAAGCTCGAACGGGGTGAAAAGCCACCTGTGGGTAGCAAGGGCGAGCCCACTGGGGACTATACCGTTGAGGAAAAACAAAAAGCCGTTCACCTGACCCTGCAGGGCATCGCCAAGGCCGAGAAACTCCTGGGGGTGGAGGGGCTTTTCAACACCGAGCACATGGAGCTGGCCCACATGCTGACCCAGGCCATCCGGGCCAAAGAGCTCTACTTCAAGGACCGCGAGTACATCGTGCAAGACGGCCAGGTCATCATCGTGGACGAGTTCACGGGCCGCTTGCAGCCGGGCCGCCGCTTCGGCGAGGGGTTGCACCAGGCCATCGAGGCCAAGGAAGGCGTCAAAATAGAGCGCGAGAACCAGACCCTGGCTACTATCACCTACCAGAACTTCTTCCGCCTCTTCGAGAAAATCGCCGGTATGACTGGTACAGCCAAGACCGAAGAGAAGGAGTTCCAGGAGATCTACGCCATGGATGTGGTGAGCATCCCCACCAACCGCCCGGTTGTTCGCAAGGACTATCCGGACGTGGTTTACCGTTCAGAGAAGGGTAAGTTCTTCGCGGTGGTGGAGGAGATCGCGGAAAAGTACGAAAAGGGACAGCCGGTTTTGGTAGGCACCATCTCGGTGGAGAAGTCGGAGCGGCTTTCGGCCATGCTCAAAGACCCTCGCCACTACCTGCCCCGCCTGGAGGCCCGCGCCCAGGCCCTGGCCAAGGCCATCGCCAAGCAGAGCGGCCCCGAGTGGGAGCGGCTCAAGAAGGCCCTCGAGCGCCCCAGCTCCCTGCGAAGCAGCGAGCTCGAGCAGTACGAGCCCACCATCCCCCCCAAGGGCAACATCCGGGTGGCCTGGGATTACCTCAAAAAAGCGGTGCACACCCTGGAGCTCATCCGCAAGGGTATTCCCCACCAGGTACTCAACGCCAAATACCATGAAAAAGAGTCGGAGATCGTGGCCCAGGCCGGGCGCAGCAAGACCATCACCATCTCCACCAACATGGCCGGGCGCGGCACCGACATCAAGCTGGGGGGCAATGCCGAGTACCTGGCCGCCGACCTCCTGCGCAAGGAGGGCCTCGAGCCCCGCGCGGAGTGGCGCATCGAGCTGTTCATCAAGAAGCTTGTCCAGGGTGACGAGGAGGAGGCCCAAAAGCTGGCCGCCGAGATCGGGGTGCGCCAGTCGGTAATTGACGAGATCCGTCGGCTGCGCGATACCTGTGCTGCCGATGAGGTGCGGGTCAAGGAGCTGGGTGGCCTGCACATCATCGGTACCGAGCGGCACGAGTCGCGCCGCATCGACAACCAGTTGCGCGGTCGGTCGGGCCGCCAGGGCGACCCCGGCAGCAGCCGCTTCTATGTCTCCTTCGACGACGACCTGATGCGCCTGTTCGCCTCCGAGCGCGTTGTTGCCATGCTCGACCGGATGGGCTTCGACGACTCTGAGCCCATCGAAAACCAGATGGTCACGCGCTCCATCGAGCGCGCCCAGAAGCGCGTAGAAGAACGCAACTTCGACATCCGCAAACAGCTTTTGCGCCTTGACGAGGTGATGGCCCGCCAGCGCGAAGTGGTGTATGCCCAGCGGCGCAACGTGCTGTTGGGTAGCGACGAGGTGGTGCGCGAGGGGGCTTTGGCCATGATTGAGGACACCGTAGATGGCGTGGCCGCCAACTACCTCAACCCCCAGCAGCACCCCGACGACTGGGACATCGAGGGCCTGCGCTCGAGCCTGCTGGACTACATCCCCTCCCTCAAGGACTTCGACTTCGAAGCGCTGCGTAAGCTCAAAGCTGAAGAGGGCATCGAGCGCCTGATCGAAACTGCACGTGCAGCCTACGAGGCCCGCGAGGCCGAGCTCAACCGCCAGGGTCCAGGCCTGATGCGGGCGGTGGAGCGCTTTGTGACCTTGCAGGTGGTGGACAACGCCTGGAAAGAGCATCTGCACAACATGGACGTGCTCAAGCAGGGTATCTTCCTGCGGGGCTACGGCCAGCGCGATCCCTTCCAGGAGTACAAGCTCGAGGGCACCCGTTTCTTCAATGAGATGATCGGGAGCATCAAGAGTGAGGTTACCAAATTCTTGTTCCGCCTGCAGGTAGAGGTGACCCCTCAACCCACCCCAGCGCCAGCCGTCCAGGGCCTCGAGTACAGCGGCCCAGAAGCGGGGACAGCCCCCCGGGCTGGCCGTGACCCTTTTAGCGTACGCCGCCAGCAAAAAGCCACCCCGGCTTACTCCGGCCTGAGCCGTGCGGAGCGGCGTCGGCTGCAGCGGGAAGAGCGAAGGAAAAACAAAGGGTAGCAGAAGGGGACCAGCGGCCTTCCAAGGGGCCCCTGCCTGAAGCATAGGTGGTAAGGGATTGTCCTTTGTTCTCAATGCTTCAAGCGGTTCACACAATCTGGCCCCAAGGGGGGCCTAAACCTCGAGCCAGACCTGCCCGTCCTCGAGCTTGGCCTTGTAGGCCTTCACTGGACGGGGTGCGGGCAGGGTGGCCTTGCCGGTGCGCAGGTTGAATTTGGCACCGTGGCGGGTGCATTTGATGGTCTCGCCCTCTACCGGGCCATCGGAGAGTGGGTTCTTGTCGTGGGTGCAGATGTCCGAGATGGCAAAGATCTCCTGGCCGGTGTAAAGCAGCAGCACCGGGGTTTTCTCACCCTCGACCTTGACCACCAGACGGCCATTCTGAAACTGCTCGAGCTTGGCAACGGGAATCCACATAAACTCATCGAAGGTCTGGACTGACGTGCCCTACCACTGATTTGGGAAGCACAAGTAGGTGTTCAAACAGGAAAACGTGAGGGAGCTTACTGCTAGGTGCTTACTCGGCAATTTTCTCGATTCGTTCTTTGGGCCCCCGCCTGAAGGTTGGACAGCGACAACCTAAGGACCATGGTAGTCTGACCTGCCCCTAACACAATGATTCAGGCGGGGTTCATACTAGACGCGCACCTTCTCCTCGATAATCTGCTCGATATACTGGCGCAAGGGCTCGATGGGGATGCGGGTAAGCACATCGGCCATGTGCCCCTTGACCAGAATCTGCTGGGCCATGTGACGGGGGAGGCCTCGGCTCATCAGGTAGAAGAGCTCCTCCGGGGCCACCGGCGCGGTAGAGGAGCCGTGGGAGCACTTGACGTCATTGGCCCCGATCTCGAGCTGGGGCACGCTGTCGCTGCGGGCATCCTCTGATAGCAGCAGGTTGCGGTTGGTCTGGTAGGCGTCGGTTTTCTGGGCCCCCGGCTCCACCTTGATCAAGCCTGCGTATACCGTGCGGCTCTGGTCCTTGGCCGCCCCCTTATAGAGCACATCGGAGTAGGCGTGGTCGGCCACATGGTGCTGCAGGGTGTAGTGATCCACGTGTTCCTGGCCGGTGGTGAAGTATAGGCCCAGCATTTCCGAGGACGAACCCGGCCCCAGCATCTCCGACTGTACCTCGGCCCGGCTGATGGAGGCCCCCATGTTCACCACCAGGTCGTTGAGGGCCGCATCGCGCTCTAGGTGGGCCCGCTGGCGGTGGAAGTGGTAGAAGCCCTGGCCCAAAAGCTGGATGTGGGCGTGGCGCACCTTAGCCCCGCTGCCCAGGATGATCTCGGTCGAGGAGGTATTGACCGAAGGGGCTACTGTGGCGGGTGAGATGTACTCCTCGATGTAGACCGCCTGGCTGTTCACGTCTCCCACAATCAGGGTACGCGAGCCGGAGAGATGGCCGCCCTCCAGGTACTTAAAAACCCCAATGGGCTTGCTAAACTCCACGTTCCGGGGGATGTACAAGAACACCCCGTGGGTAAAGAGAGCCGCGTTGAGGGCGGGGATTTTGGAGTTCTCAGGCCGGTTTACCTGGGTGCCTACCAGGTCGTGCCAGTTCACGGCCTTGAAGAGGTTTTCCTCCACCAACCTGGAGTGATGGGCGATGGCCTGGTGCAGGCTGGTGAAGATCACCCCCTGGGCCTTCAGCTCTTCGGGCAGTTCGACGTGTACCAGGTCGGCCCCCACGAAGACTGCATAGCCGGAGAGCTGGGCCTGGGCCAGGCGCTCTTGGACGGCCTGGGGAATCTTGCTTGCGCTCCCTTTGGGCAGCTCGAGCGGCAGTTCCTCGAAGGGTACCTCGGTGATGTCGGTGTACTTCCACTCCTCGGTGCGGGTGGTGGGGTAGGGTAGCTTGGCGAAGGTTTCCCAGGCTTCCAGGCGTTTGGCCTGTAGCCACTGGGGCTCGGCGAGTTTTTGGGAGACCTCGAACACGAGGTCACGCGAAAGGGTCGAAGTTAGCTCCATACTAGCCCACTGATCCTTCCATCTCGAGCTCAATCAAGCGGTTCAGCTCGACGGCGTATTCCAGGGGCAATTCCTTGGCCACTGGCTCGATGAACCCACGCACAATCAGGGCCGCGGCCTCGTCCTCGGGCAGGCCCCGGCTTTGCAGGTAGAAGATCTGCTCATCGTTGAGGCGGCTCACGGTGGCCTCATGGCCTACCGTAGCAGTGTCGTCTTCAATCTCCATGTAGGGGTAGGTATCGGTGCGGGACTCCTCGTTGATCAGGAGGGCGTCGCACTCCACATTGACCTTGACGTGTTTGGCCCCTTCGTAGACCTTGATCAGGCCCCGGTAGCTGCTGCGGCCTGAGCCTTTGGAGATGCTCTTGGAGACAATGGAGCCACCGGTGTGGGAGGCCGCAAAGATCAGCTTGCCGCCTGCGTCCTGGTGCTGGCCTGTATTGGCGAAGGCGATGGAGAGGATGTCCGAGCGGGCCCCTTCCTCCACCAGGTAGCTGCTGGGGTACTTCATAGTGACCTTAGAGCCCAGGTTGCCATCCAGCCACATGTGGTAGGCGTCTTTCTTCACCAAAGCCCGCTGGGTGACCAGGTTGTACATGTTGTGCGACCAGTTCTGGATGGTGGTGTAGCGGCTTTTAGCCCCCTGGTTGACCACAATCTCGATCACCCCAGAGTGGAACGAATCGGTGGTGTAGGTGGGGGCGGTGCAGCCCTCGATGTAGTGCACCTCAGCGCCCTCGTCTACCACGATGATGGTGCGCTCAAACTGACCCAGCTCGGCGGTGTTGACCCGGAAATAAGCTTGCAGGGGTAGCTCCACCTTCACACCCTTGGGCACGTACACAAAGCTCCCGCCCGACCAGACCGCCGAGTTGAGGGCGGCGTACTTGTTGTCCTCCGGCGGAACCACCGTGGCGAAGTATTCGCGGAACAGGTCCTCGTGGTGCTTTAGCCCTTCCTCGATGGAGACGAAGATAACACCCAAACGCCGCAGCTCTTCCCTAATCTGGTGGTACACCATCTCCGAGTCGTACTGCGCTCCCACCCCGGCCAGCACCTTGCGCTCGGCCTCGGGGATGCCCAGCTTCTCGTAGGTGCGGCGAATCTCCTCCGGCACCTCGTCCCAGCTGCGGGCGTCGCGCTTCTCGGTGGGTTTGGCGTAGAAGTAGATCTCGTCCATGTTGAGGCCCGAGAGGTCGGCCCCCCAGGTGGGCACCGGCTTGGACTGGTAGATCTCCAGGGCCCTAAGGCGGAACTCAAGCATCCAGGCAGGTTCGTCCTTGTGGTAGCTGATGGCCTCCACCACGCGGCGGCTCAGTCCCTTCTCAGCCTTCCAGACCGGCTTTACCTCGTCCACGAAGCCGTACTTGTATTCATTCCCAATGTCTTCAATCAGGATGTTGTCCGACATATCAGCTCCTTCGCAGGCTCAATTGGCAGCAGCTAGCTCTTTGGCCCAGTCGTAACCCTGCTCCTCGAGCTTCAAGGCCAGCTCAGGGCCGCCCGAGGTCACAATGCGGCCGTCAATCATCACGTGCACCGCATCCGGTACGATGTAGTTGAGCAGGCGCTGATAGTGGGTGATCAGCAGCGCACCGAAGTTGGGTCCGCGCATGGCGTTTACGCCCTTGGCTACTACCTTCAAGGCGTCGATGTCCAAACCCGAGTCGGTCTCGTCCAAAATGGCGTAGGTGGGCTCCAGGACCATCATGTGCATGATCTCGTTGCGCTTCTTCTCACCTCCAGAGAAGCCGTCGTTGAGGTAGCGGGTCAGGATGCTCTCGTCCCACTCGAGGGTCTGTAGCGCCTTTTGCAGCTTGTTGTAAAACTCCATCATGCTGACCTCGCCGCCCTTCCTGGCCTGAAGAGCCAGCCGCAGGAAGTTGGCGTTGGAAACCCCCGGCACCTCCACTGGGTACTGGAAGGCCAGGAATAGCCCCCTGCGGGCGCGCTCATCGGCTTCCAGCTCGAGGATGCTCTCGCCATCTACTAGGATGTCACCCTTGGTGATTTCATAACCAGGGTCGCCAGCGATGATCTTGCCCAAGGTGCTTTTTCCCGCTCCATTGGGCCCCATGATGGCATGCACCTGGCCTCTGGGCAGGACCAGGTTGACCCCGTTCAAGATGGTCTCACCGTCTACGATTCTGGCGTGCAGGTTGCGGATTTCCAGCTGGTTTGCCATGTCTATTCCCCTTCCGACTCTCTCTTACTGCGAACCACTCGCAATGAGAGTATAGGTTCTGACCCTCACAATGTATAGTGGTTTAGTCGGGATTCGGGCTCCCCAAGTTACAAAGGGAGGTGTGGGGCTGGCCCTTATACCTCCCAGTAGTCGTCTGGATAAGGTAGACCCACCACCTCGGCAAAGGCCTGTAGCCCCATGCGGTCGGGGGCTTCTAGGTGATAGCGGAAGTTCCACAGGTAGTGCTGCACCAGCCGCTCGGGAACGCCTAGGCGTCTGGCCTCGGTGCTGGCCACTGCTGCCAGGTTGCCCAGTCCCAGCGAACGGGCAGCCCGTAGGCGGCGGACGATCTCGAGAGGTGGCGGGGCGTTCTTGCGGGTAGCCCAGACCCCGAACACAAAGGGCAGTCGGGTGCGTTCAAACCACTTCATCGAGAGGTCGGTGATGTGGATACCTGCGAGCTGCTTAGGCACCTGGTGTACCGACTCGGGAATCACGGAGAGCAGGCTATAGTAGGTGGTGATGGCCCGGTCGCCGATCAATAGCACACCATCGTAGCGCTCCAGTAGCTCCAGACCACCTTGCTCAGGGGTGTACTGGACCTCTAGACCCTCGCTCTCAAGCAAGTACTGCAAGAGCCGTACCGAGGTGGCGCTTTCGGTGGTTAGAGCGATCTGTTTTAGCTGGCTCCAGGGGGTGCGGTGAAACAGGTTGACCGAGTACACCGGCCCCAGGTCGGCCACGCTGAAGTCAGGCAACGGTCGCAGCTTGTCTGCATGCTGCAGGTAAAAGTACGAAGAGACCAGGCTCAGGTCTACCGAACCCTCCAGCAGCCAGCGGTTGAGTTCGGTAGGAACACCGTAGCGAAAGGCCAGTCCATCCCCTTCTTCCAGAAAGTGGTAAAGCGGGGCGGTGTTGGCATAGCGGGGAACCCCGAGTATATACATAGTACCTAAGCCCTGGGAGCCGGGCGGAAGAGTCGCACTAAGCTCTCGGGCTGGCCTCGTAGACGCGCAGCTCGTTGTAGAGCGCGTCCCGCTCAACTGGCACCCGTCGGGCGGTTTGGATGAGCTGCACCAGTTTTTGCCGGGAGAGCCCCAGGGGTGAGGTGGCCCCCGCAGCGTGGGCAATGTGCTCTTCGATAATAGTACCGTCGATGTCCGAGACCCCCCAGTCGAGCGAGACCTGTACCAAGTCAGAGGAGATCATCACCCAGTAACCCTTGATGTGGTCGAAGTTGTCCAGATAAAGCCGGGCCACCGCCAGGTTGCGCAGGTCGTCCAGGCCGGTGGTGAACTCGGTCTTGCCCAGGTTGAAGGCCAGGGCGTTGGCGTCAGGCTGGAAGGCCAGGGGGATGAAGCTAAAAAAGCCGCCGGTCTCGTCTTGCAGGCGGCGCAGCCGATCCATATGGTCGAGGCGTTCTTCTAGGGTCTCGATGTGGCCGTAGAGCATGGTGGCGTTGGTACGGATGCCCAGGCTGTGGGCTTCGCGGTGGATTTGCAGCCATTTTTCGGCCTTGACCTTGTTTTTGGCGATTTGCTTGCGGACCCGCTCGGCGAAGATTTCCGCCCCGCCGCCCGGTAGGGCCACCAGGCCGGCTTCCTTCAGCTCGCGCAGCACCTCGAGGGTAGGCTTTTTGCTGATCTTGGAGAGGTGCTCAATCTCCGCAGCCGTGAAGGCTTTGACCTGAATGCCGGGGAAGTTTTCGTTCAGGGCCCGCACCAGCTCGGGGTAGTAGCTCCAAGGGCGGGTGGGATGATGGCCGCTGGACATATGTAGCTCGGTCAGGCCGGGCTCCCACTTCTCGCGCACCTTGTCCACCACCTCCTCCACGCTGTAGTCCCAGGCCCGCGCCTCGCCCTTTTTAGCGGCAAAGGCGCAGAAGGTACAGCCCACGTAGCAGATGTTGGTGAACTCGAGCCGCAGCGAGTGCACAAAGTAGGTTTTGTCGCCATGCTTGCGCTCGCGCACCCGGTTGGCCAGCCGCATCAGGGTGTTGTAGTCGGGGGTGTGGTAGAGCACCATGCCTTCTTCAAAGGTCAGACGCTCCCCTGCCTCCACTTTCTCGACGATGGGGAGGAGTCTGGGGTCGCGCACAGGGGCGTATTGCCAGGCCCTGCTAAGGGAAGCAGCCGCATTCATCGCAGCCATCTTAGCACCGCGGTTGCGAAAGGGCATGGGACTAGCCAACGATTCTCGGACACGCTCCTGGCAGAGGATGCATTCAAGCAATCAGGAAGGCCAGTCTTAGGACAGGGGGTGGCTGACTCGAGGCTTTTTCTCTGTAACGGTTATATGCACATCTGTAACGGTTATATGTGCGGCTGGATTCCCTTGGGCCCACTAGTGTGAGAACTGTCTATTGCTGAAAGGGGTGATCAAGCGGTGTTTGCTATACATTCACAAAGCGCATCTATCATACCTCCCAGCTTCAGTAAGGCAAGCCATGAATGCTTTGATTTGCCTTTGTTGGGAGGGCTCGTATTGTTTGGGCAGGTGAGGCCACAAGGGGTTGGCTGGCGTGCACAGCATGTTAGGGTGGGTCGGCTCAGCCCGTCAGCCAGATGTGGGCGGCTCGGCCTAATCCAGCGGTGGGTGGCAAGGCCGGTTGGTTTACTGCCAGGTACGGCGTGGCGAAGGGCGCGTTCATCTCGGTACAACAAAAGCACAGGTACCTCAGCATCAGGACGTGCTGAGCAGTTTTCACGCCCAGCCAGCTGGCCCAGGGGAGCAGGCGCGAGGTGGGCACGCTATGTTTAGTCCTCCAGACCGCCCGAGCCTGCAGCCCATCCCTAGCGCAGCTCCGAAGCCGTTGGTAGTTTCCGCAAGATTAATAAATCGCTTATTGAGCAGTGGCGCAGCTTCGGCTTTCCGGCTGGCCCTGGACGAGCTGCGGCACAAGCTTTCAGCCGCACAGGCGTTCTTGTGGGTTCGCGAGGGTTCGCATCTGTTTAGACTACAGGCTGCTGCGGGGGTTTCCGAGGCGATCTACGAGGGGGCTGAAGAGGTTTCCGAAGCCACCTTGAAGGCAGCTTATCCAGGTGCGCCAGAGGATTGGCTAGGTGGGGTGGTGCACCTGGACAGCCAGCAACACGTTTTGCACCGGCTGCTTGGGCGGGAGCTGGGTCAAGTCTGGCCCGCCCAGCAGGAGCCGCCTGCTAACCTGACCCTCCCTCTGGTTGACGGGCAGCAGGTGTGGGCCGTGCTGCACCTGCACACACAGAGCCAGCACCTGGGTCAGGCCGAGGCGAAATGGGTGAGCCGGTTTTTTTCTGGGGTTGCGCCGGTTCTACGCGAGGTGTACCTGCGCGAGCTGGCCCAGCAACGCTCGCTTTGGTTGACAGCCATCAACGCCCTTTGGCGAACCTCATGGGAGCAACCCATCGAGCTATCCTTGCAGGCTGCGCTCGAGGAGGCCACCCGACTCTCGGGGGCGGAAGGGGGGCGCTTGGTGGCCTTTGAGGGGCGCCAGATCCGCACCATTGCTCAGACGGGCTGGGGGGCAGGATTGTCTTTGAAGGCATTCATGCGCCAGTTTGCTAAACAGATGGGCAGGGGGCAATCGGTGAGCATCCCCCGCTACGACCTCTACCCAGGCCGCCAACCAGAGCTGGTGGAAGCTGGCTTACGCAGCCTGTTTATCCTCTCCATGAGCCGGGCTGGGATCCTGTTTCTCTTCAGCACCCGGCGCTGGCAGCCCGATGTCCAGGCTCAAGAGATGCTCGGCGCTTTGCTGGAGGCCATCGAGCTGGTACGGGCTGAGTGGGCTTTGCGGCGTGAGCTGGCCTGGGCGGCTTACACCGATCCCCTGACGGGTCTGGGCAACCGCCGGGCCTTCGAACGCGACTTGGAAAAACTTACCGCACAGCCCAATGGCCGGATGGTGGTGCTGATGTTGCTCGATCTGGACGATTTCAAGGCCATCAACGATACCTATGGCCACCTGCATGCCGACCACCTGTTGGTGCGGTTGGGCGGAGTGCTGCGCTCCAGGGGCAGGGCTGGTGACCGGGCTTACCGTTTAGGTGGCGATGAGTTTGCCTTGATCATCGAGGGCTCGGGTACCCTCAACCCCCAGCGCATCGCAGAGCGATACCGAGCCATGCTCGAGGAGATCCGGGTTTCCGACAGCGCCCACCTGCGGGTGAGTCTTGGTTATGCGACTTATCCCAGCGAAGCGGGCGAGGCCGAGGGGTTATGGCGCCTCGCTGACAAGCGAATGTATGAAGAAAAAGAGCAGCATAAGGAGCGCCCTCGCTGCTGGCAAGGGCTAGAGGTGCTCCAGCTCGAGACCCCGCTGTCTCGCCTGGCCAGTCGTCTGGCACAGCTTTCAGATGTGCCGTCGCAGGAGCAACGGGTTTTGCTAGCGGCCTGCTACCTGCTGGAATTAGCTACAGGACGGGTGATGCCAATCCAGCAGACACAGATCCCCGAGGACCTGCTGCGTGAGGCAGCCCGCACGCTGATGTACCTGCACACCCCTTGGGATCAGGATCGGCGCTCCCTGGCTTGTGCGAAAGAACACCTCCCACGAGCCGCGCACGTCCTACAAGTAGCCCATTACCTCGTCAATGCAATTCGGCCTGTGGAAGGGAGGGCAGCCCGGTGCACAGAGCAAGCCCTGCAGGAGATTGTTGCCCAGGCCCATCGGCGCTTCGATCCCAAGGTGGTGGAAGCCTTACTCTCACTGAGGGAATGGCTGCGTGAGGAGCTGTCCTAAGGGTGTTCGACCCAGGAAGGCCCGTCCTTGGCCACGTCAGGGCTCGTTTATCACAATCCCACCGAAGCCCTGAACTTGTTTTGACAATCTGGTTATAGGCCTACAATAAGATGACATCCAGGAGGGATATGTGAAGCGCCAATGGTTTGCTTTGTTTTTGGCCTTGGGCATGGCCTCGGCCCAGACCGAGATCTCTTTTTGGCACAGCATGGATGGCCCGGCCGAGCGGGCGATTGCGCAGTTTGCCAGTGCCTTCAACGCCTCCCAGCGAACCTACCGGGTTACCCCCCGCCTGATCGGCGACTACCGTGAGGGCGAAACCCGCCTGCTGGCAGCGCTGCGCACCGGTGGAGCACCGGTAATGTTCCAGGCCGAGATTTTGTTATTCCCGCGCCTGGTGGCCGAAGGGGTGTTGCTGCCCTTGGACGATCTGGCGAATGCCCTACCCAAGGCCTTCACCGATGATCTGTTTGAGGCAGCCTGGGATTATGGCCTGATTAATAACCGTCGCTATGGCCTACCCTTCAACACCTCCACACCGGTGCTGTACTTCAACGAGAGCCAGCTTCGGGCCAGGGGGCTTAAAGTGCCCAGCAACTGGCGTGAGTTTGAGCAGACGGTTAGGGGGCTTACCAGCCGAACCTCCAAGGGTTTTATCGCCTTAAGCGAGTCCTGGACCTTCGAAGCCCAGGTTACCAGCCGGGGCGGCAACCTGGTTACCCCTGAGGGGCGCCCCAACTTTACCTCCCGTGAGGTGGTGGAGGCCCTCGAGTTCCTTCAACGCCTCGGGCGCGAGGGTAGTATCAGCGTGCGTAACCTCTCCGAGAGCTTTTTCGCGCAGACCGATTTCATACGCACCAAGGGTATGATGGTCATGGCTTCGATTGCCAACTGGCCCGCTGCTGAGAACGCCTCCTTTGCCTTCAGGCTAGGTGTGGCCCCGGTTCCGCGCGAGCCCAACGGAAGGGTACCGCTAGGGGGAGCGCAGCTGGTGGTGTTGCGCGGAGCCAGCGCTGAGCAGCAGCGGGGGGCTTTCGAGTTCTGGCGCTTTCTGATGGAGCCGCAAAACATCAAAACCTGGGTTGAGGCCAGCTACTACGTGCCCTTGCGCAAGTCGGCTACGCCCTTGCTGGAGGCCTTCTACCGCGAGAACCCTTACCGCAAGGTGGCCTTCGAGCAGGTCGCGGTGGCCCAGCCCCGTCCACGGGTGCCCCAGTTTGCCATCTGGCGCAACTTCTTAGAAGAAGCCCTCGAGAAGGCCCTGAAGGGCAATGTCCCGGCCCGCCAGGCCCTCGAGGAGGCCCAGCGTAGGGCTGAAGCA
>Ga0209017_10000594_pt1 | contig 34697 bp, 22 predicted proteins | sample YNPBryunderm2012_FD_185812 | JGI IMG/M metagenome (GOLD analysis project Ga0209017, IMG submission 185812) | Anoxygenic and chlorotrophic microbial mat microbial communities from Yellowstone National Park, USA - YNP Bryant MS undermat 2012... ...
ATCGCGGTCAATACGCCACCGTGCACGCTAAGATCCCGGGTCGGGCTCCGTTGGCGGATCGCCTGGCCGAACGAGCCGAACGCCTCGCCCGCCCTTGAACCCATCGCGATTTCTCCTCCTACCTCCCGCTCTCGGGAACCATACTCATCCGCTTTCAGGAGTCGGTCCACCCAGGGTCGGCACCCCTTCCTCTTAACCTTCGCAAAGCATTCGTCCAACTTTGGGGAACTGTTCCTTCACAATGTCCGGGAATTGTTCCCTCCATCTCCGACAACTCCATCCACTTGCGAAAGCTGTCCTCTAAGCCTTCCGGGGATCACCTCTTCCACCGCTTACGAACCATATCTAACCCCTATAAGGCCTCATCTGTTCCCCAAGCCCTGGAACCGATTCCCGGAAAACGCTGAGCTGCCCCGGAGCGGATTTGCGGTTTACGGCGGACCCCGGCTTGTTTCGTCATTTATTCCTACGGATGACTTGCCCGGAATGATGTGCGTGAACGTCGTGGATGCCTGGGTTATCAGAGCAGGTTCAAATGGACGGCGGAGTTCAGCTGTTGTCTTCCCACGTGATCCCCTTGGCTTGCAGAAGCTGTTGCAAGCGCTGCAATTTTCGCTCAGCAGCTTCGGCCCGTTGGCGTTCCGCTTCCAACGCACTACTCAACTGGTGCCGCAACTGCCACAACTCTGCCACACTCAAAAACGGCTGGCCGTCCGGATGATACATCCGCAAATCCTCACCCTCCCGTAACTCAAAACGCACTCCCATCCGCGGGCTGACGAAATTCTGGACTTCCATCACCTCGCGGAAGTCATTCCCGTTATCTCGCAGCCACACTTCCAGCACGCGGGTGTCTGGGTCGTACACATAATACTCTTCCGCCCCGTAACGGCGGTAGAACGCCCGTTTGCGGGCCATCTCCCCCTCACGATTGTTGGGGGACCAAATCTCAAAAATCACCTGGGGGAAGATGTTCTCCTCCTCCCACACCTTGTAGCTGGGGCGATCCCCTTTCGGCCGGCCAAAGGCCACATATACATCCGGTGCCTGACGGATGTTCGGGTTTCCCTGCACCGGATAGATGAAATTGTCCGCCGCCACAAACACATCGGGACGGTCGCGGTACAAATACTCCAGGTTTTCCTTGATGGTGACAATCCACCGATACTGCACCGTATTGTCCGCCATGGGTCGACCGTCCGAACAGGGGTACTCGATATCCACCTCACCCCCCGCCGGTCGTTCCGCCGGTTGTGAGGGTAGTCGCTCCCGAGTCGTGACAGGTGTGGTCATGGACGAACCGATCCTCACTGAGGCTGCTGAACCCAAGGAAGTTTCACCATCTTATAGCATCTCGTGTCGTATGTAGCCTTCTTGTAGTATCCCGTGTCCCGAGCGGAAAAGTCAAGGTAAGGTGTGGTGCGAATGGGAGAAGTTAAAGTGTGGTGCGAGTGGGAGAAGTTTTGGTGAGAACTGCTCACGTGGGTCACATCCGTTCCACAGTGCGGATGCCCAACAGTTCGAGGGCCTGGCGGATGGTGCGGGCGGTCAGATCGACGAGCAGCAGCCGGCTATCCCGCCGTAAAGCGGAATCGGCTTTGAGCACGGGGCATTGCTCGAAAAAGCCGCTGAACGATTTGGCCAGGTCCCACAAGTAGTTGGTGATGAAGTGAGGCAGATATTCGTCGGCGGCGGCTTGCAGAGCTTCCGGGAAGCGGAGCAGTTGCAAGGCCAAGACCCGTTCGCAGGGGTGATCCAGCAGGACGGGCAGTTCGCCGCCGGTCCGGAAGCGTTGTTCATCGACGTTCCCCTCCCGGAAGATACTGCGGCAGCGAGCGTAGGCGTATTGCATGTAGGTAGCGGTGTTGCCGTCGGTGGCCAGCATTTTGTCGTAGTTGAACACGTAATCGCTGGTGCGGTGCTGACACAGGTCGGCGTACTTGATGGCACCGATGCCGACTGCTTCGGCAATGGCGGCGATTTCGGCCTCGCTCAGTTGCGGCACTTTGTGCCCCTGGGCTTGCCGTTCCGCCCGGGATTGTTCGTATTTGCGTCGGCCGAGATGGACGGCCTCGGCGATCAGGTCTTCCAGCTCCGGTGTTCCTCCTTTGCGGGAGGCAAACGGCCGGCGGTCTTCACCAAGGATCGTTCCGAAACTGATATGGTGCAATTCGACCTGGTCATAACCCCAGCGGCGGGCTTGGGCAAACAGAGTGCGGAAGTGCAACGTCTGGCGGGCATCCACCACGTAGAGGATCGCAGCCGGCTGGAAGTTTTCCATGCGGTAGCGGATGGTGGCCAGGTCAGTGGTCAGATAGGTGAACGCTCCGTCGCGTTTGCGGAGAATCCCCGGGGGGTCATCCCGCTGTAACTCTTCCGGTGTGCGGGGAATGCGGCCGGCCGGATTAGGGATGACCACCGCTCCCTCACTTTCGACGGCCAACCCCTTGGCCAGCATCTCCTCGACGATTCCCGCCAGCATCGGCTGGTAAAAACTTTCCCCCAGTTGGTAATCGAACGGCAGGATTTCCAGGCGGCGGTAGATCCGTTCGATCATTTCCAGGCAGTGGGGCATGAACTGCCGCCACAGGGCGAGGTTTTCGGGGTCGCCGGCGTGGAGTTTGGCTGTCTCTTGTCGGCAAGCCTGACGGATGGGGTCATCGCCGCCGTCTTCCTCTTCATCGTCCTCGCCTTTTTTGCGGAACAAACTGCGGACATGGACGTAGAGCCGGGCCAACTCCCGCACGGGATCGGCGGTGTAAGCCTGGGGATCGACAAAGTGCTTGTAACCGTAGATCAGAATGCCAAACTGGGTGCCCCAGTCGCCCAGGTGATTGTCGGTGATGACGGTATGGCCCAAAAAACGCAGCAAGCGGGTGAGGGCATCCCCCAGGATGGTGCTGCGCAGGTGACCCACATGCAACGGCTTGGCCACGTTCGGGCTACTGTAATCGATGATGAAGCGGCGAGGATGCTCGGTCAACGCTACTCCCAGGCGGGGATCGCTGGCCAGTTGCCGCACGGCCTCCACGAGGAAGTCCCGACGGAGCCGCACATTGATGAATCCCGGTCCGGCAATCACCGGCGGTTCCCACTCCTCAGCGGGGGGTAAGCGGTGGACCAGCTCCTCGGCCACCTGACGGGACGGCCGGCCCAACATCTTGCTCAGCGGCAGCGCTGCGTTGATCTGATAGTCCCCGTGCTCCGGCTTGCTTGCCGTTCGGACTGTGCCCAACAGCTCATCCAGCTTCCCTGGCTCCGGGACCAACTCTGTCAGAGCCGGCCGGAACCATTCCCGTATTCGCTCCAGCAGATTCATGATGTTTTGCTTCCAGTTTCGGATGCAGCTTAGCCGGGATGCCATCGGATTCGCATGGGTTGATCACTCGGGGTGGTGCCTGGTTTGTCTGGGGCGCACGCCACGCGGGTGCTGCCGGTTTCGGACGACTGCGCAGTGGGTGCCGGCTTGTCTGTCTTACAGCTTGCGGAACAGATCGTACACCTTGGCTACCTTCGCTGTCGCCGCGTCCCCGTCGTGGGCATAGACCCCATAGCGTAGTTTCAATTCACCACCTTGAGGGATGCGGATCAACTCTGTTTTCCCCTTCTGAGACGGGAAGCCGCTGCGTTGGCGGCCGAAGGGATTAGCGGCGTTCAGACCATAGGCCCGCACATGCCAGCTGGCCGGTGGATTGGAGGGATGATCAAAGACCGCTACTCCGACGGCCTTGTCCCCTACCTTGCCGGAGTAGTCGATCCAGGCGGAGGGCTGCCCCCAGATCGGCAGATTGTCCTTCGCTGGGGGGGCAATGCTCTTACCTTCGGCGGTGGTGATGATCGCTCCTGTGGGCTGACTCGGCCGCAACGCATCATGCACCCGGATGCCGAAGGACCCTTCCTTGGTATCCCCGAAGGTAATGGGGCAGACTGGGGCTTTCACGGTGATGTCGAAGACGAACAAGTAGCCGTGGGGTTGCGTCAGGCACTGGATGACCCGTACTTCGTCCAGGATTTTGACCCCATCCGGTGTGAGCCACTCGTTGACCGTTTCGACGCGAACCTGGCCGGGGGCCAGTTGCTGGGGCTTACCCACCTGAACGCAGACGATTCGGCCATGCCGAGGTGTGCCATCCTTGTCCTTCGCTTCGCTCCAGAAATCGACCCCCTGACCACCTCGTTCGGTCGTCTTGATCTTCAGCTCGACCCCTTCGGGAATGACATCCCCATGACAGAACCACACGGATTTCTGATGGACGTGATCCGTGGTGACTTCGCCCGGCAGCCCTTTCTCGACCGGCCAGCCGCGGGTGACAGGGGCTCCGGAGGGAGCCTTGAGCGGATAGAGAAACGGCTTGGCGTAGTGGGGATCGGTCACATACCGTGCCACCACCTGGTCACGCACACGAAAGATCACCGCGCCACTTTGCACCTCGGCCTGCACGGCTGCGGTACCAGGCTGTGATACTTGGGTCTCCTGCGGCAAGGAGGCGGATGCGGCGGAAGCATCCCGATGTTGAGCGAAGGGCTGCCCCAGTGTCTGCCCGAATCCGATCCCTACCAACCCCGCTCCGATCAGTCCCCACCAGCTGAGGTTGAAGTGGGCACCGCGTTGGCTGTCCATAGTCTGGCTCCCTGGTTCTGTCAGGCGGCCGCAGCTCCGATAGCCGATAACCTGGCGGGACTGTGGCGGCCTGGGAAGACGGTGGTGAGGAAATTGTTCGGGTGGTGCATATTCCCGACCCTGTGATTAACAGTATTCTCGACCCTATGATAAACAGTATGAGTCTGTCCGCCGATGAGCACGGGGATGCCGGACGGAATCCCGTATGAGTCAGCCCGATGAGGAACACGAGTCTGTTGGATGGAGTTCTATGAGTCAGCCCGATGAGGAGCACGAGTCTGCCGGACGGAAGAAGAAAATCCGGGTCGAGCTGCGGAAAAATGTGGCTCGTCGCCGTCGCGATAAAGATTGGACTCGAGATTTTCAGGGAGGGGAAGATACCGAAGACGTCCCGACGACGGAACGGGTCCGGGCCAAGGGGGAACTGTCGCGGCGGCGGACCGTGGTGACCGACAGCGACGCTGGAGATGAGCCCGCCGCTTTGCCGGCGGTCGATCAGCACCAATGCGTGCGCGGCCGGGTGCTGCGGGTCCATGGTCTGTGGTCGATCGTGGCGGGGGAAAATGGTCAGACCTACCGCTGTGCCGTCCGACGGTTGCTCAAGAGCCTGGCCACGGACGAGCGGAATGTCGTGACCTGTGGCGATCTGGTCTGGCTGCGACCGGCCCCCGTCAGCGGCGGGGCCACCCAGGACATGCCGGAAGGACTCATCGAGCGGGTCGAGCCGCGGCATGGATTGCTTACCCGGGCCAGTCGGGGCCGGGAACATGTCGTCGCTGCTAATGTCGATCAGGCCGCCATTGTGCTATCGCTGGTTCAGCCGGAACTCAAACCGCACCTGATCGATCGTTATCTGGCCGCTGCCACCCTGGGTCAGCTCCGCCCCCTCATCCTGCTCAATAAAGTCGATCTGGTCGAGGACCCAGCCCGCTATCAACCGCTCATCGGCTACTATGCCCAACTCGGTATTCCCGTGTTGCTCACCAGTGCGACGACCGGTTACGGTCTGGACCACCTGCGGGAACTCCTCCATGGGCGGGTCACGGTATTTGCCGGGCAATCCGGGGTGGGCAAATCCTCCTTGCTCAATGCGTTGATGCCTGATCTGCACCTGCCTACCCGCTCAGTTAGTGCTGCCACCGAAAAGGGACGCCATACCACCACCTACGCCCAGCTCCTGCCCTTGCCCGACGGCGGGTGGGTGGTCGATACCCCCGGCGTCCGGCAACTCCAGTTGTGGAACATCCAACGCGAAGAAGTCGAAGGACTCTTCCTCGAATTCCGGCCGTTCGTCCCTCTCTGCGCCTTCGCCGATTGTACCCATACCCACGAGACCGGTTGTGCTGTTCAGCAGGCTGTGGCCCGCAATCGCATCAGTCTGCGCCGCTATCATTCCTATCTCGGCTTGTTCCATGATCTGCCGGAGGAGAAGTGGTAGGCTGTGGCCCGCAATCGCATCAGTCTGCGCCGCGATCATTTCTGTCTGAGACTGTTCCACTTTTGAGGCAGTTCTACGCTTGCTCGGAGGGGAAAGAGCAGGCCCAGAGGGGCATGGATGACCGCTGCTTCCCCACCGCGATCACCGATCTCGTTATTGCTCACATTGAGGTTCCTCAGGTTGTGCAGGTGGGGAGAGTTGGCCAAGGTGGCAGCTCCTGTCGGACCGAGGGCGTTTGCCCAGAGGTTCAGTACGACTAAATCCTGTACGTGGGAGGAATGAACCACGAGGGCCACACCGGCGGCACCGACCGGCCGACCCGCGAGCTTCAGCGCCACCACTCCGGACAGCAGAGAGATATGGGTGAGCAGATTTTCACGGTGTTGCGGCTTCCAGATCACGTGACACACATCGAGGTGTTTACGGGCCTGTTGCAAATCCCCGGCTTCCTCGACCATCACCCCCTCGATCAGACCGCCCCACACTATCCACTTCAGTCGAGGTAAACCTTCGAGCCATGTGTTCCGATGTCGGGACAAGAGGCGTCTTTCCTGCGGGCTCAGGCTGCTGTCCTCCCGAAAGATCTGAGAGATCCTCCCCTGGTGCACTTGCAGGCGGATGAACTGGGCCCGGGCCGTCTCGTCGTGTTCCTCCCGGGCATCGGCCAGAACCAACCGGGGAAGTGGGTCGAGCGGCTGCCGAGCGACATGGCCAAGCAAGGCCAGCACCGTGGAGTCGCAACGCTTCCACCACGGCTCGACGACCCACGGCTCGGGTACGCTCCGCTCACCCATCCGACCCGCTCCTGCGAGGTGTTCCTCCTCATCCGCTTGGGCAGGAATTTGTTTTCATCTTACCGGTTCTCGAACAGGCATTGCTACGTCCGTTGGAGTCCACCTGGAATAGCTCTCGGAGCTTCGGCGGTATGGACGGACATCCCGATGGTTCCCGGGGTTTCTGCCGGGATGGGTCGGTAGCAGGGGGGATTTGCGAGGTTTCTGCGGGGATAGGTGGGTCACAACGGTGGGCGGGTTGGAGTGCGAAGGGGATCGAGCCCGGTGGGGGATTGCTCTTTTCCCGATCCGCAGGTGTGGGTATAGGCGGCGGTTATGGGAGGAGGAGTGAGCGATGGGAGGCCAGTACAGCCGACGCAGCAGGAGTTGCTCGAGGGGGTGGGTGTGGGGGGCAGCGGGGCTGGTGGTGCTTGCGCTGGTGCTGGTAGGTTATCCGGTGCAGGCGGAGCATATCCATCGGCATCAGTTCAGCGGTCGTCAGACGGTCTGGCAGCGGGGTGAGGCGAATGTGCGGGTGGATGTGCTCGAGCATGATATTTCGCGACTGGCGTTTCACAGTCAACCGTCAAGTGAGCATATCAAGTTGGTGGCGGAGGCGGCCACGGGGGAGACGGCGTACATCCATTGGTATTACGAGACGCCCCCGGCTCTGGTGACGGAGTTGCTCTCGGCAACGGTGTGGGTGAAAGCGACGCGGGGTGGCATCCAGTTACGGGCCCGGGTGGTCTTTCCCAAAGAACCGGATCCAGCCAATCCCCAGACACCGTTGACTCTGCTCTTGCAGGGGGAAACCTATCCGGCGGAACGTTCGCGACGCTGGTGGCCTTTGAAATTGCACGATGTACCCCGCCTGCTGTCCCGCCAGTTGCCCATCCTGCAGGCTCGGATCGGACGGACCGTCAATCCGCAAGGGGCCTACATCGACCGTTTGATCCTCAATGTGTACACCGGCCCTGGTCCGTTGGAGGTGTGGATCGACGACTTGGATATCGGTCCGGTGGAGGCCTCCCGGTCGGCGGAGAAGGATAAGGGTCAGCTTACCCAACGGGGGGGCGCCAGCCGCTGGGTGCGGGCTCGACCGGTCGAGCAAAGGGGCGGGCAGTTGCTGGTGGATGACAAGCCGTTTTTCTTCCGGGCCATTCGTCATACCGGTACACCGTTGCATGTGTTGCGGCAAGCGGGGTTCGATACGCTATGGCTGCCCCCAGATGCGGAGGCCGAGTTGCTGGCCGAGGCGGAACGCGAGGGCTGGATGGTGATTGCTACTTTGCCCCTGGCTCCCGCCCGGGAGGAAGGGGAAGCGGTGGTCGAACGCACCGTGGCGGAGTTGAGTCCCGCCCTGCGGCGCTTCAGCGAAGTGGACGTGCTGTTTTACGATCTCGGCGGGGGACGCAGCCGGACGGATTACGAACGGGTGGAACGGACCCATCAGGCCGTGCGGGCCCTCGATCCCCGGCGGCCGCTGGGAGTCGATGCCTGGGACAGCTTTGCGGCTTATTCCGCTCTGGTGGATGTCGTGGGCGCTCACCGCTGGCCGTTGTTTACCTCGCTGGAACTGAGCGGCTACCGCGATTGGCTGGCGCAACGCCGCGAATTGACCGCTCACCGGGCCGTCTTCTGGACCTGGGTGCAAAACCATCTGCCCGAGTGGTATCAGGAAACCGTCCTGGAGCTAGCCGAGCCGAACGCTGCCGAAACGAACGTGCCTTTGGGACCGCATCCCGAACAAGTCCGTCTTCTGGCTTACCTTGCCGTCGCCTGCGGGTGTCAGGGGCTGGGCTTCTGGTCAGACCGCTTCCTGGCGGATTCCCATCAGGGCCGGGATCGCTTGCAGGCTTTGGCCATCCTCAATAGCGAGCTGGACATGCTCAGTCCAGTGCTGCTGGCTCCGCGGGATACCCATCGCACGCAATGGCTCAAAACCAGCCATCCCCAGGTCCAGGCGGCTCTGATCCGCTCCGAACGCGGGGTGGTTCTGCTCCCCATCTGGCTCGGTTCGGCCAGCCAATATGTTCCGGAACAAGGGGCCGTGGCCACCTTGACGATCGTTGTTCCTTTGGTTCCCGAAGGGGCCGACCCTTGGCGGATTACGCCCGCCGGCATCGAGTGCCTGGCCCACCACACCCGTAAAGTCGTGGGGGGGACCGAGTTGACCATCCAGGAGTTCGATCTGGTTACCCCCATTGTGTTCACGAGCGACCGACTGGGTCTGGTGGCCTGGTGGCAGGATTACGCCCGCAAATACGGACGCCTGGCCGCCCGCTGGGCCATGGATCAAGCCGCTGTCAGCTACGACAAGGTGCGTCAGGTCCATGAGCAGCTGGTGGCCCTGGGGGTGCGGCTGCGCGACAGCGAGGAGCTGTTCCTCCAGTCGGCCCGCTTCTATACCGAAGCCCGACGGCACTACTCCGCGGAACTGTATGACAAAGCCTTCCGTGATGCCCAGCGTGCCCTGCGGCCGTTGCGGGTCCTCATGCACACCTACTGGCGGCAGGCTGTCAGCAGTCTTGATGTCCCGACGGCCAGTCCCTATGCGGTCAGCTTTGCCACCTTGCCCAAGCACTGGCAGCTGGCTCGTGCCCTCCAGAGCGCCCGTGTTGGGGACAATCAGCTTCCCACGGGTCAGTTTGAATTGCCCTCGATTCCCGCCCCGGCAGCGCCGGTATCCGCCTTGCCGGGATGGTCGGCCCGCTTGGGCACCACCGATCGGGTGGAAGCGGCAGCGGGAATCGTCCCTGCCGCGACCGTCCGGGCCAAACCCCCTTCCCAACCGCCGCGGCCTGCCCTGCCTCTTGTGGGGTTGTTCAAACCCAGCCGACTGCCGCTGGAAGGCGGCGAACCGACTGAGCCCACATCTGCCGTGAAAGTGGGCAACTCCGTTTTACGCCTGGAAGTCCGGCGCCGCACCGATCCCAACTCGCCGGAACGCTCCGAGCCTCTGTCAGCACCTCTGGAGCGCACCTTCCTCGCCGTGGAGAGTCCCGCGGTGACTCTCCCCCCGGGTACGCTGGTCCGCATCAGTGGCGCCTTCTGCATCCCTCAACCCTTGAGTGGCTCAGCGGATGGGCTGCTCTTCTACGACGATGCGGGAGGTGAACCCCTGGCCCTGCGCCTCCACTACCAGCCTCAATGGAAACGCTTCCATCTCTACCGTCGTGTTCCGGCGGATGGACGCCTCGGCCTGACCGTCGCCCTCACTGCCGTCGGCGTTGCCTACTGCGATGATCTGCGGATCGAACCGCTTCTTCCCGCTGCTTCTCCGCCGCCGGCCCATCCTTCGGCAAGCCCAGCAGCAAGCACAGTCTCTTCCCGCTAGGATCGCTTGACCTGAGCTAGGAGGAGCGCGGGCCCGCCTGAAGCGGACACGACAAGACACGCTTGAACCCACCGACGCTCTCCCAAGAATGGGTCGAGAGCCATCCAGTCATTTCCGCCCCAACTTACTTCTCACCAGGCTGAAGGTGGAAATCCAGGGAAACGCACTTCATTTCACAGCCGGTCGTGGTGGTGGCGCCTCCGTAAGGGGGGAAGGAGGGACCACTTCCCCGCGGGAGGGTGACTTGCTCTCGGGTGGTTTCGTGGGTGACGGGTGCTCCGGAGTCTTACCAGGCGGATGTTCCGGAGTTGTGCTCTCCGGGCTTTTCGGAGAGGCGGGTTTATCGGGGGATGTGTTTTGCGGGTTTTTCGAGATGGGCGGCTTTCCCTTGCTTTCCTGCTCCTGAGCTTTGGGAAGTGTGGGTTGATCGGGGGCTTTGTTGTCCTGCTCCTGCACTTTTGAAGGCGGTTTATTGGGTTTATTTTCCGGGGATTTGGGTGCGGATGCCGTTTTCTTCAACTCGTTGCGGACCTCTTCGATGACCACGTGGAGTCGGAAGGCCTTATGGGCCACGGTGGGTTCTCGTTCCACTTCCTGGAGACCTTGATCGATGCGTTGCTGAACGGTAGGTCGATGGGCCAACAAGGGTCGCACGGTGAGCAAGGCACCGTGGTAGAGGCGATAGGTCCCGATGTAATCGCGGGAGGTGTTGTACAGTTCGGCGCCGAGGTTGTGGACATCGCGCAGGGTGTCAACCACCAGCCGATCGAAGTCCGCCGGATCGACGGGCAAAGGGGGTGGTTGGGCCACTAAGGGTGGAGGGTTCGGATGCGCCAGGAGGAACAGCAGAAGGCTCGCCCAACCCGGTATGCGGAAGGTCCAGTGCGAGGGTCGAAGGGGGCCAGGCACGAGCATCGGAAATCCTCCCACGAGCTATCGGGAATCCGAGCGGAGCTGCGGATCGCACGCGGCTCCTGCCGTCCACTCTCATGATGCCCTGGGCGGATCGGGCTTGCAAGGCGATTCGTAGTCGGGTTAGCATAGGCCGGTCTTGAGGGACCCTGCAAGGACACAGTGTTGTGGCTGATACACTCACGCATCTGATCACCACCGCTTTGAGTCGGGCGGCAGCTCATCCGCACGGTCTGCCGTTGTTCCCGTCCCGTCAGGGGGAAGGCAGCTTGTTCCCCAACAGCAAAGCCGGTCGCACCGCGGCGCAAAAATGCCTGGCCGAAGGCTGGCTGCAACCGGTTTCCCCGACGAACCCGGCAGCAGCACCGGCACACCGTTACATCCTCAGCGAAAGCGGCTGGCAACGCCTGCGTGAAGAAGCCCAACCGAAACAGGTGCTCGAGGACTTCCTGCGGGTCGTCGAAAAACGGACGGCCTTAGTGGGGGAATGGCTCAACGTCGCCCAGCAACTCCATGAGGAACTGCAGCAACTGCGCCAGGCTCTGAGCCGATGGATCGCGGCCGGTGCACCCCTTGCGCTGACCCCGGACCTGTCGAATTCCGGCAGCAGTGTTCGACCGTCGGGCCCTTCTGCTTCGGAGGGCGGTCGCCCGGAACAGACGACAGTGGCGGAAGCGATCTTGCACACCTTGGCGGAATGGTCTCGCCAGGGCGGGGCGGATTGCCCACTGCCCGAGTTGTTTCGGGCGGTGTGCCAGCGTTGCCCCGTGAGCCTGGGATCGTTCCATGATGCCTTACGGAGTCTGCACGCTCGTCAGGCATTGGCCTTGCACCCCTGGACCGGTCCGCTCTATGCAGTGCCGGAGCCGGCTTATGCCTTGCTGGCAGGGCACGGGGTCGCCTACTACGCCAGCTTGCCTCAGCGAACCAACGCAGCTGCCTCCTGCCCGGGTGCAGCCCACCCTGCCGGTCCGGCCAGCACGGCTTGGACCACGGCTGCTGCACCGACGCCCCTGACTCCTACCCTGGCCTCGGCTTGGACCTTACCGGAGAACCCATCATGATCAGAAGTATGACTGTGGATCCTCCTCCCCTTTCCGAACAGGCCCGGCGCATTTTGCAACGGCTGGGCAACCCCTTCCGCAACTACTTCGCCCGGAACCCGGATGACGAAGTCTGTGCCCGCTACCATGTGCCGGAACTGTTCGCTGAGGAACGGCAGTTGCTCCAGGCCATCATCGATCAGTACCGCTATCAACCGCGGCTGCATTCGGAAGTCGTGCCGGTGCTGGGGAACAAAGGGGCGGGCAAAACCCACCTGTTGCACTCCATCAAGCACGGCGAGGGCGGACAGTGGCAATTGCTGGTCACTCCCGGGGTGTATCAGCGGGACTGCGATTTTCTGGAATATCTGCTGTTCCAGATTCTCGATACTCTGCTGGGTGGCGGACGCCAGAAAGGGGTGCGTCCCTTGGAGTATATCGGCGAACGTCTCGTGCGGCAGAGCCTCCTCCAGAGCTTGCCCCAACTGCCCGAAGCGGCCCTGTTGGAGATGTTCCCTGCGGGGGGATGGGGCCGATGGGGACGACGCTTCGGTTGGGGACTGACCCAGGCCCGTCAGCGGCACCAGCAGTTGCTGGAACAGTTGCACGCGGCCGAGCAGGCCCATCCGCTTCTCCCGCCTCCGCCCCTGTTGACCCTGCTCCATCAACTGGGTGTGGAACCGGAACGCCTGCTGGCCCTGTTCGATCACCTGCCCAGTGAAGGTGATCCCCGCAATCCCGCTGGCTTGATGCGTCGGTTCATCCTCCGCGGCTTCGCCCACGCCATCCTCCGCCGCGACGAATCGGAACTGGCCAACTTCCTCACCTACGGCTTTGCCGAGCTGGACTTCCACGTCCGGCCGACCCGTCAGGACCTGGTTCTCGCCTTGTTCAAGGTGTTGATGGAACTGTTTGCCTCCTTGCGCCTACCGGTCGTCGTGGCCTTCGACCAGTTGGAAGACCTTTTGCTGGTCCGCCGCGGGGACGATGTCCACCGGACTGCCGAGGCCTTCTTCGCCGGCATCGTGCAGGTTCTCCATCAGATCGACGGCCTCTGCTTCCTCATCTTCGCCGAGCGGGGCTTGTGGAACCGCTTCGTTCCGTCCCTGGACGGCTACATTCAGGATCGCCTGACCCATCCGGTGCATGTGGCCGGTTATGGCACCATCTCTGCGGTACGCTTGGAAGCCCCACCGCCGGAACTGGTCCGCCAGGTGATTGCCGCCCGCTTGCGTCCCTGTCACGCCGAGTTGTTGCCGGAAGAGGTGCCCTCGGACATCTTCCCCTTCCGCGAAGAGCAGGTGCAACGCATTGCCCGGACCGAACCGACGCTGCGCGACATGCTCCAACAGTGCCGCCATCTGTACGATCACCTTGTGTACGGTCCCGCGGAGTGGGACTCGGCTCACCCTGCCTCCCCCTCGCGGATTACCCCGACCCTGGAAGCGACGGAACGGCATGTCCAGGCCGCAGGGGTGACCCTCCGTCAGGTCGATGTGATCGAGGTCCCCGCTGCCTCGGCTCCCGCCGTTCCACCGGAGGAATCCTCTTCTGCGCCGCCTTCCCCGGAAGGATCGCCTCCGCCGGAATGGCTCCGCGACTCCGCGGAAACACCTCTGCCCTCAGAGGTGGCCGCTCCGATCCCCCGGGAAATCCCGTCATCCCAGCCAAAGGGGGCGGAGCCGGATACAGCCTTGCCAAGCGGACGTTCCACCCTGACGCCGTCGCTGATGGCGGAACTGTGGGACCAGGAACAGCGCACTGCCCGTCGGCAACTCGAACCCGACGGCGCCCTCACCGGTGCCAGCCGGGAATTGCAAGCCGCCCTCGGTCAATTCCTGATGCACTGCCTGGAACATGGCGTCAAAGTCGGTCCCTGGCGCCTCCAACATGTGGTGCCGGAGTATGTCTTCAGCGATCACCCTACCTACGGCGTCGTGTCGCTGGGCTACTGGGCCTGCAAGGACGGCCAGCCCTGGAAAGTGGCTGTCGGGCTGTTCCTGGCCCGGGGAGCGGGCAAACCCCGAGAACTCGAAATCAAATTCAGCCTCTTCGAGCAACAACCCACACCCCTGGACCTGCTCATCCTTTTACGCCCCGAAGATGATCTGTCCTTGACCGGACGAAGCAAAAAACTCTGGGATCAGGCGGAACAGAAGGGCCAACTGGCCCGCCTGGAACCGGTTTCCCTCGACACCCTGGCCCAGATCTATGCCTTCCCCCGCTGGCTGGCCGCCCTGCGTGAAAGCCTGCCCGAAGGAGTGCCCCTGCCCAATCTGGCCGACCTTATCCAGCAAAAATGTGAACACCTGCTTACACAAGTCTGCATGCCGGTGCACACGTAAACCGGCTTCATCTTACCGGCGGAGGCCGCTACCGATCCACCGGTCCAGCCGACGAGCTGGTAGTCTTGGCAGCAACCAGGCTGCCAGCTCCCGGCCCAGGATTACAACCAAATGGTCCAACCCTATGACCAGACTCTGTGGGACTTGCGGGGTCGTTTCCGATCGGATGTCCAGGTTCTAGTCGTGTCAATCATCAATTTCGATGGGCTGACCGTCGTTACGCATGATCAGCAATCGCAGCTTTTTCTCGCCGATCTTTTTCAGGTCCAACGTCCGCACTGCGCCGTCGCAGAACAATACGTTCGTTTGTGTCCCATGAGGCAGTGGCTCCAGTTTGGGCAACGGCTTTTTGGGATCGAAGGGATTGTCTTCCGGCTTAGTCCAGGGAACTGCCGGCCCCGCCTCTATAACCATAATCGTGCGCGATGCACCATCGGGGATGTCGCGGGGAAAGCTGATTCTCCTACCGCTTTCCAGGACGGCGCCAGGGCCGGAGAATGCCTTATAGTAGGTCATCCCCGGTACAGGCGGCAGGTTCGGCGACTCATATATCTTCGGCATCCTGGCGAGTAACTTGAGGTTGTGCTCGCTGTTCCAGGGTTCATCCAACTTGAACTGTCTGTAGAGAGCCTCCTCTTCGATGTAGGGCAAGATCGACACCCGCCAGCTCAGCAGCGGCTTACCATTTTGGTCCACGACATCTTGAGGGAAAAAGCCCATCGCATCATGGAAGTTATGCCAGGCCAGCCCGATCTGCTTGAGATGGTTTTGTGATTTCGTGCGGGAAGCAGCATCGCCTACTTTTGACACTGCGGGCAACATCAGGCCGGCTCCGACCCCGGCCATGCTAACAAATTGTTGGAGGTCGTCCAACTCGATGCGGACCTGCAACCGGCTTTCCTGCCGTTGGACCCACTCCTGCGGTTTGGCCAGCCACTCGTCCACGGTTTTGAGGGCTCCGATCATGAAGACAGCAGCGAGAGCCTCGGGAACGTCTGAGGCGGGCCGTGGGGTGGGTCGCCTGGGATCGAACAGTTCGCCTTGCACCTCGTGAAGCAAGGTGGCCAGTTGTTGTCGCCCTAGCTCGCAGAGAGCTTGCATGGCTTGTTCCGCCTCCCGAGCCGCTGCTGCCGTGCCAAAGTCGGCGGTCAGCCCCATACGGACCTTATCGGCTACGTGGAGGGTTCCGATGATCGTTTGGACCTTCAGGAACGGCTGAAGCGGGGCAGGAATATCACGCCGCACATGGTCAGGAATCGGCAAAGCAGCCATGTTGATGACAATCGTCGCGTGGTTTTGCTCGGCCTGACGGAGCAGAGCAAGCCCGGGATGGTCTTTGACCTCGGGCTTTTTCCACAGCAAAGGCATCTTCTCGCTGGTACCGATGACAATATGCTGGCGGTCCGGAAACCACAATTCGATCGCTTTGTTGTCTCGATCTCGGTAAACAGTGTGTCCCCCTTCCAGGTTGACGGTCTCCGCGGCGCCCAGGTTGGCCCGAACCACCTCTTTGGGGTCGAAGGGTTCTCGGAAGCGGAGGATGAAGAAGGGCAAAGGTTCGTCCATTTCTCCATCGTTCACAGCACAGAAGCTGATGCGATCCAAGGTAGAGATTTTGGGGGCGAAGAGGGTATCGAGGCGTTGCAAAACTTCCGGCCCTGCCTTATGAACCACCTCCCGCAGGGGTGCCAGTTTTTCATGTTTCCAGAGGGTAGCGACTTGCAGGTGGCCCCACACCAGGGAATGGGGGGGAATCAGGGCCAGGTCCGGCGGTAAGGCCGCGGGTTTGGCCTGAACACCTTGCTGGGCAGAAGTTGTCGCGGGGATTTGAGCCGGTGCAGGCCACGTAGGCAGCACCAACGCGATAGCTGCTAGAGCGACTGACAGACCCAGGATGACAATTCTAGCAGTCTTTGCCGTCAGGGATCGCTGTCGCGGAACGGGCGTCATGGTATGGCCTCCTGGAACCGAGAAAATCATCGCGTAACCCCTGAAACTGAGACAAGACAGGCGCACCACCCCACCATCCTGAATTCGGACACTCCCGAACGCTGGCGGGGATCAGGGCTGCCGATATCGTGTGGACATGGAACATGTCAGAGTCCTAACCTGGAAATGCAAAGACCCTCAGAATTCGAAGAACATCGAAAGCCTTCTCAGAGTCCGAAGAACATCAAAAGCCTTCTTAGAATCCGAACCCGGAAAATCAAAAACCTTCTCAGAGTCCGAACCCGGAACATCGATAGCCTTCGTCAGAAGAGTCTGGACCGGAATTTCGAGAGCCTTTCATCCGCTTCCCAACGCGTTGGTTCGATTGTACCACACCTTAGAGTTGAAGCAAGTCAAAACAACAGGTCAGGACAAAGGAATGACAGGGAGTCGCATTCAGGCTCGAGCCTTTCGGGGAAGTGGCGTTCCCATTATTCCAGTTGTGGAGCATATTCCCATCGGCAACGAGGGGACTTGAAAACTTCAACGGCTCGGGAAAGTGGCGTTCCAGTGGGGCCGGTTGCGATGCATGTTCCCGTCTGCAGCAAACCGGATTTGAAAACGCGGACTGTACAGGGAAGTGACGTTCCAGTGTTGCGGTTATGAAGAGTCCAGTAGCGGGGGTGGGGATCGAACCCACGACCCGTCGCTTATGAAGCGACTGCTCTAACCGCTGAGCTACCCCGCCAGGCAAGGTCCGATAGGTGTACCCTGTAAGTATAAGACATGTTAGATGGTCGAGTGACTGCGGACAAGACGAGACCAAGGGCCGATTTCGGCGGCTGAGGGCGCTGGTTCAGTCCGTGAGGGAGCTGAGGGGGAGTAAGTCCTTTGGCTTGAGTTCCTCGAAGCGTTATAATTGGCATGCGGGGAGGCTCTGCGAAGGGGAAGGGTACCTGTTGGCTGAGCAGAGGGCAAGGTTCACGGGGATGGTCCAAGGACAAGGCTCGCAGGGATGATGATGGGATTCCTATCATAACTGTTAGGGGGTGAAGGGGATGGTTGCCACAGGCTCGACAGCCCATGCAATCAAGGAGATGATAGGTACTCCCCGGAAGCAGTGCGGTGCTGACTACTCCCTGCAAGTAGTGCGCTGACCCGACCCGGGAGCAGGAGCACCTACACCGACCGCCTGCATCACAGGAGGGAGTACACGATAAGGGGTACGGACAGGACCGGATATCAAGGGAAGGAGGTGCCACGCTGATGCGGGGAAACTTCCGATTCGCTAGGTCGTGAGGAATGCAAACCATGCGAGGAAGAGGTGAGGAGAGAACCGGCGGCGGAAAGCGGCGGTGGATTCCGGCCGAGTGGTGGGCGGGACTGGCTGTGGTGTGGACAGCAGCGGTTGGGTCAGCCGCCTCACCGGAAGTGATCGAGGGACTGTTTATCACCGTTCCCAATCCGATCACCAGCGAAGCAGTGGAGCGGATTCAGAAGCAGATCGAGGCTCGGGTTCACAGTGGTCGGGCACCGGCGGTCATCGTGTTCGATTTCAATCCGGATGGGAAGGCCGCCGCGACGAGCCGGCCGGGGGTGTGCAGCGATCTGACCAATCTGATCCGCAGCCTGCGGGGTCGGGTGACTACCGTCGCCTATGTGCATAACAAGGTCAGCGGTCATACGGTGATGCCGGTGCTGGCCTGCCAGGACATTGTCATGGGCCGGCAGGGGGCGATTGGAGAGATCACAGGTGAAGGGATTGAACCACCGCGCAACGAGTATGAGGGGTACTTCCTGCGGGGTGATCCGCGGTATGGGGAACAGCGGTTTGCCTTGATCCAGAAGATGTACGATCCGCAGGTGCAACTGCGTCGGGGCTTCGTCCGAGCCAATCCCAACCAGGTGGTGTATGTGGATGCGCGTGACCCCAGGGTGGACAAGCTCTACGTGGGTCTCGAACCGGTGGCGGGTGTGGCAGACAACACGGTGGGGTTGTACAACGCGGAGGTGGCCCGGACGGTGGGTCTGCGACGGGGCGCACTTGTCGAGAGTCGGGCGGAAGTGGCCGAGATGTACGGCCTGCCGGCGGCGGTGGTACGCGATGACCCTTTGGGGGGCCGCACTCCTGAAGTCTTCACCTTCGTCCTGCGGGGGGAAGTCGATGGGGCGATGCGGGAGACGGTGAATCGCGTGATCCGCAATGTTCGCGGTCGGGGCGGGAATGTGCTCATTCTGGAATTGCATTGCGGTGGCAATGATCTGGTCAGCGCCCGCGGAATCGCCGAGGATCTGCGGGCTGCGCAGAGCGGGGAACAACCCCTGCAAATCATCGCCTTTATTCCCGAGTCTGCCCCCGCAGCGGGCACGGTCATTGCTCTCGGTTGTACCCAGATTGTCATGACCTGGCCCAAGCGAGCGGAGGGTGCCCTGGGGGAGCAGGAGACGCCGATGGCGGTACTGGGTGATTTCAGCCGTTATGTGCAGTCCGTTCCGCCCAAGGAGATCGAGGCGCACCGCCTCAGCTTGCGTGAACTGGCTCGGTTGCAGGGTTATCCGGAAGTGCTCATCGACGGGATGCTGGACCCGCAGGTGGAGATTGTCCGGGCGGTACGGAAGGATGATGCCCGGCAGCGCCGCCTGATGACCCGCGGGGAATTGGAAGCCCAGCTCAACGAGTGGCAGTTGGACAAAGTCATCAAGCAGCCGGGGACATTGCTGACGCTCGATGCTGCTTTAGCTCTGGAACTGGGGATTGCCCGCTACACCGTACCCGGCAAACAGGTGCAGGAAGTGGCCACTCTCTTCGGTTTCCGGGAGGTGCGCCCCGCAGACCCCGGTTGGCTCGACCGCTTCGCGGAGTTCCTACGCAAGCCGGTGGTGACCGTGCTGCTGGTGGTCATCGGCTTTACCGGCTTGATCCTGGAATTGAAGGTGCCGGGCTTGACGGTGCCGGGGATCGTGGCCGCCCTTTGCTTCATTCTGGTCTTCTGGTCTCAGTCGCGCTTCAGTGGCCAGACGTTTGTCCTGGCGTTGCTGCTGTTTCTGCTGGGTCTGGTGCTGTTGGGCATCGAGATTTTCGTGCTACCGGGTTTTGGTGCCCCGGGCATCTTTGGTATCCTATCTATGCTGGCAGGTCTGGCCCTGGTGACCTTCGAGCGATTACCCGAAAGTGGGGCTGAGTGGGGTCAACTGGGCCTGCGGGTCTCCTTGTATCTGCTGGCCATGTTGGGAGCATTGTTGTCTGCCTTGGTGATCGCACGCTTCCTGCCCAAGGTGCCTTATGCCAACCGGTTGATTCTGGAAGCACCGGCGGAGCGGGGGGAGCGAGCCGTGGAGTTTCTGCCGGGCGCAGAAGAAGCGGCCCAGTTGCTCGGAGCCATCGGTACAAGCCATACGCCCTTGCGCCCCGCCGGGGTGGTCCGCTTCGGCGATAAATTCGTCGATGTGGTCTCCGATGGCAGCTTCATTCCAGCGGGAACCCGTGTGCAGGTCATCCAGGTAGAAGGAACCCGTATCGTCGTGAAGGAAATCTGAGCGATCCGACCGGCCAGGCGGGGTGCAGACTCGCCCCCGGCTCCCGGCGTCTGGACAGTACACGAACACGAATAGTCATGGACTACCTGACGCTTTCTCTGATCCTCTTCGCAGTCGGCCTGGTCCTGCTGGTGGCGGAGATTTTCCTGCCCAGTGGAGGTATTCTCGTGGTCATTTCCCTGCTCGCCTTTGCTGCAGGAGTGGGGATCATCCTCTCGCAGGGGACGACTCTGGAGGCGGTCATCGCCATCGCGGCTTTGTCGATCGGTTTGCCGACCGCTTTCTATTTCATCGTGGCTGCCTGGCGACGCATGGCCATCGGCATGGTGCCTCCTGATACCGCCACAGCTCCCAGTACCATGCCGGCGGTGCTGGAACTGGAAACACTGAAAAACCGTGTGGGCAAGACGGTTTCCCCGATGCGGCCCTCCGGCATCGTGGACTTTGGAAACAAGCGGGTGGACGCTCTGACCGAAGGGGAGATGCTCGAAGCGGGTGTGTGGGTCCGTTGCATCGATGTCAAACCGGGACGGGTGATTGTCCGCAAACTGGAAGTGCCGCCGGAAGCTCTCGAAGACCTTCACCCTGCGGACAACCCATCGGCCTCTCCCGTGGCGAATCCCCCGGCCGCTTCATCGGCAAGGGATTCAATGGCTCCTTCGCCACCTGGCCAACCCCGACCCAGCGGTGAGGATCTCGACCTGGACCTGGACCTTCGCTAAAGAAATAACACCGGGGAACGAACACATAAGCGATGCGACTCGATGTTCGGGGAATTTTCGCAGCGACCTGCTCGTGTGATGAACACCCTCTAACCGCTCAGTGGGAAGCCGACCATGAATACACTCTCTCCGTTGCTGGTGTTTGCTCAGCAGAAAGCAGGCAGTGAGGGGATCGGTCAGGGGAACATGATCCTCATTGTCCTCGCTTTTGTGGCTGTACTGATCATCCTGGTCTTCCTCTTCGTCTTCTTCAGCTTCATCCGTCTGTGGATTCAGGCCTTGCTCACCAAGGCCGATATCGGGATGGGTACGCTCATCGGCATGAAACTGCGGAACGTCGATTATGCGATGATCGTCCGGCAGAAGATTGCTTTGGTGCAAGCCGGGGTCAAGGTAACCACCCAGGACCTGGAATCGCACTACCTGGCTCGGGGAAACGTGCCGAAGACGGCTACGGCGGTCATCGCGGCTCATAAGGCAGGGCTGGAGTTGCCGTGGAAGACAGCAGCTGCGATTGACCTGGCAGGACGCGACATTCTCGAAGCGGTTCGCACCAGCGTCAATCCCAAGGTGATCGACTGTCCGGACCCTTCCAAAGGCAAGCAATTCCTCGATGCGGTGTGCAAAAACGGTATCCAACTGCTGGCTAAGGCCCGGGTCACTGTCCGTACCAAGCTGGAACGTTTGGTGGGTGGGGCCACCGAGGAGACGATCATCGCACGCGTGGGGGAAGGTATCGTCAAGGCGATCGGTTCGGCCGATGATCACCGTCAGGTTCTCGCCAACCCCGGTATGATTTCCCAGACGGTGCTGCATAACGCTCTGGATGCCCAGACCGCCTTCGAGATCGTCTCGATCGACATCGCCCATATCGAAGTGGGGGAGAACATCGGGGCCAAGCTGCAAGCAGATCAAGCCGCAGCGGATTTGCGGGTAGCTCAGGCGGAAGCGGAAAAACGCCGGGCGGCTGCCGTGGCCCGGGAGCAGGAAATGCGGGCCCTGGTCGAAGAAAACCGTGCCAAAGTGGTGGAAGCCGAAGCCCTCATCCCCAAAGCGATCGCGGAAGCCTTCCTCCGGGGGCATCTGGGTGTCATGGATTACTACTCCCTGCGGAATCTCCAATCTGACACCGCGATGCGGAACAACATTGCTGCGATGACCGGCGGCGGTAGCGAAGCCACCCCGGGACGTGCCAGTTGAAGCAAAGCCACCCCGGAACGTGCCAGTGGAAATGCCGTCCCGTTTCTCGGACCCAGAAGGCAAACCCCCAAGGCAGCAGAGCGGGTCGCAAGTACACCATAGGCCATCCCGGAACTGCCGGGACTCCGCCTGGACAGGCTGTGCCCATGCCCCGACCGGCTCCAGGACTGACCGATAAAGCTTCAGAATCGTTATCGTTGGCTTCCACGTCCCTATTCCACAGGAGTCATCATGGGACCACTGTTCTGGATCATTCTGGGGATTATCATTCTGTCCTCGGTGGTTGGGATGATTGCCAAAGTGCTCAGCAATTTCCAGGAGCAACAGCAGCAGCCCATCGATCGTAGGCGCCCGGTCCCTGTGCGCCAGGAGGAGGAAGAGGGCAGGGCGGGAGGACAAAAAGAGATGGAGCGGTTTCTGGCGGAGTTGGACCGACTGCGGGGCAAGAAGGAGAATAGCCGCAAAGCACCAGCGGTCCCCGCCGTGCCCGTGGTTGTGCCGGTGAAGAAGCCGCCACGGCCTCGCCTGGCGGTGGAACCCGTTGCCCCTCCGCCACCGCCCCCTCCGCCCCCGCCGCCGCGTTCCCCGGGCATGGCCGAAGCGGTGCCACCGGACCAGTTTGGCCCACGTTCTACCCCTCCGCCCCCTCCGCCACCGCCCCCTCCGCCGCCACCGCCCCCTGCCACGGCTCCTTTCACTGTCACGGCGGCTACGGCGCCCAGTGGGGAAACCGGCGCTCCGGCCACCCAGGTGACCCGTTTTACCCCCCGAGCACGCCCGACCCCCAAAACTCCCTTGGCCAAAAACCTCACCACGCTTCTCTCAACCGGGCAGGGCCTGGCCCTGGCCATTGTCCTCCAAGAGGTTCTCGGTCCTCCAAAATGCCGACGCCCTCGTCGTCTGCCAGGACGGTGAGCTGTCCCTGCTCGTTCCACCCACGTTTCTGCCGGTAAGCAGCTTCCTTCTCCCCTCCGACCCTCCGTCCGGAGTGCGGCAGACAGAATCCTGTCCCATCCGCTGGAGCGCACCCGTGTCGATCAACCGTGGTGGGAAATACAATCAATCAACCGTGGTGGGAAGTACAAGTCGATCAACCGTGGTGGGAAGTACACTCATGCACTCATGTCGATGGACGCGATGGTGGGGAAATCGCACCCATTCGAGCGCCGATGAAGTGAAGTGCATCCCTCATGTGCACCTCTATTGATTGATGGTGGTGTGCCCCTGTGTCGATCACCGGTGGGTGACGTGGGTGGTAGTGTGTGAGGGACAATGAGGGACCAAGGTGCAGCGGTGAGGGGGGTATTAGGCGAATTCCAGGCGTAACGTCGAGAGACGGCGTACAGTTTCCGCCATCAAGGCATCTTCGGCGGCTTCATCGGCGGCCTGATAGGTGACGGAGAAGCGCAGATACGGTCCGGCATCGTCCCAGGGGACGGTACAGATACTTTGCTGGTGGATCAGATAGTGGGCTGCTTCCTCGGCGTTGGCGAAGCGTTGACCGCCGGCGGCTATGGGAGCACGGGTGTAAAGGAAATAGGTTCCGCCGGGCATCTGGCAGCGGAAGCCCACCTGCCGCAGGGCAGCCACCAGCTTTTCCAGGCGGCGGCGATACTTGGCCCGGATCCGCTGGGGAATATCCGGGGTGCGGAGGGCCAAGGCGGCGGCTTGTTGGATTGCCATGAACTGCCCACTGTCGGTATTGTCCTTGACGTCGGCATAGGCCTGCACGATTTTGGGGTGACCGGCCACAAAACCCAAGCGCCAGCCGATCATGTCGAACCCTTTGGACATCGAGTGCACTTCCACTCCAACTTCTTTGGCGCCGTCCACCTGGAGAAAGCTGAACGGTTCCCCCTGATAGGTGAGCAGAATGTGGGCGGCGTCCTGGATCACGACGATGCGATGCTTGAGGGCAAAGTCGATGACGCGTTGGTAGAATTCGCGGGTGGCCACCGCGCCAGTGGGGCTGTTGGGGTAGTTGAGGACCAGCAGTTTCGCCCGACGGAGGATGTCGGCGGGAATTGCCTCCAGGTCGGGGAAAAAGCCATTCTCTTCGCGTAACGGCAGCCGATAGACTTCACCGCCGAAGTAGCGGGTCCAGGTACCGGCCACGGGATACCCCGGCACCGTCATCAGCGTCACATCCCCGGGGTTGATGAAGCAGGCCGGCAGCAGGGCGTAAGCTGGTTTGGAGCCGATGCAGTGGCAGATTTCCGTGGCTGGGTCCAGGCGGACGCCAAACTGCCGCTGCAGGAACTCGGCGGCGGCCTCCCGGTAGGCCATGATCCCGTTGTCGGCGTAACCGCGGTTTTCCAGCTTGTTAGCTTCCCGAGCCAGAGCTTCGCGGATGCGGTAGTCGGCCATGTCGTCGTTTTCGCCGATGCCGAAGTCCAAGAGCGGACGCTCCGGATGCTCGGCCAACACCTTCCGCTTGGCCCGCTTGATCTTTTCGAACTTGTAAATCTCCGTGCCTTTGCCGTAGTTGGCTCCCCCGATCCGCTCGGCGAACAAATCCTGAAACCACGGGTCTGCAACCATAACTGCTCACTCCCTTTCCTTGTCGCTTTCGGGCAACCTTTTCGACCTTTCTGCTATCGGCAGCGCCTGGGGGATATCGTCGGTGTTTGCTGCGTTCGGGCAACCTTCTCCTGCCGACAGTGTCCCATTCTGGGGCAGATGGACCCTGCGGAACCAGGTCGGTGACAGGTTTCCCGGCAACGGGATCCTCCTTGCTGAACCCACCTGTTCCACCGAATTGGCTGCAGGTCCCCACGCCTGGGAAGTTCCTGTCAGGACCTCTCCAGGAAGGATTGGTGTCCGTTGGAGTTCCTTCGAGGACCCCTACAGGAATGGTTGTTGTAGCAATTTCCCGGGGTTTCTGACGAGGCGTTCGGGAAGTTGAGCGAGAACAAGGGGAGTGTCGAAGGGGAGATGGGTCCGTGGGCGATGGTTCGGGTTCGTATAACGTGCTCAGAGTGGCCGGGCTGTTCCTGCTGGGCCCAGGGGGCAAAGACACAAGCAGTCCGGCGGAAAAGTCAGGTGGAATACCTTGCCGAAGGTGGAACAGACGCAGCGGGTAGTTCAGCGAGGAAAGGAGCAGCGTCGGTGGGCGACAGTGGGACCAGGGGTGGTCAGACGGGGGGTGCCAACCAGCGGCGAACGGTGGTGACCTTGCAACTGGCCGGGATGATGTTTTGGCAATATTTCGGCTTGGGCGCGTGGGTGGTTCCCTTGACCCGTTATTTGCAAGCTCCCGTGGCGGAAGGGGGGTTGGGATTTGATCCGGTTCAGGTGGCCTGGATTTACAGCACGTTTGCCTTCGGGGCCTTGGTGGCTCCCCTGCTGGTGGGTCCCCTGGCGGATCGGTGGTTCGCCGTGGAGCGGGTCATAGCGGTCACGCATGCTTGCATGGCCGTCCTGATGACGCTGGCTGCTTGGGCGTGCTGGTCTTCTCGAACGGGACCGGAGGCCACCTGGGCCTTGCTGTTCGTCAGTCTGCTTGGCTATGCCATCGGTTGCCAGATCACTCTGACCTTGACCAACGTGATCAGCTTCCGCAACCTGGAAGACCGTCCGAGCATCTTCTGGTATGTTCGGTTGACAGGGACCCTGGGGTGGATTGTCTCGGGTTGTGTGGTGGGCTGGCTGCTGGAGCCGGTGTCGGTGCAACCCTTGGGGGTAGCCGCGGTGGCTTCCGGCATGCTGGCCCTGCTGGCTCCGTGGTTGCCCCACACGCCTCCCAAAGGGTACGGACGACCCATCCGCGAAGTGCTGGGGTTGCCCGCCCTGCAGTTGTTCACGCAGCGGTCGTTGGTGGTCTTCGCTGTGGTTCTGTTCATCGGGGGGGCGATGAATCAGTTTTATACCGTCTTCACCTCCCGTTATCTGGCCGACCTGGACGTGCAAGCCGATCTGGGCCGCTGGGGACGCTGGACGCCAGAGTTGATTATGACCTTGGCCCAATGGTGTGAGATTGCCTGCATGGCCGCCACCCCATGGCTTCTGCGTCAGCTTGGGTTGAAGCGGGTGATGCTCCTGGGACTGGGGGGTTGGTTATTACGCAATGCCTTGCTCTACAGCGGCTGGCGAGCCGGAATCGTGGCCATTGCCCTCCCGATGCATGGTTGGAGCTATGCGTTCTACACCCTCGTAGGGATGCACTATGTAGATCGACAAGCACCGCCGCACCTCCGGGCGGGTGCTCAGGCTCTGGTAACCTTCCTGGCTCACGGCCCGGCCATCCTGGTGGGCAATCTGTTGGCCGGGGTGATCGTCGCGGCCCATCGGCAGGAGGCGTGGACCGACTGGGAAGCCGTCTGGCGCTGGCCATTGCTGGCATATCTGGGCACCCTGTTCCTCTTTGCCACCTTGTTCCAGGAACCAGAGACGTCTAATGTTCCAGGAACGGGGAACGTTTGACACTCCACGAACAAGCGTGGGATGCCGGATGGGTCCCTCCGCTTGAGATCCCCCCACGATGGCTCTAGCGAGTGAGGGATATGGCTACGTTTTTCCACTACAAAACGATCGCGGATCTTGAGGCGGAAAATGCCCGCCTGGGGATCGACCTGCGCTGGAGCGAAGACCTTGCGCCGCTGTGGCAGCCGTTGGAGATCGGCGGCCGGCGGTTGGGCAACCGTTGGTGCATCCATCCGATGGAGGGATGTGATGGTACGCTGGACGGTCGGCCTGATGAGCTGACCTTCCGCCGTTATCAGCGGTTTGGAGCCGGCGGGGCGAAATTGATTTGGGGCGAAGCCTGTGCAGTCGTGGAGGAAAGCCGCGCGACGCCGCGACAACTGTGGCTCAACGAACAGACCGTCGGGGACTTCGCCCGTCTGGTGGAAACTTGCCGAACGGCCCACCGCCAGGCTGGTGAGCACGACGCTGATCTGCTCATCGGCTTGCAACTGACCCACTCCGGCCGCTATAGCTACCCCCGCCCCCTGCTGGCCACCCACGACCCGCTGCTGCTGGGTCGCCACAAGGTCACTGCGGAGACACCGCTGCTGAGCGATGACGAGTTGCTCCGCCTGGTGGATGCCTATGCCACCGCTGCACGTCTGGCGGCCCAAGCCGGCTTCGACTTCGTCGATATCAAACAATGTCACCGCTACTTGCTGAGCGAATTGCTCGGTGCCCGCAATCGTCCCGGGCCGTTCGGCGGCTCCTTCGAAAATCGCACCCGGCTGATCCGCATGATCCTCGAAGCGGTTCGGGCCGTGCTTCCCCCGCATGTTTTTCTGGCCACCCGCATCAACGTTTACGATGGGATCCCTTATCAAGCCAACGGTCAGCCCGTACCCTTTACGACTCCACTGGCCAACGGCTGGGGCATGCATCTGGAGGACCCGTTCCAGCCTGATCTGAAAGAACCGCTGGAATGGATCGGCCAGATGCGTGCCATGGGTGTGGTTCTGGTCAACATCAGCATGGGCAACCCGTATGCCCAGCCGCACATTGGTCGTCCTTTTGAATATCCGCCGCCGGACGGTTACCCGGCGCCGGAGCATCCCTTGGTAGGGGTGGACCGTCACTTCCGGTTGACGGCTGCAGTGCAGCAGGCGTATCCCGATCTGGCTGTCGTGGGTACGGGGTACAGCTACCTGCAGGAGTTTTTCCCCTACGCGGCAGCGGCCAACATCCGCGATGGCCGGGTGACGTGTGTGGGGTTGGGCCGGCTGTCTCTGGCTCAACCCGATTGGGTACGCCAGCTCCGCGAACACGGCCGGCTGGACCGCAAGCGGATCTGTCGGACCTTCAGCTACTGCACTGCCTTGATGCGGGCCAAGCAGCATCCCCTCGGCCAATTCCCCACCGGCTGTCCCCCCTTCGACAAAGAGGTGTATGGTCCGATCTGGAAGCAGGTGCAGTCGTTGCAACCACCGCGACCATCAGCGACGTTGCCGGGCCAGGATTCCCCCGCCGACTAGCGTTGGGTTGTGCGGCGAAGCGGACCCTTCCGGGTGACATCGCCAAGTCGTTGGAATGAACCGACCTCGCTAGCGTCGCGTCCCCCTGCGCAACTGATCCTGAGCCAGACGCAGACTTTCCCGTTCGGCTCGTTCCCACTTTCCAGAGCGTGCCAGCTCGACGATGGAGCGAAACGCTGCCTCTTCCCGTTGACCGAGGAGTCCCTGTTGAGCCAGGCGGTGGAGTTCGGCCTCCACGGCAGTCAAACGGCCGTCGTGACGGGTGTTGCAGGCGGTGTAGAGCTGTTTGATCAATCTCAATGCTTCAGGACTGGTCACTGGGGGATACCGGCGGCAGCCGGGCCACCAGACGGCCACCATAGCAGCTGTGAGTATTCCCAGCACCAGATACACCCCTTTTCGGGGCCCACCTTCCCCTGCTGCCCGTTGCTGCTTCTGACGCATCGGTTCGGATCGAGCACACGGGGGGCAGGTCGGCGCGGTGGACGAATAGCCGAAGCAGGAGATGACGCAGGCGGAACGCCCGAAGCAGGAGGCGACTCAGGTGGGTTGGGGAGTGCAGACGGGGGAAGGAAAAACCTCGGGTCGCAGATGGGTCATTCGCGCATCCAGATGAAACCGAAGGTCAACAGGGCAATCCCGATCAATCCCACTCCCATCGCAGGGAGGGACCAATCACCGGGCAGATGCAGGGAGGTGGTCGCTCCTGTGGTCAGGACGTGAGCACCGCCCCACAAGGCACCACCCAGACCGATCAGAACCAGTAGCAGACCGACGAATCGTTTCATGGCAGTTTCTCCTCAGAACCAGTAGCAGACCGAAGAATCGTTTGATAGCAGTTTCTCCTCCATAGGCGGGTGAGATGGATCCCTTACCTTGCAGGGCAGGCAGGTCGTGATCCGTCATTATTCTTCCAGGAATCTGTGCAGGTGGACGGCATAAACCACACCGTTAGCCAGGGCCAGGAATAGGCGTTGGCCGTCGGGGGAAAAGAGCACCGTTTCTACCGTCATTTCCATTTCCCGGATGATGCGGGTCTGTTGATCGTGAGGGGTCCAGAGGCGGACTGTCTGATCGTCGCCGCTGGCGGCGATGTAGCGGCCACAGGGGGAGCAGGCGATGTCGAGGAAGCGTCCGGACGGACCGGGCAGGGTCATGATTTCCTGTCCGTCGGTGGTATCCCAGAGGTACACCTGTCCGTCGAGGCCCGCACCGATCCACCATCGTCCTTGGGGGTCCACGGTCAGAGCGGTCACTCCGGTATCCAGGATGATTTGTTGTTCCCGGGTAGGCAGGTGCCAGACGACCACCGCACCGCTGCGTTGACCTGTGGCCAGGTAGTCGAGTCCGCCGACAGCCAGCCGCTGACCATCCGGGTGGAAACACATTCCTTCCAGGGTGCAACTGTCGGCCGCTTCAATCAGGATCAGTTCCGGTTGGGCGGTGGCGGTGTTCCAGATCCAGACGAGACCATCCGCGGGGCTGGTGTGGGCCAGACGTTGACCATCGGGAGCGAAGGTGAGCGAGCCGATCGGAGGTTTGGTGGCTTCGAGCAAGGCCGGTTCCCCCTCCCGGCTCAGATCGTAAAGGTGCGTGAAATGATCGGTTCCGCCGAAGGCCAGATATCGACCATCGGGACTGGCGGCGACACTGCAGACATTCACGGTAGGGCAGGGTTGGCAGGGATGGCCCGTTTCCACGTCCCACAGATGTGCTTGACCGGCAAAGACGGAGGCCAAGCGGGGGCGAGCACCTGCGAGGTAAGCCAGGCGGTGCCGATGTTCCTGGGAGCTGCCCGCCACCACGCGACGCTCTTCCACATTCCAGATGAGAATGACACCGTCACTGCCGACACTGGCCAGATGCTGTCCATCCGGCGCAAAAGCCAGGCAGCGGATTTCCTCGGTGTGTCCACGCAGGATGCCGGCCAGGTGCGCCTGCACCGGATCGGTCCACAAATGGATGGCACCCTCGGAATCCGCACAAGCCAGGTATCGGCCATCCGGGCTGTAGGCCAGTGCGACGACTTGCTCGGCGTGACTGTTCAGGAGCATCAGGGGGTCCGCCTGACCCACACGCCAGACCCGTGCAGAGCTGTCCCAGCCCGCCGAGATGAGCCAATGCCCATCGGGGCTCCAGGTCAAAGCGGAAATCCGGTCGGGATGTCCGGCCCACTGGCAGCACAGTTTACCCGTCGTCAGTTCCCAGACCTGGATGCACCGGTCTTCTCCCGCGGCGGCCACCAGCTGGCCATCGGGGGATAGAGCGACGGCAGCCACGGGTGGACCGTTTCCCTCCCAGCGACGCAATAGCTGCCGGGTGGTAGGATCCCAGACGCTGACGCTGCCATCTTCATGACCGCTGGCCAACCGCCCCTCGTGCTGGCTCCAGGCCAACGCCGTGACCCATGCCCCACTGCTCCATTGCCCCACGCATTCCCCACGGGACACATCCCAGACCATCAGTTCGTTGCTTCCCCCGGCTATCTTCTCGGCCTGAGGACTGAAGCTCCAGACGGTGATCAAGTCGTTGAGATAGTGTCGGGCTTGCATCCGCCCTGAAAGCGACCACCGCCGCAATATCCCCTGTTCCTCCACGGACCACAACATCCCTTCCCGGTCGAAGGCCAAGGCCAGCCCTTCGCTGCAGAGCCGTAGTACCGCTTCCCCATATACCCGCTCCACGTAGGACGGAAGCAGAAGATGGTCGCCGTGAGTATTCCTAAGAGGAAATAGCGACATTGGGTGTGGTCCTCTCTGAGATTATCCCTTCTTATTTGAGAAAGGGTAAGCGGATCTGCCGGGCGATGTCCTTGGGGTGTTCGCCCGGATGACCGTCCCCTGCCTCGGGAACCTATGTTTAGGTCGGAGCCATTTTTCCTTTCTGTTTACAGTCTAGTACACTTTTTTCAGCCGGTAGCGAAAGCGGGCCCCTCGCCCTCAGCCCCCTCCAGGACCAGGAACCGGAATTTCCTTGAAGGTAATTAGGAACCGGAACTTCCTTCACTCCGGATGGAGACTACCTTCCCTCCGGACTGAGTTGAAGAGCATTCCCTGCGGGTGGGCGATTTGTTAGGATCAGGGCGGGGGACAGTCGAAACTCCGGACGTTTGCACTGCCGGCTGACAGGATGATCCCCGCGGAAAGGAGGGTGGCAGAACCCATGACCAAAGATGAAGTTGCTGCCGCTCTGGATGAGATTGGGACATTGTTGGAGCTGAAAGGGGAAAACCCCTTCCGCTGCAACGCCTACCACCAGGCGGCGCGGATTGTCCAGCAACTGGAAGGGGATTTGCACGAGCTGGTCGCATCGGGCAAGCTGGGTGAAATCCGCGGCATTGGGGAGACCCTCCAGGAGAAGATCGCCACCTTAGTGACCACGGGGCAGCTTCCCTTTCTGGATGAACTGCGGGCTTCGGTGCCTGCGGGTTTGGTGCAGATGTTGCGCGTTCCCGGTCTGGGTCCCAAGAAGGTGAAAGCACTCTACGAGCAGTTGCACATCCGGGATATTGGCGAACTGAAGGCGGCTTGCGAACGAGGTGAGGTGGCCCGCCTGAAGGGGTTTGGTGACAAGACCCAGTCCAAGATTCTGGAAGGGATTGCGTTTCTCCAGGTGCAGGGGCAGCGGGTCCGACTCGATCAGGCTTTACCGCTAGCTGAGGAGCTGATGGAACAACTGCGCCGCGGGGGGCATGTCCAACAGATCGCCGTCTGTGGCAGTGTTCGTCGCCGACGGGAGACCGTGCACGATCTCGATATCCTGGTGTGCAGCGAGGCCCCGCAGCAGGTGATGGATCAGTTTGTGCGACTCCCCCAGGTTCAGCAGGTGCTGGCGCGGGGTTCGACCAAGTCCAGTGTGGTGTTGGTCCAGCATATCCAGGGTGAAAAAATCACTCTGCAGGCCGATCTGCGCATCGTATCCGCCGTGCAGTATCCTTACGCCCTCCTGTATTTCACGGGCAGCAAGGAACATAATGTCCGCCTGCGTCAGCGTGCCTTGGCCCGGGGTTGGACCTTGAATGAGTACATGATGGGGACCGAGGCTCACCCCATCCTTGCCAGGACGGAAGAGGATATCTATGCCGCGCTGGGACTGACCTACATTCCCCCGGAATTGCGCGAGGATACCGGGGAAATTGAAGCTGCCGAACGAGGAGAGTTGCCCACCTTGGTGGAGGAAAGCGACATCCGTGGCTTGTTCCACTGTCATACTCAGGCCAGTGATGGACGGGCGACGCTGGAGGAGCTGGCTCAGGCCGCCCAGCGTCTCGGGTTGGAATATCTGGGCATCGCCGATCACTCGCAATCGTTGACTGTGGCCCGAGGTTTGTCACCCCAAGCTGTGCGGCAGCAGTGGGAGCAGATCGACCGCCTCAATAGCCGTCTGCACGGTCTGAAGCTGCTCAAGGGGACCGAGGTGGACATTCTCGACGATGGCAGCCTGGATTATCCTGATGAATTGCTCGCGGGTTTCGACTATGTGGTGGCCAGTATCCACACCCACTTCCAGATGTCCCGCGAGGAGATGACGGCACGGGTCTGCAAGGCCCTGGCACATCCGGCCGTGACCATGCTTGGTCATCCCACGGGGCGATTGCTACTCAAGCGGGACGGCTACAAGATCGATCTGGAAGCGGTCATTCACACGGCGGCTCAGCACGGCAAAATGATCGAGATCAACGCTCAGCCGTTGCGGCTGGACCTGGATTGGCTCCATGTCAAACAAGCCCGGAGCCTGGGAGTACCGTTGGTCATCAATCCCGATGCTCATGCCCTGGCGGAGTTGGAGTACTATCGTTACGGTGTGATGGTGGCACGCCGCGGCTGGCTCGAACGCCAACAGGTCTTCAATACCCGTCCCCTAAGAGAGGTTCTGGAAGAACTACAACGCCGCAAACAGGCCTGGCTTTCGGCTTCCCCCTCGGGTCGAAAGACAGGTCGCGGCCATCATTGATGTTCGGGGAGAGTTAAATCAGGTGGGGACGCTTTCCCAGGTCAATCCAGGAAAGCGGTTTTGGGGGTCTCGTTCCTTTGGGCTGCATCTGCATTGCCTTCGACCTTCAGGAGTGACCGTCATGACCTTCGGACCAAGACCAAGGCTAGGAAGGATGTGGGGCGTACTCGCGATCCTTTTGATGAGCGGGGCAGTTCAGGGTTGCGGTAAAGGGACCCGGCAGGATGACCTGGCAGCCCCGCAGGATACGTCGCCCCCAGGGGAGCCGCCTGCGGAAAACGCACGGGCAGAGCAACACTGGAAAGCACTGACCAGTTCCAGTGAGCAGAAGCGTCGGGAGGCGATCGCCTATTTTGCCCAGGCAGGTGCCCAGAAAGATACGATCAGTCGATTGGTCGCTTTGCTGGGTGATCCGACCACTGCGGGATTGGGCAAGACCCACAAGGGACGGATCGGCAGCACACGCGAAGCAGCAGCCCGTACCCTCCTGGCATTAGGGGAAGCAGGAGAGACCGCCTTACGGCAGCAAGGGGTGCCGGTACTCCGGGCCGGTCTGCGGGATCGCCAGGCGGCGGTTCGGGAACACAGTGCTTACACCCTCGGTTTGCTCGGTCCTTTGGCCCAAGCAGCAGCGGATGATCTGCTGGACGCCTGTCAGGATGATCAGGCCGAGGTGCGTCGGGCGGCCTTCGATGCTCTGCGACAGGTGGGTCTTGGCGATCCCCGCAAGTATGTCCGGCTCTTGATTCATCCTGAGGCGGAGGTGGCCCGCCTGGCGGCCGAGTTGTCGGTGATGGTCACGGAAGTGCCCCCGGAAACTCTGGATACTCTGCGCCAGGCCTTGCGTTCCTCCGAGGAAATGGTGCGGCTGGCTGCTGCCCGGCTGCTCCTTCGTCTGGGTTCCCAGGCGGCTCCGGCCATTCCCGATCTGGTTACGGTCATCCGTCAAAGTTACGCGGAAATGCCAGACCCGATGCGGCCGATGGTGTTCTACCCTGGTTCGGACCTGATCCCCTGGCAGGCGCTGGCTGCGATGGGAGATGCTGCTGTACCGGCCACCGTCGAGTTGTTGCAGCATGGCCATCCGTGGGTGCGTTTTCTGGCCGCTTATACCTTAGGGGAAATCGGTGCCGGGGCGGCTTCGCTGGCCAGTGGACCGCTGAAGAAGTTGTTGCAGGACCCATATGCCGATGTGGCGATCGAGGCGGCTTGTGCCTTGCTGCGGCTCGGAGTGGCCCAACAAGAGGCCCGCAATCTACTGCAGGGGGCCATCCATGCCCCCAACGCGGCGGCCTTGTCCGCCATCGCGGCTTTACCTCGCTTGGGAGATAAAGCCAAGGAATTGCTCCCAGTGGCCTTGGCCAAACTGGACAGCGACAATCCCTATGCCCGTTATGCCGCGGTGGGGCTCGTCGCTACTTTGCCGCCGGAAGAAGCCAAACGCTACCTGACCTCCCTGGGACAGCTCACCATGGACAGTGAGGCATTGATCCGCCGACAAGTGGCCGCCGTCTTGCAACAGCTGGGACCGCTGGCCGGTCCGACGGCTTCTGCCGTGGCCCAGGCCTGGCAACAAGAGACAGACGAAGTATTGCGGGACGCCTGGATCGACGCCCTCCTGGCCATGGGCGAGCACGCTCTACCGGCCTTGGATGTGCTCTTGCAAGCTGCTGCAGACGACCGTTTGCCCGCGGCCCGCCGCTTGCGGATCATCGAGGGTTTGCCTCAGATTGGGGCCAGGGCGACGGAACCACGCCTGGTCCAGGCTCTCCTCCAACTGACTCAGCAGAAGGACATGGATATCCGCCGGGCTGCGGTCCGCGCTTTGGGAAGTATTCGGCCTTTCCCACCCGAAGCAATCCCCCGTCTGGTGACGCTGGCGCAAACGGACAACCGGCTCCCACCACGGCAGGCTGCTTTGATCGCTCTGATTGCTGCAGGCCCGCTGGCT
>Ga0209017_10000596_pt1 | contig 34587 bp, 24 predicted proteins | sample YNPBryunderm2012_FD_185812 | JGI IMG/M metagenome (GOLD analysis project Ga0209017, IMG submission 185812) | Anoxygenic and chlorotrophic microbial mat microbial communities from Yellowstone National Park, USA - YNP Bryant MS undermat 2012... ...
GTGGAGTTGGGGGGACCACGTCCCCAAGGAGCCGCCTCGCTGGGCCGCCCTTCCTTGCCGCCTCCGCGCCGTTTCCCGCCGCGTTCGGCGGCGGCTGGAGCGCCAACGCTGGATGGTCGGAGCCCAGCGCGGGCGTCGAGGCCGGCCACTGCGCCGATCTCAACCTCGCGGGTTCTGGTAGGACCACGCGGAGGCGTGATCCCGCCCTTGTCTGCATCGGGCGGGGAGAGGGGGACCGAGCCGATCGTGGCGAACCCGAACTTCTCCTCAGCGGGGGTTGCGACTACCGAGCCGGCGGCGGCGGCAACCACGACCGCGCCATCAGGGTTGGGAGGCGTGGGACCCCTGATGGGAGCGCCGGCGATCGACCCCTTGTGGGTGGTCGCGCCGTTTGGAGGGAATCTCCCCACTGCTACCTATCTCTGGACCCAGCGTCAACATGAGGCCCAGCGTCAAGCCTACCACAACCGTTATGGCACGGCCGCAGCGGGCGGACCCTCCGCGCGTCCCACTGCGATCCCGGCCTCTCGGGCGTTCCGAAACGGCGCGCCGGGACGCTTCGACCAGCGGGGAGGCTACTTCGACACAATTGGCGGAAGGCGTTGAGTCGGTGGTCTAAAAGAAAACGGTTGAGGCTGGCGGCAGAAATTCCGATGAAACTTGACAACGTCGGGTTCGTCGTGGTCGACGAGACCGCCGGCCTTACCAAAGTCATTCCATTCCCAGCGCGGTTGAATGCGAAGCGATCTGGAACAGCATGGTCGCATCCAACCGCGATTGGCACGGAGCCTTGCCATTGGGACCAAGAGTGACCGTGGATCGGAACGGTGTGTTTCTGGTTGGACCACCGACGTTGCCCGCAGACCAGGATGACCGCCTTTCGCTTTGACTGAAGGCCGGATCGGGGCGGACTTGGAAGATCGGCTGGCAAGAGGGCGTTCCGCGCTGAACGCGGGAAAGTCATCGAGACGCCGAAGGCAATCCGAGCCTCCAACCCTTCGGAAGCGAAGGCACCTCCCGACGACCCGTTGGACACGCGCCGGCAGCCCCGGACGTGCCGGGCAGGAGAGACGCATGGATCGCGTAAGGTCCGAACAACGTGGAGTGTCCATCGCTTCGCTTCCCATGTGCCTGGCCGCGGCGACACTCGCGGTTGGTCTGGGAGGTTGTCGAAGCACGGGAGTCAACGTTTCGGTAGAGAAAATCGCCGCCAGCGAGATTCCCCGCGAGTTTTCCAAGGTGTCGATGCCAGCCCACGTCGTCGAGCCGCCTGACATCCTGCTCGTCGAGGTGCTGGAGGCTCTGCCGGGCCGTCCCATCTCCGGCGAGCGTCTGGTGCGTCCCGACGGCACGATCACCCTAGGGTTCTACGGCGATATCTACGTGGCCGGCCTGACTTTGGACGAAGTCAAGGAGAAAATCGTCCTTCATCTCCGCAACTTTCTCAACGACGAAGTGTTGGGACTTTACCGTTCCAACCCCGAGACCGGCGAACCTGAGCCGGTCAAACCGGCCGATTCGGATCGGGTGTTCGTAGACGTAGTGGCTTACAATAGCAAATATTATTATGTTCAGGGTGACGTGGCCGCCCCGGGGAGGTTGCCGATCACTGGCAACGAGACGGTGTTGGACGCCATCCAGTTCGCCGGGGGTCTGCTCCCAACCGCCTCGCCCAACGACGTGAGGCTGGTGAGACCCGCCCCTCCAGGAGCCTGTTGCGAGCAGGTGCTGCCGGTGAGCATCACCTCGATCATCTACGACGGCGACCCCTCGACCAATTATCAATTGTTGCCAGGTGACCGTGTGGTGGTGATGCGCGATCCTTCGGTGCGGGTCACCGCCTTCCTCGAACGGGTGACCACGCCGATCAACTACGTGTTGAACACCGCGTTGACCGGAGCCTTTGCCATTCAGCAATTCCGGTTCCTCTCCTTGCCGATCGGTCAGTTCGCCGGAGGCTTCGGCGGCGGCTTCAACCAGAGACCCCAGGCCGACGCCCGCGCCACCCTGACCAACCCCACCGGACCGGCGAATTAGCGTAGCGATCGGTCGGTAGAGCCGCCACCGTCGCTCCGTGATCCCAGGTCCACAGACCTCCCCCATCCACCACGCCCCGTTCCCCTCATTCAGCCGACGAGGGGAGTGGGGCGTGATCGTGGGTGAAGCCAAGTTGGGCGACCACACCGGCCGCGAACCGAAGTGAACTGGTCCGACCAGATCTGGTGGCGTTCCCGGCACCTATCCGCTTTGGTCTCTTTCGTTAGCGAGTGGATTGCACTAAGCTCGAAATGGGAGACCCACGCCCCCGTGTTTGTTCGACGAATCGTCGCGCCGGTTGAGACCGATTGCCGCGGCGAGTGGTTCGATATGCGACCTCATCTCGGCGATGGCTTCCCAACCTCAACCTTTTTGGACGCAGATCCCACGCCCCGCTTCGTTCGAATGTGGTCAGTGCAATGCATCAGATGACCGACAGAGTCGAGCGCACGACCCGATTCCTCGTCTCCAACGTCGCGTCCTCAGCTATGCGATCCCTTTCGACGCCACCCTAATGAGAGTTTGGCGACGGCGATCATCCCGGGACCAAGGGCTGGAATCGTCTGGCTTGGCTCTCCGTTGCTTCCCTTTCCGTTTCTTCTTCACGTGATGGGCATCCCTCTTTCCGCAACGCCTCGAACGAGGTGAAACCAGGCATGACGGACTCATCGGCGTCGGCAAGGCTGAACAGCCCGATCCTCTCCAACGGAGCGCGCGACGGGGTCTCAACCACCACGGCCCCAGCGTCCGAACCCCTGTCGGACACCGAAGCGCGGACCGGGTCGTGGAGGCAGGGCTGGCGATGGCTGGAACCGTTCGGCCTGGCCGTCACCGCGGGATGGTTAGCCTTGTCGCCTGGTTTGACCCAATGGATCAGCTTATCTGCCCAGCAAATCAACCTGGTTGGAATGAGTCTGATCACCTTGACCGCTTGGGGCTGGTGGAGCCGAGTTCGAACCGACCAGCGGACCGCCCGCCGCGGTTGGCATCCTAACTACGCGCCATACCCCACCCCCACCCCAATCGTTACCGGACTCCAAACCATCGGTGTTCACGCCGTCTCACACGCTTCGACCACCGCGACGGCCTCGACGGACGATCCCGTTCATCTCGAAGGCGAGATGGGACGACTCCGGGCGTGCTTTATCGCTTCGATCAAACGCGCAGGGCTGGATTACTGGGACTTCGACTTCGCCACCAATCGGTTCATCTTCTCCTCGACCTACAAGTCGTTGCTGGGTTACGAGAACCGCGAGTTGCCCGACAACGCCAACACATGGCGCGAGCGTATCCACCCTAACGACCGCGACTTGGCGTTGAACGCCTTAGAGGCGGCTCGTGAAGGCCGCGACCCCATCCTCTGTTTCTCGCATCGTCTCAAAACCAAGGACGGCGGCTATCGCTGGGTCTTGGCGCATGGGGTGGTGTTGCGTGACGAGGCTGGAGTGCCCCGTCACATCACCGGGTTGATCTTGGATCTCACTTCCCAGCGTCACAACCAAGTCGAACTGAGGTTGATGCACGCGGTGGTCGATCACGCCGCCGACGCGGTGGCGATCACCAGTTCGACACACGGACGTCATCGGGCGATCGTTTACGCCAACCCCACCTTCATGGACTGGCTGGGCATGGACGCCTCGTCCTACTTTGAACTCCTCGGCCGGGAAATCGAAGAATTCTTCTGCCTGGAGGATCAACCCAGTTCTGACGCCTCGTCGGCGACTATCTCAATCTCGGGACGCAACCTGGCCCGTGAAACCTTGCTCAAACGTCGGGACGGCTCGACTCTCGAAGTAGATCTTCAGGTGTTCACCATCCCCGGCGAGCGCGAGGCTGATTTGCGGTTGGTTTGGGTGGCCCGGGACATTTCGGTGCGCAAGCGGTTCGAAGCACAACTCGTCGAGGCTAAACGGATTGCCGATCAGGCCAACGAGGCCAAAACCCGGTTCCTCGCCGGCATGTCCCATGAGATCCGCACTCCGCTCAACTCGGTATTGGGTATGACCCGTCTGCTGATGGACACCCCGCTCACCGCCGAACAACGCGACCTGGCGGCGGCGATCCAAAGCAGCGGCGAGTCACTCCTGGAGTTGGTCAACGGCGTTCTGGACCTCTCCAAAATCGAAAGCGGCCGGATGGAACTGGAACACGCTTCGATGTCGCCGCGCGGAGTGGTGGAGTCGGTGCTAGATATGATCGCCGCCACCGCCGAACGCAAAGGCTTGGAGGTGGCGGCCCGGGTGGCCGAAGACGTACCCGAACGAGTGCGGGGCGACGCCGCCAAGCTGCGTCAGGTGTTGGTCAACCTTGCCTCCAACGCGGTGAAGTTCACCGCGTCCGGCTCAGTAACGATCGACGTCATCACGCTGGGCAAATGTCCCCTCCGACCCGGTCGAGACTCCGTGAGCGGTCGTCCCGGCCTGATCCTGAGTTTCACCGTGCGCGACACCGGCGTCGGCATCGCCCCCGACAAGGTGTCCCGCCTCTTCGACGCCTACCGTCAGGCCGACGCCTCAATCACCCGGCTCTACGGCGGCACCGGGCTAGGGTTGGCGATCTCCAAGAAGCTCGTCGAGCTGATGGGAGGCGAGATTGAAGTGGAAAGCGAGCCGGGACGAGGAAGCATATTCCGATTTACCATTCGGGTCGAACCGGACTCCAGCCACCCGGTTCGATCGGGTCTGGACAACGACCGCGATCAAACTCAAACCCACCTTCCCGTGTCCGAACTGATGGCGCACCTGGAGCGTCACTCGAACACCCCGACCTCTCCTGTCCCGGTCAATCCCGCAGAAAGGGCGTCGGCGCTCGCCCCACCCGCGCCGTCTTCGTCTCCCCCGCCGCCCTCCTTAGACGATTCGTTCCTGGGTCTTGGTTCGGGCGATCCCTCCGTGTCCGACGTGTCCCTCCACCAAGAAAACTGGCTGACCTCTTCGATCTGGGAACGGGATTCGGAATCCCCCACCTCGACCTCGTCGCTACTAACCCTGGCGATCCCTCCCGGCCGTCGCTTGCTCATCGTGGGCGGCCATCCCTTGTTTCAGGCCCTGCTGGCCGACCAAATCCGCGATTGGGGCGTCCAGGTCGATCGGATCGACGACCAGCTCGAATCACTCCAAGCGGCCCGCCAAAGCGAATCCCGCTACGATGTCGTGCTGCTCGACGCCTCGGCCCACGCGGCGCTGGAGTCACTGAGATCCGACCCCCAAGCTCCGCCCTTGATCGTCGCGGCCAGCCGCTCCCAAGCCGACAATCTCCATCGGTCCTGGTCCTCCCCCTCCGCGGAGGTGTCTACGCCGCCCTGGGTGATTGTGCCCAAGCCGGTCAAACCCTCCAAACTGGCTCGCGCGTTGGCCTCCATTCTGGCGGACGAGGGGATCGACCCGCCCTCCAAGTTCGGCTCCGCGCAAAGCAACAGCGACTCCTCCTCCTCTACCTTCGTGATTTCGCTTTCAGACTCAAGCGAATCCGAAGAACGCCCCGTTGGCTTCGACCGCGATTTCGCACGTCGTCACCCATTGCACATCCTGCTGGCCGACGACGTGGCGACCAACCGAAAACTCATGGAGTTGACCCTAGCCCGCCTGGGCTATACCCCCGATTCGGTCGCTGACGGCGCGCAGGTACTTGAAGCGCTGCGGCAACGCGATTACGACGTGATCCTGCTCGACCTGGAAATGCCCGTCCTGGACGGCCTGGCAACCACCCAGGTGATCCGCCGCGAATGGCCGCCCGAATCGCAACCCTGGCTCATCGCCCTCACCGCACGCGCCCTGGCCTCCGACCGGGCCGAATGTCTGGCCGCCGGCATGGAGGACTACCTCGCCAAACCGCTTCGGATCGACGAATTGACCGCTGCCCTCGCCCGCGCCTTCCGCGCTCGAGGACGATTTCGGCCCCCCTCTCGCCAAGAGGAAGACAACGCCCCCGCTTCCACTACCTGAACCCCCATCAGGACACGCCGAGGTCCTCCGCGGCCTTCATTCCCAACACCCACTCACCCCCAACTCATCTTCCAAATCACGTTTCGATTCGCGTTGGCCCCCTCCCTAACCACCGCTCCGATCGTGGGATTCGTCCGCCGGTGGCCGCAGTGGTCGTTCTAGCGCGATTGAGCAACCCGGACGGCCTACCAACCACGACGAGGTCTCCGCGAGATCCAACCTACCAAGGCGAGGCGTTTTTGTGAATACGTTTTCACCCTCTCAATCCCCACGAAACTTTCAGATCAATTTACATGGGATCATTGAGCTTCTGTCCGGGCATCTCTACAGTGGTCCCCAAGTCTTCGTCCGGGAGTTGCTGCAAAACGCGGTGGACGCCCTGACGGCGCGGACCCAATTGGACCCCTCCTGGCCAACCGGTGAGGCTGGACGCATCACCCTGGAGGTTTGGAACCCGCGGGCAGCCCGGCCGACCTTGGTGGTGCGCGACGACGGGATCGGGTTGACCGAACAGGAGGTTCACACCTTTCTGGCGACCATCGGCCTTTCCTCCAAACGGGACGAGGCCAATTGGGACGACCCAACCGACTTCATCGGACGCTTTGGCATTGGTCTGTTATCTTGCTTTGTCGTCTCCGAGGAAATTGTGGTCATCACCAAATCGGCCAAACCCTCACCGCCCCGCCCAGGAGAGATCACGCCTCGGGCAAACGTCGGTGTCGAATGGCGGGGCCGTTCTGACGGCACCTACACTGTCCGCACGCTCGACCCCGAATCCGACGCTGCTTTGGAAATCGGCACGAAGGTCTTCTTGACCTGCAAGCCCGGCTCGGAGGAGTTCTTCTGCACCAATCGCCTAATCGAATTGGCGAGGGATTACGGCTCGCTATTGCCCTACCGGATCGAGGTCATCGCCGAGGGCGCGCGGGAGCGCGCCACTCGAATCAATCCCGAACCACCGCCGTGGCGCCAGATTTACGCCCGCCCTGAAGAACGCGACCAGGCGCTTCTGGCCTACGGACGATCGGTCTTCGGCATCGACTTCATCGACGTGATCCCCTTGCGCGCCGAAGCAGGCGAGGTGGACGGCGTGGCCTTCGTGCTGCCCTTCTCCCCCAGCCTTGCCTCCAAACGAACCCATCGGGTTTACCTCAAACGCATGTTGTTGTCCGAACAGGCCGACAACCTCCTGCCCGAGTGGGCGTTCTTCGTCAAATGCGTCGCCAACGCCAACCGTCTGAAACCCACCGCATCGCGCGAGCGGTTCCACGAGAACGCCGACTTGGCCAACGCCCGCGACGAGTTGGGAGCCTGCCTCAAAAAATACCTGGTCCGCCTGGCCAACCGCGACCCCCAACGCCTGCGGCGGATCGTCGAGTTGCACTACCTCTCGATCAAGGCGCTGGCCATCCGGGACGATGAATTTTATCGTCTGGTGATCGACTGGTTGCCTTTTGAAACCTCGATGGGTCGGATGACCCTCACCGAGTACCGCCGCCGCGAGGAAAGCGACACGCTCAAATATGTCGCCAACCTCGATCAGTTCCGCCAAATCGCGCCTGTGGCCGCTGCTCAGGGAATCTGCCTGATCAACGCCGCCTACACCTACGACCTGGACCTGGTGGAACGGTTCCCCGACATCGTCCCCGAAGGTCGGGTTGAGCCCATCGACGCCGACGACCTCGCTCGGAGCTTCGACGAACTCGAACCCGACGAACTCGATCGCGCCTCCACCCTCTTGGACGTGGCCGAAGTGATTTTGCGCCCCTTCCGCTGCCTTCCTCAAGTGAAACGCTTTCTGCCAGTTGAAATGCCCGCGCTTTACAGTCTTTCTGCCGAGGCGGAATTTCTTCGGTCGCTGGAGCGCACCAAAGAGGTCGCCAATCCCCTTTGGAGCTCGGTGCTGGACGGCATCGCTCCCGGAGACGAGGAGATCCACGCCCGCCTGCGCTTCAATTACGACAATCCCCTGATCCGCCGCTTGATCGAGTTAAACCACCGTCCCACTCTGGAGAAGGTCGTTCCAATCCTGTACGTTCAGTCGTTACTGATGAGCCATCGTCCACTCAAAGCCGATGAACTCGCATTACTCAACACCGGTTTGAGCGACCTAATCGTCTGGGGTCTGGAACCTCGTTCGCCTCAATGCTCTCGAGAAACGGCATGACATGGCTTCTTTCTTGACCTCATTGATCTTGAGCCAATCGGACCCAAACTCCTCACATTGAGGAAGCGTCGTTGCCGTCAGGCGACCGCGGAGGGGCGCACGTCGCGTGCGACCACTTCCACGAACCGCTCCTCCAGGCTGGAGCGGATCGGTTCGAGGCGGAGCAGATCCCAATGACGTTCGACCACCCGACGGACCAGGACGGCGCGGGGGTCGTCGGAGGGGTTGGTCCGGGAATCGTCGTCGTCCCGGTCGGTTTTCGACCGCAGCCGCAACCGCCAGCCGGTTCGACGCCGGCCTGGACGCAAAGGGGGTGCGCCGTCGTGATCCAACGAGGCGTAGGCGTGGATTGGTTCGACAGCCTCGACGCCGGCCACCGCCGCTAGTTGGCGGGCAATGGTTTCCAACTCGACGGCCTCGGGGGTCTCCAGATCGATTCGAACCCCACCGGGGACGATCCCGGAGGCGGCGATCGGTTCATCCAGCGCCAGGCGTCCCTGGGAGATGATCAGGGCGCGGTCGCAGACCGCTTCGACCTCCGAGAGGATGTGAGTGGACAGCAGAATCGCGTGGGAACCGCCCAGTTCACGCAACAGCGCTCGGAACTCGCGGGTTTGCAGCGGGTCAAGTCCGGCGGTGGGTTCGTCGAGGATCAACGCGGGGGGATCGTGCAACAGTGCCTCGGCCAGACCGACCCGCTGGCGAAACCCCTTAGAAAGCTGGCCGATTGGACGGGACGCCACCTCGTTCAGGGCGCAACGCTCCAACACGCGGGCAATGGCGATCCGTCGTTGGGACCAGGACAGATCGCGGAGCTTGGCGCGAAACGCCAAATATTCCTTGACCCTCATCTCGGGATACAACGGCGGAGTTTCTGGCAGCGACCCAAGATGGCGACGAACGGCCAATGGCTCGTCGAGCAAGTCGTGACCCGCCACCCGTCCTCGTCCCGAGGAGGGAATGAGGGCCGTCGTCAGCATGCGCATGGTGGTGGTTTTGCCCGCGCCGTTGGGACCCAAAAGCCCCACGATCTGCCCCGATTCCACGGCGAAGCTCACGCCGTCAACAGCCCGGAGCGAGCCGAAGGTCTTGGTCAACCGCTCCACTTCAATCATCGCACGGGTCGCCTTGACTCGGTGAGAAGAACAACCAGGACGTGCCGTCGTGTTCCCAACACGTGGCTCTTTGTAAGGTGAGAATCGAGTTGGTAGGGACGCCTAGCGCGTCCCCTTGCGGTTCCAGCCGGATTAGAATAACCCGGACACTCGGTTCAGTAAACCTGACGACTTGACGCAAAGGACGAGATGTATCATGAGTTCGCCGTCCCCGTCCGCCCCCGACTCCAACCCCTCGCCCGAGTCTGGTCAGGGTGGCCCCCCTCCCCCCTTGCCGTTTCGGTTCTCCAATTTGGGGGGCGGCTCGACGATCATTCTCGAACGCGGACGACGTGGTTGGCCCTGGCGTTGGGCGGTTTGGGGATTGTTGTTGGTTTCCCTGCTGCTCAATGTTTCGCTGTTGACGGTCAGTCTGGGGCCCATACCCGACGCGGTCCGCGAACAGTACGTCGCCGGGCCGATCGGACCAGGCAAAGCCAAGCTGGCGATTATCGAAATCACCGGATCAATTGACGATTCCAAAGCCGACGGGATCAGCCGGCGGATCACCCAAGCGTCGCTCGATTCCAGTGTCAAGGGGGTCCTGCTGCGGATCGACTCGCCGGGAGGCACCGTAAGCGCCTCCGATCGTCTCTGGCGCGATGTGCAAACCCGGTTGGTCGGACGGAAACCCGTGGTGGTCTCGATGGGAAGCCGGGCCGCTTCGGGCGGATACTACATCGCCTGCGCTGGGGACGCTCTCTTCGCCGAACCTGCCACCATCACCGGCTCCATCGGGGTCATTCTGGAGATTCCGCAAATCTCCGGCCTGCTGGACAAGATCGGGGTCGAATTCGCCACCCTGACCACCGGCAAATTCAAGGACTCCGGTTCGATTTACCGTCCGATTACCAACGAGGAACGCCAACGTTTTCTCAAGTCCATCGACCAGAGCTATCAACGATTCCTTCGAGTCGTCGCTCAGGGCCGCAAGATGGAGCTTTCTCAACTCAAGCCACTGGCCGACGGCTCGATCTTCAGCGGCGAGGAGGCGCTGGAGAACGGCTTGGTCGATTTTGTTGGCTACCAAGACGACGCCCTACGGCACCTGCTCAAACTGACGCGGTTGGAGGAGGCTCAGGTGGTCCGCTACGTTCCCCCCAACAGCTTGGCCAACTTGCTGGAATTTCTGGAGTTGGGTTCGCGGCTGCCCTCCCCCCATCCCGACCCAGAGGAGCCCCTGTCGCTTTGGGCTCGGGCTTCTCAAAGGGACCAGGGCCGTTCGATGCCGATCCCGCTCAGCCGCGCCCAAGTGGACGACTGGCTCGCCCCTCGGCTGCTGATGCTTAGCCGTTGAGAGGATCAAGACGACCCCGACCCGCCGAGGATCAACCTTGCCCAACCCTCGTCCACGCCCTCCCATTCCTCGGCAAAATCCACAGCACAGGAACGAGCAACACGGCGCGGAGAACCATCACGGCACGACCATGCAGCCGCACCCGTTTTCCCTCCCGTTCGACGCCCGCGACGACGCCGCGGGCGGAGAGTTGGCGGCCAGTCAGGTGGCAACGGCCTAAACGCTCCGCCCGTAACAACCCCATGTCAATTTAGATACACATTAGATATCAAATCATTGGCAGAGGTGGAAACCGTCGCCGCAGGGTCTCGACCTCCAACGGCGCAAGTGGCTCAAACAACCGACCGGCCAGCAGGCGGCTGCCCATGACGCATTCTTTCTCAAGCAGGTAGTATGAGTTATAATCGTTGACAATCTGATTGATCGCGCTCAGGTCGAGCGAGGAAAGATACATGTCCCAGAGGCGGTTGAACCGTTCGACGGCGGCCCGCAACGCGCGGGTCCGGGCGCGGAGCCGCAACCGCCCGCTCCAGGAGCCAGCGCGGGTTTGGGGCGAGGCGGGTTCTAGAGGGGGCTTAGGGGTGGGCGTGGGCCGGTTAGTGGCCGCCTCGCCGCGGGACAGGGCCAAGGCGATCGCCGAAACGCCCGAAGGACGTTGAAGCTCTTGCTCCACCATGGCGATCAAAGGTTCGATGGGGACCTTTAGGCCAGCCCGACGGGCCAGTTCGTCGGGTCCGAGGGTCTCGAAGGAGCGTGCCGCGTCACGCCATTCGTCGAGCCGACGAACGACCTCTTTGAGCCTCAAGGCGCGCTCGCGCAGGACGCTGCGTTCGAACGCCTCCAAGGCCGACTCGGTGGCTTGTCCGCGTCGGGCGAAGGCTGGCACGTCGTAGAGCCCTAGCAGGCGATTGAGACCAACCTCCTCGCCCACCCAGGTCATCGCCTCGGCATCGCGGTTGAAGTCGCCCTGGGTGGCGGAGTCGCCGCGGGAGGGGGTGTCCATTCCACTTGGGTTCATCCAAACCACTCCCGGCCCAACAGGATCAATCCCAACCAGGTCAAAGGCCAGGCGGCCATCACCGCCAAGGCAGCCTTACGGGTCCAGCGTCCGGCGGGTTCGTCCCGCCCCAAGCCCGACCGGCTCAGGGAGGAGGCGGACCGGGGGAGGTATCCCAGCATGATCAGAGCCAGGCCGGGCGTCAGACCCAGCTGGACCATCTCAGACAAGCCTCGGGGTACGACCAGCAACGTCATGACCAGCCAGTAGGTTCCGACTAGAACCCAGGCGGTCTCGCCGCGGCTCCAGGAGGCCTCGACGGGGACGGCAGGATGGTCTTCGGATTGCGCAACGCGCTGGCGTCCCAGAACACTCGTCAGCATCACGAACGGCCCCGCCATCGCCAAACCTAACCAAACGTACACTCCAAGAATGACTGGCCAAAGGTGAGGATCGCCCGTTTGCAACGTCATTGAACCGGGCATCACCGACTTGGCCAGCGTGCCGGCCAGAGCGTAACCCACCATCAACCCGCCGAACTCCGGCAGATTGGGGCGGCCCCCTTGCCCTCGGGAGGCACAAGCGGTCGGCTGGGGGTCGTTCATGGAACGTCCCCAATCAAAAACGCGAACACGAATTGAAGGGGGGCAGTGAACAGCACGCTCAAACCAATCCAATGCCGCCAAGTGACCGAGTGTCCCGAGCCAGTTGTGGTCACTTCGCCTCGTTGAGCGGTCGAGCTGGCCGGTCTCAAGTCCAGCGAGCGAATCGTGGCAGCGGTGGAAGGGATTGAGGAGGCAGAGCGGAGCTCGACGTCAGTTCGTTCCTCCCAATCATCCTCGCCCGCGGCGATCCAAAGGCCGAACCCCAGCGCCGAGGCCCATACCACCAGGGTTCCGGCGAGCATTGTCGTTGCCCCTTGAGGAGGTACTCCGAAAACGATCCGTGCCAACGCGGCCCCTATCCAGGGAAGACCCGCCAGGGCCCAGACCCACTCGCCTCGGGAGGGTCGAACCCACCCTTGAGCCGACCAAGCGTGCAACCCCACAATCAGAGGTCCCGAGGCGGTCACGCCAATCCCCACGATCATCGCCAGAGCCATCAGGGCCGACGCGCTGGAAGGGTCGGATGGTACCACGTCCCGCAGGTGCAGCGAGGCGATCGCCCCACCCGCCACCAGAGAAACACCGTCCAGCACGCCGAAGGCCCCGGCGTCGTTGCGTGTTGCGACGTCCCGCGTCATCACGTCCCCTGATCTCGACCCACGCTCAAGCGCGGGGAATGATGAAACGACCACCCTCGTTGGGAAAAACTTGGGAAAAAACCGTTGGACCGTGTCACTCCCCCCACTCAGCAAGCCGGGTTGGATTCCTGGCGGTTTGGGAGAGGAGGCGACGCCCAGAATGCCGGAGGCGGCGTTCTCAGCGGCAACCCGGAGCACCGAGTTGACGGAACCGATCGAGAGCTTGGACGGCTCCAGCCCTTGCCCAGTTCAGATTATAATGCGGTCGGGGATGGTCCCGGTGGACCGTCGCGCGACGCCGAATCTCTTTAACCCCCTTCCTTGCCGCCGGCGTTTCGAAGAGTCCGCGATCTTGATCTTCCCCCGCCTGCCCTCGGTCGATTGGACTCCCATTGACCCATTCCGAACTCAAGGAGGGCTGGACGAGGCGGTCTGAACTCGACCCAAGCTGCGGGGCGGCGAGATGAGGCTTGGAAAGGTGGTGGTGGTCATGCCGGTCCCCAAAGTGGCCGTGGTCGGTCGGCCCAACGTGGGCAAATCCTCGCTGTTCAACTGGTTGGTGGGCAAACGGGTCGCCATTGTCGAACCGACCCCCGGCGTGACCCGCGACCGGGTCTCGACCTTGTTGTGTCTCGACTCCAACGAGCGTCCCACCCGGCATAGCTCGCCGCGTCCGCGGTTCAAAGACGTCCGGGACCTCTTGGAGGAGGACGAGGAACTGGGCGAACCGTCCCAGCCCAGCGACGCTGCCCGCTACGTGGAACTGATCGACACCGGCGGCATCGGCATCGTGGATCGGGACGACCTCTCCGACCATGTCGAGCGGCAAATCCGCATCGCGCTCGAAGAAGCCTCCCTGGTCCTGTTCGTGGTCGATGTCCGCGACGGACGCCTGCCGCTGGACGAAGAGGTGGCCGACCGCCTACGCAGGATCAACCGACCTACGATCCTGGTGGTCAACAAAGTCGATCATCCCGGCCTGGAGGATCGCGTCGCGGAGTTCGACCGCCTGGGGTTTGACGAGCGGATTTTGGTCTCCACCAAAGAGAACCGCAACCGTTCTGGTCTGCTCGACCTGATCGCCCGAAGCGTTCCCTTGGTCGATGACGACAAGCCACGCGCTGCGGTGATGAAGATCGCCGTCGTGGGACGGCCCAACACGGGGAAATCCACGTTTATCAACACGCTTGCTCAAGAGGAGCGGATGATCGTCTCCGAAGTGGCCGGGACGACGCGGGACTCGGTGGACGTTCACTTCGAGTTGGACGGCCTACCGTTCACGGCGATCGACACCGCCGGGGTCAGACGCAAGGCCAAGCTGCGCGACAGCTTGGATTATTTCTCGTTGCACCGAGCGCAGCGTTCCATCCGTCGCTCCGACGTGACCCTGCTGTTCCTCGACCCCACCCAGGGGATCACCAAGCTGGACAAGCAGCTGGCCGACTACATTCAACAGCAATACAAGCCGTGCATTTTCGTGATCAACAAGTGGGATTTGATCGTGGAGGGTCCCAACCGCGCCCAGGCTCCCCCCCAGGAGACGATGGCGGTGGTGGCCGCGGCAATCGAGCGGGAATTCCGGGGTCTGGCCCATGTGCCGTTGGCCTTCATCACGGCTAAGACCGGCAAGAACGTCAAAGCATTGATCAATCACGCCCAAGCCCTGTTCAAGAAGGCCAACCTGCAGGTGCCCACCGCGCGGCTCAACAAGGTGCTGCGTCAGATTTTGACCAGCAACCCGCCGCCAATTCGGGAGGGCAAGCGGCCGAAGGTCTATTTCATCACCCAGGTGGCCGTCGCGCCTCCCACTCTGGTTCTCTTTGTGAACAACCCGGACTTGTTCGACACCAGTTATCGTCGTTATTTGAGCAATCGCTTTCGGGACCTCCTTCCTTTCGGCACGGTCCCGGTCAAGATTTACCTGAGGGACCGCAACGATCCCGAGGCAGCGGGTTCGTCGGGACGCGTCGCGATGCCCAACCGCGACCTGCTGGACGACGCAACGCCGCGCGACCAAGACAACGAGAACGAGGAAGCGTTCGAGGGGTTGAGGCTGACCGATCAGGACTGGGAGGAGGAGGGCACCTCCGCCTGGTTAGAGTCGCCGTTGGGTCCCAACAACGACTGACCGCCCGGCCCACGTCGCTTGGAACTATTGCCGGGTCGAGCCGCGTTACGCCGTGGATGGGGTCGGGCGGACGGGTTCGGCGGCATGGACGCCATAGGGTGGGCTTTGCTATCGTGAGCCTTACCCTCAACAGCAACGCCCACGTTCCTTCCCATCCACCCGCTTCGCCTAGAAAACCAACCCCGAGGAGCCAGGGGGTTGAGGCCGCTCGGTCCGAAGACTGATCGAGTCCTCATCAGATCCTACCTGGCAGTTCCGGCTCAAAGGATTCACGAGGATGTCGCTGGTCGATCAGTACGCCCCCTGCCCCTGCGGCAGCGGAAAGAAATACAAGTTCTGCTGCCAGAAGGCTGAGACCTTCATCAAACGGGTCACTCTGGAGCGTGAAAATGGCCAGCGCGAGGCCGAGGCCAGGTCGCTCGACGAAGGCTTGGCCCGGTTCCCTGACGTGCCTTGGCTGCTGCTGAATAAAGCCAACGCCGAAAGCCAGGCCGGGCGGCCCGACAAGGCCCGCGACTTGGTGGCGCGGGTTCTGAAAGTCCAACCCGACCACCCGGTGGCCCTGTCCGCTATGGCCCGGCTGCTTTTCTCCAACCAGTCGGATAACGGCAAGGCTCGAGGGCACGCCGGGGCAGTGGTCGAGCTGCTCCAGAACGCCCTCAATGCCACCACGCCGGAGCGTCGTCACCTGTTGGCCGAACTCGCCGAATTCACCGCTACCGTGCTGATCGCCGAGGGCCACCCGTTGGCCGCGGCGCGTCACGCCGAACTCGCCGATATGCTGGACGCTCAGGAACCACTCGATCCCAAAGCCGGCGTCAACGCCAAGGCGGAGAACGACGACCACTCGCGTGGTCTGGAACTCCTGATGACCCCGGCCATTGTTCCTTGGGCCAAGCAACCCCCTAAGCTCGCCGCCGCACCCGAGGATCTCTCGGAGCGGGAGGCTTGCGAATTTGAGGAGGCGGTCGCCTGGGTCCACCAGGGCTATTGGCTCAAGGCGGTCGAGCGGTTCGAGCGATTCGCCAAAGAGAACAAGGGCGGCGTCGCCACGTGGCTCAACCTCGGTCTCACCCTGGCCCACTTGGGACGAGATCGGGACGCCCTGGCCAGCTTGAGAAGAGTCCGCCCCACCTTGGGCGAAACCGAGGAGGCGGTCGATCTCGAATGCCTCTGCCAGAGCCTCACCCCCCTGGACGCGGTGCCGACCCTAGAACGGGTGCAATTGGTCTGGCCGCTGCGCGACCGTCGCGCTGCGTTGGAACGCATCCTCGCCGAGGAACTGGCCATTCGCCAACCCTCACCGCCGCCCCAGGACCCCGACGATCCTAACGAGCCAACCGACCTGTTCCTCATCGTCGATCGCCCTCCCCCGCCCTCCAGCCGATTCGCCGAACTCACCGCCGCCGACCTCCCTCGCGAACTCGCCCGGCTCTACCTCTTCCGCGACAAAATCGCGCTCGAGACCTTCGAGAACGAAGGACTGGCCGGGCTTCAACAACGCATCACCGGCCTTCTGGGCGACGCGGTGCCGCCGGCCCACCCCAAAACCGAAGTCGTCGGCCGCGAACCCACCCACCTGGTTCCCCTGCGAAACACCTTGGTCGCCCCTCCCGGCCTGCCTCTGCTGACCTTCCGACGCTTCCAGCGCGAGGAACTTCATCGGCTGCTCCACGAGCGCTGGCCCGACATCCCCCACCCCACGCTCAACGGCCGCACCCCCCGCCAGGCCGCCGAACACGCCGTCCACGACTCGGAGACCCGAATCGTACTGCGGGCCATGTTCTTGGCGATGGAAGTCTCGGTGGCCCTCAAGGGGATTCTCTCGCTCGACGACCTGCGGCAGCAGCTGGGACTCGCGCCCGAACCCCCCGTGGTCGTCGAACTGGTCGAGGGCCGGATCGACTTCCTCCAGATTCCAGCGGCTCGGCTTCACCTGATCCAGATCAGCGAGAGCTTCACTCCTACCATCCTGCTGGGCTTATACTTCCAAGCCAAGGTTTACGCCCAACTCGCCGCGTTGTACCGGTTCGCCCAGGCGCTGGCCCGCCACCAGCCCGAGGTCCTCGCTCAACTCGATCTGGACCTTCGACGACTCTACGGCGACCTCCTGAGCATCCCCCTACTACGGGGCGACGCCGAAGAGGCCCTCCGCACGATCGAACAGGGACGCCAAGCCGACCCCCTCCGTGCCAAGGGATCCCACGCCGCCACCTGGGATCTGCTCGAAGCCCGGGTCCGCAGTCAGGCCGAACCCCCGGAGTCCTGGGTGCCTCTGTTCCAAAAGCTGTTCCAGCGCTACTCAGCCTCCAAAGAGACTCTACCGGTGCTGATCCATCATTTGTCCCAGCTGGGGTTGGTCCGTTTGATCCCCCATCCCGAACAACCGGACACAGCGATGCTGGATACCGCGCCGCTCGACTTCCTCATCGCGCGATATGGTTCCAAAATCATTCCAGCTACCCGTCATCCCGAACTCGGCGACCGCGAGCCGGTTCGTCCCAAGATTTGGATCCCCGGCGGCGACGAAGGATCGGGTTCGGCCAAGTCGCTCATCCTGCCGGGGCGTTGAGTTTAGGTCGTCCTCGTTTTTCTTGGCTGACCTTGGGTTTCGTTGCGCATTGTCCTCGTCAAACAATCGCCTCGCCTTCGCCCCGTCCGCTGCCCCGCACGGGTTCCCGTAGCGCGGATCGGGTGAGTTGAAAGAGAGGCGTTCCCCGCTAACCCGTCGTTCGTTCTCCCCCCCCGCGTTTTCGGTCCCGCCCGGACACAACGTCACCCCCTGCGGCGCGACCGCTTTTCCCGTCGAGGCCACCGGCGACGATGGATGAGCCGAGACGCCCAGATGTCGTTCCCTCCTCAACCGACTCCCCCATGGGAACGCCCCGAGACGTTGACAGCAACGTCAACACGACCAATCCTTCCAGTGATCCCCCTCCGGTGATGACCGGATGGAACCAATTGCGGTTGCAACGTCCTCTGGCCGCCTGGGCTTGCTGGAGTCGGGTGTTACGCGACAACCCCAACGACTCTGCCGCCAAACAGGCGCTGGAGGCGCTGCTCAAGGCCCCCCACCTGCCCCACGCCGCCCGCGCGGTCTATCGGTTTCGGATGCCCAGCATCCCGATACGCCGAGCGCGTTGGAACGCCGTGCTGCTAGCCCGCGATCAGGAGGACTTGGACGCGGCCGCCGACGTGTTCGCGCAGCTCATGGCAGCTGATCCCGAGGACGCCGACGCGGCCTTCAACCACGCCCTCTGCCTGGCCTGGCTCGGTCACAACGCCGACGCCCTAGCCGCCCTCGACCGGGTCGTTCGGCTCGATGCGGCCACGCGGCCCGATCAGGCCGCCGCCGCCTGGGTCGTTGCTGAAGTTCTGCGTCAAGGAGCTGGGGCCGAACGCTTCGCCGACGAGTGGTCCCACACTTTGGTTATGCCGCGTCACAGTCGAGACGATCTTTGGATCGCCCAGCTCGAAGAAGCCGGCCGGCTCAGGCGGTTCGCCACCCCCTTGAGACCCGACACCCTGGAACCAGTCGCCACGGATCTTCAGGTCTATGAGTTGTTGGATCGCGCGTTGACCGAGGTGGGCGAACCAACCAGCGGCTACGGGGACCCCGACTCCACCCCGCCCCCGCCCCCAAGCCGTCCCGCTCGTGTTATGTGCTCGGTTTTGGTGCAACCCAACGAGTTGCGCTTTTCCAGCCCCGACCCCGAGTCGCTTAGACGGGTCGAGACGTTCCTACCCATGCTTCGCCCCGACGCCTCCTGCCGCCCCGTCCAACGGCTCAGTTCCCCCCTGCCCCTCAACATGCTCGACGCGGCCGCCTGGCTGACGCGTCTGCCGGTCGGCCTCCCCGAAGACCAACGGCGACGCCTCGCCCAGGAGGCGCTCGATGACTACTACCGCAACACCTGGATTCACCAGCCCCGTCAGGGTCTGGAAGGATTGACTCCCGCCCTCGCCGCTGAATCGAGCGACCCGGTCATCCGCGTCCGCCTCGACGCCATCCTCACCTTTCGCGAACAGGTGGACGCCCGCTCGCCGGTCGGTTGGCCTCTAGGGATTCATCACGACTTCGACGACCTGCGTCGACGCCTTCAAGCGCGGCGACCCGACGCCACCCCACGCCTCGACCAACCTCACCTCAAAACTCAAGCCACGCCGCCCGAACTGGACCGGAGCGAGCCGCAATGAGCCCTGGCAATCTTTCCCCCTCCTCCGACTCCAAAGCTCCCCTCGTGTTCGACCTGCTCAAGAGAAGCCACGACGGACTCGTTCCCACCATTGTTCAAGACGCCGACACCCATCAGATTCTGATGTTCGCCTGGATGAACGACGAAGCCCTCCGCGCCACGCTCACCACTGGCCAGGCTCACTTCTTCTCCCGCTCCCGCAACGCCCTCTGGCACAAAGGAGCCACCTCGGGACACACCCAAACCGTCGTCGAGGTCCGCCTCGACTGCGACGCCGACGTGTTGCTGGTCCGGGTCCGTCAACTCGGTGGCGCGTGTCACATGGGATATCGCTCCTGCTTCTTCCGAACCGTCGCCGCCGATGGCCGAGTCGAAATCGCCGATCTTCCCGTCTTCCAGCCCGAAACCGTCTATCGACCCACCAAGAACTTCCCGCCCCAACCTGACTCCCCCCCCCAAAGCTCGACCGGAAACGTAACCAATTCTTCTTTTTCCGAACCCTCAAGCTCGCCGGGTCTCTTATAATGGGAGTCTCACGGCGGAAGGTTCCAAGACCGAGAACTGTCCGCGCACGGCTCGACCTAAACCGATTCGCCGACGACGCGCTCGCCAACCGCGATCGGGGTACCGCCGGAGTCGCCCCTCTCCAGTCGAAGGCGACCTCCCCCAATGCCACGTTTTGATTGATTGATCCATGCTCCGCCTCTGGCCAGGCGCGTTGGTGTTGTGGCCTGTCGCGTTTGTTTGAAATTGAAGGGAACCGATCAATGAAGAAACCCCGTTTGATGACTCCCGGCCCGGCCAATGTGCCCGAAGATGTGTTGCTGGATTTGGCCCGTCCGGTGATCCACCACCGCACCGCCGAGGTCAAGCAGGCGATCGCTGAGGTCACCGAGGGCCTCAAACAGGTCTTCCGCACCCAACACGACGTGCTGATCCTGACCGCCTCGGGCACCGCCGCGATGGAGGCCGCCGCGGTCAACACCGTGCCCCGGGGTTCCAAGGCGATCGTCCTCAACGCCGGTTGGTTCGCCCAGCGCTGGCTCAAGGTCTGCCAGGCTTACGGTATCAACGCCGTCTCGCTCGACTTCGAATGGGGCCAGCCGGTCGACCCGGCCCGCGTCGAACAGGCTCTGGCCGAACATCCCGACGCCGTGGCGGTCATGGGGACCCTGTCGGAAACTTCCACCGGCACCGGCCACCCGGTCGCTGAAATCGGCCAGATCGTTGCCCGAACCCCCGCCCTCTTTGCGGTGGACGGCATCTCCGGCGTCGGCGCGATGGAATGCCACACCGACGACTGGGGCATCGACTTACTTTGCGTCGGCTCCCAAAAGGCCCTCATGCTGCCCCCCGGCCTCGCCTTCGTGTCGGTCAGCCCCAAAGCCTGGGCGCGGATCGACGCCTACCCCAACCCGCCCTGCTACTACCTGGATCTCAAAGCGGCCCGCAAGAAGATGGCCGACTTCGACACCCCCTACACCCCCGCCCACACCCTCATCCTCGCCCTCAGAACCGCCCTCAAACGGATCCTGGCCGAAGGGATCGAACACGTCTGGGCCCGGCATCGCCGCATGAGCGAAGCCTGTCAAGCCGGTGTCACCGCCTTGGGTCTGGAACTCTTCAGCGCCCGTCCCGCCGAAGGTCTCACCGCCTTCCGCGTGCCCGAGGGGTTGAAAGATTCCGACATCCGTGGACGCCTCGAACAGAAGTTCGGCATCACCACCATTGGCGGCCAGGACAAACTCAAGGGCAAAATCGTCCGCATCGGTCACATGGGCTACACCGATGAACTCGACGTGATCGCTGGCCTCGCGGCGCTGGAGATGGTGCTGGACGAACTGGGCTACGACGTGGAACCCGGCGTCGCGGTCGCCGCCGCCCAACGGGTGCTGCTCAACCGCAACGTCACCGCCGCCGTCTAACCGAACTCCTCGTCCCGTCCCGCTCCACACCGGATCGGACTCGATCCCACCATCCCCCACGACGCCGGCTCCGCAATTCAGCCCTCCCCCACCGGCTGAACCGGGCCGGTGTCGTTTTCAAGACTGCCGCCGCGTCACGCGCTCAGCCTCGCTCCTCCCCCCGACTCAGCGTGGATCTCATATTCGCAAGGTGCTCTTATTCCTCTGCAAACTGGTATGAGTACCAGCTTGCGAGTTTAGATGATTTGGATTTCTTTCAACGTGCCGGACCCGATTCAATTCTGGTCTGGGACCAAGGTCAAGCGGAAACCGAGACCGGTGTTTCGGTAGGTCGGCACATCGCCCACGCGAGCGGTGGGACGGCAGTAGAGAGCCTCGTCGGTCCAGCTTCCCCCGCGGTTGACCCGAGCGGGCAACTCAAGGTCGCCGATGGGATCCTTACCGCCCGGCAACGCCTCGGCGTACCCGTCTAGACACCACTCCCAGACGTTGCCCAGCATATCTTTAAGCCCCCATGCATTAGCGCGACGGGTCCCCACGTTTCGAGGCATTCGGTTCGAGTTGCCAGCGTACCAGGCGTATTCCCCTAGTTGGCTTTCGTCGTCGCCGAAGGGAAACCGCGTGGTCGTGCCGGCTCGCGCGGCGTATTCCCACTGCGCCTCTGTCGGCAGCGACACCTTCCATCCCGGCGGAAGCTCCGAGCCGCGGCGCAGTTGGGTGGTCAACGACGCAGCGAACGCCGCGGCTTCGGAGTGGCTGACGTTGTAAACCGGCAACAGTGGCCCCGCGCCTTTGCGTTCCCAATCGAGCTTGGGGCCGTTCGCGGCACGCCATAACCCTTGAGTGACCTCCACTTCAAGCATCCAGAATCCCCGGGTTAGCCTGACCTCGACCGGACCTTCGTTGTCGAACCGATCCGGTTGGGTCGGCGGACTGCCCATGGTGAACGATCCCGGTGGGCACCAGCGGAAACGCAATTCTTGGTCCTTGTACGTCACCACTTTCAACTCGCCCGCCTCCCGACCTTCCCAAGATTGGCTCTCACGATGCGCGACGGCAGGCTTGGAGAATGTTCGGCGGCTCAAGCCCTCCCAAGCCCACAGGCAAAACAGGCCAGATGCGACAAGGATCAGCACCCGTCTGGTTGGGACGGTGAGCAGCGACGCGCTACGGTTGCGGTTGGATTCGCCGCCATCCGACAAAGCAGCAGCCGAGGCAATCGGCGGGGAATCGATGGGGTTCATCGTATCAATCCTCGATGGAGTTCAAAAAACGCTCCAGAGCTGCCTCGGGTCAGCCCCGCGCTTGCCTTGGAGGTTCAATTACGAGGCATGAGGTGGGTTCAGAGGGTCGCGCATCAACAAAAACGAGCGTGATTCCCACGACGCCACGCACCCAGATTAGGATGACGAATACCCCAAGCAATAGCCAGACCAAAGTGATCGGGAACGAAACACCCTTCAACCCCTCCTTCCAACTGCCTGAGCGCTCACTGATGGTCAACCGAGTCGCCTCAGCGCAGCCTTTGTCCTGAAGGGGTTTTCAGGTTGGGTCGAAGGGCGATCCCACAATCGACCAAAGCCATTCTCGTTCGAGAGAACTCAAGCTTGATCATTCAATCAAAAATCAGTCTATCGGAGATCGCGCCGACCGATCTGCCCGTCGCTTCAGGTCGTCCAGGAGTGTTGATGATCCTCAGCGTCTGGTCTCGCCTGACCACCACGCGCGGCGACGAGGCCGACCTCCCCGCTCCATGAGGGCAGCAACCGTTCCAAGGTCTCGGCACGGGGTTCCAGACCGCCGGCGACCAGCTTATCGAACGCCACCCGGCGCAACGCCTCGCGCAGATGTTCGGCGTGACGATAGTCGGGCCGCAGGGTGAGCCGTTGCTCGGAAATCGGCAGTCCTTCTGGTTCGCGAAGAAACACATCGGCGGCGACATAGTTGAGCAAGACTTGCTTGATGGCGGCGGGATTAACCACCCCTTCCAGGTCGAGCGAGGCAGACTCGATCAGCGAGCCCAGATCAATCCGCTGGGCCGGATGGGCAATCATCCAGGAGGTGACGGCCCGCCATTCGGTAATCGAGGTCATACGCAGAATCGGGTTGCCGTAGGCCAAAATCGCCGCGTAGTTCTCGGGTGAATGCAGGTCGCGGGGCTGAAGGTCGGGCAAAATGGTGGACGGATCGCGCACCGCCTCACGCAGCATCAGAATCGCCTGCGCTTGGGGCGAAGGCGGACGCACCACCCCCACTTCGGTGTCTCGACACACGCACTGCAAATACTCGATGAACTTGGCGAAGCCGTAACGCATCGCCTGGAAGCCGGGAATCGCCGAACGAACCGCCTCCTGCACCACGTTGAGATGAATCCCCGAACGGCTCAGGTCCCGGCGCGATTCCGGGTCGGAGGCGTACCACTTGAGAATCGCTCGGGTCTTCTCGACCACCTGCTCGAACGACGGCGGCTCGTCGCCGAAGGCAGCCCCTCCCACCACCAAGCCGATCGAACGCAGATGGCTCGCTAAGCGATGGTTGCGTGGATCGGTCACCAGGGGGTGGAGACTCGGTCTTGGCCCAGTTGCCGATTCGTAAGCCGCTTGGGATGGACCGCCCATCCCATAACTAACCGAACCGGTCATCGAACGATCGCCCCGCTCCTCCTCAATGGGGTCGGCTAGCCACACGAACTCGTCGCACACCGCTCGGAAGGTACGATTGGCAGCGCTCTGGTAGGCGCATCCAATCACGGTCTTGCCGTACTCGTGCAACTTGCGGGCCAGCGCAGAAAAGCCCCCGTCGCCCGAGACGATCACAAAAATCTCCAATCCCGGCCGAGTGTGCGCCAGATCGATCGCGTCGATCGCCATCTGAATGTCAGCCGCGTTCTTGCGCGAGTCCCGCGCAAACCCAAATACCTGGATCGGGTCGATCCCCAGATCGTTGACCTCTCCCCGCAAACTCGCCAACCGCGGGTCGCTCCAATTGGCATAGGCTCGCTGCAACGCCACCTTGCCCAGACGGTTGGTGGCCCGAATCGACTCCAAAATTTCAACTAACGACAAATTGGTGAGCAATTGCTGCGAAAAATTGTACCCCTTGAGAAGGTTTTCCAAATCATAGAAGATCGCCGTGTTGAACTGGTTCATGATTGCCTCTCCTCCCGCCACTCTGTTCCCGACCGGTTCCGAACCAAAGACGGAATGATCGCTCGGCGTTGCGCCAACCGAGTGGTGGTTTCATCATATGGTATTCCGTCTCAATAATGAGACGAACGGAACCGGGATTCCGAACCATGACATTCGGAATCCACGCTCTCTTCCATCTTAGAGATGCGAAATGGGCCTTCAAAGTGACGACCTTTTTTCAAACGATGGAAATTTTCCGGGTGGACCAAAAACAGGTCCGGCGGCGAGGGGGTTGGAAATCGGCCTGACGTTCGGCCGTTCGCGGTGGGTGAGCGCGTTTGGGTTTGCATGTAGGGGGGGAGGTGACGCAGGATGGTTCTACCTTTCCCTCCCGCGTTCCGAGTGGAGGGCTCACCCGACGGGGTGGCGTGGCGTCGGGACGGTTGAGGGTAGGAGGTCCGAGGGTGACCAGGCTAGGCCCCAGGGATGGCCTCGGGAGTGACGGGGACGATCAAGGCGAACTAGGGTCAGAACGCCCTTCAGGCGATCGCCCCGAAGCGCCGCCACCACCTGGAAGTCGTTCCAGAGGCGGATTGCGAACGCGCCGCCGTCGAAACGAACGACCCGGCCCCGTTGGTTGGAGACCGGGCCTTCGTAGTCGAGATAGGCCAACCGGTGATCTGGAAGCGCGTACACCAACGACAACGAGTCGATTCCCTCCAATCCCCGAGCCTCCTTCACCGCCTCAGCGACCGCCACGGTGACGACCGCCGGACTGTCGTGGCCCGGCGGTGCGGAGGCGGCCCAGGTCCGCAACGCTGGTCCCGACTCCAGCAGGATGTCCCAATGAAGCGTGGGCCAGTTGTGTTCCAATATGGCGAAGCGCGGCATGGGGAACCACCAACCTTCCCGTGACGGCATGACGACAAGCGACGCGGAGACCGTTTCCCAAACCCTGACCAGGAAGGGTTTCTCTGCGCGACCGAATCGTCCCACCGCGTGACCCACGCGCGTCACTCGCCGTCGTGGACCTCCAAGCGCTCGGCGAGCCAACGGGCGAAGGCGGGATCGTCGTAGGCGCGATCCCAGGAGTTGTGGCCGACTCCGCGATGCTCTTTATAAACCGGGCGGGCTCCCAGCGCCTCCAGCGCCTGGACCGGGCCTCGGCTGCCGGGCAGGAGCCGGTCAGCGTCGCCCACCACGACCCAAAACGGCACGTTCTTGAGCGGAGTCACCCGGGCCGGATCGACGAATCCACATACCGGAGCCACCGCGCGGAACCGTTCGGGCATCCGCAACGCGAGGTTCCAGCAACCGGCCCCGCCCATCGACAACCCGGTGAGCGCCACCCGGTTAGGATCGACTTTGTACGATGCGGTCACGTCGTCAAGAAGCGCGACGACCGCGTCCATGTCGGTCCCGTCGCCCGACCAGCGTTCGCGGGCTTGAGGGAACAGCACAACATACGGGTAACGGTCGGGGTGATTCACCAACGCCGGTCCCAAACCGACTTGGGCGGGGGCCAGGCCATCGAACCCGCGCTCTCCCGAGCCATGCAGGAAGATCAAAATCGGAAAGGTTTTGACGCCGTCATAAGCTGGAGGCAGCCAGACGGTGTAGGCGCGGGGGTCCTCACCGGCTTGGGCGGGTTGAAGATAACGGCGATGGAAACCGGGCACATTGGGGGTCGGAGCCACGCCATCGGGCCGGGCGTCGGAGGTTAAGTGCGGCAGGCGCTGAATCCACAGTTCTTGGAATTCCACCTTGAGCGGTCCGCCCGAGTGGACCTGAACCGCGATTTGGCCCCGACGGGGGATTGCCTCGTCCTGCTCGCGGTAGGCCACTGAGGGCACGCCGTTGAGGGTCAGGCGGATGTCGGGACCGATCGCCCGAATCTCGTAGGTGTTCCAGCCGTTGACCGCGACCGAATCGACTGCCTCCTTCCGACCGGCGGCCAGCACCCGATTGCGGCGGGATTCGTCGTAGAGCGACCCCCAATAGCCTTTGCCGATGTCGGCCTGATAGCCGATCATCTCGTGGCTGTTGGGAATGCGGGCGCTGCGAAACTGAACCCCGCTGTTGGCGTCGGGTCCACCGGTGAGGCGGAAGCTCAGCTTGAGAATGAAGTCCTCGAACTCCTCCTCGGTGGCGAGGAAGTCGTTTTTGGCGATCCCGGGCGAGTCGCCGACGAGAACGCCGTCGCGGACGGTCCAAAGCCCGGGCGCGCCTCCCTCCCAACCAGTGAGGGTTCGACCGTCGAAGAGGGGTTGGAAGCCGGCGGTCTCGACAACAGCGGGCAGGTGGTCGAGTTCACGGCTCCACTGATGCAGAATCGCCGCGAAGTAGGTGGCGGAGCGATCCTCGACGGGGGCGTCGGGACGATTGCGGAACGAGCCGTCGGGGTTGCGGCAGGCGGCGATGAAGGAGCGTAGGGCGTCGAGGTCGCGGGGAGGGGTGTTGGTCATCCTCAGCGCCCGGACGATCCGATAGGTGGCCGATAGGGTGGAGGGAGCCTCCGGGCTGGAGCCGTCGGACCATCCGCCGTCGGAACGCTGCTGGTCGAGGATCAGGGCGATTACTCGATCGCGGGCGAGTTCCTCAGGCGGTTGGCCCAGCCTCATCAGGGCAACGAACGCACTTCCGGTGGCAAAGGCGTTAGGGCGGTCCCCTTCGCCGAAGAGACCGTCGGGCCGTCGTCGGGCCAAAATCTGCTCGCGCCAGGCGTCGCGGACGGCGGGATCCAGCTTGGAGGGGCCGCCGACCGCCTCGACCCCAGCGACCGCCAGGCGGATCGTGTCGAAGTCGCGGGCCTGGTCCGACAGATAGGCTAATGCCCGTGGGGGAACCTCTTCGGGTTGGTCGATCCGAAGGTCGGCCCAAACCATTAGACCCACCGAGGTGGTGTTAGGGTCGGGAGTGCCGCCGGGGGTCGGCGCGAAGCCGCCGCTGGTTCGATCCCAACAGGCGTGGACAAATTTGAGAACGCTCAGGGGATCGTCGAGGGTGCCGCCGAGGCATTTGAGAACGCGCGTCGCGGCGCTGGTCGCGCCCAGGGTCGAGGGTTGATTAGGGGCTGGCCCAAAGCCGCCGTCGGCATTGCGGCAAGAGGCCACGAAGTCGTTAGTGAGCGTCCAGGGATCGTCGGGTCGCGCGGGCACGACGTGCGAGATGGGCGTTGAAGGCGGCGTCGCGGCTGTAGCGACCCAGAACGCGGGAAGATCCCCCCATGCCCCGCAAACCAAGAACGGGACGAACCGAAGCAGCCTCATGAGCGTATCTCCTTGCACAGGCGGCCCACCAGGTCGGTCCTCGTTCGGGTTGCGCGCTGGGTCGCCTTGCGCGGGGGTTGTCTTGGGAGAGGATGTCCGCCGACGCGACGTGGCGGATGTATCGGGCAGTCTGACGCGCCCAACCAACCAGGGCAACCACCTTGCCGATCTTCGGGAGCGTGGGCAAACTGAGCCGGTCCCACCACGGTCGATCGTCGCCCGGTTCGCCTAGCCGCCCTTGGGTCCACCGTCTGGTCTGGAAGCGCGGGTGAACTCCCCCCTTCAAATTGTTGGATCGTCTGATTCCAGGTTGTTTTGTTCGGAGCATCGCCGTTGTTTGCTGGGCCGATCCTCGCGCGGGAGTTTCTGACAATCCCACGTCCTCTGCGGTTTTACTTGATCCGAGCGGCCTACGCTGGGATGCTCTTCGTGACGATGTGGACGGCCTGGCAGTCGCTCATTGGCTGGCAGAACGTCAACGCCGTGGGCACGATGGCCCGATTCGGCAACGTGCTTTACAAAATCTTCGCGCTGGGCGAATTGACGCTCATGCTCTTCTTTGCGCCAATCGCCGCGGCCGTAGCGATCGCCTTTGAGAAGGATCGCCGCACCTTCACGCTGTTGATGATGACCGACCTCTCCGACCTGGAGATCGTCGTGGGCAAGCTGGTGGCCAGCCTGGTGATGGTGGCGACCCTGCTTGCGACCTCGGCTCCGGTCTTCTTCGTTTGCCTGCTCCTGGGCGGCATCTCATTCCGACAGCTGGGCGAGGTGCTGACCGTGACGGCCTCGGCCGGTCTGGCCGGGGGATCGCTTGGATTATTGATCGCGCTTTGGCGCGATCGCACCTTTCCCACATTGGCCTTGACGATCTTGGTGGTGGCGTTGTCGTTGGGTCTTATCGAGTTGCTGGGGATCTTGCTGCCGGGGGTCACGTTCTTGGGTTCACCCCTGGCGGTGACGCTTAACCCCTTCCGCAACCTCTACGCCATCCTTGAGCCGGTCGATCCCGCCCGCACCGGAGCGGGTCTGGCGTTTATGACGGTGTCGATTCTGGTCTCGCTGGCGCTCAACACCATTTCGGTCGTGATGCTTCGGCGTTGGAATCCCTCCCGCAACGAGCCGCGTGAACAACGCGAAGGGGTTGAGGAGACCGAGTCCTCCGAGGGAATCGAACAGATCGACGAGGAGACCCCAGTGCAGATCACCGAGGAGCTCAAGTTGCGGATTCCCCGCCGTCGTCACCGGCGGATCGCTCCGCCGCCGCGTCCCTACCGGGTTCCCTGGGACACCCCGATCATCTGGCGGGAACTCAAGACGAGAGCCTACGGCTCCAAGCCGCTTATCATCAAAGGAGCCTTCGTCGCCGCCTTCGCCCTGGCAGTGGGCTTCGGTTTGATCAACCCGGCGATGTTGGCCCCGTCGTTCGCCTTCGTGGCAGTGCTTAGCCTGCTGCTGGTCAACGCCCAAGCCGTCACCGCCTTGACCTCCGAACGCGACACCGGCGCACTCGATCTGTTGCTGGTCACCGAGTTGTCGCCGCGCGAGTTCATCCTGGGCAAGCTCTACGGTGCCATCTACAACACCAAGGAAATGGTGGTCCTGCCGCTACTTTACGTCCTGACGCTGGCCTGGATGGGCCGGATCGATTGGGAAGTGGCCGTGTCGGTGTTCTTAGGCTTCGTCCTGATGGTTCACTTTGCGGCGATGCTGGGCCTTCATTCGGCCATCACCTACACCAGCAGCCGCACCGCCATCGCCACCAGCCTGGGAACGCTGTTCTTCCTCATGGTCGGCATCATCGTCTGCGCGTTTTTGATCATTCTGTCCGACCGCGATTTCGGACGGCAGCTGCTGAGTTTCTTGATCTTCATTGGAGCCGGAAGCGTAGGGCTGTTCCTGGCGCTGGGGTCGAAAAACCCCTCGCCAGCGATCGGTTGGGTGGCGGCCCTGACGCCGTTTTGGACATTCTACTGCGTCATCGGCGTCCTCAACGGCGACGACCCGTTCGGCATCCTGGCGGTCGGGTTCTCATTGTATTCGTTCGCGTTGGCGGCCATGATGATCCCGGCGATCTCGGATTTCGACATCGCCTTGGGACGAACCAACGCTATCCAGGGTTGACGCCGCGCGAACGAGCGAGCAAGTGTTGGGACACGCTTCCCCCTCCCACCTCGCCCGCTTACTCGCTTTCTCGCCGGGCTCGCTCCACTCCGGTTAGAGACTTCGAAAGATCCTGACTTGAGGTTGATTCGATTCAATTCGATTTCCTCTGACGAAGGAGGGTGCGCGTCATGGACCGACTTCGAATCGCCGTCGCCGGATGCGGGGTGGCCGCGCGAGCGCATACCAACCGGTTGGCGCGGCGTCGGGACGTGCGGATCGTGGCCCTGGCCGATCCCGACCTCCAGGCAGCCCAACGCTTGGCTGAAGGTCTTCTCGGAGCCGGTCCCGGCGTGGAGGCCGAGGGTCCGACCGTCTTCGGCGACCATGTCAGCATGCTTCGCGCCGTCCATCCCGATGCCCTCGCGGTCTTCACCCCATACCTGCACCACTTCCGAGTGGCGCTGGATGGCCTTCTGGCCGGTTGCCACGTCTTTGTGGAAAAGCCGCTTTGCACCAACGTCCAAGAGGCGACCGACCTGGTCAATGTGGCCCGCGCCCGCGACCGGATTTTGGCGGTGGGCCACCAATACCGCCTGCGTCCCACGCTCAAGCAGGCCAAGCAACGGTTGGCCGAGGGACGGATTGGGCGGCCCCGCTTGGCGGTCGGCCTACTCGCCCAACCCTGGCTGGCCGCTCACGCCGGCGGCGAGGACAGCTGGCGATTTGATCCCCGCATCGCCGGCTCGGGCATCCTGACCGATTCGGGCGACCACCTGCTTGACACGCTGCTTTGGGTTCTCGGCACCCCCGCGCTGGAAGCGACCGCCATTCAGGATCGCCTCGACTCAGGCCTCGACGTGGTGACCGCCGCCGCCGTCAAGCTCGCTCCCAACCTGCCGGCCACGCTGGCCGTCTCGGGCGTCTCGGCGGGATCGCTCTTCGAGCTGACCATCCTTGGTGAAACCGGCGCATTGCGTGTCAGCGAAACGCTCCTCCAGGAACGACTTGGCGATCAGCCCTTCCAGACAATCGCGGAGGAGACCTCTGGCTCTGCTGGAGACGGTCCTGATTTCCAAGTGTCCCAGGTTGCGGGCGACTCGATCGACGACGATTTCGTCGAGGCGGCGCGGGGACGCCGCTTCCCCAGTTGCCCCGGTGACCAGGCGCTCGGAACGGTCAAATTGCTGGAAGCGATCGTACGTTCGGCGGCAACCGGCCGTCCGGTCGCCATCGCCTAACCCCCCCCAACCTGCCAAGGCGATCACTCCTCCACCAATGTCCCCAGTTGGCAAATCGGTCCCTTGACATTCGAGGTAATGGGAGATATGAGTCACACAACCCTAGGAGCCAACCCAATTGATTCGAGGTGGGAACTCGCGGCGCGGTGAGGGTGGTTTGTCCCGCGCCCCTCGGATTTTCCGCGAGGCCGGCGACCCGTCGCGCGGGTCTCACCTGGAGTAGGTTGGGGTTTGGTTCCCCAGGTCGAATCCGCCCTCTCTCTTCCTCTTACTCCCGGCTCGAAACCCACTCATTCCGGTTGTTCGATCCGTCGGGAAGCCGTCTCGTGGCGTGGTTGAAGGTCGAGGCGCGGTTGGGTTCGACCATGTTTCCCCTCCTTGTTTCCCGACGCCTGGGCGGGCCCGGACTCGTTGTTCGAGGATGCGTGTTCCACACTTCCATCGGAAACCTCGGCGGTTTCTCTGGCCTCGAACGCACCGCGCCCCCGGTTTGATCCCCCGAGACTCAAACGCATGATCGCGCTGTCCCACCGCCCCGAGACCCTCGTCGTTCCTGAACCCGACGGGTCGTCCCCGGACTTGGTTGATCCCTGCACCACCACCCTCACCGCCGACTTCGACCTCCTCGAGCCCACTCTCCACGACTGGCTGGACCCCAGACGCGCCCTCAACACTCCTCTCGCCGCCGATCTGGACGAGGATGAGGACGAGGAAGACGACGACCTCGACGACGACCTCGACGACGACCTCGACGACGACCTCGATGATCTCGACGAAATCGACGAACTTGGTATCGACGACGACCTCGACGAAGATTTCGATGACGACTTTGACGACGACCTCGACGACGATGATGACGACGACGATGACGACATGTGATGCCGCGGCATCGAGCGTCCCCAAACGCTACCACCCTCAACCCCAACCCCACGATCACGGTTGAGGGTGGTTCGTTTTGCATTCCAACACGTCTCAAGTCGAGCCAAGACAACCTCGTTCCCACAGACTCCGCCGACGACGGAATCAATCACGATAATGCGTGATGTCATCCTGGTCGCTGCTCCCCTTGGGATCGCTCCTCCCGGCCCCGGGAGCATGGTGAGCGCGTCCAATCGTTCTTTCTTTCAACCATGATGGTTCATCAAGGTGATTGCTCGACCCCGTGAGGAGTTACAATCGGGCGTCTGCGTGGTCGAGAGGGGTCCCCGACCCCGGCGGGGTCGGGGAGTCATGAGATGAGGTGATGGCCTCGCTTCTCTAACATTGCTCTTAGGTTGGAACGACTTGGTTGGATAGTCTTGGGCCGATGCTCCCAGCATGATTGTTAGGTTAGGAGAGGCTAATCCTGGGAGCGCGGGGAAGAGGCGTCGGTGCCTTCTCCCAAGACCGTCACCCAAGATCGCTCCAACGCGGCGAGGTCTTCAAACCCCAACAACTCGCGCAGATGCGACTCGACGGAACCGGTTCGAGAGGCCCGCAGGAACTGAATGAGCGCATCCTGTCCGCGTGTCTCGACCAGATGGCGCACTAAGGTGGCGGCTTGGATTCGAAACTCGACCCATTCCAAAGGCGTCAGGGTGGCCGGGTCGGCCACGGCGAGGATTCGGTCGATCGGCCAGAGGCGACCACGACGGGCCATGATCGCCGCTTCGGTCGCCAAACGCTCGCGCGACGCAGACGGCTCAAACAGCGCCGCCAGCCCCTCGCGGCCCCAGGGAGGCGGGTCGGCGGTTGGAAAGAGATCGGAGATCACCACCTGGGCGATCTCGCGGGGCAACACCCTTTCGGACCAACGATCCACATCGGTTCGAAGATGAATCGTCCGAGCCACCACCCGACCCCCATTGAGATCAACCCGCGAAATCCCGGGAGCCTGGGCATCCAACGCTTGTCCCGCGGCCCGACGCAACGAATCGGCGTTGGGATGCAAAAAGATGTCGCAACGGGGCAACCAGCGAGTCGGCGTGGTGTTGGACCACCGCGCGAACGCCTCGGCACGAATCGTCTCAGCGCGAATCGTCAGGGCGCGAACCCGCTCCTCCTCCAACCGATGAATGATCCGAAAATTGGTCGATTCCCACAACTTCCAACCGCCCACCGGACGACCGGGACGCCCCGAATCCACCGGCTCTCTGACGCGGGAATTCGCGTTGTCGTCCCAATCGAGCGTCGTTTGGGATTGAAGTGGCACCCGAGCCGAGCCATTGCGCACCGAAGGCGATGGTGATGGGATCGCCCCGGCGGGACGAACCCGCTCATCGCGCGGAGTGGCCCCAGGCACCCCAGCGCGGCCTCGTTGTTCATCGGCAAGGTTGCGCAGGTACTCACCAAACCAGTGCTCGGGGCAAAGCCGGTTGACGCTTTCAATCTCGGCGTCGATCGCGTCCCACTCCCGGCTGGAGGTTGGCCCCGCCTGAATGCGCTGCGAGATGGCCCGCCAACGGCAGTAGCCCCAATGGGGATGGTGACTCTTAGGCAAGGCGTTGAGCGCCGCTAACTCGGCGTAGATCCGTCCCGCTCGATCATAATCCTTGGCCTCGAAGGCGGCGTCGGCCTCCCGCAAGCGGATCAACGGCGATTGGTTGGCTGGAGACGACACTCCCTCCGCGGCGGGTTGCTTTCGAGCGGGCGCGACGCCTTGGTTTTCGATAGGAGTCATCGGGGCGTTTGAAGCATCTGCGGCGTCTTTCCGAGGGGAGGCTTCGCCCGCGGTGGGTTGGATTTGGGAATCGGCCGGTGGGCGGTCAATGGAATCCAGTTCAGGCAACGCAGCGACCAGATCGCGCAAGTCGATGCCGCCTCCGCCCAGCGAGTCCGACTCCTCAGCCAATTCCTCGACTCCGGTGTCGATTCCTTCTTTGGCCTTATCCTCATCCTTGAACATATCAACGTGGTCACGCTTCGTGTCGCTTGACGCCGGATCGAAGGTGAATGAAGGGGGGTCCAGCGAGCGATTCCCGGCTTCGCCCCCCCGCGGTTGGCGATTGAGAGGGTGTGGAGGCTCGTCGGCCTCCAAGGGAGTCGGAGGCGTGGGCAAGTCGGTGAAGAGGCCGTTCAGGTTGGAATCGTGGAGCGGGGAGTTGGGCGGTTCCAGCCCGTTGCGTCCTTCATTCGGCTTGGTCGCCGAGTCCCTGGTTGACGAGGATCGCGGCGCGACCTGTCGAGCGGCGGCGACCCGCAGTTTGGCCAGCGTCTCCAAACCTTCCTCGAACTCGTCCACCTTGTGGGACCGCCCCGCCAGACGATGCTGTTGAATCGCGCCGCGATAGCAGGCGCGCAGTTCGTTGACGAGCGCGATCCGTTGGGTGGGATCAAGCTGTGCCCACTCCAACAAGTGGGGTTCCAAAAGTCGCGCAGCTTGCTCGGGACGGTCGCGCTTGAGCAAAGCGCGTGCCTGGTCAATCCGAGCGTCGAGCGCCCTTTCGTTCGACTCGGCAGACGTGGCCGGGTTGGCGGAGGGTGGAGAGGTCGGGCGGGGGTCGTCCGCACTCAGGGTGCGCGGACTCCAGGTCGTGGCGGTAAGCAGGACGATGACCGAACACCGTCCCCAATGGGAACCAAACAGGTGCCGATTCATGGCGGGTTGCGCGTCCTTGCGTGAATGACCGATCCGTTCCGTGGCGGGTGACAAGCCTTCCTCGCGCGGTCGCTAGTATGGAAGCGTCGCTCGAATTGGTCAACCCGAACCGCGCCACGCCTTTGAGACTCACCGATCTCGACTTGCGACGGGACACCATCAAGTGGGATGGAACGAACTC
>Ga0209017_10000597_pt1 | contig 34530 bp, 26 predicted proteins | sample YNPBryunderm2012_FD_185812 | JGI IMG/M metagenome (GOLD analysis project Ga0209017, IMG submission 185812) | Anoxygenic and chlorotrophic microbial mat microbial communities from Yellowstone National Park, USA - YNP Bryant MS undermat 2012... ...
GCCCGTGTCATTCCTGCGAAAGCAGGAATCCAGCACGTGTCATTCCTGCGAAAGCAGGAATCCGGGTAGAAAAAACTGGATTCCCACTTCCGTGGGAATGACATCCAAGAGGGAGGTGAAACTGGACAACCGCCTTCTTTTCTTCCCCTCACCCGGCCAACCTACCGGTTAGCCGGCCTCTCGCCGGCCAGGGGGAGAGATGGGTTGCTCCATTGGGCTCACGGGTTACTCCGAAGGAAATATTTCCCGAAACTCCAGGAAAACGAGATTTCTCCTCGGTGTTAAAAAAGGAGTGGCTTTTATGAGATTTCATCCCCTTGGTTGGAAGTTCGCCGTAGGGGGGGCCCTGATCCTTCTCGGGTGGGTAGGGAGTGGTTGTTCCGGCCAGCCGAAGGTAACCATGGTCCCTGTGCGGGGCACGGTAATGTTTACCGACGGTACGATTCCCCAGGGAGAAGTAGCCACCGTCTATTTCGAGCCGATCGATATCGGCGTCCAGGCCGGTCCCCCAGGAGAGGTACCGGTCCGAAAAATGGCCTTCGGTGAAATCAACCCGAAAGATGGGTCGTTCGAGTTGACTACCGTCCGGCCCGGCGACGGGGCCATTGCCGGCAAATACAAGGTGATCTTCCAGATTCATAAAACCTACCTGGGGCGAGAATCGCTCATCCCGGAAAAATACACCCGGGCCAACACCACTCCGTTTGAAGTAACGGTGGAACCCGGCTGCGGGCCGTTCACCTTTAAACTGGAAAAGCTCCCCGGCAGGTAATCCCCCGGCTGGGTACTCTATCCTCCGGATCCTAGCAGAAGGTTCCTGGCACCCGGAGTTGGGGGAGAGGGGGATGGTGTATCGTCCGACCCTAGGAGAAGGGCAGTATTTTCTCCCTCTCTTGAATGGTCCAATAGGCTGCCCTTGGTGGGGGCTCTTTTTCGGATAAAAGGCCGGAACTTAGGGCGGGAAGACTCCCCCTTCCGTGGTGGGCTAATGGGAGTTTCTTTCTCCGCCCGAAGTGTTAGCACCTAACCAGCTCCCCCTGTTTGGGGTCGGCATGAGATGACTCCCATGCTCATGGGGGGATAATGCCCACCATTTATTCTGGATTTTAGAAGCCCTCTGGTCTGCCATACTCCCCAGAGGCCTTTTAAACATCCAGAATCCGAGGTTTTACCGAAAATGGCCCCCTCCCACCTTCTGGAATCCATCCAGAGGGAAGAACTCCTCCTGGTTCCGGAGGCTTAAGAATATCAGAAAAATCTTCTGGGAGGTCTTGAAATGGATAGAAATTGGGGGTAAAAATTTTTAAAAAAGAGAATCAGAAAATCTTACGGCAATCCTTTGGGAAACCTTGTGATTTCGGCATTCCCCGATAGCTCAGTTGGTAGAGCAGGCGGCTGTTAACCGCCGGGTCCCAGGTTCGAGCCCTGGTCGGGGAGCTAGAGTTTGTGCCGATACCTCCCTTGCCAATCCCAGGGCAATCACTTCTCGTAACACTTTAGCCGATTGAAGCAACCTGCCTTTCCCCCGACGGGAGAGGCAGAGGGAGAGCGAAGCCGGGCGAAAGGTGTCATTCCCGCGCAAGCGGGAATCCAGAAAGAGCCACCCCACATGGAGGCTTTCGGCTTACGTGGGAATAACTCTGGATTCCTGCTTTCGCAGGAATGACACACCGTTGCCCGGCTTACTTATGTTGACCTCTTTCTCTAAACTCTATAAAGGCTTTCCGGCAATCGGGTAGCGGAGCCGGGGTTGTGATCGGTTCTAAGCTACCTTCTCAACGTGCGGGGTGTGGATGTCTGGGGAGGGGTAGAGGTTGGCCGCTGGCCGTCTTTCTCACTTAACCAATGGAGTTTCCGGAACCCCCCAGGGGGTGGATTCACTCGACCGAAGCGTCCCCCTTTGTTTCCGGAGCCGACTTCTTAGATTTTCCGGGTATAGGAAGCGGTTTTGGGCCAGGTGAGGAAAGGGGTTGGACCGGGGCGGGACGCACCGCCGCAGGCCAGATTTCTTTCACCTGTCGGCCTTCCAGAGCCATATCCACCGCTTTGCCAAGAATCTCCACCTCTTGGCCCACCAGCCGATCTAGCACTTCCAGCTTCCGGGCGCCAGTGTAAATGCTGCGCTGGCCAAGCCGATAGAACCACGTCCGCATCAAAAACCCGATAGCCGGCCCCTGGGGAACGGCCTCTAACCGGCCACGGAAGATTTGTTCCTTGCCTTCGGCTTGTTTGTACCAATCTTCCTCCGCAAAGAGTTTTTGCCAGGCGGGTTCGTCCGGTTTGGCGGAGGGAGATTTTGGTTCCTTTTGGCTGGGTTCGGTAGGTGGGGTGGGCTGGCCCGGTGGGCCGGGTTCTTGGGACCGGCCGGGACCAATTTCAGTCGGTGGCGGCATTTTGGGTTTGGGCCATTTGGGATGCGGCAGAGCCGGTCGGATGGCTGCCGGCCAAAACTCCAGAAGTTCCTGCCCCTCCAGACTCATCTTCTCCTCTTTGCCCAGAATCTCCACCTCTTGGCCGACGAATCGATCCAAGAGTTTGATCCGTTTGCCGCCGGTATAAAGATTCCATTGGCGGAGGCGATAAAAGTAGCTGCGCATCCGGAGGGTGGGGCCTTCCAGTTGGGCAGCGGCCTCTAACTGCCCCCGAATGATGATTTCCTGGGGCGGGCCTTGTTTATACCAATCTTCGTCGGCAAAAAGCTTTTGCCAGGGGTTGACCTGCGATTTGGGGACTTTGAGGGCAGGTCCGGAGGGGACTGAGGGAGCGGCCCCCACCGCTGATCCTCCACAAACCACCCCTACCCAAACTGCCCAAAACACACACCACCACCTTTGGGGGAGAACGATTCGCTTGGCCATGGCCGGTCTCCTTGCAAATAAAAAGCCCCATCCGAAACGGAAAGCCTCTTTTCGAGTTGTCCGAACCGTCCGGAAGCCCGACTACCCAAAGCCCACCGGGCACCTTTTATTTTGTTATTTTTTATGGCTTATAGGATACTTGGGCTTCCCTCACAGGCAACTCCCAAAGCCCAGCCTCTGCCATCAATTCTATCCCCTCTGTCCGGGCGGAGAAAACCCTACGTAGGGGGAGACCTTTGAAACCTTCACGATACACCGAGGGCCCCCCGAAATGCCGGGCAGTTGCTTTCCAGCCCAGAAGGCTTGTTCCGGGGCCATCTCTCAGACGGCAGACCGGCTGCACCAGGCACAGAGGGCGATGCCGGCCAGGGTAAGATGGGGCACATAGCGGACTTCCGGGCCAAGCTGAGGGGCCAAAAGAGCGCCGGCGCCGCCGGTCAAAAATACTTGCGGCGGCACTGAAGCCTGCTGGGCCAGTCGGACGATTAACTCCCGCACCGCACCCAGCATTCCCCAGAACAGGCCGCTTCGGATGGCCGCTTCGGTATAGGTGCCCAACACCGGGGGGGGTTCTTCCCCCTGGGCAAAAGAGACCTCCGGCAATAGATCGGTGAACCGGTGCAAGGCCTTGGCGGCCATTTCCAAACCGGGCAAAATCGCCCCGCCGCAAAATGCCCCCTCCGCGGAAACCCAATCCACCGTAATGGCCGTGCCCACATCCACCACCACGGCAGGCCGATCCGGCCTCCGAAGCCGATTGGCTGCCACCCCATTCAAAAGCCGATCGATGCCCACCCGATGCGGCTCTTGGACTTGGACCTGAATAGGCAGATCGGTCCATTGCAAGAGTTTGGGGGCCTGTCGGGGCCAGCGGCGAGCGATCCATTCGACCAGCCGAGCTGCTGCCGGCCGATTCACGCTGCCGATCCACCAGGCCAGTTCCTGAGCCGGGGGCTGCTCGGAATAGAATGGCCCCCGGTTCTCTGCCATAGAACCAATCCCTCCGAGCGAATCCAACCAGGCTTCCAACCGATCCCACTCCTCCTCCGAAGTTTGAAGATAAAAGATGCTATCTGGTTCGGGCAATTGGCCGGTAGAAGGCGGCTCGGCGCAGCTTCGGCCAAACCAGCCGAATTTCATACGTCGATTTCCCACATCCACGGCCACCAGGGGAAACATTTCGACGCTCTCCTGTTGGATTCCGGCGGACTGCCGCCGGGTTGCTAAATAAGTCCACAAAATACTGGAAGTGGTTGGACTCCAGTGGCCTCGGAAAGGAAGGTATTTCGCACCTTTGGACCACTTTTGCAATTATGGGGAGTTATTCAGGCCCCAGGTGGAACCGATCCCCATTGGCCTGGCATTAGGAACCGCACATCTCCTAACCCATTGGAAAACCAGAAGATACGACAAACGGGCACAAGTTTTAGAAGAACCTTTAGGAAAAAAGGCCGTCGGATCTGACAAGCAGGTTCCTCCGGAACTGGGCGGGGGGACCGACCGGGTCCATCCCCGTTGGTCTGAGGGGAAGGCCGGGGGTTGGCTGGCCAGTTGACCTTCTGAGGCTCGGAAGTTAGGATGATTCTATTCTGCCCTAAACGGAGGGGTTTTCCTAGGGAGGCGGGTGGTGAGAGAGCCTGGCGCAGAGCGGCCCTGGTTGGCTGTGGCTGCCGAGTGGACCAGTAGGGTAACCACCGTGGCCGGACAAATGGTCCTGCCGCCCTTGGTGGGACTTTGGCTGGATCGGCTGGCAGGCACGGTATGCCTGTTTTTGATCCTGGGCGCCTTGTTGGGCTTTGCCGCCGGCATGATCCAACTGGTGCACTGGATGCGAACCAGCCTGCAAGACCGCCAGCCCAAGGGGTCAAACCATCCGCACCAACCGCCGCCCCCGTGTTCTCCCTCCCCTCCGCCGTGCCTATAGAGGGCAATGTTTTCCCGATTTGAAGGGGCGCAGTTCCTGATGATCGACCTGGCACAGATTGCCGAGCACATCAGCGATGGGACCTCCTTCCACATTCCGGTGGTGGTGTGGGAGATGTTGCCGGTTTGGCTTCGGGGGGCGGAGAGCCATCCGGGCCAGATCCCGCTGCCGGCCATCGGCCCGTTGCAACTGACCCGCTTCATGGTGCTGGAGGTCGTGGCCGGTCTTTTGATGATAGGAGTGTTTGTGGCGCTGGCCAGACGGATGCGGCAAGGTGGGCCGCCCAAAGGACTACTCTGGAACCTGCTGGAGAGCATGTTGGTGTTTATTCGGGATCGGGTAGCCCGGCCAGCCATCGGAGACCATGCCGACCGGTTCCTCCCCTTTCTTTGGACGGCCTTTTTCTTTATCCTGTTTTGTAACCTGTTGGGATTGGTCCCCTGGGCGGGGTCGCCGACCGGGGCGTTGGCCGTTACCGGAGCACTGGCCGCCATGACCCTGGCCACGGTACTCGGCGCCGGCATTTTCACCCATGGGCTGCGAGGGTATTTCGGCCATTTGGTTCCGCCGATGGATATCCCCGGAGTGCTGGCCGTGGTGATGAAACCGGCCATGATGGTCGTGGAACTGTTAGGATTGGTAATCCGCCATGCGGTGTTGGCGGTTCGACTTTTGGCCAATATGTTTGCCGGGCATATGGTCCTGGCGGTGATTATCAGTTTTATAGCAGCGGCGGCCAAGACGGCCCTGTGGCTGTGGTTGGGCGTTTCCATAGCTAGCGTGCTCGGCGCTGTGGCGTTGAGCTTGCTGGAACTTTTGGTGGCTCTTTTGCAGGCGTACATCTTTACCTTTCTGTCGGCCGTCTTTATTGGCATGTCCATTCATGGGCATTAAACGAAGACTATCGACAAATCATCTATGGAGGAGGTTTTCTGGGTGATCGGGAAGTCGATTTTGGCTGTTTTTGACAAAGGAGATGCATTAGTGAAAACGTGGAAAAGATGGTGGGTGTTGGTTTTGGCGGTTTGGATGGCAGCTGGGGTGGTTTGGGCGGAACAGGTCCAGTCACCCGCCGCAAGCTCACCAGCACAGGAGCAGACCGGTGCGGCAAAAGAGGTTGCCCCTCCTGCGCCTGTGGCAGCGTCGGTGCCGATGGAACAGCCGCCCCATTGGTCGATCATCTATTTGGGCACTGCGGCCAGCGCCGGCGTGATCATCTTGGGCGCGGCGTATGGGATCGCCAAGATCGGTTCTTCGGCGGTGGAGAACATGGCGCGGCAGCCGGAAGTGGCCGGGTCGATCAATACGGCCATGATCGTTTCGGCGGCCCTGATCGAAGGGGTAACATTTTTTGCCCTGATCGTTTGCCTATTGAGCGTCTTTTTCAAGTAGCTAGCCTTCAGGCCCAGGAAGGCCCGGCAGAGTGCCCTTGGGAACTCAGGACCGAGATGGAAACGGGTGGATGGACAGATGAAAAGTTTTTCCAGCGGCCCACAGCCCGTAGCGTCAGACGATGCCCACCGGTTGGGCGAAGCCACCGGCCGGGGGCCAAGAGTAGCGCAGTGCCTCGACGGGCCGAAAGCAGGCCTGCCCCTCGGCGGGCCAAGACCAACCCCGTCCCTCGGCAGCTCAAGGGCAGGCCGGCACTTTGGGTGGGCAAGAGCAGACCAGCAGCACCTCGGACGGTCAAGACCAGGCCAGCCCCTCGGCAGGTCAAGGTCTGGGCGGCTAGTAGGGGTAATTCCGCTCCTGCTGGCCCTGATGCTGGGTTGCTGGGTCTGGGTGTTCGGGTGTTGTGGTGCCGCTTGGGCTGAGACCCACTCTGCGGAAACCGGGCCGGTCGAAGGCCTGAATCCCCTGAACAGTTGGAAGGCGGACCTGGCTCTCTGGACGGCCGTCGTGTTTCTGGTCCTGCTGGTCATCTTGTGGAAGTATGCCTGGGGGCCGATTGTCCGCGCCTTGCAGCAGCGGGAACAAACGATCGCCGACCAAATCGCCCAGGCCCAACGCTACCACCAAGAGGCCCAAGCGCTGCTGGCCCAATACCAGCAAAAACTGGCCCAAAGCCAGCAGGAAATCCACCAGATGCTCGAAGAAGCCCAGCGTCAGGCCGAACAAACCAGCCGGGACATCCTCCAACAAGCCCATCAGCAGGCCGAAGCCGACCGCCAGAAAATGCTCCAGGACATCCAACGGGCCAAACAGCAGGCCCTCCGGGAGATTGCGGCGGAGACGGCCAATCTGGCCGTCCTGTTGGCCGGCAAAATCCTCCAGGCGGAGCTTCGGCCCGACCGGCACCGGCAGCTCATCCAACAAGCATTAGCTCAGTGGCAAACCACCCAGACACCAGGCCCATGGCAAACTGCGCCCTCATCGGGGCAGGAGCAAACTACGCAGACATCGCACCAGGGGCAAACTGCGCAGCCGATCCCCCCGTCGGAAAGTTCGCCGCCATTCGCCCGGCGCCCCGGCGCCCCAGCCGGTAACGGCGATTCCCCGCCCCCACAGGAGGAAGCCCGTGGATGAGCCAGTGGCAGGACCTTCCGGAACATCTGCGCCAGGCAGCCGCTTGGCAGCAAGAGGTAACCAGCGAACATATCGCCGACGTATATGCAGAGGCAATCCTGCGGTCTGCCGAAACCGAGGGACTGGCCCAGACCGTGCTGGAAGAGTTCGACTCGCTGGTGGAAGACCTGTTGGATCGGGAGCCGTTGTGGGAAGAGGTGCTTGCTTCGCCGCGTATCTCGGCCGAAGAGAAGATCGGCATGTTGGAGCGTGTGTTTGGGGGCCGGGCGAGCGTGGTGTTTTTGGAGTCGTTAAAGACCCTGGCCCGCCGAGGCCGACTGGACATGCTCCGGGCCATCCACAAACGCCTCCAGGTGCTTTGGCGCCGGCGTCAGCATCAGGTGCAGGTGCAGGTTTATTCGGCCGCCCCGCTTGCGGAAACCGAATTGGAACAAATCCGCCAAGCCCTCCGGGAAAAATTGGCCGCCGAACCCATTCTAGAAACCCAGGTGGATGCGGGGTTGATCGGCGGGCTAGTGCTCCGGATTGGGGACGTGATTTATGATGCTTCAATCGCCCACCAACTGGATTGGCTCCGCCACCGCATCCTCAAGAGGGCAGAACAACGGTTTTCCCGGCCGGAAGAACCGTCCGTCCCGGCGCCGGACCTACCAGGGTAAGCCAACGGGAACACTTTAGCCGAATCAAGGAAAACCCTGGGTCATTCCTGCGCAAGCAGGAATCCAGGCTGCTTTGTGCCTGCTCCAGTGCTCCTGTGGGGCAAGCGGGTCCAAGGCAACCTGGACTCCTTTACCTTTTTCTGGATTCTCGCTTTCGCGGGAATGACGCAAAAGGGGGTCCCTCACCCGGTCTGGCCGAAGGCCAGGACGGCCTCTCGACGGTCAAGGGAGAGGCAGATTGTTCCCTTCGGCTCACGTGGTACCAACAAATGGTTTCTGTGGCCCGGGCAACTTCCTGGGCTTCCAACCTGACAAGGAGCAGCGATGCGATTCAAACCCGACGAAATCCTTTCGGTCATCCAGCAAGAAATCCAGCAGTATCGGACACGGATTGACGTGCGCCATGTGGGCCGGGTGTTGGAAGTAGGTGACGGGATTGCCCGGGTCTATGGCCTGGCCGACGTGATGGCCGGGGAGATGGTCCGCTTTGCCAACGGCGTGTATGGGCTGGCCTTCAACTTGGAGGAAAATTCGGTCGGGGTCATTATCCTGGGAGATTATCTTTCCATCCGGGCGGGGGACGAAGTGGTAGGAACCGGACAATTGCTCAGTGTGCCGGTAGGCCCGGCGGTTCTGGGCCGGGTGATCGATCCGTTGGGCAATCCCCTGGACGGCAAAGGTCCCTTGCAGGCCGTCGAGCGTCGGCCCATTGAACGGATCGCTCACGGGGTGGCCCAACGCCAACCGGTCAAAGAACCCTTGCAGACGGGCATCAAAGCCATCGATGCCATGACCCCCATCGGCCGAGGCCAACGGGAACTGATCATTGGCGACCGAAAAACCGGAAAAACCGCCATCTGCATCGACACCATCCTCAACCAAAAAGGCACCGATGTGAAATGCTTCTACGTGGCCATCGGCCAGAAGGAATCCACCGTGGCCGGCATCATCGACGTGCTCCAACGGCACGGCGCCATGGAATATACCACGGTGATCGACGCGGGCGTCAGTGCGCCGGCCGCTCTGGAATACATCGCTCCGTATGCGGGCTGCACCATGGCGGAATATTTTATGGATCGGGGCGAGCACGCTCTGATCATTTACGACGATCTGAGCCGACATGCCCAGGCGTATCGGCAATTGTCGCTGTTGATGCGTCGTCCGCCGGGCCGGGAGGCCTATCCGGGCGATATCTTCTACACCCATAGCCGACTCCTCGAACGCGCCGCCAAACTCAGCGACGAACTAGGCGGCGGTTCGCTGACGGCCCTGCCGATCGTGGAAACCCTGGAGGGAGAAATCTCGGCCTATATCCCGACCAATGTGATCTCGATTACCGATGGACAGATTTATCTCCAGCCGGACCTCTTCTTCGCCGGCCAGCGACCGGCCATCAACGTCGGGATTTCGGTTTCTCGAGTGGGCGGTCATGCCCAGATCCCGGCCATGAAGAAAGTGGCGGCCGGTCTCCGATTGCAACTGGCCGCCTATCGAGAACTGGAAGCCTTCGCCCAGCTTGGCACCGAGCTGGACCCGGCCACCCAAGCCCGTCTGGACCGCGGCGCCCGCATGGTCGAACTTCTCAAACAACCCCAATACCAGCCTATGCATGTTACCGATCAAGTGATCAGTATCTATGCGGGTACCCGAGGCTACCTGGACCCCATCCCGGTGGAAGAGGTCTCCGCATGGGAACAAGCCATGCTCCAGTACGTACATACCCATGCAGCCGAACTTTGGCAACGGATTACCGACACCAAAGATCTGCCCCTGGACGCCCAGGGCCGAAACGCCGAGTTGGACACGGTCCTGGACCGATTCCAACAAGAGTACCTGCAACGAAAACAAGCCAACCAACAGAGATCGGCCTTCGTTTGACAGCAGCCACCCGGCCAGACGTCTATGATCCGGAGGGAGAAGAGTCGATGAAATGCCACTGATGGCGGAGATTGGTGCCGGTAGATCCAAGCAGGTTCGTGTAACCTCCCTTGCTTTCGATTTTTTCGGCCTAAGGAGAGTCGCCGCCGATGGTTCGAGCCAGAACATTGGAAAAACGCCAGAAGGCGATCCGAAATATTCAAAAGATCACAAGCACGATGGGCCTGATTGCCACGGCCCGGTTCAAGAAGGCCTGGAACCGGGTCCAGACGGCTTCGGAATATCTGGGCGGGTTGTTTCGCCTGCTGCAAGACCTGGCCAAAGTCGGCCCCGTGCCGCCCCATCTCCTCTGGGAACCAAGAGCGGAAACCCATCGGGTCTTACTCCTGGTATTAAGTTCCAATCGGGGGTTGTGCGGGGGCTACCACGCGGCTGTGGTACGCCACAGCATGGAAAGACTCCAACAGCTTCAGGCGGAAGGATGGCAGGTACTGGTGGAAGTGTCGGGCAAGCGGGCTGCCTCCGCCCTGCGATTCCGCCATGTGCCGATCCAAACCGTCCATGGGCATCTGGCCGATCGGCCCCAATGGGAACCGATAGAAGTTTTGGCCCAGCGCTATCTGGAGGAGTTTCGGCAAGGCGCATGGGATCGATTGGAACTTATTTACACCAGTTCGGAAACCGTCGGCCGACAACGCCTGAAGACCGAACTGCTCTTGCCCCTGCCCAAGCCAGAACCGGTGGAAGCCCAACTTGCGCTTGCCGATCCCAAAGCCTGGGACCTTTATCCGTCGGCCCAAGCGATCGTAGAGGAGTTGCTTCCCCGGTTTTTCAAGGTCCGCTTGTTTGTATGTTTTTTGCAGGCGGCCTTAAGCGAACAGATTGCCCGGATGTTTGCCATGAAGACGGCTACGGAAAATACGGAGAAAATGCTCCATCGGTTGACATTAGCCCACCATCGTGCCCGGCAGAGCCAAATTACTGCGGAAATTCTGGAGGTGCTCTCCGGTGCGGAAGCCCTCGAACAACGGAGATAATCGGTGGGAGAACCGCCTTAGGAGAGAATAGAGATGTACCGGTACAGCCAAGTCGAAAACTGCCTTTGGCGGGGCGGGAAAGGCGACACCTATCCTCTCTTTCCGATGAAGACCGAAACCATGCTGATTCTGCCATCGACCCGTGCATTCCGCCCGTCGGCCAAGAAGAGCCTATGATCCCTGCAGACCAAAAAGGATGTGTGCATATGCATCCTCCTGTGCCACCCACAACCCAGCCGAAGCAAATGGCCGCCGCCAAAAACATGGGGCGGATTATTCAGGTCTTCGGGGCCACGTTCGATGCCCTGTTTCCGGAGGACCGCATTCCGCCGATTTACAACGCCATCCGCGTGCAGGGCGAGGTCAAAGGACTTCGGATCGATTTGACCGGCGAGGTGCAACAGCATTTAGGCGGCGGTCGGGTGCGGTGTGTGGCCCTGGGGCCCACCGAAGGCCTGGTCCGGGGCATGCCCTGCGAGGATACGGGCGGGCCGGTTACCGTGCCGGTCGGCAAAGGGGTGCTCGGCCGGGTCTTCAACCTCCTGGGCGAGCCGATCGACGGCCGGGGGCCTGTCCAGGCCGAGGAGCGTTGGCCCATCCATCGTCCGCCCCCGCCGGTAACCGAACTTTCGACGAAAAACGAAATCTTCGAGACCGGCATCAAGGTGATCGACCTGTTGACGCCGTTTGTCCGTGGCGGCAAAGCGGGGCTTTTCGGCGGCGCCGGACTGGGCAAAACGGTGATCCTCACCGAATTGATCGCCCGGATCGCTTCCCGGCACGGCGGCTACAGCGTCTTTGCCGGGGTCGGCGAACGCACCCGCGAAGGCAACGATCTGTGGCTGGAGATGCAGAAGACGGAAATCGGCCAAACCGGCCGAAAGGTGATCGAACAAACCTGTATGGTGTTCGGCCAGATGAACGAGCCGCCCGGTGCCCGGCTGCGTGTAGGGCTTTCGGCGTTGACGATTGCCGAGTATTTTCGGGACGTCCTGGGGGCAGATGTTCTTTTGTTTATAGATAATATTTTCCGCTTTTCGCAGGCCGGCAGCGAAGTGTCGGCTCTTTTGGGCCGGATGCCGTCGGCCGTCGGCTACCAGCCCACGCTGGCCACCGAAATGGGAGAGCTGCAAGAGCGGATTGCTTCGACCCATCGGGGGGCCATCACGTCGGTCCAGGCCATCTATGTGCCGGCCGATGATCCGACCGACCCGGCGCCGGCCGCCGCCTTCGGCCAACTGGACGCCTTCATCTACCTGGAACGCTCCATTTCGGAAAAGGGCATCTACCCGGCCATTGATCCGCTGGCTTCCAATAGCCGAATGCTCGATCCTCAGTATGTAGGCTGGCGCCATTACCGCATCGCCCGCCAGGTGCAGAAGATTCTTCAGCGGTATCGTGAACTTCAGGACATCATCGCGATCCTGGGCGTCGAAGAACTGAGCGAAGAAGATAAGATCATCGTGCACCGCGCCCGGCGGATCGAACGGTTTTTGTCCCAGCCGTTCTTGGTGGCCGAGGCGTTTACCGGCAAACCCGGAGAATTCACCCCCCTGGAAGATACGCTGCGCAGTTTTGAAGAACTGGTCGAAGGCCGATGGGACCACCTTCCGGAAGAAGCCTTCATGTATGTGGGTAGCATCGAACAGGCCGCCGCCCAGGCAGAAAAAATCCTGCTTCGCCAATAGACCCCAGCCGGATTGACCGAACCCAACTTGCAGCCAATATCAATCCGGTCAACATCCCGTAACACTTTAGTTTGACTGTCTCTACCCGGACAAGCCCCTCCAACTTGGAGGGGGTAAAAATCGGCCAAACTCACAAATGGTGGGAATTACTTCCGGTCAATACAGTCAAGTTAGCCGAATGAAGCAACCCGCTTCAGCCCAGGGGCGGGACAGGCCGGTCTGGCCGAAAACTAGGCCGGCTGAGAGGGGCCAAAGAAGGCCACCGTCCCCTCCTTGGCCTCCTGACCTTATAATATTCCACCAGAGGAGAGAGGCAACCGATCGCTCCTCCAGTCGGGCAAATGGTTACCAAAACTTCCCGATGGGCAGGTTGTGTGCATCCCTTTCAGGAGCCAAAGCTATGAAACGCTTTGACGTACGCCGGTGGGTGGGATTGGGAAACAGGAGGATATGGGCGGGATTCTTGTTGATGGTGGGGATATGGGGCGGGCTGGTCGGCTGCGGCCAGAAACCGCACAGTCTGACCATTGCCGTCATTCCCAAGAGCATGGGGGAAGATTTTTGGGGCACCGTGGAACAAGGCGCCCGGGCGGCTGCCGCAGATTTAGGCGTGCAGATCGAGTGGCAGGGGCCGCTGACCGAAACCGATCATGCCGCTCAAAACAGCATCTTGGAAAACATGGTCAGCCGCGGCGTCCAAGGCGTAGCCATTGCCCCACTGGATCGGAAAGCCTCTCGCAAACCCGTGGAAAATGCGGTCCGGGCCGGGGTGCCGGTGGTCGTCTTCGATTCCGAGCTGGATAGCGACGCCTATGTCAGTTTTGTGGCCACCAACAACGAACAAGGCGGCCGGCTCGGCGCAGAGCACCTGGCCAAACTGCTCGGGGGCAAGGGCCGGGTCATGTGCATGCGCTTTGTCCAAGGCACCGGCAGCACCGAGGCTCGGGCCAAAGGCTTCCTGGAAGCGGCCCAGGCCGCCGGGCTGACCGTACTGGCCCATCCCCATGCTGAAGACGCCACCGTGGCCGGTTGCAAAAAAACCGCCCTGAATACCCTGGAAAGCCTCGTCAAACAGGGCCGACTCGAACTCGACGGCATCTTCGCCTGCAACGACCGCTCCACCATGGGCGTGCTGGAAGCCCTCCAGGACCTGGCCAAAAGCGGAGTCCAAATTCAGGTCCGATTCGTAGGTTTCGATTTTACGCCCCGGCTTATCGACGCCCTGCAGAAAGATCAGATCGATGCTCTGGTCGTCCAAAATCCCTATAAAATGGGGTATATGGCCGTGGAAGTCCTGGTCAAACATCTCCGGGGCGAAAAAGTCGAAAAGTTCTACGATACCGGCGTCCAGGTGGTTACCAAACAACGTCTCCAAGAACCCGAAATCCGCAAATTGGTAGGTCTGAAGGAAACCTAAAGGGTCCTATTCCACTGGCCCATCGGAGAGAGACGGAATTTCCTGGTTTTTGGCCCCGTGGGTGTCCCTTGGTTTTGCAAACATCCCTATAGGCCAAGAGAGCACCGAACCTTTTTCCCGGCTTCGGTAGGATACCGCCTGCGGCCACCGTCCGCCGGACCGGCCCAACAAACCCTCGGAAAGAGCTTGTATCCCCAGAAATCCATGGGCACCATCAGTGGGGGCCCAACGGATTTTTAGGCCCTCCAAGTGGGGGGATCGCCGGGCGGATGCCGTCCTATTGAGCCACTTTGTCGGGACTAGAAAAACAATGGGGGATGTGTCCTTCCAAGTTGGGAGGCAGTGGCGGGGTGGACACCGTCCCCCATTTACCGGTTTCGCTAGGACAAGGAGCCATGGCGGACGTAGCTCGGTTGGAAATGCAGGATGTACACAAGCGGTTTGGAGCCACCTGGGCGCTCCGAGGGGTCAATCTTTCCGTTTTGCCGGGCGAAGTGCATGCCCTGGTAGGCGAAAACGGAGCAGGCAAAAGCACCCTGATGAAGGTCCTTTCTGGCGCGGTGTTGCCCGACCGGGGTCAAATCCGCTTGGACGGCCAACCGTTTACCCCGGGCAGTCCGCTTCATGCCCGGCAATCCGGCATCGCCATGATCTATCAGGAGCTTTCTCTGGCCCCCCATCTGACGGTCATGGAAAACATCCTGCTGGGGATCGAGCCGTGCTGGGGGCCCTGGATCCGCTGGAACCAGATGCGCCGTCAAGCGGCCGCTGCCCTAGCCGCTCTAGAAATTACCGATATTCCTCTGGATCGGCCGCTCCGGGAACTTTCGGTGGCCCAGCAGCAACTGGTCGAGATTGCCCGGGCCATGGCCATGGATTGCCGGGTGCTTATCCTGGATGAGCCTACTAGCAGCCTAACCCAGCAGGAAGTACCGAAACTGTTCGCCCTGATCCGGCGTTTACGGAATAGTGGCCATTCGATTATCTACATCTCCCATTTCCTCGAAGAAGTCCAGCAGATCAGCGATCGGTTTACCGTCCTTCGAGATGGTCAAACCGTCGGCACCGGCCTGAGCGGCCAAACCTCTATCGACCAAATCGTCGCCATGATGGTGGGCCGACATATCCGGCAACTGTATCCCCGGTCCCCCCGCCGGCCTGGCGAAGTCCTGCTGGAAATTCAGAATCTCACTGGGGCTGGCAAACCCCTGGGCGTCAGCCTCCAACTGCGTCGGGGCGAGGTGCTGGGCATTGCTGGGCTGGTCGGCGCCGGCCGTACGGAACTGCTACGCACCATCTTCGGCCTGGCGCCGGTGCGGGCAGGCAAAATTCGGATCGGCGCATGGACCGGCACAGGTGGGCCTCCGCTCCGGTGGCGCCAGGGCGTCGGCTATCTGAGCGAAGATCGCAAACAAGAAGGTCTGGCCTTGGGGCTTTCTCTGGCCGACAATATCACCCTGCCCCGCCTGGAAGGCCTGGGGCCGGGCTTTTGGGTTTGGCCCTCCCGCCAAGCCGAGGCCGCCCTCCCCTGGATCGAAAAAATCCCCATCCACTGCCGATCCCCCTGGCAGCCGGTCCGCACCCTTTCCGGCGGTAATCAGCAGAAGGTGGCCTTAGCCCGATTGCTCCATGCCGATGTCGATGTGCTGCTTTTGGACGAGCCAACCCGCGGTATCGACGTGGGCAGTAAAGCCCAAATCTACCAACTGATCGACCAATTGGTAACCGGCGATCCCCAGCAAGGCCGACCGCCCAAAGCGGTCCTGATGGTCAGTAGCAGTCTGCCGGAACTGCTGGGAGTCTGCGATCGGATCGGCCTGATGCGACGAGGCCGATTGGTCGAACTGCGCCCGGCCAACGAGTGGACGGAACATGAACTGATGTTGGCTGCCACGGGGCCGGCCGAATCCACTCCAACCGCCCCGGCCAGAACATCCTCCCCCGTGTAACCAGTGTTTCCACTGCCCCCTGGGTGTTGATAGGAGTAATCAGCCGATGTTGCCCACTCCGGAAAGTTCCCCAACGGTGGAACCCACCCGGCCGAAACCCTCCCCCGAGCGATCCCACGGTTGGCAAAGGATGTTAGATCCGCGCATCCTGGGCCGGATATTGGCCTTGATGTTAATATTTACATTCTTCGCTTTGACCGTCCGAGGCGGCAGCTTCTACCAACCCCGAAATCTCGAAAGTCTGCTCCGGCAGTCTGCCGTCTATGCCACGGCCGCCCTGGGAATGACCATGATCATTATCGCCGGCGGCATCGACCTGTCGATCGGATCGGTAATCGCCTTGGCCGTGGTGGTGTCGGCCTGGGTGCTCAATCTGCCTCAGGGGGCATCCGCCGGCCCGGCGGGCCGCAGCCAGGGAGACTATTGGATTCAGGATTGGCCGGTTTTATTGCCCTGTCTGGCGGCACTGGCAGGTGTCGGGGTGGCCACCCTGGCCGGTCTAATGAACGGAATCTTATGTGTCGGCCTCCGGATCGTCCCCTTCGTCGTTACCCTGGGCACCATGATGATCTACCGTGGCCTGGCCAAGATCATCGCCCAAGAACGGCCGATTTATCCGCCAGGCGATAGTTGGCTGAGCCGTCTGATGGACCCGACACTTACCAGCGCCAGCCCCCACCGATGGATGCTTTTACCGCCGGGCGTCTGGCTGCTTCTGTTCGCTGCGGTCCTGGCCGCCATCATGCTCCGATATACCCGCTTAGGCCGACATATCTATGCCGTCGGCTCCAATGCGGAGACGGCCCGATTGTGCGGCGTCGGCGTCGGACGCACCCAGATCATCGTTTATACTTTAGGCGGCCTTTTCGGCGGCCTGGCCGGCCTGATGGAATTCTCCTGGATCGGCGGCGTCGGCATTCCAACAACAGCCACCGGATATGAACTTTCGATCATCGCTGCGGTGGTCATCGGCGGCGGCAGCCTCAGCGGCGGCGAAGGCTCCGTGCTCGGCTCCCTCATCGGCGCACTAATTATCACCATCCTCTCCATGGGCGGCCAACAGATGGGCTGGCCACGCCCGGTGCAGGAAATGGCCATCGGCGCCATCCTCATCGCCGCCGTCGCCCTGGACTATTGGCAACGCCGCTGGCGACTCAAAGAATAAACCATCTAAGAACAAACCCGAGGGTACCCTTTTAGCCGAACCGAGGGGCCTGCTTGTTAGACCCGTAAAAATGGCAATCCGACGCAGATACCTTCAAAGTTTCGGACCTCCGAAGCAAGTCCCTCCCAGGGTCTTTTCATTCGGCTAAGAGCCTATCCCAACATCAGGCGGGCCAAGCTGGGTTGGATTTATCGGGCCTCTGAAACCTACTTCCATTGGGAGGCACGCAGAGGGGGACCGGCATTTTGGATAGGCTCTAAAATGTTACCTAGCAGCTAAGATCGCTCGGACTGCACAGGTTAGGGTAAATCGGGCCCGGTGGATCCTGTTTATGGATTCGAGGAGCCGGGATTAGTGGGAGCCTTTAACCGGGGGGGCGGCATGGTTTCCTGGAATTTCCGGTGGATCGCATCTACCTGGGCCGAAGGCCAGCCAATGGGCGAAAGCTCCGACGGCAAAATCGGCGGCAGGGGCCGATCCCCCATCATCTGGGCGGCCGCCTTCTGCACCGAAGCCATTCGGGCTTCCGTTTCCGAAGGATGGATGCTCCGGGCCACATAGACAATCCGATGCTTTTCCGGCACTTCCCATAGAATCCAACGGAGTTTTTCCTCACCGGCGGAGTTCAGTTGACCGGTTTCCGGCTCGAAGTGGAAATCGCTCAACAGGTTCTGCCGACGCCATCCGTTTTGGATTTGGGTTTCCAGGGTCGAAAGGACCTGTTGGCGGTCGGGTTCGGGCAGGCCGTTGGGCCAGCAATTGTTTTCCCGCCAATCGGCCACCATGTGCCGGATAAAAAGCTTCAGGGGGCCTGGTCGGCAAGGGTCTGATGGGCAACAGGGGGACGCGTAGGGGGGGGATGGTATGGGGTCTGCAACCCGCCCATTTTGCCCATTTTGTTTATTTTTACTTTCGGAAGCCGAGGCTTCGGGATATTTTTTGCCTACCGGGGGAAGCGGAGCGATTTCCTCTTCGGACGATACCAAATCGGTGGGGGTAGAAGCAGGAATGGCCCCAGGGGAGGATTGGCCGACCGAAGAGCCATCGGCTTTCGTAAAATTAGATAATATACACAAAATAGATAACATACAAAATCCAAAACAATTTAAAAAAGTCTTCCGAACGCCCATTGCACGCATCCTTACAGAAAAAAAGAGCCTGCCTCCCCCTCCGCTGGAGGAATTACCGAGGCAGAGTGTCTAGATTCTCTCTTTTTTCTTGTATCGGTGCTACTCGCCGTCCATCTTGGATCGGTCTTAGCCCGACTTTTGCCATTTTTCCCTAACTCTTTGGATTATCGGTAACATTTGAGCCAATTGGAGGAGCGGGAGTGTCATTGGTGCCCTTCGTTCGGCTAAATAGTTACCATTTTCGTAACTCTTAGAGGTTGTCCCGACATGGGTACTTGGGCGGCGATCCGGACCGTTGCCAAACCCTTCTGATTTACCAAAGTGCCCGTTTTGCGGGGGTTTTGGCAGTCTGGCGGCCGCCGGTAGGTAGGACATCTGGCTAAAAACGGAATTTCGGGACAGCCTCTTAGATTTACAAAGAGTTGGTGGACTGCCTAGTGGCGGGGAGTCCAAAATGGCCCCCTGCGAGCTTAGCCGCCCGCCATTTTCGGAAACATCTCTCGCATCATTGAGATAGCGGCCGGTCCTACCAGGACCACAAAAATCCCCGGAAAGATGAACAGGACCAGGGGGAAGATGAGTTTGACGGCGGTTTTGGCGGCTTTTTCTTCGGCCAATTGGCGGCGGCGAACCCGCATCGAATCACTCTGCACACGAAGGGCCTGAGCCACGCTGGAACCGAACTTTTCGGCCTGGATGAGCACCCCGGCCAGGCTTCGCAGATCGGCCACCCCAGTCCGGGCACCCAGTTCATGCAGGACCTCCGCCCTGGGTCGGCCCATCTGGAGTTGGAAATTGGCCAGGGCAAACTCCTCGGCCACCACCGGATAGACGCTTTTCATTTCGTCGGCCACTTTGCGCATCGCATGATCCAGCCCCAACCCAGCTTCCACACAGACCACCATCAAGTCCAGCGCATCGGGCAGCCCGACGAAGATTTGCTGTTGACGGCGTCGGGCCAGATACCAGACGGCCAAATCCGGCAGATAGAACAACACCCCTGCCGCTCCGATGGTCGTAATGAGCCCTTTTTGTTGCAGACCATAGCGAAGCAGCCCGACACCTCCGCCCAGGAGCAGGCCCGCCAGGAGACCCGCCAACTTCATCGCCAGGAAAACCCGACTTGCATATTCGCCCCGGAAACCGGCATAGGAAAGTTTGGCTTTCAGTCGGCTTAATTCTTCCTGGCTTTTGGGTTCCAAGGGTTTGGCCAGAGCCGCGGTTTTTTCTAGTACTTTGCTGACCGAATTTTCTTTGAGCAGGCTTTGGTTGGGGGTTTTGCGAGGGGTTTTGATATCTTGGAGCCGTTCTAATGCCCGCCCCCGGCCCCCGGCCAAGCGTTCCAAGAGCCACCATGCCACTACCGTAAACAGCCCGAACAGGGCCAACGGCAGAAGCTCTTCAAAGTCCCAGAATACGAGGTTTAGCGCAAAAATATCCATCGCTTTTATACCTGGATATTGACAATCTTTTTGATCACGAAGGCGCCCAAAATTTGCATTCCGATGGCACCGGCCAACATTTTTTTACCCATGGGGTCGGTAAACAGGACCATGACGTAATCCCGGTTGAGATGATATACGGCAAAGAAGAGCAAGATGGGCAGGGCCAATAGCACCACACCGGATAGTCGGCCTTCGGCGGTGAGGGCCTGCACCTGGCCCCACAGTTGGAAGCGTTCTCGGATGAGCCGGCCGATTTTGTCCAGGATTTCGGCCAGATCGCCGCCGGTCTGCCGCTGCAAGATGACCGCCGTGGCAAAGAACTTCAGATCTAGGTTCGGGACCCGTTCCGTCATATCTCGCAGCGATTGTTCCATGGGGATACCGAGATTTTGTTCTTCGAAGACGCGGCCGAACTCTTTGCCGATCGGCGGGGGCATTTCGGAGGCGATCAGTTGGAATCCGGCCGCCAAGCTCTGCCCGGATCGCAGCGCCCGGGCCAACATTTCCATAGCATCTGGCAATTGCTGAGCGAACTGTTTGAGTCGCTGTTTGCGGCGCCAGAGAATCCACAGCATGGGTAAACTGCCGCCGGCCAACAGGCCCACCGGGATCAGTATCCCATGCCATCGAAGCACCAGGCCCAAAACCCCGCCCAGCACCGCCAACCCAGCGGAAATCAGCACCAGCCGAGGCACCGTCATCGCCACATCCGCCTGTTCAAAAAGGAGGCTGAGATTGCCGAATCGGCTCAGGAAGTTTTCCAACAGACTGGGTTTTTCTTCTAGGGGTTCGGCCAGGATGCTGCCGGGTTTGGACTCTTTGGTCCACCCGGGAGCGGGTTTGGCATACTGTTCCAATCGGCTTTCCAACCGGCTGCTGTGGGGATTTCGGAAACTCATGGCCAGGCCGGCCACCAAAGCCGCCACCCCGATAAAAACAGCCAGGGCAATCCAAAGCGGAGGGATGGTCATCGTTTAGGCCTCCATCATGACACGTTGGCGGAAGATGCTAGCCGGCAGCCGAATCCCTGCCGCCTCCAACCGGGGCATAAAGGTGGGCCGAATGCCCGTGGCAATGAACTTGCCGTAGGCCCGGCCCTGTTCATCCACCCCCTCCTGCTGATAGAGAAAGATATCCTGCAGCACAATGGTATCCTGTTCCATGCCGACCACTTCGGTAATATGGGTTACCCTGCGGATGCCGCCCTGGAGCCGGCTGGCCTGGATAATCAGATCCACCGCACTGGCAATCTGGCTGCGCATGGCCCGCAGGGGCAGTTCAAACCCGGCCATCATGATCATCGTCTCCAACCGAGCCAGGGCATCCCGTGGGCTGTTGGCATGCAGGGTGGTCATAGACCCTTCATGGCCGGTATTCATCGCCTGGAGCATATCCAGGGCTTCGGCCCCGCGGCATTCGCCGATGATAATTCGTTCAGGTCGCATACGCAATGCGTTCCGCAAAAGATCGGTGGCGGTAACGGCCCCTTTGCCCTCGATGTTGGGCGGCCGAGTCTCCAGCCGAACCACATGCTCCTGCTGCAGTTGGAGTTCTGCGGCATCTTCGATGGTTACAATCCGCTGATCGTTCGGAATAAAGCTGGACAGAGTGTTCAAAAGCGTCGTTTTACCGGAGCCGGTGCCGCCGGAAATGATGATATTGAGCCGGGCCTTGATCGCCCCCTCCAAGAGCATGACCATTTCCGGCGTAAAGGCCTTCAGCCGCAACAGGTCTTCCAGTTTCAACGGATTGGCACCGAACCGCCGGATGGAAACACACGGTCCATCTAGCGCCAACGGAGGAATAATGGCGTTGAAGCGGGAACCGTCCAACATGCGGGCATCGACCATTGGACAACTTTCGTCCACCCGCCGGCCCACCTTGGAAACGATCCGGTCGATAATTTGCATCAGATGTTCATTATTCCGAAAAGTTACGTTCGTCTTTTCCATTTTGCCCCGCCGTTCCACATACACACTCTTGGGGCCGTTGATCAGGATGTCGCTGATGGTGGGGTCTTTCAGCAGCCCTTCCAAGGGTCCCAGGCCAAACGTCTCGTCCAAGACCTCCTCGACCAGGCGTTCCCGCTCCGCCCGGTTGAGCATCGTGTTTTCCGTATCGCACAGATGCTCTACGACCAGGCGAATTTCCCGGCGCAGAACCTCTCCTTCCAGTTCGCCGACCCGGGACAGGTCCAATTTGTCCACAAGTTTGCTGTGGATTCGCTGTTTGAGTTCCTCGAAGGTCGTTTCCTTCGAGACAGGCATCCGCGAAAGGTTCGTCGGTGTGCGTGTCATAGTTCGTCCGACTCAGAACCAAAAAGGGTCACCAACTAGTTGGCACCCCTGCCCCTATCCGAGTGCCACTCCCCGGCTGCCCCTCTCCGGCACCTCTGCCCCTATCAGGTGCCCCTATCAGGCATCACTGCCCCCTATGGAAAGGCTCCCCCTTTTCCCCTCTCCCAGGCAGGACAGGACCAGAGGGAGCGGTATAAAAGTTGGGCAGGCCTCTTTTTTATCCCTCGTTTTGCCTTCACCAGCCTCTGCCCCGTTAAGCAGAGGATTTTCCCCGGGGGAAATGCTTCACCGAAAAAAATCCCCTCAAGGCCTTTTTTCCGAACACCCTAAGAAAACATAGCTTATGGGATTTAAGACCTATACTTGGAAGAAGGGTTTTTTTCGGACGGTGTGTCCGGTAGGTATCTGGGCGGCGACCGCCCCGATGGGGGTGGGGGGATTGCGGTTTCCGGGAGAAAGTAGCCCATGGCCAGTTCATTCTCATCGTTCTCATGGGGGGCCCATTTACGGTCCTTTTGGGGGGCATGGAAGGCTCATCCTCGGCTGGCTTGGGGGCCGGTGGTGATCTGGGTGCTTATCGGAGGCGTTTATGTGGCGGTGGTCCCCCCTAAATGGAGGGCTACCCAGGCCTTTCTCGTCCGGGAAGAAGCCACCAGCAGTAGCCGACTCGGTCGATTCGATTCCGGCGAAGCGCTCAAAACCGCCCAGGAGACCTTGCTGGAATTGGCCCGGAATAGTTCGGTAGTGGCCGAGGCATTACGGCAAGTGGGTCCTCCGGAGGGCGTACCGAATCATTTACCCGGACTATCCGATGGTGGGGATTTAGCCCCCCCTTCATCCGGCCATTGGCCCACCGAAACCGATATCCGTGCCGTGCAGGAGGCAGTAACCGTTACCGCTCCGAAAGGCGCGGAGTTTGGCAAAACGGAGGTGATTTATCTTGCGGTAACTGCCCCTAGTCGCCAGCGGGCACTGGCGCTGGTTACCGCCCTTAGCCAGGCCCTCCAACGCTACAGCCAACAGGTCCGGGATCGGAAAGCCCAGAGCATTGTGGCAGAGCTGGAGGAACAAGTCCGGCTTGCCCAGTCGGCCCTGGACCAGGCCACAGGCCGATTGCAACAGATGGAACGCCAGGTCGGTAGCGACCTGGGCGAACTGCGGAATTTGAACGATTCCGGCCGGGGCGATAGCAATCTCCGCACCTTGCTGACCCAGATCAACGAGGAGCTCCGGAAACTGCAAGGTTCGCTGGCAGCCAAAAAGCAGACCTTGCACCTTTTGCAGTCGGCGCAGAAGGACCCGCAGTCGTTGGTCGCGGCCCCGAACGAAATGCTGGACGGCCTACCGACCCTCCGTCGGCTGAAGGAGGGCCTAGCCGAAGCGCAGCTTCGCACCGCCCAAGTGCTGGGCAAAATGAGTACGGAACATCCGTTGGCCCAGGCCGCCCTGGCCGCCGAACAGGAAGTCCGAGATCGACTCCGGGAGGAATTGGTCTCGGCCACCGAAGGCATGCAGGCCGATCTGCAGGTAGAACAAGCACGGGCCGAAAAACTCCAGCAGCAATTGTCCGAGGTCCAGGGGCGTTTGGATCGGCTTGCTGGGCTAAGGGCCGAATACAACAACCTGGTCAACGAAGTTCGGCAGAAGAGCGAGATTTTGGACAGGGCGACCAAAGCCCTGGCGGAAGCCAAAGCCGCCCAGGCAGCCGCCAAATCCACGAGCCTCCTGACACCCTTGGAAGGGCCGGAAGTGGATTCCCGTCCGCTGGGACCTGGGCCGCTGGTGATTTTAGCCAGTTGTGTGGTGGGCGGGTGGTTGATCGGAGCGGGCCTGGTGTTTTTGATCTATCCGCCGCCGGACGCCCAGGGCCGGCGGTGGACGGATCGGATTCGGTTCGGACGCCGGGCCACCGATCCGCCCATCGGCCGACGTGCCACCGACTACCTGCCGCCGATGCTTGCCGGGCAGGTTCTTCCGGCCGTGATGCCCGGGTTGCCCGGTGGGGTCCCCTTAGCCGGGCAGCCCGGTTGGGCAGGTGGGGTCCCCCCAACTAGGGGGACTGATGTGCACGGTGCTCTCCCTGTAGCCGGGCAGACCGGTTGGCCCGGGGGGGTTCCCCCCACCGGGAAGAGCGATTTAGCCGGGGAAGCACCCCCAACCGGGCAGACCGGTTGGGCCGGTGCACCCCCCTCATCTGGGGGGGCAGGTATGGCTGGTGGACTCTCTCCGGGGGTTGCTCCTGCCAGCCCCGGCCAGCCGATCGGCCCCATTCCTGGTTTGCCTTATGGCCGACGGGCTACCGATTGGAAAGTGCCGGCCGAATCCTTCCGGGCAGACGGCCTTAGTGGCCGGCCAGCCAACCCAACCGGTAATGCTGCCTCCCCTGGGCCATCTGGGCCGGACGGAATCACTCCTGTTAGGACGGCTTCTGCTGGGCCAGCCTTTGGGGATCCTGGCGGTATAGCCGGCTGCCCATCCGACGCCCCCGTGTCTGGGACTTCAAACCAGGTGCCATAACAGGAACATTTTAGCCGAGCGGTGAGGCGTGCTTGGCAGGTCCGCAAAACCGCGATCCAAGGTTAGATACTTCCTAGGGATCGGACTGCCAAAGCAGGTCCGTCCAAGGGTCTTTTCATTCGGCTAAAAATGTTATCCATACGATTTGGCCGAAACTTTGGCGCCGAATGAAAGAGGTCGTCTGTTTGGCCTCCCCAGGAAACGGAATGCGGGTACGCATTGGGCGGTCCGTCTGGATTGCCGCTTGTGCGGGAATGCCGCCTCGCCCGCAGCCTTCCGCTTTATAAGTGTTCCCTTATTTTCTACCTGGGCGGGAAGCGGTTGGCCAAAAGGTGTCGATACACCTGGCCCACGCCCGCAGCCATGGCCTGGGCACTGTAACACTGCTGATGGCGAAGCCGGGCTTGCTGGGCCAGCCGAATCGCCTCTTCCGGATGGGACATCAGGTGCGCAATCGCCTGGGCCAATGCGTGGGGACTGCCCGGCTCCACCAGCAGGCCTTCTTGACCGGGCCGAATCACCTCCTCTAGGCCGGGAATCCGGCTAGCCACAATCGGCATCCCCACCGCCATGGCCTCCAGAAGCACCATGGGCAGACCTTCGCCGAAGAGGCTGGGGAGTACAAAAATGTCCATTTGGAGCAGCTCGGCTTCTACGTTTTCAACTGGGCCGGTCCACTGGACCCGGTCGGCCACTCCTAATTGGGCTGCCTTTTGCTGGACGGCTGCTTGGTAGAAGTCAGTTTCAAACGGGCCAACCGCCCGCAAACGGACCGGCACCCCCCGCTCCGCCAACAACGCCAATGCCTCCAGCAAGACTTCGATCCCCTTGCGAGGCCGAAACAGGGCGACCGTGCCGAGCGTCCAGCCGTCCCGATCTGCTCCCCCTCTTTCCGAAACAGGCAATGCTTCCCCTCTCATCCCCTCCGTCCTGCCAAACCGCTCCGGCCTGCTGGCATCCATGCTAGAAGCCGTCTCTGGCCGGGTCATTCCCCCCACACCCGGCGCCGAACCCTCGGAAAGGAAAGTTTCTTCCCGGAAGCAAGGAGTTTGGAAGTAGGCGCCAGGTTTCCACAGGGCGGGGGGTGGGGGGGTGCCATTGGGAACCACCGTGATTTTGGTAGCTTTTAGGCCTTGCCGGTGCATTTGGTCGGCCAAAGCCTGTGAGACACAAATGATCCGGTCGGCCCGGCGAAGCAGGAGCCGTTCCAGCACGGCATTGGCCCAGTTGAAAAACCACCGGGTGCTGTCGGCCCAGGCGGGGCTATGGACATGATAGACCAAGGGGACACCGGCTAGCCAGGCCGCCAACCGACCGATCAGCAAACTACGTGGTGTATGAGCGTGCAGCAGCCGATAGCCCCCCCGCCGGATCAGCCAGGCAAGACGCCATGCTGGCCGAATATCCAGCCGGTGCCGCATCCGCAGCTCCCAAACCGGTACCTGCTGACAGCGGCGTCGGCTGAGAAACGCCCCAGGTTTCAGAACAGCAAAACCCACCTCAAAACCGGAGTCCGGCAAATGCAGGGCCAACAAATCCTGCACCCGCTCGGCACCCGCATAATGTTCTCCATTAATGACATGGAGCACCCGGATGGGAAGCACCTTGGCCGGGTGGGGCGGGGCTGGAGTATCCTCCGGAACCGGCCAACCCGCTAAGTCTGTCCCTTGGAAGGAATCGGTAGGAACACCATCATATCCAAGCAGGCCGCTGGTGCTGCGGGGAGGCGGATTCGGCCCTGCTCCTTCCGACGGAACCAAACCCGGAAGCCTTTCCATCACCAGGAGTCTCCGGAACTCAAAGGTAGGAGGTTTACCGGCTGCACGAAACGTGGGCGTTAATAGGCATTTTGTCGGCTCAATACGGCCCGAACGGTGCGGGCCAAAATCTTCAGGTCCAACCAGAGACTCCATTCCCGGATATATTTATGATCGTATTCGATCCGTTTTTGCATCTTTTCGAGGCTGTCGGTTTCGCCCCGATAGCCTTCCACCTGGGCCAGGCCGGTGATACCGGGTTTGACCTTGTGTCGGAGCATGTAGCCCTGGATTTTCTTTCGATACAGTTCATTGTGAGCGGTGGCATGGGGCCGGGGTCCCACCAGGGACATAGTGCCTTCCAAGACGTTGAACAGTTGCGGCAGCTCATCCAGTGAAGTGCGTCGGAGGAATCGACCGATCGGAGTAATGCGCGGATCGCCGGGTTTGGCCTGGGGGATGTTCGGCCCATCTTCACAAACATACATGGTGCGGAATTTCCAGACCCGGATTTCCCGGCCATCCAGACCATATCGGCGTTGCCGGAAAAAGACCGGCCCGGGCGAAGTTAACTTGATGGCTAGGGCAATCAGCAGCATCGGCACAGCGGCCAACAAGAGGAAAAATGTTCCCAAGAGCAAATCCATACCCCGCTTCACCAGGCCGTCCACCCCGTAAAAAGGATTTTCAAACACGCTGACCACCGGCAGGCCGTTGATCGTGGTCCATCGAGAATGAAGCAATTGGAAGGCGAAAAAGTCGGGCACCAGATACACCGAGGCGGTCGTATCGCTGAGCCGATCCAGGATCGAGCGGATGCGGGCCTCGGCCCGGAGAGGAAGAGTAATGTAGATCACTTCCACCTGCCCCTGCCGGGCATGTTCGACCAATTGGTCGATCGTTCCGATCCGGCTTCCAAGTTCTGGAGGGATGCACGGGGTTCGCCGGGGTGCTCGATCGTCGTAAAACCCTAAAAACCGGAGGCCCAATTCTGGTGCCTGCTGGATACTCTGGGCCAATTGGAATCCCAGGCGATTGACCCCCACCACGGCAAAAGAGCGGATATTGTAGCCGAAACGGCGTAAAAGCTGACGGATGGCCCGAATACCAAGCCGTCCGGCCCCCAAAAGCCCTGCCCCAGCTCCTGCCCAAACCAACAGGGTTTGCCGATGCAGGAAGCCGGTCCATCCGGTGGCCAGGCCCAGACCTCCCAGGGCCAACAGGCTAAAGGCCCAGGTCCACCAAGCGCAGAAGATTTCCTGCCGAACCGGGATGCCCCGCCAATTGCGATATAACCCGGCTACTTCGGCCACCACATAGAAAAGGAGCACACTCAACCCCCCCACCCAAATCTGGGAAGCGGCTTGCGCTGGCTGGACCAAGTGCAAGGCCAGCCCATAGGTCAGCAAGCAGACCGTGCCGTCCCAAAGCCGGGTAACCGTCTCCCGAACATACCATGGGTCCTGGATCCGCACCTGAACCGGCGGAACCCCATTTTCCATGGATGCGGAGTCCTGGGAAGGATTTGTTTGGTCCGTTCGCATGGAAGGCCCTTCCGATCCGAGGTGCCCTTTCCTTCGGCTCGAGTTGGGTCAATTTCCTTACCCCTTTGTATTTTCAACAGTTACAACCTCCATCCCCTTCGGTATCTCCTACCCCTAAGATTGCCAACCAGGTAGGCCCGACGGTAGGAATTCCTCCAAACAGACCGGTTTTTCCGCCAAAGCAGTGAATATCCATTCAACCGGCAAAACCGGCCGAAACACTCCCCCCAATAGCGCCGTGCCGCCAGGAGCAAAACAATACCACTCCCGGAAAACACCCCAACTGCCGAGGCTCCCCCCAAAAACATAGAACATTTTTAGAAATCGAGTCCACGTTCGGCGGATGGAGGAGTTTTTTGCGTTCGGCGCTGGCCGTCGAAAGGGTTACGGTGAAAAGTTCTCTTGGTAACATCCAAGGGGATTTCGGCGCCACAAGGGGTTGGACTGCTGCCTACGCAGGAATCGGGCTGCCACCTCCTCAGCCGGTTTGACTCACGCCAAACCACCCCTCGACAGCCGGGGAGAGGGAAACCAGCCCCCTGGCCTCGGCTAAAATGTTCCTTATGCACCCTTCTTCTGCAGCCAGATTATGCAGCCAGAAAGTATGGAAAACGATTTTTGAAATTCCCGAAAATCGTAACTTATTGAATATCAACCGGTTAGAGAAATCAGCCATCCGGGGTTGGGAAAGTGCTACCACTTTAGCCGAGGGTGTCCGGGAATTCGCTTTATCTCACTCTTGGCAGGATAAATAGTTTGACTGTATCTACCCGCCCGGCCCCCTACCAGATGGAAAGGCTAAAAATCGGATCGAACACCACAGATTGTGGTCGTTCTTCCCAGGGGATACAGTCAAGATAGATATATCAAAGTCCCATGTTCAAAGGGGGTGTCGGACGGATGGGAGTCGGTTCTAGAGCGGAACTGTCCGAAATAGAGCAAGGAGTAGCCCGGAAATTCCCGGGCACCCTCACTTTAGCCGAATAAAGGGGGCTATGTGTCATTCCTGCTTGCGCAGCAGTGACACAGAACCTTCTGCAATCGGCTAAAATATTCCGCAAATCGGGGAGACACGCAATTCCCTGCCTTGTGGCCACTTCCGTATCCTTTGGCTTGTGAAGACCGACAGGGTGCTGGGAGGTTTAAGGGCCGCCGATTGGCAGTCCATCTGGCGAAAAACTGGGGCAGCCTCGTAGCCTTTTACCCCGTCCCGAAACACCGGGGCACCTTTTTCAAATGATTTCCATATGAGAATATGAGTAGAAACGGGAAATGGACTGTTCGTGCTCAGAGGCTGTCCCGAAATGCCCAGTCGGGGGCGGCCCAGGGTTTTCCCAACCGTTCTGCCTTCCTAAAATGCCGTTTTATCGGAGGTTGGACAGTCTCGGAGGCGCTGGTGCCGGCTAATCGGGGAAAACGAAATTTCGGGACAGCCTCTCAGCTCGACTTTGGCCATTTTTAGAGGCTCTCCCGAATTGGCGCTCCGGCGGGCCCCGAGCGGTTTCCAAATCTTTTTCGTTTCCCAAAATGCCCGTTTCTTAGGGGGTTTGGCAGAGTGGGGGCTGCCGATGGGCTGGTCCATCTGCCTAAAAACAGATTTTCGGGACAGCCTCTGAGGCACCGACTAATGGGGGAAATACCCTAACTCTTTGTAAATCTTGGAGTTGGGGAAACGGATCCTCAAAGGAAGCTGGGGTTACAAGTTTCGATAAACCAAAGAGTTACGGAAAATGGCAAAGCTGAGATCAGGGAATTTTCCTCCTCTCTTTGTTCCTGAAGGGCTAGGACCTATGGACGAAAAGATTGTCTATTATGGGGTTACTTTTGACGACGTCTTGCTGGAACCGCGATATAGCGAGGTGGTACCTTCGGAAGTGGATGTCAGCACGCAGTTGACGCCTCGGATTCGGCTCAACATCCCGATTTTAAGCGCTCCGATGGACACGGTTACCGAAAGTGCCATGGCCATTGCCCTGGCCCAACAGGGCGGCCTGGGCGTCATTCATAAAAACCTCTCCATCCAAGAGCAGACCAACGAGGTGGAAAAGGTCAAACGCAGCGCCAACGGGATTATCTCCGACCCTCAGACCCTGCCGCCGGATGCCACCGTGCAGCAGGCCAAGGAGCTGATGGACCACTACAACGTGTCCGGAGTGCCGATTGTGGACCCGGACGGCCGTCTTCGGGGGATTATCACCCGCCGGGATTTGCGGTTTTTGGAAAATTGGAATCTGCGGGTTTCGGAGGTGATGACGCAAGGGGAGCGGTTGGTAACGGCTAGGGGACCTGTAACGCTTGAGCAAGCTGAGAAGATTTTAATGGAAAAAAAGGTCGAGAAACTTTTGCTGATTGACGAAAATTTTAAGCTGAAAGGGCTTATTACGATTAAAGACATCGATAATATGCGTCGGTTTCCCCAGGCCTGCCGGGACGACCAAGGCCGCCTCCGGGTCGGGGCCGCCATCGGTGTGCATGACTATGAACGGGCCGAAAGCCTCATCCGAAAAGGCGTCGATGTGTTGGTGGTCGATAGTGCCCATGGCCACTCGGCCAATGTGATCCAAACGGTTCGAGAGATCAAACGGAATTGGGACATTGATGTGATTGCCGGGAATGTCGCCACGGCTGAGGGGTGCCGGGCCCTGATCGAAGCCGGCGCTGATGGGGTGAAAGTGGGCATTGGCCCAGGCTCGATCTGCACGACCCGGGTGATTTCCGGGGTGGGGGTTCCACAGATTACAGCCATTTTTCATGCTGCCAAAGCCGCCGCACCTACAAAAACCCCCATTATTGCCGATGGTGGAATACGTTATTCGGGGGATATTACCAAGGCCCTAGCAGCCGGGGCCTCCTCGGTCATGATCGGCGGCCTGTTTGCTGGCTTGGCCGAAAGCCCAGGAGAACAAATCTTCTACCGGGGCCGAACCTTCAAAGCCTACCGGGGAATGGGGTCGCTGGGAGCGATGGTGGCTGGCAGTAGCGAACGCTACCGCCAACGTCCCGACGGAAAACCCGACAAATTGGTCCCCGAAGGCGTAGAAGGTCGGGTGCCCTTCCGAGGCCCCCTGGCCCCGTTCGTCTATCAACTGGTCGGTGGATTACGAGCGGGCATGGGCTACTGCGGTGCAAGAACCATCGCCCAACTCCAAGCCGAAGCCCGCTTTATCCAAGTTTCCCCTGCTAGTGTTCGGGAGAGTCATCCCCATGACATCGTTATTACTAAGGAAGCCCCAAATTACAGCGTGGAATATGCGATGGGCGACGATTCCCCCTAATAGGGGTATGCAATCCATCCAAATCAGCCCTCTTCGCCTCCCCTCCGAAATGTTATCCCTTCTAAGGTGGGGAGCGGGAGTAGGCTTTTGGGTAGCCTTTTGGGGCAACTTGGTATTGGCCCAGCAAACCGGGGCGAACCTCCAATGGCTTCCCCACCCGGCTGTGGTAGCCCAATCGGCCCAATCGGTGGAACGGACCGCAGCCGAAGTCCCATATGCCCCCCCTTTAGAGGGGGAACCATCGCGGCAGTTATCCCCACAGACGAAGGAAAATGCCGTTCCTACGCCCCATACCCCCATCCAAGGGGGCGATCCAATGAAAACCATTTTCCCTCCGGTACCCTCCGGCGGGGGTGTAAAACATCCCCTCGCCGATCCTTTCCAAGACATGGCTGCCCCAGCTCTTACTCCAGGCCTCACAGGAGAAAAACCCTCCGGTCGTTCGCCTGCCCCTCTTCCGAAAGCAATCGAACCCCCCTATCTGCCGGAAGAAGAAACCCGTCCGATTCCAGGGACCGTGCCCCCAGGGGTGCCTACACCCCCTCGGCCTGCCCAAGTCCAGGCCGAATGCCTCACCGATTCCAATCTCTTGCTACCCATTGACAAACTGAACACCCGCATTGACATCGATCCGCACGTGCATCCAGAGATTTCTCCAGAGGAAGAAACCCGACTTCGGCTGGCAGGGCAACCCGGCCGTCTGGAGCAGCTTCGCCGGGCCAAGGCAGAGTTCGACGCCAAAATGTGGTGCGAACCACCCGCCACTGCGCTGCCGGACCGAATGACCCAGGGCTGGCCAGAAACCACCATGACCTGGAAAGCCTCGGCCCTTTGCCACAAACCGCTGTATTTTGAACAGCCGCATGTAGAGCGCTACGGCCATTCTACCGGTCCGCTTACCCAGCCGATCGTCTCGGCCGGCCATTTCTATCTGATGATTCCTACGTTGCCGTATCAACTGGCCCTCTGGCCGCCATATGAATGTATTTATCCGTTGGGGCACTATCGGCCGGGCAGTTGTGCACCGTATTATCTGGATCCTATTCCGCTAAGCATTCGGGCCGGTTTGGCCCAAGCCGGCGCCTGGGTGGGCGGGGTGTTCCTAGTCCCCTAAACCTCCGGCAAAATGTAAAGACTGTCGGAACTCTTTCGGAATCGGCTGCCAGATGCAGCTAGAGGGGCCAAGAGCCAATCCTGCAAGGGGAGAGGCGGAGAAGGCAGACGAGACGTCTGCGCTACGGAATGGCATGGGTTTTTCCTATTTTTTCCCATGGGACTGTCGCAGCGGTTTTCCCAGCTTTTCCCAATAGGGGCGGAGTAACTTATACACCGTCTGGGCCGTTTGCGGGGCCTGGGCGCTATGGGCGCTCAGTTCCACGTGGACCCCGCCTGTATAGCCCACGTCGGCCAAGGCCGACAGGACCGGTCCCAACGGGACCTCTCCTTCGCCGAACATGAGGTGTTCATGTCGGCCCGGGCGCATGTCTTCTAAATGTATGTTCACCAATCGAGCTGCCCATTGGCGGATATAGCGTTCCGGCGGCGTTTCCCCTTGGCAGATCAAGTGCCCCATGTCCAGCGTCAGGCGGAGTTCCGGGGCGTCCAGTCGGCCCAGCACCGCCTCGTACCGGGCCAGCGTGTCGATGAACATGCCCGGCTCCGGTTCCAGGCCGATCGGCACACCGCAGGCCCGGCTCTGTTCGACTAATTCCGCCAGCCCGTCGATGAGCCGATCCATAGCCTCCTGCTCCGACGCCCCGTCCAGCAACTGGCCGGACCATAAGGAGACGCAGCGGCTGCCCAACTCGCCCGCCATGCGCAAAGCGTGCCGGTAAAACTCCATCCGACGGCGTCGGCCTTCTGGGTCTGGAGACATCAAGGTCGGCTGGTGTTTATGCCACGGGTCCAGCAGGTACCGGGCGCCCGTTTCGATCACCGATTCCATCCCGAAACTTTCCAGCAGGCGGCGCAGTTCGGCCAACTGTTGGCCGGTCCAGGGCCGACCGGGCGGCAGGGCATGATGGTCGATCGTAATGGCCACGCTTTGGTAGCCGATCTCGCCCAGCACCCGCACCGCGTCCAGCAGGTCATGGTGGGCAAAACCGTTTGTGTTGTAACCGAGTAACATGGCAGGCCCAAACGCCCCTTGTCGGTTCATCCATGGTTCCTACTGATCTTCGCAAAACGTAGAGACACCAAACTCCCTGGTTTTCCGGCATATTGGTGTCCCTTGGTTTTGCGAAGATGAATAAAAGATGGTGTAACCGAGCGCCATGTGCAGACCCACACGCCCACCGTTCAGCAGACCGCTTGGGAACTCAAACGGGATCCCCTCATGTGGATTCCACCCAATGGCTCAGCAAACTGGCCGGGATCAGCAGGACCAAAACCACCAGCGCCTTGGCCAATCCGTGCAAGACCAGCACCGCCGCCGCATCTAAAAACACGATGGAAAGTATCCCTTGCCGGACCGCCCACTGCACCCGCTGCGCACTGGGCGTGTGGACCGCTGACAGTTGCCGCAGTCCAATCCACAGGGCCAATATCCCGGTAAACAGGTACCATCGCACCGGTTCCCGCCGCAGCAGGGGATCCAATCGGTCCGGGTCCAAAGCACCCGGCAAAGCGGCCAAAAGCCCCACCCCCAGCACCATCAGCCCTGTGCCGAGGATTCGGCCGGTCTGGCCGGTTTCCGGTTGCACTTCCTGACGGGCAAACCAACTCAGGCCCACCACATAGACGCCCACGGCCCCGGCGGCCAGCCATTCGGCCGGTCCGAACCATCGGCCCGCCGCACTCATGCCCATCAGGACATTCAGAAACCGGCATCCGCCCATGGCCACCGGACCGATCCAGAACCGCTTTAAGGAGCCGTCGTAGGCCAGGATCAGCCCGGCCAGTGCCAGGCTGACCAAACCAGGGGCTATGGTCCCGGCCCGCCAACCGGCCAACCAGGCCAATCCGCTCCCGAAGGCAAGTAGCGACAGCCCCACCGTCCGAACCGTTTCGGGCTGGGCCCGGCCGGAGGGGATCGGTCGCTGCGGCCGCTCCTGGGCGTCGGTTTGCCGATCAAAATAGTCGTTCAGCGCCGCACCGGCCGCATACAGCACCGCCGAGGCCCCCATCAACAACCCCACCACCATCGGCAACTGCTCGCTGCCGGCCGACCAAACAAACAACACCCCCATCGCCGAATCGGCCATGGCCGTAAAAAGATTCGGCAACCGCACCAACTGCGCCCAGGTGCGAACCCAGTCAACAGATCGTGTCGAAGCGTCCTGTCCATCCATAGGAAGAAACCTGGTAACATTTTCGAGTGAAGCGGAGCGAAGTGTCATTCCTGCGTAAGCAGGAATCCAGGCTTGTTCCCGCGTAAGCGGGAATCCAGCTTTCTTTCCAAGGAATTGGCACCCCAGGCAATATGGATTTCTCCTACTTTCTGGATTCCCGCTTACGCGGGAATG
>Ga0209017_10000602_pt1 | contig 34341 bp, 27 predicted proteins | sample YNPBryunderm2012_FD_185812 | JGI IMG/M metagenome (GOLD analysis project Ga0209017, IMG submission 185812) | Anoxygenic and chlorotrophic microbial mat microbial communities from Yellowstone National Park, USA - YNP Bryant MS undermat 2012... ...
GGCGACGCTGCCGGTGGAAACTTCGGCAGTTACATGCACGGTCATGGTTATGCCCTGATGTTTCTGGCCTGTTTATACGGCGAAGAGGAAGATCCGGAACAACGCGCACGACTCGAGCGGGCCATCAAAAAAGCTGTGGACTTCACCTGTAAGGCTCAAACCAGTAAGAAGCATCGCAAACCGGAGGGGAAAGAGGTGGAAGTCGGCGGCTGGGGGTATGTTAGCGCCACGGAACGAAATAACTTCGACGAGGGATCGGTCACGGTGACACAATTGCAAGCCTTGCGGGCCGCTCGTAACGCGGGCATCGCTGTTCCTAAAGAATCCATCGACAAAGCCATTGCTTATCTGGAAGCCTGCACCACACCCAAGGGGGGGATCATCTACAGCTATGCCAATTCCGGGGGTGTTGCTATGGCAGGCCAGGAACGACCACCCCTGACCTGTGCAGCCGTCACCTGTGGCTTCAGCGCCGGACAGTACAACAGCGAACTGGCCAAGAAGTGGATCAAATTCTGCAAAGATCACATTCCCATCGCTCAAGGCCGGCAAGCCCATGACGAGTATCAAAGCTACTACTTCGCCCAGATGGTCTATATCCTCGGTGACGATCGTTATGGGCAACTCTTCCCCAATGAGCCGAAAGAAAACTGGCTCACCTGGAGTAAATACAAAAAGACCTACTTTCCTTACCTGCTGGAACAGCAGTCTAGTGACGGTTCCTGGACCAGCGGCTACATCGGTCCGGTTTTCACTACATCGGTCAACCTGGCGATTCTGCAACTGGAAAAGGGGATTTTGCCCCTCTACCAACGCTAACCCCGAGCCACAGATATGAGGGTGGTTTCTCTGTTCTTGTTCTCCGGCCGCTGGGTTTTAACCAACGGTACTTTCCTGGGTTTTCAACCAACGGTAGTTTCATAAGCCAGGGCATTCGGCGGCATGGTCCCACCACTTTCCCACAACAAACACCGCCCATGAGGCGCGGCGGTTGCTGGAAATTTTTGTCTCTGCTTCCGGACTGAGTTGATGACACAATGAAGGCACTCTTGTGCTTGACTGGGCGACTATGGAAAAGATCCCCACCTCCTGCTACCCTTGTTATGGACCCGTTTATGCACCTGAACTATCTGCAACTGCACACGGGACAGTAGGAACAGTTTATGCGGAGGGCGTACCGTGGGATCACCGTTACCCCCCTTGCCGGAACTGCTCGCGGAGTTGGTACGTCGCCCTTCGGTCAATCCTATGGGTCGCTCGGACCTGCCCGAACACATCCTCTATGAACACCGCGTGACGGATTACGTGGCCGATTTACTGAGGGGGTTGGATTGCCTGGTAGAACGCCAGACGGTGCAAGCCGGTCGGGACAACTTGCTGGCCCACTACGATCCTGGGCATGCCAGTCCCTGCCATCTTCTGTTTGAGGCCCATCAAGACACCGTGCCGGTGGATGGGATGACCATTGAGCCATTCGCGGCTTATCGGCAAGACAGACGGTTGTATGGCCGCGGAGCCTGCGATGTGAAAGCAGGGCTGGCCGTGATGTTGACAGCATTCGTGCGCCTCGTCCGAGAGCGTCCGCCCCGTTGCCCGCGGGTCACTCTGGCCCTGACCGTCGATGAAGAACACAGCTTTCTCGGGGTCCAGGCTCTGGTCCGTTCCGGGTTTTCTTACGGGCGTCCCAACGCAGCGATAGTCGCAGAACCCACCTGTCTCAACATCGTTCATGCCCACAAAGGGGTGATCCGTTGGACGCTGGAGACGGTCGGCCGAGCGTGCCATAGCTCGCGTCCGGAAGAGGGGATCAATGCCATCTATCGCATGAGCCGCATAGTGCAGGCCCTGGAACAGTACGCCGATCTACTCCGGCAGCGCCCTGCTGATCCGCTTCTGGGACCGCGGACCTTGGCGGTGGGACGCATCCAAGGGGGAGTTTCTGCGAACACCATTCCCGACTTCTGCCGTATCGAGATCGACCGCCGGCTGATTCCCGGTGAGACGGTGGCGGACGCCGAGGCGGACCTGCTGGCTTATCTCCGACAACCCGTCGGCCAGGACGTGCCCTTCACTCTGAAGACCAGTCACTCGCCCTGTCCTCCTTTGTCACCGCAGGCTTCGACCCATCTGGTGCAGCAGTTCGGATCGGTTATCGACAGCGTCCTCGGGCACCATGCGGTCCAACCGGTCCCGTTCGGCACCGATGCGGCCACCCTGGCCCAGGCGGGCATACCGGCCATTGTCTTCGGACCCGGGGACATCGCCCAGGCTCACACCCACGACGAATGGGTTGACCTGGATCAGTTGGAGCCGGCCGCCGAGATCCTCTATCGCTTCGCCCTTCAAGCAGAAAACCTGACCGCGGCAGACGTCTAGGGACTGTCGATCCCGAGGCTTTCCACGCGTCGAACCGTTTTTTGGCCCGCAAGGAAAAGGCCGGACGGTGTCTGGACACCGTTGCTCCTGGCTCGTTCTCCTTTCCAACCCCGCGGTCATAAAGGGAGGGCATGCACACTCTACCGCAAATATAGTAATCCAGGCATGGGAAATAATAGTAATCCGGGGTATGGGAAATGTGGTTGAAGTCGCTGTCACCACTCCGGCGCCTATCATCATTACGTCAGTCACTTCGGTAAGAGGAGTCGAGCCGATATGCTGGAACGCAAGTATATTTTCCCGGGTGTCATCGAGCTGAACCTGCAAGCGGGGCGTTCGTTCGGCGTCAATCTGTACCTGATTGACGGAGGTTCGGAATGGCTCCTGCTGGACGTGGGGGAGGAGGAAACCCTTCACGAGGTCATCGAGCTGATCCGGGCTTTGGATTTTCCCCTCTCCAAGTGCAAGATGATCATAGCGACCCATGCCGATGTGGATCACGTCCAGGCACTAGCCCAAGCCCGGGAACGATTGCGGACCAAGACAGCAGCTCATCCCCGGGCAGCAGCGGCGATCGAAGCCGGAGATGCCGTCGAGACCTACGCTCATATCTCGGCGCAGAATTTTCATGTGCCCATGCCTCCCTGCAAAATCGACATCAAACTGAACGAAGGGGATGTAATCCCAGTCGGCAAGCTACGCCTGCAGGTCTGGCACACCCCCGGCCATACCCCAGGACAACTCAGCTTCAAACTCGGCTCCTTACTCTTCAGCGGGGATAACATCTACAAAGATAGTTGCGTGGGGGTTATCGATGCCCACCACGGCTCCCACATCCCCGATTTCATCCGTTCCCTGGAGCGTATTCGGGATGATGATGCTGAGTTTTTGCTCCCCAGTCACGGCCCCATCTTCCGCAAAGATCGTGCTATCATCCAACGGGCCATCGACCGCCTGAGCCAGTATCAGTACATGGCCGACTTTGGTACGTGTGCTGTCCGCTGGCCCTTACAAGAAGAATGGGAGGCTACCATTCTCTCAGGCCGCTGGCCGCCGCAATGGTAATTGGTTTTGCCACTCGGGCGCATCGCTGAGGCTGGCCGTCCTAGGAAGTTGGTTGCCCAGATGCAGGGGGCTGTTCATTCCGACTACTGGCTATCGGCCCGTAGGGTGCTGACAATCTGGATCATATACTGTTCCAGGGCAAAGCGGTCATTCCAGTTACACCAGGCGTGCATGGCCACCACTCGGCCATCGGCTACCCTGACCGCTGAGAGAACATGCAAGCGGTTCTGGCCGAGGGCTTTTTTGACCGTGCTGCGCAGGCGGAGAACAGGCGTGGTGGAATCGATGCCACCCGGGGGAGCTTCCCCCTCCGCGGGTTCGGTCCGCTCCTGGAACTCCACCTTCAGATCAGGGTTGGCGGCCTGCAGTTCCTGGCGTCGGCTCTCTTCGACATACTCCCGCGCAACCTGAAGCGGCTCACCGGTACCCGGGAGCACATAGACCAGCAGGAACGCCTCAAAGGGCAAATCGCGGCGCTGACCGGAAGGGTACAACCGAAGCGTCAGATATTTATCCGCCTGGGGATCGCGGCCCTTGACCATTTCCTCATCGGTTTCTTCCTTCCACAGATGCGAAGGATCCGAGAAACTGTAGCCTACTGCGACGTTCTTGTAGGGAACCGCTGGAGGCAAGGTGGGGCGCCACTGCTCCCGTAAGCCCAGCAAGCGGCATCGGGAGCGCCAACGGGCAAATTCTGGTTTGATCGCTTCGTAAGCTGCCTCACTGGTCCAGCCCACGAACCAGTACGCCACTCCCTGATGCGAAGCGTAATAGGCCTGGCCCATGATAATCGACTGATCATCCCGCGACTGGGCCCGGAAACGATAGCCGCCCAGCCGCAAACCCATCCATTGCTGGTCCTGTTCTTCCGGGGGCATCAAGGTCAGGGTATCGGCTTCGGCAACGCGTCGGAGCAATCGCCGCAGAATCTCCCGGAGCTCATCGAGTCGAGGTTCCCGCTTGTCGAAGTTGCGGGCTGCCAACAGGACAAATGCCTGCGGTTCCTCCCGTTGATAGGCGGCAAAGACAGGGGATCCCAACTGGACACGCCACTCATCCGCCGCTTTCCAAGGCTCACCCAGAGGCACCATTGCCAGATCGAAATCGCGGTAATGCACCGCATTATCCCCCTGCCGTTTCTGGCTGACATAAAGGTTGTAATAAACGGCGTAACCGGCCAGGCCGAGGGCTCCCATTACCAGCAGGGCAATGATTGCCGTTTTGAGCCAATCTCCAGCATGGCCTGGTCTGCTTGGGATCAGCTCCGGCGCAACAATCGCCGCCGCAGGTGCTTCCCTTGCACCCCCTGCACCCGGAAGCTGCGGAGACATAACGGCGGCGCCAGGGACAGTACCGGCAGGGAATACGGCGGGCGATGGACTACCCACAGCCGAAACCGGTGTGGTTCTCGGCGGCGGAGTCGAGGCTGGCATTGGCCCCAACGCAAAACGCATCGTGCACCGCGGACAGGCCAACACCGTCCCCGCAGGCATTCCTGTCGCATCAAAGATGTACGAACAACTCGGATTGGGGCATTTGAGCAATTGACTCATAAGCGACTCCGCCCGACAAGGTTCGCAGCACCATCGACAGCGTGAAGACCCCCGCTAACACCACGCAGAGAGCCTCTGGTTATGCTTCTGGCATACCCATCTTATGGGCTGACGACTGCTCCTGGTGCCCTTTCCCCGCTTCTTTATCTTATCCTCACACATCCATATCACTCTTCTCATCAGCAAACCTTCATCGGGAAGGTAAGCCTATTCCCTCAGAAGATGCTACTGGATTAGACGTACAACATGAAGGTGCGTTGGCTTCATAAGAAGGTGCGTTGGCTCGTTGGGTCAGGCCTGGGGCACGGGAGGATTGTCGATTGAGGCGGAGCCAGTCGATGGTGCAGGAGGATCCGTGGAGGTGGACGAGGCGAGGGGATCCAATGAGGATCGAGCACCAGCCGAGGCGGATAGCGATTCCAACGCGTACGCCGGACAAGATGGAAATGAGTTCGCCTCGGGCAACTCGGATTCGGCATGCGAATACCCAGGGACAGCTGTGGCTGGCGCAGGTGTGTGGGACAAGGATGTTGATCCTGAGGCGGTAGCAAGAGGTCGGAACGGGCCGCTGGAGGGATCTCCAACGACGATCTGCAAGGGAAAGCCCCGGGTGCGGTGAGGATTGACCGCCACCCAGCGACGACCCTCCAGCACCGCCCGCAATTCCGGCAGAAGAGCCTCGGCCCGCCAGCCGCGCAACAATGGCATCGCCGGAGCATCTTGCCGGGTGAGGTGATAGTATGCCAGAGCTTTCAGGTCCGCCAAAGTGGCTGCGAGATTGCTGGCCACGCGCCTCCGGGCACACCACGCATGCAGGACAATTTGCAGAAGCTGACTGACCGCTATCACTTCTGCAGTCTCAGGAATGCGTGGGGTAGGTCCAGGACAGGCAGCCAACGGTAATGCCAAGGCTCGCTGGATCGCCTCCAGAATCTCCGGCACCGCATTTTGGGGCACCCCGCGCAATGAAGCCAGTTCTTTGCGACACTGCGGACGGAGCCGGGCGATCCGCACCAACAGATGATCGGGCACAACGTGTCGCGAGGGACGATTATAACGCTGACTCCACTCCTCCCGCCAGTGATACAACTCCCGGACGATAGCCAGACCCTGCCGATCGAGTCGTCCGATTCCTTTGACCCGCCGCCAGTTCTCCGGCCCCTGATCTTCTGCCACGGCTCGCTGAACCAGAGTGTCGAACTCTTCCTCCGCCCAGCGTTCCCGTCGTTGTTGCCGGAGCCGCTCCTGCAGCACATGATACGCCGGCAACAAATAGCGCACATCGTCGAAGGCATAACGCAATTGGGAGGGCGTCAGGGGACGTTGACGCCAATTGCTCAACGTCAACTCCTTGTTGTTGACCGTCACCCCGAAAAGTTCTTCCACAAGCTTGCCATAGCCCAGCGGATAATCCAAACCGCAAAGGCCGGCCGCCAGTTGAATGTCAAAGATCCGAGCGGGAGGTTGATCGGCATGATGCTGGCAAATGCGGATGTCTTCCTTGCCGGCATGCACCACCACCAGACGGGCCGGATCGCGCAACAACTCCCACAATCCCTCGAGAGGACCGACCGCATACGGATCAATGACGTAAAGGGTATCCGCAGTAGCGATCTGGACCAGGCACAACTCCGGCCGATGCCGACCTTCACCGACAAATTCGGTGTCCAAACCCACAAGCTGCACCTGGGCCAGATGCTCCCGGCAAGCCGACCACTCCCGAGCACTGGTGACTACCACTTCCGCTGGTTTCAGGTTCGGTTGCAGCACCACAAATCATCTCACTGCGGGTTTCCCAAGAATGCCTCTCTCCATCTACACCCTGATGTTACCTTATAATTGTAACTATCGGGAGTGGATCGATACAGGCGAAGCCCTTGTTTCCGGACCTGCCAGTTGACCCCACGGATTACTATGAATGCGGATGTTCCTCGACCCAACGCTTCACCGGCCCCTCCCATGGCCTCTATGCTCGACGAACTGCTCGATGCCAAGGTGGTCATCGACCTGGTCAGTCCTTACGTCTGTCTCGGACGTCTGTCCCGCTATGATGAATACTACATCGAGGTCCGAAATGCAGACCTGCACGATCTGCGGGATACCGACACCACACGAGAGAATTACATTGCCGAATCGGTGGCCACCGGGATCAAACGGAACCGCAAACGTGTGTTGATCCGCCGCAGCGAAGTCGTGGCCATTTCCCGCCTGGAAGATGTCGTGGACGAGTAAGGATACCCTCTGCCTGGAATATGTCGTCGACGAGTCAGGGTACCCCGAGCGGTTCCCCCAGCAGCCCAAACGTATCTTCACTGTGAAGGAACCCGACACAAACACGTCATCAGCGAAGGGAACCGGCACAAACACGTCATTTCGGAACGGCACCGGTGTCAACAGACAGGATAGGCAGAAAGAGAACCGGTGAGGAGCGAGGAAGTTGCAAGGCTTGGACCCTCGTTGCGTCCCTTCCTTCGTGTGCCTCGCACCCCAATGCGCTTGCGGATTCGGGATTATGGTACGTTGTTGATGCCTAGGAGAGCACAGGCGTTGGCCGTGGTGATGGCCGCCAGTTGCTCACTCGTCACGCCGCGTAGGCGAGCGATCAGTTGGGCCGTATGAATCAGATAAGCCGGTTCATTCCGTCGTCCGCGAACTGGTTGGGGAGGCAGGTAGGGTGAATCGGTTTCCAGGAGCAACCGCTCGAGCGGTACTGCGCAAGCAATTTGTCGCAAGGATTCCGCCTTCGGATACGTCACCATTCCGGCAAAGGAGATATGCAATCCCATCTCCAGGCAACTTTGAGCGGTAGCGTGATCCCCGCTGAAAGCGTGCATGATGCCGCGGATCGGACCATGGCGCTGAAATTCCTGGCGAAGCAACCGTACAACTTCGTCGTGGGCCTCTCGACAGTGGATCACCACGGGTTTCCCCAAACGGCGGGCCAGGTCCAGATGATATTGAAAGTAGGTTTCCTGCACCGGAAGCGGTGTTTCCTTCCAGTAACGATCCAGGCCGGTTTCCCCGATGGCCACGATCCGCGGCTCCGTCTCCGCCAGGCGGACCACCTCGTCCCAATCCCCCGGCACAACCGCATGCAATTCATTCGGATGCAAACCTACCGCTGCCCAGATCATCGGATACTTCTGGGCCAGTCGAACGGTCGCCTGATTACTGTCCCGATGGATCCCTAAGCAGAGAATGCGGCTCACCCCGGCGGCACTTGCCCGCTCCAGAACGGCCGGCAGATCCGCCTGAAACCGCTCATCGAACAGATGCGTATGCGTGTCAAAAAACATGCGCTCCCAAGGCTTGACGCTTCGATCTTCGGTACGGTTGTCGTATCACACAAACATCTGGGCTGCCAGGCGACACAATTGGATCAATGGAGACCAGGAGATACCGAACAACACAACCGCTGCACTAAGCAGAAGGAGATAGACAACTCCCGCAGACGAGGTTGCCTGCGGGCGGATGGCCTCAGTGGTGGAAGGGATTGCGTCCAAGATCATCCGGCGGATCAGGCGCAGGTAGTAATAGGCGCTGCAAACCGTGTTGATCAAGGCAATAGCCAGCAGGACATACCAGGTTGTGCTCAGGTGGGACGCAGCAACCGAGGCGGTTCGTCCCGCTTCGTAAACAGCCATGAAGAGTTGAAATTTCGCAGCGAAACCGACCAACGGCGGCAAACCCAACAGCGAGGCTGCGAATATCGTCAGGGCCACAGCCACGGCCGGATGGCGCAAGATCAAGCCGCGAAGCCCCTCCAGATCCTCCCGGCCGGTCGCCTGGCGGACCCAAGCCACGGTGGCAAACGCCCCGAGATTCATGAGCACATAGGCCATCACATAGAACAGGACCGCTTGAAACGCAGCAGGTGTCATGACGGCTATGCCCAGAAGAATGTAACCGGCATGGGCGATCGTGGAGTACGCCAGCAACCGTTGCAGATGGGATTGTCCAAAGGCGGCGAGATTGCCGACGGTCATGGTCAAGGCGGCGATGACTCCCAAAGGCACTCCCAGAAGCATCGGCAACGAGCTGGCATCCGGTTGCAATTGCTGGAGGGAGTGAAGCAGGCGGAGTAGCACAGTGGCCGTAGCTGCCTTGGAAACAGTCGCCAGATAGGCGGCCACCTCAGCAGTCGCTCCTTCAAACACGTCGGGACACCAGAAATGGAGCGGCACCACCGACAGCTTGAAGCCCAAGCCGATGAAGAGCAGCGCCGCCCCCGCTCCCACCGGCAGATCGATCCCCCGCCGCGTGATGCCATCCAGGATATTGGGCAGATAGCCGGTGCCGAAGACGCCGCACAGGAGGGTCATGCCATAGAGCATCAGCCCACTGGCGGCAGCACCGAAGATGGCGAATTTCAGAGCGGCTTCACTGCCCCGCCGCCGCTGCTTGGGAAAGCCCGCCAAGGCATAAGCCGGTACCCCAGCCATCTCCACCGCTATGAACAGCATCAACAGATGATGGGCCTGCACCATGAGCATCAAACCCAAGGTACTGCCCAGCAGCAGAACTTGCAGGTCCGCTGCATCCCACTCATCACTCGGATGGGACCAGCGGGTGAGCAGAATCACCAGGAGGCTGCCACCGAGAAGGACCAGGCGCATGATGCCCGCCAGGGGGTCCACTAGGAGCATCCCCTGAAACGTGCTGCCGGCATAGGCTTCCTCACTGACCTGATAAGCGGCGAGCAGCAGGGCGACGGTGACAAAGGCAGCCGCTGTGATGGCCCCGGTGTGGCGTTCCCCCCCCGGCAGAAGACGCAGCAGCAAAAGGGTGATGATCCCCACACACAGGACCAACTCCGGCACAAACTGCAACAGGCTGCTGCCGAGGGACCAGGTCAGAGCGTCCAGTTGGGCCGAGGTTGGAAACATGGGGACCACCGTTGCCAGGAGGGAGATGGAACACGCGTCTGTCTTCCCGTCGAGGGGCTGAGGATCGAAGTCCAGCATCAGCCTTTGAGCATTTCGTCATGCCGCATTCCCGAAGGCGGAAGGTCCGCTCGTCGGCAGTTGGCCAATGCCGCCTTGGCTCCGGCCAGTTGATTGGCATCGTTGTCTTCCCATTCGATCGAGACCGCCCCATCGTAACCGACGCGATTGAGCTCGATGAAAATCTCTTCGACGCTGTTGGCATCCCGAGCACTCCCGGCCGTGACAAAGTTCCAGCCATTAGCCCAGTGTCCCATGGGACGGTGGCCGCCCAACAGTCCGGCCCGACAATGCTCCCGTGCCACCCACACCCCTTTGATATGCGCACAATGAATGAAGTCCGAAAACTCCCGAATGAACTGGATCACCGAGACATTCTGCCACTCCATGTGGGAACCGTCGAGGTTGAACCCCACCACCCCTTCATATCCCGCCTTGCACATGTAGTTGATGTAGTCGCTGGCGCTTTCCAGGTCCCCCATGGCTCGCTCGCTCGGGTGACATTCCAGATCAAAGGTCACGCCATACTGCTTGCACAAGTCCCAAACCGGGCCGAACCGTTCCACCAGGAGTTCCAACGACACCTGTCGGACATCCGGAATCTTGTACCCTTCCATCTCTGTAGGCAGTGGCGGGAAGAGGAACCAATGGCTCCAGCAATGCGCGGGACTGCCGACGAATCCTGGCAAGGCCACCTTGCGATTCTGCAAGCGTGAGAGGTGACCCGCATACCGGACACAGGCCATCAAGTCCCGCTGCGCTTCCTCATGGATCAGCTGGCCCACTTCCGGCGGAACATAATACGGGTCGGTCCGCGGCGGCTGATTTCCCGCCTGACGCCAGGCACGGTAAGCAGCCCGAGCCTGACCTTTACCGGAGCAAAAGTTGAGCGTTTTGACACTCGGTTCATCCCCCAGGGCCTGACCCTGCAGGTGCACGGCCACGGTGAAGATCTCCAGACCATATTGACGAGCTAATGCCACCCGCTCCTCGGCGTAACTCTTCGCTCCCTCATCCGTGTCACAACGACGCAGATCCAACTCCCAGGATGCCTCCTCCCAACCATCGAAGCCCGTCTCTGAAATGAACTTCAACCATTCCCTTTCCGGGATGTTGCCAAATTGACCTCGCACCAGACCGATCTGGTGATAGCTCCCCTTCCCGTTTTTGTGCTGCGGTGTTTGACGGTACCCCATAACACGTTCTCCGCAAGAGTTGCCAAGTATCTTCAGGGTACGCCCCTGTATCTTTGACCCTGAACGTCCCACAAGCGTCGTATGCCTCGAAACGGTCCGCTGGGGATCGTATGCCTCAGGAACATCCCACCAGGCTGATGGTGCTCCCGCCTGGGCTGATGCGGCATCTGACGTAGAGGTCGAGCACCACGCGGCTATCGCAGACTTTACAACCCGGCCGTCTTTCAGGCAAGCGGCTAGCTTCCTTCACACCTCACTGGCTCGCCGGCTTGCGGGGGTTAGCCGTCTGAGGAAGGGCAGCCGTCTGAGGAAAAGGCCCGTTGAGCCAGGAGGAGAAGTCGGTGGGGATAGAGCCAGTGACTTTCCGAATCATGCCCAGGAAAGCACGGGAGCCGAACCGGGAAGGAAGCGGTTTTCAACGCCGACGACACGGAGGTGGACTGCAACACCCGTCCGTCTTCGGAGTCGGAGATGATTACCGGCTGGAAGCGACATCAGCGGCGGAGTTGTGCGCGGAGATATTCCAGAGCATGTTGCAGCGGGCGATCTTGAAACGGCTGAGTCTCATCCCAGAGGGGTTTGCCATTCTTTTGAGGCACGGGAACGGGAAACGGAGGAGGCTGGGAGCCAACCACATCGGGCCGGCCGGGTACAAAGCGGAGCTTTTCCATTTCATATTCGTAGCGGATTTTTTCCTCAGGGGTGGTGGGCACCTCCAGGTCTTTGTCGGGATGGACCCCCCATTCTTCGGGCCGATCCCGCGGGGCTGAGGCGCGGTCGATATTTTTGCCACTGGGCCGCCAGTAGGTCTGAGTGGTCAGTTTGACAGCTGTTTTCTGATCCGGGGGAAGGCGAAAGAGGCTCTGAACGCTGCCTTTGCCGAAGCTCCGTTCTCCGCAGATGGCAGCCCGACGATGGTCCTGCAACGCCGCAGCTACAATCTCACTGGCACTGGCCGAGCGGCTATTGATCAAGACTACCATAGGCTTCTGATCCGCGGGCAGGAACAAGGTACCGGGCTTACGTGCTTTGAAGACCTTTTCTCCACCGTGGCGGTCCCGTGTTGTGACGATCACTCCTTCTTCCAGAAACAGGTTGGCGACTTCGACCGCCTGGGTGAGCAGTCCCCCGGGGTTGTCCCGCAGGTCCAGGATCAGTCCTCGGGCTCCTGCTGTTTCGATCTCCTCTACCGCCGCCCGCACCTCTGCGCCGGTTCGCTCGTGGAAGTGCTGCACCCGGATCAGAGCAATCGGCTGGGCCGGATCGACAAACCATTCCCATTTCTGCGGGTCATCCCGGCGGCGACGAACTCCAGCGACGCTGTGCAACTCCACCCGTTTGCGTACCACGGGGACGGTGAACTCCGGAGGCTGCCGCCCGGGCCGACGAATCGTCAAAACCACCGTCGTCCCCGGTTCCCCCATGATCCGCTTCTGAGTCTGCTCACTGCTCCACCCCTGGGTGGATTCCCCGTCCACAGCGACGATGAGGTCACCGGTCATCAACCCCGCTTCGTAGGCTGGCGTACCAAGCATGGGGTATTCCACCCGAGGCAACTGGGTCTTTTCGTCACGCACAAACCGGACCCCGATCCCACCAAAACTCCCTTCGCTTTCGGATTCGAATAGTTGCAGTTGCCGGGCGTTGAAATACTGCGAGTTGGGATCCAGACTATGCAAACCACCGTTGATCATGTTTTCCACGAGTTGCTGCCATTCCTCGTCGGACAACTCGCGCACGTAATGGGCTTCGATCTCAGCCAGGACCGCCGCCAACTGACGGATCAACTGGTAATCCCGATCCGGAGGTGGCGCCGTCGCGCCTAAGGCCAGCATCAAAATGACCAGGCCGGGAATCACGAGAATCCAGAAGAGATTACGCAATGGCATAGCGGATTCCTTGATCACAAACCCTTCCACTGCTTGGGCCAAACCCTCTGCACGGACTCAACCCTCAACTCACCGTGGGGATCACCGACCTGACCCCTGTCGGACTTCAGCTGGCATAGCAACATCGCTGCTGAAATACCAGAGCGGTGCCGCTTTCGCATTCGCAAAGAAAAGATATCCCGATTCTAGTGATTATGCCTGCCAAACCCAAGAAACGGAAAAAATGCGAGGAGGATCCGCAGATGTTGTAAAGAATTCCTCAAGCCACTTTGACCCCCCCAAACAGCGCATTTACCTTGGCAATAGCAAGACGTTGCCAATTACCCAGATTTCCTGGAGTTCGCAGCGATGTACAGTCTGGTTTTGATGTCCGCTTTGGCGACGGTACCGGAAACCCCAGGATTTCACGGCTTTTTCCGTGACCTTCTGGCCCGCTGGAGCATGGCGGGATGTCAAGGGATGTCTATGGCCCCACGGTATGGTTGCGCCGGCGGTTGTGCGGGGCGTATCACCGCGGGCAGCTGTAGTGGTGCTGCCTTCAGCATGGGCTGCTATGGGACTTCCTATCCCACCGGATGTAACGGTTGCCAGGGAGAAGGGTTGATCGCACGCCTGCGTCGCTTCTTCGACCGCGGGAACTGTCAGGGGAGGTTTTACTCGGCCGGTTGCTACGGCTCGGTAGCTTTGGCTTGTTACGGCAGTCCCAGTTTTCTCGTCACACCGACGTTCGGTGGGGGAACTTCCTGTTCCGGAGGCTTCATTCCGCTGGCACCACCGCCGTCTTTCGACACCCCCGGCGGCACTTCCCCCCTGCCCAGTGTCCCGCCCCCCACGATTCCCTATGCACCACCAGAAACAGCTCCGCCTCCGGGTTCGGCTCGCCACCTCCTTACACCGTCCGAACTTCCGGCCGTTCCCACGGGAAGTGGTGCCACTGGCCAACGTGGTACTGTGGTGATTCGTCTGCCCGCCGATGCCCGACTGTTTGCGGAAAACCGGCTCCTGCGTCAGACCGGCCCAGAACGCATGTTCGTCACTCCCCCCCTTCCCACCCAGCGGGAATATACCTATCGCTTCCGCGTGGAATATGACCGACAGGGGGAAACCGTCAGCGTTAGCCGACTGGTCAAAGTCCGTCCGGGGGAAACGGTTCAAGTCATTTTCACCGACCTGACCGCACATCGGAGTTCTGAGGGAGACCTTCGTGAGGGAGACGCTCGTTCTTCCGACCGGCTGGCCCGTGGTGCTGCGTCGTCAGACCGCGACAGCAAACAAGCTCCTGCCCCTTCCCCGCAAACAACAGCGTCCCCCACCAACACGGAAAAAAACGGGGCGGATGGACCTCAACCGACACCTGCCTCGGCATCCCCTTCAGTCCCCAATCAGAGACATACCGATACCGATCCTTCGGACGCCAAGGCAGTGAGCCCACCGTCAAGCAAGCCGACCTCAAATACCACAGCCCATTTTGCCCAACCTGAAGCGGTCCATTTCGCCCGACCTGAAGCAATAGGCCAATCTCTCGCGTCGCGTCAGGGTCACCCCTCCACGGCATCGGCCACGTTGATCGTCAAACTGCCTGCAGGAGCAACACTCTATGTCAACGATCAGCCCCTGCCTTCCAGTTCCCAAACCGTTCGTCGCTTCCGCACTCCACCTTTGCCCATGGGACAGGAGTACGCCTACCTGCTCCGGGTGGAATATATCCGCAACGGCCAGCGAGAATCGCTCACGCAAAAAATCCCCTTCCGTGCCGGGGAGCAAATCGAACTGGACTTGACCTCCGGCGGCCCTTGATGGCTTTGCCTCCAGTCTGCCCAGTCGTTTACGATCTGGCTATCCTCAGGGGACTGTTACCAGGGCGACAAGGCTGGGGCGTATTAGATCGTATCAGATTCTTTGGGGGGACCCAGAGGAATTACTGGGCAGAGTCAGCCGTCTCAGGGACAAGCGGTCCAGGGAAATTCAAGTAAATACGGGCGTTGGCATTCCGACTCAGCAGAGCCAGCGTTTCCAGTTCTTGCAACCGGACCAGCACTGGGTGATCTGCATACATGGCTGCGGACTTGGAACGTTCCTCCAGGGCCTGGCGTTCCGCTTCGGCACGCATGCGGATGGCAGCAGCCTCGGCTTCGGCCTGACGCAGTCGGGCCTGGGCCTCTGCCGCCGCCTGAGTGGCCAGAGCCTGGGCTTTGGTTTCCATCTCCAAGCGTTGGATCTCCGCTTGTGAACGTGCCGCGATCAACTCCGCCTGACTGTTCCGTTCCGCCGCCAAGACTTTGTTCATAATCTCTTGCAGGTTTCCCGGAAAAATGATGTCTTTGACATCGGCTCGACCAATCGCCACACCGTAACCACTGGCGGCTCCCTGGACATCCCGGAGGATATCCTCGCTCAGACGATTACGGTTGGTCAGAATCTCTTCCAGCGTCATGGTAGCCAGACTGCGTCGTGCTGCCAGTTGGACATCGCTGTAGAGCCGCTCCTCGTAATTCGCCACCTTGTGGATAGCAGCCTTGGGATCAATCACAGCAAACTGTACCAGAATGCTCACCCGGATGGCCACTTTATCCGCAGTAAGAATCTCCTGACCCTTGATCGTCAAATCTCGTTGACGCATATCCACCAGTTCAATCTCGACAATCGGTGAACGACCAAACAGCCGCTCCCACAAACGGCGGCCCGGCAGACGTTCCCAGATTCGCTTCCGCGGCAAACGATATCGCCCCGCCGACAACACTTCCGTCAGAACACCGTCCACGTATTTCAAGCCTCGATGGGTATCCTTGATGATGATCTCCTTGTCCATCTTCCGCCTCCAACTTCCGCAACTCACTTCGATTCTTTGCGTAACCACCCCCACCACCTGTCTTGTTCCGGGTACTGACTCAGATTCTGTCTATTTCCGGCCTATTCTCCGTCTCCATCAAAATCCGACAGGCTGGGATCCATCAAAATCGGACAAGCTTGGAACTTCCATTTGCACGAGAATCTTTGCGTTCGGCAACCCTGGAAGACGACCTCCAGCCCCCGCCGATCGCCTCACCCTGCCCTTGTCCTAGTCTGGTCCCTTATCCCAGTTTGATTCCCTGTCCCGGTCTGATCCCTTACTGGCCCCACCAGTGTGGAAGCAGGTGGAGGCGAGCGAAGAGCGGCCGAGGCGAAGTATCGGATTCGAACCGACGTGAGAGGTCGGCACCGAGGAGATCAGTGAACCCTCGACCCTCCCAAGGGACCACCTGACTTCTGACCGCCTGCCCGCCTCCAATAGGATATTTTACCCCCCGTTGATGCAGCCACGGGAGATTCCCTGGCAGTGTCCCAACGGTGCAGCCACGGGAGATTCCCTGGCAGTGTCCCAACGGTACTCACCCCGCATTCCGCAGGGTCCGAGTATCACCTGTAAACAAATGGCCACAAAATCAGCGCCTAATTCTGAGAATGGAATGAGACTTGGGCAACGAGGACGTGACAATTCCACCCTGGGTCCGTTATCATCCAAGATAGGAGAACCTTTCCATACTGTTTCGGCCGGGGAAGTCGCCATGCGGTGGATCAGCGCATTCTTTATCTTCGCTCTGGCAACGGGGGCCACACTCATCTGCTCTGACGCCCCGGCGCAATTCCAATTCCCGGGCGGAAAGAAGGGACGCTGGGAAAAAGGCGGCGGATTCCAACCTGGCGGGGGATTCCAACCCGGTGGGGGATTCCCATCTGGCGGGGGATTCCAACCTGGCGGGGGATTCCAATCCAGTGGCGGATTTCCATCCGGTGGCGGATTTGGAGAGTGGAAGGGCAAAAAAGGGTTTGGTTTTGACCGAGGCTCCTCAGGCAACAGTTTTCCCTCAGGGAGTGGCTTCCCCTCCTCCAGTGGCGGTTACCAACCCAGCCCCTTCAGTGGAGGTCCGCGGGAAAGTTTCGGTGGCGGTCCTGGGAGTGGTTTTGGTGGTCCCTCTCCACCCTGGAGTGGCCCAACCAGTTTTCCGACACCACCCGGCGCCGGTCCTACCTCCACTACGATGAGCGGCACCGATGGCCGTGGCGATCCTCCTGGCGGCTTCGGTGGTCCTCCTGGCGGCTTCGGTGGTCCTCCTGGCGGCTTCGGTGGTCCTCCTGGCGGAATGATGATGCGGGGAATGGACCCGGAACGTATCTGGGAAGTGCTCAAACAGCAAACCGGCAGCACGGGGGATACCATCGACCTCAGCAAGTTGCCGGAACCCATTCGTCGCATGAATCGGATGATGGCGGAACGATTCGGGACCGAACCGCTCCCCGAAAGCGGCATCATGACCAAGGAGCAGTTCCTCAGCTTAAGCCAACGGAACATGCAACGGATGTCCGCGGGGATGGGAATGACGGGCCCCGGTGGCGGGGGATTTGGTGGAGGTCCGCCTCCTTGGGGAGACCGTAGCAGTGGAGACCGACGCGACTCTGGCGGGGATCGAGGTAGTGGCTGGAGCGGCTTCGGTGGCAACTCTTCTCCTTGGGCGAGCGGTTCCTCCGGCAGCGATAACTCCAACAACTCGCAGGACTACCGCAACCGCAATCGCGACAGCCGCCCGTCTCAAGAAGAGACCAAACCCGTCGCCCTTCGTTACGGTAAACTCCCTAGTGGATTGCCGGATTGGTTTGATAGTGATGACGTCAACAAGGATGGCCAGGTGTCCCTCTACGAGTGGATCAAAGCTGGCAAGGCTCTGGAAGAGTTCCTGGAAATGGACTTGGATCGGGATGGTTTGCTGACAGCCGATGAACTGCTGCGCTATCGCCGCCTCAAGGATGAGGAAGCTCGCATGAGTGCGATCATGGAAGGCACAGCGCCGTCGGTGGCCAGCGGTGGCGGTTTCGGCAGCGGTCGTGGTGGACGTGGAGGTGGACCTCCTGGCGGTGGTTTCCGCTCCAACTCAACTTCCCCGCAGGAATCTACCCTGACCGTTCGCCTGCCTGGCTCGTTACCCGATGACTCGTCAGGTAGCAACTCACCTCGCAACGGTGGCAGCGACCGCAATGATCGTCCCGGCGGACGCTCCAATCCCTTCCTCAGTGGGGGCCGACGGTGAATGAATCGGCCTGGCGTTTCTAGTTGCGGGGACGGGCCAGCTGGACGATGAAGCGTTCCAATTGGACTCGCTCCGGGAGTGGATCACCCCCTTTGAGGCCAGCATTGAGTTCGGCAAGCCAGTTCACCATTCGATCCAGCCGCCGACGCCCTAGATGCCGCAATTGTTGCTCGGCATTCTGCCGGGCCTTGGGCCAGGAGGGAATTCCAGCAGCATCCATAGCAGCGGCGAGGGATTTGCCCGCAGCCACATGACGAGCCACGGCCGCCAGTTTACGTAACTGAGCGGATAACGGAGCCAGAATCGCCAGCGGATCTTCTCCCTCCGTGAATAATTCTTCGAGGATACTCAGAGCTTCGGTGGAATTGCCTGCACCGATCGCTTCGAGGATGCGAAAGACATCCGCGGCGCGACTGCGACAGACATACCGCTGAACATCTTCCACACGGATCCTCTCGGCTGAACCCACTGCCGTAGCAACTTTGGCCAGTTCCTGATCCAGAACTCCCAAGGTGGAACCGGCTTGATCGACCAGCAATTCCGCCGCCTCAGGGGCCAGCTTTTTGCCGTAGCGGTGCTCAGCCCACTCGATGCACCAGGCGGGCAGCCGATAACTCGCCGGAGCTTTGCAGAGAACTCTGGCCGTGTCCGGTAAGGCCTTGGCCAGGCGTGTAGTTTCCGGAAAGGTTTTGACTTCCACAATGAGCACGTTGATTCTGGGCGGATGCGCTGCCAGTTGTTCCAGTGCTGAACGATGCGCCGTGATGAAAGAATCGGCGTTTTCGACAACCACCACACGACAGCTCGTCAGAAAGGGCAAGGTGTCCAGTTCGTTGCACAGTGTGGAATAGTCGAGCTGATCTCCGCTCAGGACTACGGGAGCCAGGTCCAACTCCTCGGGAGTCAACAACGCCGAGAGCAATTTCTCACGCACCCGGCGCTTGAGAAAATCCTCCTCACCGCTAAGCACGTAGAAGGTGTGCTTGGGAACCGTTTTGCGTTGGAGAAAGGCCAGGGCGTCCATAGCCGTAGCAAAAACTTGGGAAGGAAAAGGTCGGACCTTGCGAGAAGGTTACAGCCCATTTATGGTTTACGATGGTTTCGGTTCGGAAGTTCCTGGGCAGTATTCTGCGATCAACCGTCGGGGAGCGCCAATATCAATAACCCGCACCGAACCGGTCCAGTTAGCGGCTGCAGGGTTATCAAAACCACGCTTGCGGGCCACAAAGGTGGCAGTGTACTGAGCCCGTACGGTCGGTCCCAAAGGCTCACCCGTGTCACAATCCAATCCCGAGGGAATATCCACAGAGAAGATGGGATTGCCGGAAGCATTCAGGGCGGCAATGAGGGTATCATACGGTGGTCCCAAAGGTCGGGTCAGGCCAGTCCCGAACAGGGCATCCACGATCCATCCCCGGAAGTGTTGAGGTGGTGGATTCAACAGGCCGCACTTCTGGATGATCGCAAAATTGATGGCTGCATCCGGTGGCAAACGACTGGCATCCCCATAAAGCCAGACGCTCACCGGCCAACCGTGATTGTCCAAATGCCGGGCGATGACGAAACCATCCCCGCCATTATTTCCGGGTCCACAGACCACCAGGGTCGGAAGCCGTTGCGGGTTCAACTGTCGAAGCCATTCCGCACAGCCCCGGCCGGCATTCTCCATCAGTACCAGACCGGGCACGCCGAATTCCTCGATGGCTCGGCGATCCAGCTCCCGCACCTGGGCGCGTGTGAGAGATGGTGCTACCTCCATGGCAACTCCCTCCCCTGCGCAAGGCAGCAGATGTTCTATCGGATTGACCGGCTCCGCTCAGTCTATCACCTTACAGGATTGCCGTACTATCGCCGTAGCCGGACACCTTCGCCACGCAGGACCGCTTCGACATCGTCGGGATCAATCCAGGGCAAATCGCCTACGATGGTGTGTTTGAGGGCAGCCATCGCCGCCCCATATTGGACGGCCTTCTGCAGACTACCCGCCAATAAGCCATGAATGACACCGGCAGCCATCGCGTCCCCAGCTCCCAAACGGTCCACGATTTCCACGTCGTACCAGTTCGATTGTTCCCCGTGTTCTCCCTGGGCTCCCACAACCGCCAGACGTTGCTGCCAGACCCGATCACCTTCCCTGCGACTAGCGATGACAGTCGTGATACCAAAGCGTTGCTGCAAGGCCGATGCCACCGCGGCAAAACTTTCACCCCGTATGCCGAAGAGGAACTCTGCGTCCGCCTCGCTGGCCAGCAAGACATGGCAGAGAGGGATCAGGGAACCGAGCACACGAGCCGCCTGGTCCCGATCCCAAAGTTTGGCTCGGTAATTCAAGTCGAAACTGATCTGCAGCCGGGCCTGGCGAGCCGCTTGCAAGGCCTCAGCCACCACCCCAGCCGTGCCGTCGCTCAAAGCGGCGCTGATGCCGCTGACATGGAACCAACGGGCGCCAGCGAAGATGCGTTCCCAGTCGAACTGCCCTGGTGTCAGACGGGAGAAAGCCGAGTCCTTGCGATCATAAAAGAGCGCACTGGCACGAGGAGCGGCCCCGAATTCCAGAAAATACAAACCGCAACGCCCTTCCTCTGTGAAGCGGATCCAGCGATCCTCCACCCCGGCTTGCCGTACCCGCTGGGCGATCAAGCGACCCAGGGGATTGAGCGGCAAGGCGGACACCCACGCCACAGTATGCCCCAGACGGGCCAGACCCACCGCCGTATTCAACTCCGCCCCGCCGATTTCCACATCGAAACTGCGGGCCTGTTCGATCCGCTGAAACTGCGGTGGTGACAACCGTACCATCGCTTCGCCAAACGTGACCACTTCCGCCATTTTCTTCCACCCTGTGTACGAGGAATCTGCACTTTGGCACGAGGCATCTGCGTGTACGGGAACACCATGAAATCTCTGCCGCCGGGGAACACACCTTCCCTCATGGAACCCTATCCGAAACGACAGGAGATTGCTAAAGAGCTTCCCCCAGGAAGATGCGGGGCACCCTATTCCCATGCCGTGGCAGAGCGGGAAAGGTTCAGCCACGGGGACGTTGGCGGGCGTGTTGCACCGCGTGCACATACTGACGAGCCAAGGCCGTCAAACGGTCCCATTGCCGCATGGCCAACACAGCAGGTTCCAGAAGCTGGCTACCCACTCCCACACAGGCTGCTCCGGCGGCAAGGTAGTCTCCTAGCGTGCGGAGGTCCACACCGCCGGTCGGCATCAGGCGAATATGAGGGAATGGACCCCGCAAGGCCCGGCAAAACTCTGGTCCCAGCACATGAGCGGGAAAGACCTTGACGATATCCGCGCCGGCCTCCCACGCTGTCAGGATTTCCGTAGGGGTAAAGGCACCCGGCATCACGACTTTGTCATAGCGTCGGCACAAACGGATCACCTCGACGTTGACCGTGGGAGCCACGATGAATTCCGCTCCCGCCAGTAAGGCTGCCCCTGCTGCTTCCGGGTCCAAGACCGTACCAGCCCCCAACAGCACTCGCTCTCCCAAGCGCTGCCGAGCTGTGCGAATGACTTCCAAAGCGTGAGGAACCGTCAATGTTACCTCCGCCACAGTGATGCCGCCCTCGGCCAGAGCCGACAATGCCTCAACCAGCGGCTCCGGATCATGAAACCGCACCACCGCCACCACCCCGCTCTCTAGGATGCGCTCCAACGCCTCGGTTCGCTTCATGGCTCCCCCTTTCCGGCTGTCTCTCTCCTGCACCGGCTGTCTCTCTCCTGCACAAGACGTACCCTCGAACCCTCACCTGTGCCGAAACCCCACGCCAGGCCCACTCCGGGGGAACGCCCGCACCCCGATCCTCCACACTCTTGCTTTGGGGATTTCATTTCCAAGGCCATAGTGTACCCAGGGCCTTTTTCTGCTCCGCTGTGATGGCCCGAATGCCTGCTTGACCCAACTGGATCAACTTGTCCAGTTGCTCGCGGGTGAAGGTCGCCTCCTCACCGGTACCCTGCACTTCCACAAACCGGCCCTGGCCCGTCATCACCAGGTTCAAGTCCACTTCCGCACTGCTATCCTCTTCGTAGTCCAGGTCCAGGCGTTCCTCTCCCTCGACGATTCCCACGCTGACGGCTGCCACGCTGTCCTGCAGGATCCGATCCAGGGGTTGGGGCAGTTCCTTGCGCAGAGCATGCAGAGCATCCACCACAGCGACGAATGCCCCATTGATGGAGGCGGTCCGTGTTCCTCCGTCCGCTTCGAGCACATCACAATCGATCCACAAGGTACGTGGTCCGAGAGCCTCCAGGTTCACCACAGCCCGCAAACTCCGCCCAATCAGACGTTGAATTTCCATCGTGCGTCCGTCCACTTTGCCGCCTCGGTCCCGCGGTTTGCGGGTCACTGTCGAACTGGGAAGCATGCCATATTCCGCCGTCAGCCAACCTTTGTTCTGCCCTTCCAGAAACTCCGGAACCCGACTATCCACACAACAGGTGCACAGGACCGTGGTACGACCCATCTTCACCAGGACAGAACCGGCGACATTGCGTGTGAACTTCCGTTTGAAGCTGATCGGGCGGAGTTGATTCGCCTTCCGCTCATCCGGTCGCATGACCCCATTCTCCTCATTCGACGCCACCTGGCCAAAGCTTTCCTCAGAATCACCCTGCCTCCTGCCCACCGTGGTAACATACTAACGAAAACTATCCCGCAGAAAAGCATTTCCGTTCCGCCGCATGGATGGAGAAAAGCATTTCCATCATTTCCATTCCGTCACAGGGATTCTGCTCTGAGGAAATCAAGAGGCGGACGGTGAAGCTGTCCAGGAAGAGCCGAGGGGGTTCCCGGGACTTTGCCACCTTGTACCGATCGACTCCCCAAAGCAATAGGGATTCCGTGCTTCCGTCGTCGACCCTAAATCGATGGGCGCAACGCATCGGTCACCTCAATCAGGTCACCTCAATCACCACCCCTTTAGGGTACATCCGGAGGACAGCACAGGAGCACTGCACACACGTATCTCCGGGAAACCGGCTTTTCGTCGAGGAAAAGCGGCTTCCTGAGCGTTCACTTCCCCTCCTCTTGTTCATCCTTCCTGTCTCCGACGATTGCTAGAGTTTACCCGCAGCGCAATATTTTGCACCTGGCAGAAAGAAAACGACTTCTTTTCGATTTTTTTCCGGAAGCGGGATTTACACATCCTCATATCCTGCCATAAAGCGGATAAGGATATAGTAAGTGACCTGGCGTGTTGATAAGGATGCTGAGCCTCAGAATAATCTCAAAGTCAGGGGAAGAATCACGCACTCAGGCGGTAAGTATCCGACGATGTCCGGCCTGTGCTTCCCTGCTGCTCAGGTGATTCCTCACGGAGGAGGCATTACCGCTGGTGGTCCTAGCTGACGAGGTTGGAGCGGTGGATAGCCTCCCGTCCTCGACGAGATATCGGTTCGGTTGTATCCGGGATCTGCCACCGGAAGGGGAGCTACCCCGCACAGCGGTGCTCTCCCAAGTCCCCCTGATTGATGTCTTGAGCACCTCGAGCAGTGCCGACCTGACACCTCCGCCTCCGTCGCGTCGGCTGGCCTTGGGATCGTCTTCGCCTCGCGCTTCAGCTCGGACTGCCGAGGATGCCGCCCCCCAAGATGCCACCCTGGAATTGCGGCCTGGAGACACCTTCTATGGTTTCGAGTTGGTGGAGGAGTTAGGCCAGGGAGCATTTGCCCGCGTTTTTCTGGCTCGCCAGAAGGCGTTAGCGGGGCGGCCGGTCGTGGTAAAAATCTCTCGCCGACCAACCCGCGAGGCCGAACGCCTGGCCCGCCTACAGCACACCAACGTCGTGCCGGTTTACTCCGTTCATAACGCTCCGCCTTTGCAAATCATTTGCATGCCGTTTCTGGGGCGGCGGACGATCGCCGACCTGCTGCGAGAGTACCGCCTGCAACGATCCCTGGAAACGGCTCCTTCCAGTAGTCGCTGGAGCTTGCTCCGCCGTGGACTATCGACCCGCTGGAACAGTCACCGGACCAGCGCTATCGCCCCAAGTTCTCCAACCACGACGCCCACCACCAACACCACGTCGGCCGCTACCCCAGCTAGTCCGGATACCTTCCTCGGCAATCCTCAGGCTGTGTTCCGGTTGCTCAGCCAGCTGGCCGCGGGGTTGCAACACGCCCACGAACGGGGCATTTTGCACCTGGATATCAAGCCAGCCAACGTCCTCCTGGCGGAAACGGGCGAGCCGATGCTGTTCGATTTCAATCTCGCCTTCGACGCCCAGGAACAGGATCGCGAGTTGATCGGCGGCACGATCGCCTATATGGCGATTGAGCAACTGGAGGACTTGCAAAGCCGAGGCCGGGGACAGATCGACGCCCGCACGGACCTATACGCCTTGGGAGTCATGGCCTGGGAAATGCTGACGGGCGAGGTCCCCTTCCCCGCCAGTCCCCATGGCCTGGCAGAACTGGATGAACTCATCGCTGCCCGTCGCACCGCACTCCCCTCCCTGCGTCAGCTCAATGCGGCAGTCACCCCTGCCGTGGAATCCATCGTGCGAAAGTTGCTGGCGCCCGACCCAGCCGAGCGCTACCAATCCGCCGCGGAACTGAAGGCCGACATCGACCGCCACCTGGCCGATCTGCCCCTCCTGCATGCCCCGGAACCGTCCCTGCGGGAGCGCTTCCAGAAGTGGCGCCGGCGCAATCCACGATTATTACGTCGCCTGACCGTCTCCGCCTGTCTACTCCTGACCGCTCTTACCGCCGGCTTCACCTACCATTACTTGGAAAGCCAAGCCGTGGCTGCCGCACGGGCGAAGTATCACGCCCTGATTCCCCGCATCCAATCAGCCCACATCGAACTTCTGGTGCGAGGCGAATACAGCTGGCAAGAACAGGGATACCGCCATGCCTTCGATATTCTCCGTGAGTACGGTCTGCCCTATGATTCCCAGTGGCAGGAACGGTCTGACTTTCAACGTCTGCCTCCGGAAGAACAACAAGAGTTAGCCGCTGCCTTGGCTGACTTGCTCCTCCTGGTCGTCCAAAGCCGATGGGAACTGGACCGTTGGCGACCCCCCGATATTCAACGTCAGGCGGCAGCGGAATTACTGGAATTGAACCGGCAGGCCCAAGACCTGTACCCAGCCGAGGCGATACCGCCTTTGCTGATCCGGCAGGCTCGAGAAATGAGCGAAGTTCTGGGCCTTCCCACTACTGGTCTGCCTCCGCCCACCCCGCCGGTCCGATTCCGGGATCATTACCTCGAGGCGGCCAGCGATATCCTGGCCAGTCGTTTCACCCAGGCCCTCGCTCACCTGGAACCGCTGGTCGCGCAACGCCCCAGCGACGGCCTGGTGCATTTCTGGATCGCCTTCTGTCGCCATCAACTGGGCCAATTCGACAACGCCCTGGACCGCTACGATATGGCATCGGTCCTCCTGCCCCATGATTCCCGCCCTCTTTTCTTCCGCGGTACCATCCACGCCCAGAAATTGCAACGGGTCTTGGCCGAACGGGAATATACGCAAGCTATCCATATGACTCCGGATGAACCACTCTACTACCGCGCCCGAGGGATCATCCGCTGGCGGCTACGCAAATACGACGAGGCTGAGGAGGACCTGGATCAAGCCCTCCGCCTGGGTGGACCTGACATACAAACTCACATCTACCGCTCCTGGATTCGCAAGTCGCGGGGTAATGAACCCGGAGCGGATGCCGATCTCGACACCGCGTTCACCCTCAAGCCCAAATCCGCGGGGGACCATGTGGCTCGGGGACTGGAACTGATGAAAATCCGTCCCACAGCAGCCTTGTACGAATTCTATGCTGCTGAACAAATGGATCCCCAATCCTCTGCCGCCTTATACAATCAGGTCATGGTGCTCAGCGGGCCGCTGGGACAATGGGATGAGGCCCTGGAAGCCTCCCGCCGACTGGTCACCAAGCGTCCGGATTACCTTATGGGATGGGTGACCTACGCCATGGTTCTGGCGCAGCTAGGACTCCGCGAGGAGGCCTACCAGGCCGCCCAAAAGGCAATGAGTCTATCCCAGGATGTGCTCATATTAATCCGCGTAGCTGGCATTTATGCCCAGTTTGCGGAGAAATATCCTGCTGATGCAAACACCGCCATTGACCTGCTGGAAAAGGCTTTCTACGCTGGTTTTCGACGAGTCGATCTGGTGGAAAGCAACAAACACTTCCATGTGCTTCGCAGTCACCCCCGTTATCGGAGCTTGATCAACTCCGCCAAATCCCTCTTCCACCAGAATGGACCTCCATATCCGATCAATTAGACAAGCAGTAATTCTGCCAGGATTTCCCTGGGGTATGGCGAACTTCAACAACTTGTGTTGTTCAGCGCTTTCAATTTGTGGGGTGCAGTACTTTCAGCTAGGAGAGAAATGCTCTTGCACTCAAATCACAGCCCGATAGGTTCCATTATCGTCAATTCTGTCCAGTTGATGGTGGGGGTTTGAATGGAAAATTGGGTGGAAACGAAAAGGGTGTACCGTCGGGAAGAAGATAGATCTCATTTAAATCATGAATATCATCCCATTGGTCCTCTATGATATCCGGAATAGTCACCAAGGGTTCACCGTTGGGAAGCATCAGCCAAAGCTCCAGTTCGATAGGAACGTCGATAGGACAGGGCGGCCACGGATTCTCAGTGGGTGGCCACGGAATGTCACTGGGGTTCGCGCGGGACTCCAGCTCCGTCAGGACGGGACGAAAACGCAGACTCATACACAACTCCTTTCGGTTGAGGGGGAAAACCGAAATGTCTCACAGGTTCAGACAGCCTGAACCGAATTCAATTTTGCCAGAAAATCTTTGACTGTCCAGAAAAAAATTCCTGTTCCGACAATTTTTTCAGTTATGACCAACTGATGCAACCCGCAAATTCGCCATAAACTGAATAATTTTCACATTTTACGAGAAGTGAGTGGTCTTTTTCAGCTGCCATTTACTAGTAACGCAACGTCCAGCATCCGTTTATCGTTTGGGGAGATATTTTGACGAAATCTAATAAAAGCGAAGAATCCCACTTTCAGGCATTGTGTTTTTATTATCACATATGTACATAAAAATACATACTGTCCGACTTGAGGAACTAGGAGACGTGGGGCCGGCCAGTGCGGGTCGGGTTTGTTTAGGCAGGTCAGGTTTGTTTGGGATTGTGGACATCCACTTCGGAAGCTAGGCTGTGGTAACACATGGAGGCAACGCACGAAGAAAAGTAAAAATTGTTTCTCTACGTGAGGCAACGGGCCTGTGAAGAGCGAAGAGGCCTTCCACACTACCGAGGAGAAAAGCAACTTCACGAAGTTGGGCACCGGCGGAGACCTTTGGTGCCAGTAACGACGACTTCCCGGCCTGTGAGGAGAGAACAGCCTCCCAAAGAGAGGGGCAAGGAGAGAACAGCCTCCCAAAAGAGAGGAGCAAGGGTAAGGCTTGAGGATAGGAAACAGGACCAAGAAAGGAGAGTGCCGTGGCCCGTCGCAGGCGTCGGAGCATCGATTGGGCGGTTTATGCCATGGTGCGACTGGCGGTGTGCCTGGTTCAGGCCCTGCCCGTATGGATGGCGCTGGCGGCGGCGGAGGGCATCGCCTGGCTGCTCTATTGTGCTGTGCCCTCTCGTCGGAAGGTCGCCCAAGCCAACGTTGCGGCGGCGTTTCCCGACTGGCCTCCCCAGCGACGGCAAGCCGTGGTCATCGGAATGTATCGCCATTTCGTACGCGCCGTTGTGGAAAGTGTGCTTCTCTCCCGCAAACTGCATCTGCACAACTGGCGGAGCTACCTGGACATTCAGCGAGCCCAGCAGTTGCCGGAAGTGCTTCTGGATGCGCGACCGGTGCTCTTGGTCACCGGACATTTCGGGAATTGGGAAGTCGGGGGTTACGTGCCGGCCCTTCTCGGATTTCACACCTACGCCATCGCTCGGGTCCTGGACAATCCGTATTTGGAGCGGCTGGTGCGACGTTTGCGGCAATCGTCCGGTCAGACGCTGATTGCGAAGAAGGATGATTTCGAGCGTTTGACCGCGGTGATGGCTTCCGGTGGCAAGGTGGCCACCCTCGCCGATCAGGACGCGGGGCCGCGGGGCGTGTTTGTGCCCTTTTTCGGCCGGCCTGCCAGTACTCATAAGGCCGTGGCCCTGATGGCGCTGGAGTTTGATGCCCTCATCGTCGTCCTCGGTGTGCCCCGAATTCCTCGTCACCAGGGTCGCTTTGCTTCCGCCACACCAGCCAACCAGGAGATCTGCTACGCCGTGGAAATCGAGGATGTGATCGAACCCCGCGAATATGCCGGCCACACGGATCCGGTTGGGCAGATCACGCAACGGTACACCGCCGCCTTGGAACGCCTGATCCGTCGCCATCCGGAGCAGTATTTCTGGGTACACCGCCGCTGGAAACACCAACCCCGCTCGTCCCATCTTCGTCAAGCGGCTTGAAAGGATGGTTCTTGCTCCGGAGCGCTGCTGGTGGTGTGGTTCTCCCGGCAGCGTGAGTTTCCGCACAAGAGAGCAAAGTGGCCCACGCGGCTTCGCGGGCAGGCTTAGCAGTGGAAATCGCGATTGAGTGGAAATCACGAAAGGTGGAAAGCGTCTCGGAGGCATTCGAGGGCTTCCAAGCCCCGCTCTTGATCCACGACAACCGCAACACACACTTCGCTGGTATTGATCATGTGGATGTTGATCTGGCGTGCAGCCAAGGCACCGAACATGGTGCGGGCTACACCCGTATGGGTGCGCATACCCACACCGGTGACATACAGCACGGCGATGTCCGCATCACCCACCACGCGGCAGGAAGGATCGACGTGGTGGAGTACCTCTTGAGTGCACCGCAGGGCGTGCTGGTAGTCTCGGCGGGGCACCGTGAAGGAGAGTTCCGCGCGACCCGGAGCGACGATATTCTGAACAATCATGTCCACGAGAATACCGGCCTGAGCGATGGCGGTGAACACCCGGGCACAATTGCCGGGTCGATCCGGCAGGTCGTGGATGGTCAAGCGACATTGCTCGGTATTGAGGTAAACGCCGCTGACCAGGACATCCTCCATACCCACCAGGCGGGCGATGGCGGCTTCACGGTCAGCTTCCGAATGCACTACCGTGGGTTGCGGTCGCAAGCGATAGCCGTTGTCGGCGGATTCTGCCGGGACGCCCGCTCCTTTGCGCGGCAGAGCCAGGCCAAACGCATCATGCACCGCACGTAAAGCCCGTCGGCCGACGATCGCCTTGCGTGCCTCCAGGTGAGCTTTCTTCGTCGGCTCCACACCGCTGTCTGATCCCCACTCCTCGGCAGTGGCATTCTCCTCCACCAGGACACTGATTTTGATATCCCCCGTGGTGATCATCTGGATATTGATTCCCGCCTGGGCCAGTGCGGAGAACATCCGTTCGGCTACGCCGGAGAGGGTACGCATGCCGGCCCCGACAACGGATACCTTGCTGACCCGTCCACTTTCCAGCAGGGTCGCTCCCATCTCGGTCACGAGAGGAGCCAGGACTTTCCGGGTGCGTTCCAGTTCACTATTGAGCACCGTAAAGCCAATGGTAGCCCGTCCGGCACGTCCCACGCTCTGAGCGATCATATCCACGGCGATATGAGCATCGGCCAGGGCGGAAAAGATGCGATGGGATACCCCGGGTCGATCCGGCACACTTTCCAGGACCAGGCGGGACTCGTCCGCTGCGAGAGCCGCACCACACACCGGGAATTCGCTCATCCAGGGAGCTTCCGGCAGAATCCACGTCCCCAGCGCATCGGAGCGAGCGTTGCGGACCATCAGCGGCACATCGTATTTCTTGGCAAACTCGATGGAACGGGAGTGCATCACCCCCGCTCCCATACTGGCCATTTCCAGCATTTCGTCGTAACTGATCGCGTCCATTTTGCGGGCATCCGGCACCAGACGGGGATCGCTGGTGTAAACGCCATCCACATCCGTGTAGATTTCGCAGGTCACGTCGTAGCCGGCCAGTTTCATCGCCGCCGCCACTGCCACAGCGGTCGTGTCGCTTCCTCCTCGACCCAGCGTGGTTATGTCCCCATCTTCCGTCATGCCTTGGAAACCGGCTAGCACCACAATCTGACCCGCATTCAGTGCTGCTTGCAGACGCCGAATGTCGATCGATCGGATCCGAGCCTTCCGGTGGTTGTTATCGGTAATGATCCGTACCTGCGGACCGGTGAAACTGATGGCCTGCTCTCCCAACTCCTGGATCGCCATCGCCGTCAAGGCAATAGACACTTGCTCACCCGTGGCCAGCAACACGTCCATCTCACGGGGGGAAGGAGTCGCCGTGATCTCCGCAGCCTTGGCAATCAAATCGTCGGTGGTCGTCCCCTGAGCCGAGACCACCAGAATGACTTGATAGCCCGCGTGCTTGGCCCGGATCGCTTTCCGTGCTGCCGCCAAGACCGACTCCGCATCCCGCAGACTCGAACCCCCGAACTTTTGCACAATCAGTCGCACCTTACCCTCCTCGCTTTCTTTCCGCAGCTCAAGTTGGACCAGCACCACCCCATCAGCAATACCTAAGCCTGAGTTTACCTCATCGATCCTCACCACGCGGTCCAAGCAAGTGCAAGAGGACCACGCCCCGGACCGGCGTGTCTGGGTGATCTCTGCAGTGTTGGCCCATTACTCCATGACAGTGCTAGCCCATCCCTCCATGACAGAGCCACTGGCAACGCCGTCATTTGTAAGGAACCCCTCCTCCAGTTGCCAGAGGGTCTTCCTCCCCAATCCCCAAAGGGTCGATCAGCAAGACTCCTTCCCGACTGCTGGTCCAAGATGAACAGTTACCGAAGGGCTGATGGCCGGAACATGGACACATAACGACCCAACTAGTTAATTTTCAGACACAGAATGGAATGGGTCCTAACCTTTGAATCCGGTTGTTATCTCCTCCCGACGAGCTGGTTCCAGCTGACAGGACAGTTCCTACCGAGGAGGACGCTTCCTGTCTCTTTTTTGCGGTTAGGCGCTTTCTTCCGCAATCAAAGTATAAAAAGTATGGCGGGAAAAAGGTTCATGGAGTGGGATGATGAGCATCGGTTTGATGATTTGTGGTTGGGGAGCCGATCTTTGACAGGTTACCTTTTTGACAGGTTACCCCACGGCGTGCTGCCGGTAATATGGGCGGAATGGACGATTTGGCACCGCATTTGCTGATAGAGGAGGAGTAATGGAGGTCGCCCGAACTTGAGAAAAGATCTAGATTTTTTGGAAAGAGGAGTGGGAGTGAAACGTACAATAAGATAGGATTTGTGTGTCGCAACCTGCCCTGCCGATCCTTCACTCCCGCAGCGACACCATTAGCTCCAGGAGGGACACTTCTATGCTCGTGCTCACCCGCCGTCAAGGTGAATCCATCGTCATCGGGGATGACATTAAGGTTACGGTGGTCAACTTAGGGCCCGGCCGGGTCAAGCTGGGGATTGAAGCTCCAGCCCATGTGCGTGTGAACCGCGAGGAAATTCACGCCCGGATTGTCCAGGAACAATCGACCGATGTGCTGGCGGCGGTCGCTGCGGAAGCCAGTGGCGAGCATAGCAACGGCCCGAATACCACACAACTCAGCAAGACGGAAGTCCTCTCCGTAGCACCCCGTAAGCCACGCTGACGCAGCTGTGCTCGTCGGTGCCACCGCCCGTAGGAACCGTTTTCCCACCCGACGGACGCCGGATTCCGCCGCTTCCTTTAGGGGCGAGGCGGTACTCGTCTCATGAGCGGGAGTGCCTATCTCTGATCCCGGAACACGCATCCACCGATCGACCAAAATTACTTCTAGTGCCTCAAGTGCTCCTCTGCTGATCGATCCCGAGGCGGCGTGCAACTCGGCTTGTCATCCGTTCTACTCCCGGTTATGACGCAGTGGGGCAGGAGTGAGAGTCCCCAGCGCGGATCGGCAGCGTTTGAGGTACCGGTTAAGAACATCGGGGAGGGGGACGGTGCCACGCGGAAGTGTCCTGTTCGTTGTCGGAATCTGGCCATTGCTGAACGTTGGCTGTGCCCACACCTGGGATGCGTTGACCAGCCAACGCTTTCGAGAAGCCCCATTCACCACTTTGCGGCAGTTGATTCAACCGGAGGACCCTGTCGTCGTCCTCTTAGCCGATCCCCCGCGCAGTGGAGATGAGCGTGCGGCAGCGTGGCAACGTCTGCGTGCGGAACGGTTCCAGCAATGTGCTCCGGAGCAACAGGCCCAGTTGTGGCAGATGGTGGAACAGGATGCTACACGGGAGACCAGTCCTTGGGTACGGCTATCGGCCATCCAGGCTTTGGGCCGCCTACGTGATCCCCGTACCGTCGGGCTCCTCATCGCTGCCTACCAGCAAGCCGATGGATATCCAGAGGGCTCCATATCCGCGGCTGCGATTCTTTCCCCGGACCCGAAGGCGACCGGCGTCAGCAGTGCAGGACGGCGACCGACCCGCGTTGGGACGGAATCGTTGCTGCTCCACGGTCCCCGTGGCTTCCCTCCTGAATGGAGCAATGCGATCCGTTGTCAAGCCCTGGAGGCGTTGGGACAGACCCCCAGCGTGGAGGCCGTCCGATTCCTGGCCACCGTTGCCGGAGCCTATCCGGACCAATCTGTGCCGGGAGCTGAGGAACGGGATGTCCGTCTGGCTGCCATCCGTGCCCTAGCCCGCTGCCGACAACCTGAAGCGGTGGATGCACTAGTCCGCGTGCTCCAACAGAATACGCATTCCACCGATACCGCTTTGATCCATCGCACGCACGAAGGACTGGTCCGGTTGACCGGTCGGGATTTACCCCCGGAACCGCAGGTATGGCAGGAACTGGTGCAGACCGGCGTGACCCTCGCTCCAGAACCCACCTGGTGGGACGAAGCTTGGGAACAGGTCGTACAGGCCGTCCGCTGGCTCCGCTAGGGCACCCACACCCCCGTTCCCACACCTCCCAGACCACCAGATCAAGGCCCAAACTCTCCCACCAAGACGGCGAACATCCCAATCCTGTCCCTACGCTGTCTCACTTGCCTGAACCTGACGAGCCTGGTCGCTTTGCACACCTCTTGCTTCACTTGTCGGGCACCGACGGCCTGTCCCGCTCCGGAACTGCCTTCTCGAAGATGACGCAATAGTTCTCTTTCAAACCTAGTTCCTTCTCTTCACGCACCTTGCGGAAGCCGCAGGAGAGGATTTCCTTCTCAAAGACTTCCTGTCCTGCCCGCACATGCCCGAGGATCCACTCCGAGCTTTTCCCCGGAATGCGGTGGAAATCGATGAGGACCACCCGACCTTGCGGCTTCAAGGCTTGATGGAGGGCAGTCATCATGCGGAAAGGATACTCGAAGTGGTGATAGGTATCACAGATAAAAGCCAGGTCGATACTTTCCGGCGGCAGGTTAGGCGAAACGTCACTACCTCGCACAGTAACAACGTTGGTCAGTCCCGCCTGGCGGCACGTCTGGTCGATGTGTTCCAGGAATTTTTCGGAGATATCCACGGCAAATACTTTGCCTTCGGGGCCAACCTGCTGAGCAAACAAGCGGGTGAACAGTCCGGTGCCAGCCCCGACATCAGCCACCACCATCCCAGGACGAAGGGCACAGGCCGCCACGATCTTGTGCCGCTGCTGGTAAATCTCCCGGCTTTCTCCTTCGAAGGTTTTCAAATACTTGTTGATGTCGGGGTTCTTGAAGGCGTCGTTGATCCCCGGTTTGACGCTTTTCTCCTGGGCATACAGGAGAAAGCTACGGGGAATAGTCTGCCTGATGGTCAAGCCGAGAATACCCGCAGCCAGCACAGTGGCTACCAGCAGACGGTGAGTCATTATCCCGACCCTCCGGCACTCGTTGTAGTTGAATATAGATCTACGAACTGCACCGACGACATTCCACGGACCGCAATGCCCGCACACACAGGTCCCGAGTGGACGATAGCACTTCCCTTCTCAAGGCAGGGTCCAGGCAGACGGCACCGACTCCACTGTCCGCAGGAAGGCCGCATGATGGAATGGGAGGTTGCACGACGGAATTATCGAGACTGGACCAGAAATTCGAGCAGGTCAGCAGCCTGCTGGGGGGTCAGGTTGGCTAATAAGCCGTCCGGCATCAAGGACAAGCGGGACGGGGTGATGCTGGCGATCTCGTCGTTGGAGAGGCGGTGTTCTTTGTTGTCGGCGTCACGCAATACGATCCCTTGGGCGTTGCGTTGAATCAGCAAGCCGGTCAGTTGCCGCTCGTCGTGGGTACGGACCAGGTAAACCGCGTAACGAGGTTCCACGACGCGGGAGGGTTCCAGGAG
>Ga0209017_10000608_pt1 | contig 34150 bp, 29 predicted proteins | sample YNPBryunderm2012_FD_185812 | JGI IMG/M metagenome (GOLD analysis project Ga0209017, IMG submission 185812) | Anoxygenic and chlorotrophic microbial mat microbial communities from Yellowstone National Park, USA - YNP Bryant MS undermat 2012... ...
TTTTTTTAATTTGCATAGTTAATTATATCAAAAAATTAAAAAAATTCTCTCTTGACAAATTTTTTAAAAGTGGATAAAATTAGTCAACAATAAAATTTTAGGAGGGAGGTATGGATACTGTTTTGTTATTAAGCAGGCTTCAGTTTGCTATAACCGCTGCTTTCCATTTCATCTTTGTTCCCCTTACCCTAGGGCTTTCAATTCTTGTAGCTTTCATGGAAAGCAGATATTTGGCAACAGGAGACAAAGATTACTTAAGGATGGCAAAGTTTTGGGGTAGGCTTTTTCTAATTAATTTTGCTTTGGGAGTTGTTACAGGTATCACACTGGAATTTCAGTTTGGAATGAACTGGGCTGAATATTCTCGATATGTAGGAGACATTTTTGGTTCACCACTTGCAATTGAGGCAACAGTCGCATTTTTTCTCGAGTCAACATTTCTTGGGGTATGGATATTCGGTTGGAACAGAATTTCACCAAAACTTCACGCTCTTTCAATGTGGCTTGTAGCTTTAGCAACAAATCTTTCTGCATTGTGGATTTTGATTGCTAACGGTTGGATGCAAAATCCCGTTGGTTATGTTATAAGAAATGCAAGAGCAGAAATGGTTGATTTCTGGGCAGTTGTAACAAATCCCTATGGCATATTGAAATTTTTCCATACTATAATGTCAGGTTGGGTTGTAGCAGGATTTTTTGTTCTCGGTATTTCAGCTTACCATCTTTTAAGAAAAAATGAAACGGAGTTCTTTAAAAAATGCTTTAAAATTGGTGCTATTTTTGCTTTAGTAAGTTCAATTTTGGTCGTTGGAGTCGGAGATTTTCATGCAAAAGAAGTTGCAAAAACTCAACCAACGAAATTTGCTGCCATGGAATCTCTATGGGAAACCACAAAAGATGCACCAATGTATCTTTTGCTTGTTCCTGATCCAGCCAATGAGAAAAATTCAGTTGAAGCAATTGAAATTCCCAAATTTCTAAGCATACTTTCTGGACAAAAAGAAGTCAAAGGTCTTAAAGAATTTCCTCCACAGGATAGACCACCTGTAACAATTACATTTATAAGTTTCAGGTTGATGGTAGTACTTGGCTTTCTGTTTATCATTCTTGCATTTTTGGCTTTGATTAAATTCAAAAAAATTGAACAAAGCACTACACTTTTAAGAATTCTTCTATGGTCAATCCCTCTTCCATATATAGCAGCCCAGCTTGGCTGGATTGTTGCAGAGGTGGGAAGACAACCATGGATTGTTTATGGATTATTGAGAACCGCAGATGCTATTTCAAAGGCTGTTGAACCTGCTCAGGTTATGGCTTCTTTTATAGGATTTACAATTTTCTATGGTGCCTTAGGAGTTATCGATATTTATCTTCTTTCAAAATATGCAAGAAAAGGTCCTGAAACAAAGGAGGTGTAAAAAATGGAGTTTCAAATTATATGGTTTATTATATGGGGATTACTCTGGGCAGTTTATTTTGCTCTTGATGGATTTGATTTAGGAGCAGGAGTCCTTTACCCCTTCATCAGCAAAAGTGAAATTGACAAAAAAGCAGTATTACATGCAATTGGTCCTGTATGGAATGGTAATGAAGTATGGCTTATTACTGCTGGTGGTGCTACCTTTGCTGCCTTTCCAACAACCTATGCTTATATGTTTAGCTATCTTTATACTCCACTTTTAATAATACTTTTTGCTCTCATATTCAGAGGAGTTGCTGTTGAACTAAGAGGGAAATCTACTTCCGAGGGAATGAAAAAATTATGGGATTTCTGGGTTTTTGTTGGTAGTTTTATTCCTGCCCTGCTTTTTGGTGTTGCCTTTGGAAATATTTTTATGGGACTTCCATTTGATGATTCTGGTTACTATGGCACTCTTTTTAGCCTTCTTAAGCCCTATGGATTGCTTGTAGGCTTACTATTTCTTTTTACATTCATTGTTCATGGAGGATTATGGGTTTCTTTAAGAGTACCCGATGAATTAGCTAATCGTGCCATTACAAAGGCAAAAAAAATATGGTATTTACAGGCAATCTCTGCTGTATTATTTTTGATTTTTACAGCTGTATTTACAAACCTATATGATAATTTTGTAAAGACACCTGTATGGTTTATCGTTCCTGCTTTAACCGTGGTCTGTCTTCTCCTTACAGGCTTTTATCTCATTAAAAATAAAAATGGACGAGCCTTTGTTTTTTCTGCTCTTTTTATCATAACCCTCTTTTTTAGCGGAGTTATAGGACTTTATCCAAATCTTATTCCATCCTCAATAGATCCAAAGTATAGTCTCACAATCTTCAATTCATCATCAAGCACTTATACTCTAAAGATAATGACAATAGTTGTGATAATATTTGTTCCTATTGTTCTTTTTTATCAGGCTTGGACATATAAAACATTTATGTATAAAATAACAGAAAAAGAACTTAAGGAGGAAGGCTATTAAGGGATTACAGATTACAAGAGAAACAGATTATGCAATAAGATCTGTGCTTTATCTTTCTAAAAAAGAAAATTTTACTGCAAAAGCTGAGGATATTTCAAAGGAGATGCAGATACCGAAGAATTTTTTAATGAAGATATTGAAACAACTTGAAAAGACCGGTTTACTGAAACTTAAAAGAGGAGTATCAGGTGGTGTAACCTTGGCTAAAAAACCAGATGAGATTACTCTTTATGATGTGATTATTGTAATGGAAAAATCAATAGCCCTAAACAGATGCATTATTAACAAAAGAATCTGCGGACTTGTCTCTCATTGTCCTGTTCATCCTGTTTGGTTTAAGGTAAGGGATAATTTAATTGAAGCTCTAAAGGATATTAAATTTTCTGGATTTCTAACAGAGGAGGCTGCCTCTTAAGCAGTCTCCTCAAATAATTTAAGCCATTCATTGAAAATTTTTACCTTTTCTTCACCATATCTTGCAAGATCATTGATTATTTCATCAATAGCTCTTACTCTTACTGAACCATCCGATTCCTTTGAAAAAAATTTATCTGCAAAGGCAATTATTTTCTCTTCCATACTAATAGGTATCATATCTCTTTGAGGTAAGGTAAGATTGTTTTTTATTATTTCTTCCTTTGTAATTCCCACACCTGTGTGTCTTTCACAAACAAGGGCATGTATGGGAAAACCTTCTTTCTCAAGAATTTCTCTTCCAAGATAGCCATGACAGATATAAGGAAATGTACCATGACAGTCAAACTTAGGTGTATTTGTCATAAAAATTCCTATATCATGAAGCATAGATGCCTCATAAATTAATTGTTTATCTACATTAAACTTTTCTGCAATTTTTAAAGCCCTTTCAGCAACAGCTTTAGAATGATTGACAAGTATTTTAAATGCCATACTTTCTATTTTGTAGTATTTCTTAATAATTTCTAAAGGATCCATTTTTTTATTATAATCAATTCTATGAACTATGTATACATTGATACACCAATTGGTATTCTCGAATTGTCCTTTGATGACGAATTTAATGTTATAAAAATCGCAAAATCTAACAGATTCCTTTTAATAAATGAACAAAATTTATCCACAGAGATAATGAACTTTATTGAATATCTAAAAGCTTATTTTGCAGGTAAAACAATTACTATTGATTATCCCAGTAAATTAATTAATGTTTCAAATTTTTGCAAAGCGGTATTTAATATTACATCTCAAATACCCTATGGAGAGACTGTTTCATACAATTGGATTGCAAAAAAATTGAATACATCACCAAGGGCAGTTGGGCAGGCACTCAAAGGAAATCCTTTACCATTAATTATTCCCTGTCATAGAGTAATAACAACTAATGGAGCCATTGGTGGATACTCTTTAGGTATAAAAGTAAAAAAATGGCTCCTTGAACATGAAAAGGCTACCTTATATAAGCTTCTGTTACATAAAATCTAATCATCCTATGAGTATTAAAATAATAAGCATTCATAGCTATTGCATTTTTCATTACTTTAAACCATATATATCTATTTTCATAAAACATTGGCAATACATCATTCCCTAATTTAAAATATAAGTCTTCTGCATCTCTTTTTGGATCTGAAGATTCATCCAGAGTTCCTATTGCCCATCCTGTATATCCTTCTATCCAGCCCTCTATCCACCAGCCATCAAGAACACTGAAATTGGGAACACCGTTATGGGTTGCCTTCATCCCTGAAGTTCCTGATGCTTCAAGAGGTTTAAGGGGATTATTAAGCCAAATATCCACTCCTGCAACAAGTTTAATTGCCATTGCCATATCGTAATTTGGTAAATAAACTATTTTAACTTTATCTTTAATGCGTTCCTTAATCTGAAAAATTCTCTGAATTAGTTGTTTTCCTCCTTCATCTTTTGGATGCGCTTTACCTGCGTAAATAATCTGAACTCTTCCTTCTCCAATTATTGCTAATCTTTCAGGGTCTGAAAGTAATAAATCTGCTCTTTTATAAGGCGTTGCTCTTCTTGCGAAACCTATTGTGAATGTTTCATAGTTAAAATTCATACCTGTAAGTCGATTTACATAATCAATTAAACTTTTTTTAGCCTGCATATGGGCATCCCATAGTTCCTCTTCTGGAATTTTCCATGCCCTCACAAAGATTTCAGGTTCCATTGCCCAGCCTGGTAGATGTTTATTATAGAGATTTTTAAAGGGTTCTGACACCCATGTGTAGGGATGAACTCCATTTGTAATTGCATGTATTTCATAGCCTGGAAACATTCTTTCAGAGACTTCTTCATGTTTTTTTGATACTCCGTTAATATATTCACTAAGATTAAAACCAAGCAAGGTCATGTTTAACATCCCATCTCCTGCAAGTTTTTTTATTAACCACATAGGAACAGGTTCTCCAAGAATCCTTTGAACAAGGTCATAGGGAAATCGATCATGTCCTGCCTCTACTGGTGTATGAGTTGTAAAAACACATAAATCCCTTACCTTTTGAACATCCCAAACAAGCTCTTCAGACCATACCTCTTCGATTGGCTTTTTAAATTTATTTAGCAATTCAAGAGTTAACAAACTTGAATGTCCCTCATTCATATGATACTTTCTTATTTCAAAACCAAGCTCATCAAGAACTCTAACGCCTCCTATACCAAGTATTATTTCTTGTTTTAGACGATACTCTAAATCTCCTCCATATAAATAGTGAGTAAGAGTTCTATTTACAGGATCATTATCTGGAATTTCTGTATCTAAGAATATAACAGGTACTTTACCTCCGGTAGTACTCTCAATAATATAGTACCATGCTGTAATGTAGACAGGCTTCTTCTCTATTTCAACAGAGACTTTAATATTAATTCTTTTAAGGTATTTTTCAATATCCCAAGGATCAGGATGCTCTATCTGTCTACCAAAGGGATCAAGTTCTTGTCTAAAATAACCCATCCTGTGTATAAGGGTAATTCCGATCATTGGAATTCTGAGATCTGCAGCAGATTTCAGAGTATCACCCGCTAATATTCCAAGTCCTCCGCTGTAAGTATGCATCTCTGGTCTAATCCCGATTTCCATAGAAAAATAAGCAATTCTTGTATCCTTTACAAATTCCTCAATCCCCATACACCCTCCTGTTCAATTTTATTCATTAAAGTTTCCATAGACAACAATCCTTTATCTGTCATGTTAAAGGTGTAGTTATTAACATAGGTTTCTATATGTGATATGATAACTTTTTCATCAAGTTCTTGAGCATAACTTCTAACAAACTTAAATACCTCATCCTTATTCTCGAAGGCATAATTTATACTGTTTCTTATTAATTCCTCTAAGACACTTTTAATCTTTAAATCTTTTTTTGAAACAATACATCCTAATGGAATTGGTGTTCCTGTCTCTTTTTTCCAAAAATCTCCTAAGTCTACAATTAGTTTAAATCCTAAAGAAGGATAAATAAACCTTCCCTCGTGTATAAGCACTCCAATATCAACTTCATCTTTTATTAACATATCAAAAGTTTGATTGAAGGGTAAAAAATTCAGAATATATTTTTTATCCATGAAAAATTTTTTCCAATAAAACCACATTAAAGCAGAAGCGGTCGTTAATTTTCCTGGTAAAGCGATTCTAATTTCTGATAATTCCCCTATACGTTCTGAATTTCTTGTAACAACAACAGGCCCGTACTCTGAAATTGCTCCACCAGCATTTAGCAAATCATACTCTTTTTTTAAATAATAAAAAGCATGGGCAGATATCTTAGAAATTGCAAGCTTGCCATTTATACATAAATTATTAAGAGTTTCAACATCTTCTATTATAAATCTAAATTTAAGATTCTTTAAATCAATCTTTTCCTTTATAATCCCGTAAAAAATAAAAGTATCGTTGGGACAGGGCGATATTCCAATTTCTAACATAAAATAATTTTACAGGTATTGAAACATTTATGTAAACTATGGTATCTTAAAAAGTTAATATTTAAATTGGAGGAGGATACACTTGGCAACTAAAAGGTCAACTGTTAAAAAGAGAAGTAAATCTGTTTTGAAAAGAATTAGACAGAATGAAAAAAGAAAAATAAGAAATCAAGCATGGAAGACAAGAATTAAAACTTCTATTAAAAAAGTGGAAGAAGCAATTGCAAAAAATGAAAAAGAATTAATTCAAAATGTATTAAAAGAAGCCATAATAATAATCAATAAAGCTGCATCAAAAGGAATAATTCATAAAAATACAGCATCAAGAAAAATATCAAGACTTATGAAAAAGGTAAATTCTGTCCTATTGGTTTCTGTATCAAATAATTAAATAATTAAATAAATTTAATAAAGACCCCATAGAGTATATCTTTGGGGGTTTTTTATTAAACTAAACATTTAAATAGTTATAAATTAAGACTTTTGCCTTTATATATATTAACTTCAAGGGGAACGGAAAGAGAAAAATTGACCATTTCATCCCTCACAATTTTTTCTATTGCATCAATCTGTTCTTCAATAACTTCAAGAACAATTTCATCGTGAACCTGTAAGACAAGTTTCGCATTAAATTTCCCTTTTATGATTTTGTCATATATTCTTATCATTGCTATTTTTATAATGTCTGCTGCAGTCCCTTGCACTACTGTATTAACTGCTATTCTTTCAGCCTGCATCCTTAAAAATTGATTCGGACTATTTATATCTGGGACAGTCCTGATCCTCCCAAAAAGTGTTTTTACATAGCCATAGACTTTTGCAAAATCAATAGTCTCTTCAATAAACTTTTTAACAAAAGGATATTTTAAAAAATAAAGCTCTATTAACTCTTGTGCTTTTTCATAAGGAATTTTTATTGATTCTGATAAACCAAAGGCACTTATACCATAGGAGATACCAAAATTTACTGTCTTTGCAATTCTTCTTTGTTCATCGGTTACTTCATCTTCTTGTAATGAAAAAATCTCTGATGCCGTTGCTCTGTGTATATCTTTTCCTTCATTAAATGCCTTAATTAATGCAGGATCTTTACTTAAATGAGCTAAAATTCTCAGTTCAATCTGAGAGTAATCGGCGCTTAGGAAAAGAGAACCTCTCTCTGGTTCAAAAACTTCTCTTAAAAATTCAGCCCATTGCCCCTTTACAGGGATATTCTGTAAATTTGGTTCACTACAGGTAAGTCTTCCTGTTCCAGCAATGGTCTGCGACCATTTTGCATGAATTCTACTACTTTCAGAATTTATATAAGTTTTAAGAGGTTGTAGATATCCTGTTAATAGTTTATTTAAAATACGATAGTTTATAACTTCCTGAGGCAGTTCATGTTGAAAAGCAAGCTCTTGCAGTACTTCCATTTCAGTGGATCGAGCTTTTTTAAATCTTTTTCTGCTTTTAAGACCTAATTTGTCATATAAAATTTCTGCAAGCTGTTTTGGTGAGTTAATGTTAAACTCTTTACCAGCGATTTGATAAATTTTATCTTTAATTTTTTCAATCTCAAAGGAAAGCTCTTTTGTCAAGCTGTCAAGTTTGTCAAGATTAATCTTTATACCTGTCATTTCCATGTGTACTAAAACTTCTATAAGGGGCATTTCAATATCATAATAAAGTTTTTCAAGACCCCTTTCTTTAAGTAAATGGTTTAATTTTTCATAAAGTTCAAACATTACTTCTGCCTCAGACTTTTCATAATAGAGTTTTCCTAAATATTCAAAGGCGATATCACTGAACCCATATTTTCCTTTATTAGGATTTATAAGATAAGAAACAATCATAAGGTCAAAATAGGGATAACCTAAAATTATACCCTTAATTTGGAGAATCTTTAAAAGTTCTTTAGCATTATATAATATCTTTAAACTTGCGGATGATAATATTTTAGAGGCTTCTTCAATTTCAAATTCATAAGAATATTTTCCTGTAAAAATACGAATTTTGTTATTTTTGAGTATAACAGCAAATTTATCACTTTCTTCTATATTTTTAATATCAGATAATTCCACTGTTTTTTCTGATAATTGAACAGCTGAATGGGAATAATTTTCTTGTTTAAAAATTTCTTTTAAAAGACTGTGAAATTCAAGTTCACTGAAAATTTTTATAAGAAGTTCTGTATCAGGTTCTTTAATCTTTAACTCTTCCAGATTGAAATCAATAGGAACATCTGTTTTTAAAAGCACGAGCTCTTTACTCAATTTTAAAGTCTCTGTATTTTTTCTTATTAATTCTGCGATGCGTGATGGTTTAACTATCTGTATATTTTTGAGAATATTTTCTATGGAACCATATCTCTTTATGAGTTCTAAAGCAGACTTCTCTCCAATGCCTTTTATCCCTGGAATGTTGTCAATGTTATCACCTACCAAAGCCATGAAATCAGAAAGTTTTTCAGGAGGTATACCATATTTTTCTATAACAAAATCTCTATCGATTACCAAATTATTAAAAGGATCATAAATCTTAATATTTTCAGAAATTATCTGAAGCATGTCTTTGTCAAGGGTTACAATATAAAAAATTGCATTTTTTATATTAAACACTGTAGATGCTATTATATCGTCTGCTTCGTATTCTTGGATTTCTACTCTTTTTATACCAAAGGCATCAACAATTTCTTTTATATAGTTTATTTGAAAAATTAAATCCTTTGGTGTTTCAGGTCTTGTTATCTTATATTCTTCGTAGACTTTATGTCTTTTAGTAGGATAGGGACTGTCAAAGGCAATTAACATGTATTGAATTTTTTTTTCTTTAAGCAACTTAAGAAGCATTCTTGTAAAACCATAAATAGCATTTGTAGGTATACCCTTTGAAGTGCTTAATGTCCTTATGGCATGATAGGCTCTATAAACAAAACAACTTCCATCAAGAAGGTAGACTTCATTCATATCTTAAAGCCTCTATAGGATTGAGCATTGAAGCTTTGTAGGCAGGATAAAATCCAAAAAAAACTCCCACAAAAGCAGAAAATCCAAAGGCAATGATTGCTGCAATTGGAGAGATGCTAACAGGCCATTGCATAATTGATGATAAAAATAAAGATGTTCCTATTCCAAGCAAAAGCCCAAAAATTCCTCCTATTGTTGTGAGAAAAACTGCTTCAATAAGAAATTGCAATCTAATATCTCCGGGTTTTGCTCCAACAGCCATTCTAACTCCTATTTCTCTTGTTCTTTCAGTAACTGACACAAGCATAATATTCATAATACCTATTCCACCAACAATTAAAGAAACTGAGGCAATTGCTCCAAGTAAAATTGACATTATTCTTGTTGATTCCTCAGCAGCCTTAAGCATTTGTGTTAAATCCATGACAGTAAAATCATCTTCTTGATTAGGTCCAATTCTGTGTCTTTGTCTTAATAATGTTTTTATCTGTTCAGTTGCAGTAGGAATGGCTTCAAGACTTGCAGCCTTAGCATAAATAAGCCTTACCCTACCAGGAAGGACATTTCCAAAAAGGGTTCTTTGAGATGTAGTAATAGGAACATATATTATATCATCTTGATCCTGTCCTGTAAGGGTCTGTCCTTTTTTATCAAGAACTCCTATTACTTCAAAGGGTATTTTTTTAATTCTTATTAACTTTCCAACTGGATCAAGATCTCCAAAGAGTTTTTCAGCTACAGTCTGCCCTATTACTGCTACTTTTGTTCCGCTTCTTACATCCTGATCTGTTATAAATCTTCCTGAGATAAGTTCCCATTCACGGACTGTTACCATTTCAGGAGTTGTTCCCATAACAGCAGTTGACCAGTTTTGATTACTAAAGACAACCTGAGCTGTTCCAAAAATTACTGGAGCAACTGCCACCACGGCTGAACACTCCCTTGCAATCGCTTCTGAATCTGCCATTGTAAGGGTCTGAATTGTACCATGTCCCATTCTTATTCCACCTTGGGTTGTTGCACCTGGAAGTATTAAAATTATATTACTTCCAATGCTTGATATCTGGTTTGAAATCTTTTCACTTGCACCTGTTCCTATTGCAACCATCGTGACTACTGCACCTACTCCAATAATTATTCCAAGAATAGCAAGAAAAGAACGCATAGCATTGGCTCTAAGAGATCTTAAGGCAATATTAATTATGGAAGATATAGCGATCATTTCTTTGTATCACTTACAATTTTACCATCAAGAAACCTTATCTGTCTTCTACCAAAAGATGCAATGTCAGGTTCATGGGTAACAATAATTGTTGTAAGTCCCTGTTCTTCATTTAATCTTTTAAATATCTCCATTATTTCCATACTCGATTTAGAATCAAGGTTTCCTGTCGGTTCATCGGCAAGGATAATTGCGGGATTATTGACTAATGCACGGGCTATTGCAACTCTTTGTTGTTGACCTCCACTAAGCTGTCTTGGATAAACATTTGCTTTTTCTTTCAATCCCACCCAAGACAGAGTTTCAAAAGCTTTTTCTTTTCTTTCCTTTGCAGAAATTCCTGCATAAATAAGAGGAAGTTCTACATTTTCCAATGCAGTTGCCTTTGGAAGAAGATTAAATTGTTGAAAAACAAAGCCTATTTTTTTATTCCTTATTTCTGCAAGTTCATCTAGACCAAAAGTAGAAACATCTACTCCTTCAAAAAAATATTTTCCAGATGTTGGTGTATCAAGACACCCAACAATGTTCATAAAAGTTGATTTTCCTGAACCACTTGGTCCCATAATACAGACAAATTCTCCTTTTTCAATAATTATAGAAATATTATCTAAAACTTTTAATTCATGGTCACCAAATTTATAAATTTTAACAACATTTTCAAGCTTTATTTGAGTCATGCTTAAAATCTTACCGGCGGTCTTGCAGTTGTGGCACTATCTTGTTTTTTAGTTGCTATTTCAATAATTACTTCTTCTCCTTCTTTTAAATCTCCTTCAATAAGCTCCGTCCATTCTCCATCACTTATTCCTGTTTTAACATTAACTCTTACAGATTTACCACCTCTTATGACCCATACTCCCTGTTGTTTTGACGGTGGAGTATCTGGCATTTTAAATCTTAAGGCAGAGTTTGGTATTTTAATAACATTTTCTTTACTGTTAACAACAAAAGTTACATTAGCAGTCATGCCAGGCTTAAGTAAAAGGTGGGAATTATCAACGGATATAACAACATTATAAGTTACCACATTTTGAGTTACAGTAGGTGAAAGTCTTATCTGCGATACAATTCCTTTGAATTTTTTATCTGGATAAGCATCAACTGTAAAGTTTACTTCCATACCTGTTTTAATCTTTGATATATCTGCTTCATCAACATTTGTGTCAACCTGCATCTTTGTAAGGTCAGGAGCTATTGTAAAAAGTGTAGGAGTTTGAAAACTTGCTGCAACTGTTTGCCCTACTTCCACATTCTTTGCAATTACAACACCATCTACAGGAGAAACAATTCTTGTATATCCAAGATTGGTCTTTGCCTGCCTGAGCCCTGCTTCAGCTTTCTTTACCTGAGCTAAAGCAATTTCATATTGGGCACGGGCAGTATTGTAAGCTGTTTCAGCATCATCAAGTTCACTCCTTGCAATTAAATCTCTTTTAAAAAGCTCTTGCTTTCTTTTTAGTGTTCTTTCAGCATCTTTTAATGTTACTTCTGCTTTAAAAAGAGTTGCCTTTGCATTAAGAAGTTCAGCTTCTGAATGTTTAAGTTCATTTTCAAAAGGTGTAGGATCAATCTGGGCTATAAGCTGACCTTTTTTTATCCTTGAATTGTAATCTGCATAGAGAGCAACTATTGTTCCAGAAACTCTTGTTCCTACAATAATTGTTGTTACAGGATTTACATTTCCTGTTGCTCTTACTGTTTGTGTTATCTCACCTTTTTGAATTTTAGCAGTCTTAAACTTAATTTTTTTGGAACCTGAAAAAACTATAATGATACCTGCTAAAACTGCCATAACTGCTATTGCTAAAATTATAAGTAACTTTTTATTTTTTTTCATCTTTCCATCCCTACTATTTTTTCTATTGATGCATAAGTTACATTATAGTCATAAATTGCCTGCCAATACTGAGTATTTACTTGTTCATAAAGAACTATAGCGTCAACTACTTCTATGGAGCTTCCAATTCCTACTTCATATCTTGCCATTGCAAGATCAAGATTTTCTTTTGCCTGTCTTAAAGCCTCCTTTAATGTTTCTGTTCTTTGAGATGCTTCTTTAAGTTGAACAAAAAGATTTTTTATCTGGGAGGTAATTTGCTGTTTTATAGATTCTTCCTTATATGAATAATAGACAACATCTGCCTTAGCTTGTTTAAGTTTATATGTCGTTGACCATCCACTAAACAATGGAAGATTAATTTGAAAAAGTAAGCTCCAGCCTCTGTTAAGAGGAAAATCCTCTCCAGTGTATCCATATCTTCCCGTACCAGTTAGGGTTGGGAAATAATCTCTCTTTACTAAATCCTCTGAAATCTCTGATGCCTGTCTGTTAAACTTAACTGATTGGAACTGAGGATTTTTCTCTAAAGCAACTTTTATTGCTTCATTCTCATCAATTTTTCTTAATGCATAATCCTCTTCTTTAATATCGAAATCAGGCATATAAACATCTCCCATTGCTATTTTTAAATTTAAAAGTGCCTGCATGAATAATTTTTCAGCAGAAATCAGAGCAAGCTTTGCATTACTTAATTCAACCTCTGCCTTAGTTACTTCAATCTTAGGTTTAAGACCTACTTCATAAAATCCTTTGGCTAAGTCAAGATGTCTCTGTGCCTGTTTAAGAATTTCCTGTGCTGTGTTTCTTTGTTTTTTTGCTTTAAGAAGATTAAAATATGCTTCCTTAACAGTATAAATAATATTTATTTTTGTATCTTTATCTTGCCATGTACTTGCATCAAAAAGTATCCTCTGAATATCTACTTTTAAAGAAGTCCTTCCAAAGTCAAAGAGAGTTTGAGTAAGAACTATCTGTCCTGAATAATTTTTTGAGTATTCTTGTAATTTTTGAGCTTCTTGATAGCTTCTTTGATAACCTAAGGAAAGCTCTATCTCAGGCAAATAACCTGATTTTGCCTCTCCAATTTTAAAATAGCTTTTTTCAACCTGCTGTTTTGAAGCAAGAATTTCGGGATTTTTTTTCAATGCTATTTTAATACAGTCCTGAAGACTGTAAATAGGCTGATTTAACTCTGATGATTCAAGGCTTAATGCTTTAAATTGCAAGATAAATAAGAAAAATATTAAAAATAAACATGTTCTCATTATTTCTTTTCCATAACATCTTTTAATTTTGCACCTGTATTAACAGTAACATCCACATAAGGAATTACTGACATTCCTGGCCATAGAGGATACTCAGGGTCAAAAGGAGAATCAATTATTATTCTTACAGGAATTCTCTGTACTACTTTAACAAAATTCCCAGTTGCATTTTCTGGTGGAAAAAGACTAAAAACAGCACCTGTGCCAGGCTGAAAACTTGCAACATAACCTTTAAAAATTTTGCCAGGATATGCATCTACCTTGATTTTTACTGGTTGACCGACTCTCATTTTTTCTATCTGAGTTTCTTTAAAATTAGCACCTATCCATATATCATTTTCATCAACAATTGCCATCAAGGGTTGTCCAGGTCGAACATACTGTCCAACTTCAACGGATTTTTTTGCAATTCTACCATCTCTTGGTGCTAAAATTAGTGTTCTTTTTAAGTTAATTTCCGCAATTTTTAACTCCTGTTGAGCTTTTTTAATTAAACTTTCCTGTGTTTTAAGCTTTGCTGTTAAAGTATTTATTGTTGATTTTATCTCCCTTATATGGCTTTCTGCTGATTTTTCCTGTGCCAGTGCTATCTTTAAAGTTGCCTCTGCCTGATCATATTTGCTTTTTGAAACCAGATCTTCCTGATAGAGGCTTTTAATTCTCTCATATTCTTGTTGGGCAAGAACTTTTTTGGCACGGGCTGATTCAAGATCAGACTCTACTACATTAAGTCTGGCAAAAGCTTCATTTAGCGATAAAGCTATTTCTTGTCTTTGTGATGTAAGAGTATTAACATTAAACTTTTTTACATTTAACTCAGCAAGATAATCATCAGGTTCTATTTCAATAAGGGGGTCACCTTTTTTTATCTTCTGGTTATAGTCAACATAAACTTTTACCACTTTACCTGAAATTTGAGGTAAAATAGGAACAATGGTTCCTTCAACGTAGGCATTATCTGTTCTTTCATAAACAATGTAATAATATACCTCTCTTACCATAAATAATAAAACTATAACTGCTAAAATAATGAGTATGATAATTTTTAGTTTTTTTGCATTTTTAAATCTTTCACTCAAAGAAGCAAGACTCATTTACTGTTACCTCCTGCAACCATTTCATTATTTATGAATGCTTTAAGTAATGTACCTGTTGCCTGTCTTAGCCTCATGACAGATAGTTGATAATTGTAAAGAGCCTCCATAAGTTTTCTTTCAGCTGTAACTAAAAATGTATTTGCATCGGTAACATCTATACTATTTGCAAGTCCGTGCTGATACTGTTTTGAAACGGAATTAAAATTGTCTCTTGCATAGGTAACCTCATCTTCAAGAGATTTGATTGTGTCTTTGAAAGTTATATAGTTATGATAAGCAGACTCGACATCCATGAACACCTCTTTTATTGTATCTTCATACTGAAGTTCAGCCTGTCTTAATTTTGCCTTTGCTTCTCCAAATTCTGCTCTTCTTAATCCTCCTTCAAATATAGGAAAATTTATTGATGCGATTGCATATTTTGATTCTTTATTTGTCATCTCATTTGAAGGATCTTGGTCAAATTTTTGATAGGTAATTGATAGACTTAAATAGGGGAAAAAAGAACCAATTGCATAATTTACATTTTTTCTTGCTATTTCCTTTGAAATTTGAGCTATTTTTATCTCAGCTCTTTGCTCCTTTGCAATTGCTTTAATTTGGTCAAGGGTTAAATTCAAATAGGGGTCTATAATTTTTGGCTCGATTATTTCAAAGTCTCCCTCAATCCCCACATCTCTTGATAGTTGAGCCTTTGCAATTTTCAAAAAATTTCTTGCAGAAATTAAATCTGCTTCTGCACCACTTAATTCAGCTTCTGCTCTTAAGAGGTCTGTTTTTGTTACTTCTCCTACTTTAAGCCTTATCTTTGCCGCATCTCTATGTTTTTTTAGTCTTTCTACGTTAGATTCAGCTATTTCAACTGCTCTTTTTGCCTTAAGATATGTATAAAGATCCTGAGAAACCTTTAAAAGATATTGTTCTTTAAAAGAATTTACATCATGTTCTGTTTTGACTAGACTATCTCGGGATACAGCATAAGCAGTAAACTCTTTACCTCCTAAAGAAAGTTTTTCTTCAATTGTTATCCCCCATATTTTACTTCTGTCTGGTTGAATAATCTGATTGTTAAAAAATTTTCCTTTGCTATATTCAGTGTATTTGCCAAAAGCAGTAACCGTAGGAAGTAATGATGATAGAGCTTTGTAAGTGCCTTCTTTTGATATTGTAATGTTTTCCTCAGCAATTTTTACTTTTTCAGCCCTTTTAAGAGCAAGAGAAAAAATATCATGTATCGTATAATTTTGTTGTGCAAAAACTAAGCTTTGAAAAATCAACAAAAAAATAATAATAAAAATTTTTCTCATTTAATCCTCCTTGTACCATCATAAAATATATCAATATAAGTTTGTACTGCCTTCTTGAAATTTATTTTTCTTTTAAGGAATTCCTTTTTTATAAACAAATTGAAAAGCATACCAAAAAATGCTGTAGATGCATATGTGGTATCTATATCTTTCTTTAATACATTTTTTTCCTTTAAATCTTCAAGATAGGATGCAAAAACAAGATAAACTTCATGAATCATTTTAATGTTTATTTCTCTTATTTCAGCAGGATACTTAAACATTTCGGCATGCATTATGCAAATTAGGTCCTTTTTATTCTTTAACAAAGCTAAAAAATATTTAGCCACAGTTTGTAATGCCCTTTTATATTCCATTTTTTTTATTTTTGGTAGAATATCTTTTAATGTAGGCAAGAAGGATTGACTTCTTAAAACTTCAATAAAAAGATTTTCCTTTGAATTAAAATATCTGAAAAGAGTTACCTCCGCAATTTTTGCTTCCTTAGCAATTTCCTTTGTTGTTGTTCCAAGAAATCCCTTTTTAGAAAAAAGTTTTAAAGCAGATTGAATAATTTTATCTCGAGTAATGTTCATGGTAGTAATTACTAACATACACTAATAAAAAAATCTAAGTCAAGGATTGAGAGTAATAAAGTTTTTTACGAACTCTATTTCTTCTTCCTTTGAAATGAGGTTACCATTTAATTTTTTATTAATTATCATTTCGAAAATTTGTTTATAAACAGGTCCTGGACTGATACCCATTTTTTTTAAATCTTCACCAGTAATTAATGGTTTTATATCTTTGAATTTTGTAATAAACTGAGAAATAGCCTGTTTTTGGGGTCTTTTTGCGTGTATCATCATTAAGATAATTATTTCAATTTTTAGGGGTTTTAACAAGTTATAAATCTCCATATTTTCTTTTGATATGCTCAATAGTTGAAGATTTTTCATTGCAATGTCAATATTTTCAAGGAGAATTTTTTTTATGTGTTCAGGAGCATTTATCCTGTCAAGAAGTTCTATTCTTTCTTTATTATCTAATTCCCAGAGAATTGCCATTAGGTATATAAATTCTCTCTCATAATTTTCTTTAAGAAATAGTAAATCCACTCCCTGAAGGGTTTCGTGGGCTTTAAGAAGAATATTATAAATATCCTTTCCTTCCAATGAAGGATGAATCACTCGCAGTAATCCATAATCTTTAAGCCTCTTAATAGCCTGATGAGGTAATGTTTCCTTAAAAAGCAGAATAATCTCTTCATAAAGTCTTGAACCTTTTAGTTTATCGAATATCTCCATTTTAACAGCTAATTTTATAAGATTTTCTGTATGTTTTGATATTTTAAAGCCTAATTTCTCTGCAAATCTAACTGCCCTGATTGCTCTTGTTGGGTCTTCTACAAAACTTAAATTGTGAAGTACTCTGATTTTTTTATCTTTAATATCTCTCTGTCCACCAAAGAAATCAATCAAAATACCAAAATCCTTTGAATTAAGTTTTACAGCAAGAGCATTTATGGTAAAATCTCTTCGATATAAATCTTTTTTTATAGATGAAGTCTCCACCTTGGGCATCGAAGCAGGAGATTCATAGTATTCTGTCCGAGCTGTCGCAACATCTATATTTAAATTTAAAGGCTTTCCATCTTTTTGTAATTCCTTTATAATTTTTGCAGTAGCAAATCTGAGATGGGATGTAACTCTCCCATTTATTTTTTTTGCAAGTTCCAACGCAAATTTTATTCCATCACCCTCGACTACTATATCTATGTCTTGACTTGGAATGCGCATCAAAAGATCCCTAACAGAACCTCCAACAAGATAAGCACCATAACCTAATTCATCGGCAAGTTCACCAGCTATTTTTAAAATTTCAAAAAATTCCAGTGGTAAGAACTCTCTCATTAATTTTGCAACATTTCTTCTTATCTCATCAGAAGATTCCTCCTTTGGCTTTGAAATCTTAAATTTTCTCATAAGTTCTTCATACAAATTCCTTAGTATATCCGTTCTTGTAATAACTCCCAAAACATAGTCATCTTTTAAAATTGGAACAAATCTTTGATTTAGTTCTACCATATTTTTTTCGATTTCCATTATTGGCGTTTCTTCCTCTGCTGTATAAGCATCAGTAGTTGTAAAATCAAAGACCTTTGATTTTTTTAAACCATGAAAAATTGCTTTTTCTATCACCCCTCGCGTAATAATACCAATATACTTTCCATCTTTTAAAACAGGCATAGCATTTATGCCGTATTTGGTCATTATTTCCTCAACTTCCTTAATAGTTTTATCCCATTGAACAGAAATTACAGGTGTAGTCATTAAATCTTTAGCTAATCTTATAGGTTTTACTTGTTCTTTAATAGTCTTTAAAAGTTCATCGATTAATAAATTTACAGGCATGTCTTTAATGGTAGCGCTTCCTGCTGCCCAATGCCCACCTCCATTAAAAGATGAAAGAATCATACCAATATCAATTTCTGGGATGTTACTTCTTCCAATTATTAGTAGTTTATCTGCCATCCCAATTATGATAAAAAGAGCATCAGTATCAATAAGATCCATTACTTTATGAGCAATATGGGATATATCCTGAGATTCTTCCATAATACCATAAGCAATATTTATTCTTTTCCCTTCAATTATATATTCTTGAAGGGAATTTAAAAGTTCATTTAAAAGAGAGATTTCCTCCCGAGAAAGGTCTTCTTTTAAAAATTGTGAAACTAAATTTAAATTTGCCCCTCTCTTAAGTAAATAAGCTACAGCCTCTACATCTCTTGGTGTAGTTGATGGAAAAAGAAGAGATCCTGTTTCCTCATAAATTCCAAGACAAAGAAGAGTGGATTCAATTGGTGAAAGTAGAATATTTTTTTTACGAAAAATTTCAGTAAATAGTGATGAAAGGGCACCAATTTGTTCAATGATTTGAAAATCTGCTTTAATATCATCATCTGCTGGTGGATGGTGATCATAGAGATGAACTTTACCAGCTTTTTTTAGCAATTTTGACATTTCTCCAATTCTCTGTATACTTCTTGTATCAACAATTATTAATTTTTCAATTGGTTCAGATTCTATTTCTTTCATCTTTTTTATATCAAAAGGTTTAAAAGTATCAAAAAATAATTTAACTTTTCTTTCCATAGCCCCAGGAAGCACAACATAAGCCTCAGGATAAAGCTTTTTTGCTGCCATACAGGATGCTAAAGAATCAAAATCAGCATTAAGATGAGTAGTTATTATTTGCATTTATTTAAATTTCTCAAAAGCGTTATTAAAATCCAAGAGTTCATTGTAATCATAGAGAACAGATATTGCCGAAGTATCTGTCTGGATGTTATTTTCTTCAAGGGCAGCAATAGGATTAAGACCACCAACAACTATGATTCCAACTCTATCAATTCCTACAGGAATATCAAGCAGAGGTTGATTAGGCTCACCAAACATAAGAATTCCCTTGAATCCCTTTTTCTGCATAATTTTGTAAATTTCTTTAACTTTATCAAGACAGACAACAGGGATTTCTCTAAAACTTGCAAGAATTCTTCCAAAACCATTCTTTATTGCTCCGATAACATCTGTCATTTTACCCCTTATGAATATTTCAAGGGGGTCTAAGGAAGTTCCATCATAACTTATTAAAGCACCGAACTTATAAGGCTGACCATCTCTTATTTCAAGAACACCACCAAATTTTGAAATTATAGGAATTCCAGCTTTAAGTAAAATAGCGTTTAAAGTTACACTGCATATTGTTCCAATGCAAACGTGATCTTTTGGTACAAGAATATTTTCTGTATCTTTTTCAAGGATAAGTACTTTATGACCCATAACATAGGGAGAATTAAAAACATTTTCCATCACTTTAAAAGCTTTCTTTATTTTACTTTCATGGATGTATGTAATGTTTAAAATTAATCTTCCTTTTAAAGAATTAATATCAAAATCTGATAGGTAACTCAATGACTCAATCTTATTTATAATAAAACCGACTTTTTCAACAGTGCTGGCAGTTTCAAGCTCTTTTCTGCCTTTTTCGGTGATTTTTCTTCCTTCTTTACCAAAAACCTTTGTTAATCCTCTTTCATCAAGAATTTTTAAATGATATCTAACAGTTCTTTCTGAAAGGTTTATTCCATGCATTTTAAGTTTCTTAGAAATTTCCTTTGAACCTATAATTTTATTTTCTTTTGATAAAATTTTTAGGATAGACAACAATGTTCGATTCATCTTCAGCTCCTTTTCGAGATTATTTATTAAAAATTATTAATTTTACACCTTTTATCTATTTAAAATTATAACATGGCTTGATTTTTATCATAAAAAATAGTTTACACTATATACGTTTTTCAATTATTGTAATATTCTTTCAGGAGGTTTAAAAAGTGGATTTCTTTTTGTCTATATTTCCTATTTTAATAGTTCTAATTGGTATGCTTGTTTTTTATCGCTCTGGAACTTTCGTTTCTGTAGTAGGATGGATTCTTGCTGTCTTATTAGCCATGTATTATTTTAAGACACCTTGGGAAGTTGTATGGGGTGCCACTTTAATGGGAGTTGTAAAAGCCCTTGGTATAACCTTGGCTGTTGTATTTACTATGTTTCTTATTTTTCTTATGAAAGAGACAGGAGCATTGAAAAAAATTATAGACTACGTTAAAGGTATTGCTAAGACAAAGGAGGAACAAACTCTTTTTATTGGAATGGGATTTGGTTCCTTAAGTACAGCTTTAGGAATGGTTACTCCTGCAATGTTTCCACCAATTTTTTTATTATTAGGTTTCTCTCCTGTTGCAGCCATAGGTGTTAGCATTCTATGTTATGATCCTCTTACTTCATTTGCCTTATTTACTATCCCTCTTACTCTTCCTTCAAAAGTTGCTATGGCTTTTGGAATTAAACCACCTGGGATTGAAAGCCTAAATGATTTTATATGGGATTTCACCTTTAAAGTAACTATTTTACTACCTGTAATATCCGTAATTTTTGCCTTTTTAATGCTTAAAATTGTTGGGGGGAAAGAAGCTATTAAGTCTAACTGGAAAGCAGCATTAATTGCGGGATTGACGTTGTCTATTTCTGCTTTAGTAATTGCTACATTTAGAATCCTACCAGTAGAAATTATCGGAATTGTATCAGGACTTATAACAATGACAGCTGTTTATATAATTTATAAAAAGCATAATGGAAGACAATTGGAAAACAAACATAATTTTGATAAAAAAATGTTAAATGCCTGCATGCCCTTTATTTTATTGATTATAATCTCTCTTATTGTTAACATTCCATTCATAAAATTAAAGCTTGAAAGCTTTCTTGGAAATACAGAAGTAATAAAAATTATTGCTGATAAGAAGGAAGATTTAAATATTCTTGGAAATGTATGGTTTTGGATAATGATTGTATCATTTATTTCAATTTTTATACTTAAACCCTCAGCAAATCAATTAAACAATGTATTTAAGCTATGGTTAACAAGAATTTGGGGTCCCTTTTTAGCATACTCTTTATTCTTTGCTGTAGCCTTTATCATGGCATGGTCAGCCATGGAAATTGCAAATGGTAAGCTTGTTCCATCTCAGCATTTTGCCCAATACAATATGGACAGAATCATAGGAATTACTCTTGCAAATGTCTTTGGACCTGCTTATCCATTTATTTCACCATTTCTTGGACTCTTCGGAGCCTTTGTTGGTGGAAGTGAGACAGCCTCAAATGTTCTTTTTGCAAAAATTCAATGGGAGGCTACTTTTTCAACTGTTGGAGCAGAAAATTTTATGTGGATTTATGCAGCCCATGCAGTCGGTGGTGGTATAGCTTCAGCAATTACACCCTCAAAAATCACAAATGCTGCTGCAACAATAGGTGTTGGCGGTAGAGAAGAAGCTTATTTTATAAAAGCTGTTTTAGTTCCTGTCTTAATAATGTGTGCTATTACTGGTGCAATGGTTATGGCAATTATATATCTTTAAATAAAACACTTAAATGCTGAAGGGTTAGCCCTTCAGCATTTGAGCTACAAAGGTTTTCTATCAAAGAAAATATTTTTCCCTTTAACACTTAAGGGAATACCAAGTATTATTTGTGCTTCCATTAGTCCAAGTTTCCTTGCTGCAACACCAATTGAATACATTACTCTGTTGTCAACTGAAAATTCCTTTGCTACAGAAACCAATGAACCAATCGCAATTCCAAGGTCTATTGCTCTAATTGTGCAAACTGGTCCTGAATAATCAATTTCATTGGTTTTTTGTTTAAGTATAGTATTACAGTCAAAACCACAGGCACCGCAATTTACACCAACGGGCTTCTTAAAATTAAGTCCAACAAGTATTACAGCTTCAGAGTCTCTTACATTCTGGGCATCTCTTTTAAAAAATTTAAAAGCATCTCCCCTTTCTCCTATAACATCCATTTCTTTGGCAATCTTTTCTTTTTCTTCATAGCTAAGAATTCCTGTCACTATCTCATCTTCTCCCTTTGCTTTCGGTGCAGTTCTTGCGGAAATAAGCATTATTTTTGCAACTGTTTCTATAATTTCTTTCTCTGGATTAATTTCCAATTGCACACCTCCCTATACAGGATTGATTATATATTTTAACATAAGATTATAATATAAAATGGTCATTCCACAAGAAAATACCAATAACGTAAAAGAAGAATATCTAATAATTAAGGGAGCAAGACAGAATAATTTAAAAAATATTGATTTATTAATTCCCCATAATAGGCTAACTGTTATAACAGGTATCTCTGGTTCTGGAAAGTCTTCCCTTGCCTTTGACACAATTTATGCAGAAGGACAATGGAGATTTATAGAGTGTATGTCAAGTTATGCAAGGGTTTTTATAGAAAAACTTCCAAGACCTGATGTAGATTTAATTGATAATCTCAAACCCACAATTGCCCTTGAACAGAGAAATCCTGTAAAAGGTTCTCGGGCAACAGTGGGAACACATACGGAAATTTATGATTATCTGAGAATAATTTTTTCAAAGATATCAAAACCCTTTTGTCCAAATTGTCAAGTCATAATAAAAAAATGGAATCCCTCTTTAGTTTCATTAGAACTTTTAAATAAATACCATGGTAAAAGAGTATTCATAATTTTTGAAACAAAGGAAAATCCAGAAAAACTTATTTCAAAGGGATTTACAAGACTTTTTATAATTGAAGATAACAATCACTATGTAAAGGATTTACAAGATTACATTAAGCAAACTGAAACTATAGACTCTTTCTTAATTATTACTGACCGACTAAAAATTAATGATAAATCAAGACTCGTTGATTCCCTTGAAATAGCTTTCAAAATGGGGGATGTAAAAATTTATATTGTCGATGATAATATCTTAATAAACTTTCCGAAGGAGCTTAAATGTCCAAATTGTAATACAAAATTTGAAGAACCAAATCCTTCTATATTTTCTTTTAATCATCCTCAGGGAGCATGTCCTGAGTGCAAAGGTTTTGGTTACATTCTCACTTATGATGAAAATTTAATAATTCCCGATAAAGAGTTATCTCTCAATGAAGGTGCCATTGAGATATTTGAAAAACCCACACTTAGATGGTGGAAAAAACAATTAATTAAAGGTGCCATTCTTTCAGGAATAAATGTTTGTTCTCCTTATAAATCATTACCAAAAGAACATAAAGAATTAATTTTTTCAGGAAACCAGTATTTTTATGGAATAAAAGATTTTTTTGAGGAACTTGAAAGAAAAAGATATAAAATTCATGTAAGGGTTTTTCTATCAAAAATAAGAAAGCCCTTTTTATGCCCCCTTTGTAAAGGCAAAAAACTTAAAGGGACTTCTTTAATTTACAAATTAAATGGAAAAGACATAGGAGAGCTTAACTTTATGACAGTAAAACAGTTAAAACAATGGATTCAATCTTTAGATTTACCCTCTGAAGAAAATGAAGTGGCTCAAGAAGCAATAAAACAGATATTACAAAAACTTAATTTTTTAGAAAGAGTTGGACTAAGTTATTTAACCCTTGACAGACAAATTAAAACTCTCTCTGGAGGTGAATATCAAAGATTAAATATTTCAAATCAACTTGCCAATAGATTAACCTCAACCCTTTATGTTTTAGATGAACCAACAGTGGGATTACATCCTCGAGATACAGATAAAATTATTAAAGTTTTAAAAGAAATTACAAATTATGGCAATACAGTTGTAGTGGTAGAACATGATAGAGATGTTATATCTCAAGCAGACTGGATTGTTGAGATAGGTCCTGGAGGTGGAAGAGAAGGTGGAAGGGTAATGTACTCAGGGACAATTGAAAATTTTTTGAATACAAACTCACCTACTGCAAATTATATTAAATCAAAGGAATATATAAATTTTCATAATAAACTAAGTCTTAACAAAGAAATTCAAAAAAAATACAATTTTATATGCCTTAAAGGTGCAAAGGGACATAATCTTAAAAATATAACTGTCTCTTTTCCTTTAAATGCTCTTACTGTAGTTACAGGAGTCTCAGGCTCGGGTAAAAGCTCATTAATAGTTGACACACTATATAGAGGACTTTCAAAAAAACTCGGTCTTGATACTCAAGAACCTCTATATTTTGAAAACATTGAAGGAATACAAAGTATAAAAACAGTGAAACTTATCGATCAATCTCCAATTGGAAGAACTCCTAAATCAATTCCTGTTACTTACTTAGGGATTTACAACAAAATTAGAGAATTATTTGCATCCCAAAAGGAGGCAAAACAAAGGAAATTTTCTTCAGGACACTTTTCTTTAAATAGTCCCTTAGGACAATGTCCTGTATGTAAAGGCGAGGGATTTGTAAGAGTAGAAATGTATTTTTTTGAAGATTTATTTTTACCTTGTGAAGAATGTGAAGGTAAAAGATTTAAAAAAGAAGTATTAGAAATCAAGTATAGAGATAAAAATATTCATGAAGTTTTATCTATGAGTTTTGACGAAGCCTATGATTTCTTAAGGGAAGAAAACTCACTAAAAGAAAAAATAGATATTATAAAGGAACTTGGACTTGGATATCTTAGATTAGGACAACCTGCAACGACCCTATCAGGAGGAGAAGCTCAAAGATTAAAAATCTGTGCAGAAATTTTGAATTCACTTGCATCAAAAACTAAATCTTCTCTAAAGGGCTGCATTTATATTCTTGATGAACCAACAGTAGGATTACATCGTGAAGATGTAAAAAAATTTCTCAATGTTATAAGAAAGCTCATTGATAGATCCGCTACAGTCATAATAATTGAACATAATCTTGATGTAATTTACCATGCAGATTGGATTATCGACCTTGGACCTGAGGGAGGAGAGGAGGGAGGCTACCTTATTTATGAAGGAAGACTCCCTGAATTTTTAAAAGTTAACAAATCCTATACTGCCAAATATTTGAGAGAATATCTAAAATCTTAAAAAAGCCCCAATACCACCATACTGAAGAAGTCGTTGTCTGTCTTTTTCATCCCTTACAACTTCAACAAGGGCAGACTGCTGTATTGCCATTTCTGTGGCTTTTTCTATTAAGTTATCAGTTTTAATTACACAGTTGCCACATTCCATACAGCATTCAATATACTGAGTTGTTGCAAATCCGCAATTTTCACAAATAAAACCTTCTACAGCATAGTCCTTAGCTATAACAAGTTTCATTACCCTTCTTTCTCTTAAATATTTCAAAGTATCATCAATGCCTGTTACAGCGCTTTCATTTTTTAAAGCCTTTGTAATAAGATCTGAAACAGTCTCTTTTTCTTTTGATTTTTCATATTCCTCAATAATTGGAAGAACCTTTTGTAAAACTTCCTCTTTTGAAGCATACTTCTCAATGTTTAACCTTCCTACTATTTTTTGTTTTATTTCATTAGTAAGAACGTTCATTAGTTCAGAAATTGCTTCATTAGGTCCTGCCAAAATAAGCCTTCTGATGTTTTTATCCTTGAGAAAATCACCAAATCTTTCAATAACATCCTTTAGATGGTTTTTTACATGATAGTCAATATGTCTTTCATATCTTTTCTCTGCAAGGGCAAACCATCCACCTTTTTTATGTTTACCTGGGACATCTTCATGTTCAACCATTCCATACTCTTCAATATCACCCAAGAAAACTTGAAATACTCTTGCAGCTCGTTTGTCAACAAGAAGCAATCCATATTTCTGATAATTATCAAGTAAATCAAAAAGAGGACTTGTGAATGGTGTTTTATCGATAATTAAATTATCATTAACTTCAACATTTAGATCATATCGAACCCAAAAATCTTTTTTAGTACAACTATAAATAACAATTGATTTTTTGAAAGATTCTCTATCACTCTGTAAAAAGGATTCTATTTTTTCAATATCTTCCTTGCAAGCATTATAATTTTCTTCTGTTATGGATTTTACTAAATTTTTAAATTTCGAAATGTAAGCCTGTTTTTTTCTTTCCTGTGGTGAAACATTAAGAAAAAGGCTTACTACAAGAATATCATTCCATTTAATTTTCTCAAGCTCCTCCAAATCTTTTCTATCAAACATTTTCCCCACCTCCTATAAAATTTTTAAGAATCTCAAGAAATGAAACAAAAAGACTAAATATAAGAGGGCCAAGTATAAAACCAATTAGTCCGAAAACTTTGATACCTCCAAGAACAGAAAGAAAAATAAATATAAGTGGTAAATTAACTCTACCCTTTATTATGAGAGGTTTCAAAACATTGTCAATGGAACTTATAATTAATGCTCCCACTAAAGCAAGAATAATTCCTTTGATAATATATCCATTAACTAAAAGATATACTGCTGCAGGTCCCCATACAGCAAAGGCACCTAATACAGGAATAAAAGAAGCAACTGCTGTAGCAAAGCCCCATAATGTAGCTGATGGAATTTCAAGAAAATAAAAGGTTATACCAAGTATTGTTCCTTGAAGTATGGCAATTAAAATTCCACCGTAAAAGGTTGTGTAAATGATATTTTTAATCTGATTTATTATTGAAATCTTGTCTGTATCTGCAAAGGGTAAAAATTCTGAAATTTTTCTTACGAAATTATCACCATCCTTTAAAAAGAAAAAGGCAATAAAAAAAGTCAAAACAAGATTTATTGTTAATGTCAAAACATCACCAAAACCATGAGCAATTTTCAGTGCACCTTCTTTCAATAAATTACCAAATTCATTTTTGATGAGAGTTTGAAGGGCTGATACATCACCTCCTGTAACAAAGCTAAGTTTTTCAAGTATTTTTGAGAGTATAGGATTAGTTGTTATCTTATTTAAAAGTTCTGTTATGTTGATTTTATTTATAAGTTCACCTGTTTCTAAAATTATTTGATAAGAAATAAAAACAAAGGGGAAAAGAAAGAGGATTATAACAAGAACAATTGTTAAAAGAGCCGACAATCCTTTATATTTTAAAAATTTTTGAGTAAAATCAAAAACAGGATGGAATACTAAAGCAATAACTATTGCCCATCCCGCAGAAGCAAAAAAGGATTTTAAAATCTGATAATTAAGATATCCGAGTATTCCTATAAACAATAACAAAATCCACATATAAAAATTTCTTTCAAGGGAAAATCTATATTTCCGTGACGTGCTCATAATTTATTTTATCTTTTTTAAAAAGATTTGCCAAAGGAATTTTGAGGCTATGCCATTGTCTCTTTCAGGGTGCCATTGGACACCAACAAAAAATTTATGCCCCTTTAGATAAAAACCCTCTACAATGTCGTCTTTTGCTTTACAAAACACTTTTAGACCCTCTCCAATTTTATTTACTGCCTGATGATGAAAGCTATTTACTGTATAAGTATCCTTTTTAAAAAGAAAACCATCAAAAACTTTTATTTCGTGCTCCCCTGTTTGATGATTAATCGATGTATTTATATCTTGATAAAGGTTTCCACCAAAAAATATATTCATAATCTGCATTCCATAACATATACCTAATATTGGTTTATTAGAGATCAAAAAAGACTCTATCAGAGCCAACTCAGCTTTCACTCTATCATCAGGAACAATTTCTCTACATGAGATATTTTGTTCTCCATAAAATTGAGGGTTTACATCTGCACCACCAGAAATTATTAATCCTGAGATTTTTTTTGTTAAATTTTTTATTAAATCATAACAAACAATACCCTCTGAAATGACCATTTCTGGTGAGATTATAAAGGGCATAAACCCCGATTTTACAATAACTTGTATATAATCTCTGTTTAAGGAAAGTTTTTTTTCATTAACACTACATGTAATCCCAATGAGTTTCATAAAAGTATTCTTCCATTTCTGATGTCATTAATTAAACCATTTTCAACTGAAAATTTACCATTTATAATAACGTATTTTATCCCCCTTGAGATGCCAAAGGGATTTTCAAAGGTTGCGGTATCTTCGATTTCTGAAGGATCAAAAAGCACAATATCAGCATAATAACCTTCCTTTATTACACCTCTTTTATGGATTTTAAAAATTTTAGCCGGTAAATAGGTTATTTTTCTTATAGCTTCTTCAAGACTTAATATTCCTTTTTCTAAAACATATTTTCTTATAAACCTTGGGAAACTACCAAATCCTCGTGGATGAGGCTTGCCTCTTGCAGTAATTCCCTTTGTGCTTCTTGAAGAACTATCAGTACCAATCATTACATAGGGTTTTGACAAAATCTTTATAAGATTTTCCTCATTCATACCAAAATATATTACCGCCACATATAAATCTGACCGAATCAAAAGGTCACATATAAAATTATGAGCATTTTCAAGTTTTGTTATATCTCCTAATTTTTTTCCTTCAAAGTGTCTATCTTTTTCAAAGGCAACTTCAGATATTAAAAGACTATCTAAAAATTTTTTCCCTCTTGTTTTAATATATTTTGCTATCTCTTTTCTTACAGATTCCTTTTTTAATTTACTTACAATTTCCTCTCTACTTCCTTCAATTATCCATTGGGGGAGAAAGACATCAAGATCTGTTGCAGATGCAATATAAGGGTAGCTATCAGCAGTAATTTTTATACCTTCCCTTTGAGCAGACTCTATGAGATAAAAAACAGTATCAATCTTCCACCAGTTTTCTCTACCAGATGTTTTAAGATGTGATATATGAATAGGTATTTTTGTTTTTATACCAACCAAAATCGCTTCTTCCAAAGCCGAAATTAATCTTTCTCCTTCACTTCTTAAATGAGTTGCATAAACACCTCTCTTAGGAAGTAAAACTTTTGCAAGTTCTATTAATTCTTCAGTATTTGCAAAAATTCCTGGAGTATAAATAAGTCCTGTTGATAGGCCTTTAACTTTATAGAACAACTGTTTTTTAAGAAGATTCCTCATTTTAGATAATTTTGCTTTATCTGCAATAACATTTTTATATCCAATGACTGAGCCTCTTATATTACCGTGTCCACATAAAGTTGCAAAATTAATCGATGGATTGACATTCTTAAGTAAAGAGATGTATTCATCAATGCTATTCCATTTTGGTAAGCCTAATGCTTTAAGTTCAGGAAGTCTTCTTTCTAAGGTTTCTTCAAACATTGGAAAAGCTGATAATCCACAGTTACCATTTATTTCAGTAGTTATTCCCTGAGTAATTTTGCCTTCAGCCTGAGGGTCTGCAATAATTGTGAAATCTGAATGGGAATGGGTATCTATAAACCCGGGTGTAAGAATTAATTCATTGGCGTTTATTGTTATTTTAGAAGAAAAATTTTCTTTCCCAATATAAACAATTTTATCCTCTTTTATCCCAATATTGGCTTTGAAAATACTTTTACCTATGCCATTAACAATAGTGGCGTTTTTAATGAATATGTCCATCTATAATTTCTTTATCTTATTTTTTTTATTGTTTGTTTTTTTACTGTTTTCTCTTACAATGAAATGATTTGTATATTTCACTTCTCTGATCTGGTAAGATTTTGAAAAATAATTTTTTATTCCATCAACAATTGCTTGGGCTATTTGCATTCTGTAGGTTTCCTGAGAAAGAAGGATTTCTTCTTCAGGATTACTAATATAAGAAATTTCAAGTAAACAAGAAGGCATCTGAGCACCAACTAAAACATAAAAAAGCGCCTGTTTTACACCATTGTCATATCTGGAAAAATCCTTTTTTAATTTTTCAACCATAGAATTATGAATATAGCCAGCTAATTTTACTGAATCATCTCTCTTTGCCTCTCTTTCAAGGGACGCAAGCATAAAGCCAAGCTCACCTTTTAACTCTTTCATTCTTTTAAGAGAGATAGCATTTTCCCTTGCCGCAACCCTTATTGCTTCTTCGTCATCTGTCCAGTTAAGAATATATGTCTCAATTCCTTTTGCATAATTATTTGTTGATGCATTGGTGTGAATTGAAAGGAAAAGATCTGCTCCGACTCTGTTAGCTATCTCTGTTCTTTCATTGAGAGGGATGAAAATATCCTTTTCCCTTGTAAGAATGATCTCATAATTAGGCTCTTTTTTAAAAAGATCCTTTACTTTCAACGCAATATCTAAAACAACATCTTTTTCCATTAAACCTCTCTGACCAATTGCACCTGGATCCTTTCCTCCATGCCCCGGATCAATAACAATTTTTCTTTTTATATTACTTTTATTATTTTGAGATTTTTCAATTTGACTTTCTGTTTGTTTTTGTGTTTCTTCTGATAAATATATATCGATTACTAACCTGAAGGGATCCTCTATTTGAATAACTTTAAATTCGTAATTGGATTTAATTAATTCAAAAACAATTCTTACTGTGACGCTGTCAAATTGACCAATTCTAATTTTATTAACAATATTGCTATTTAAAATGTATTCCCTTTTTAGTTCTTTATTTAAAGAAGCCTTTTTAATATCAAAGAAAAGTCTTTCTGGATTTTTTAATTGCCCTTTAGTAAACTCAACAATACCATTCGTTTCAATTACTGTTCTGAAGCCCTTTGAAAGTTCATAATACCTTATTTCCCTTACCTGAATTCTTTCATCTGCCCAGATACCAGATAGGGGAAGAAAAACTAATAAAATTATAAAAAATCTTATCATTTAATTATTACATTATACTGCTACAACTTCTTTTACTTCTGGAATCTCACTTTTTAGAGTTTTTTCTACCCAGTTTTTTAATGTAAGAGTTGCCATTGGACAGGTTCCACAGGCCCCTTTAAGCTTTACATAAATTACATTATCTTTAATATCTACAAGGTCAATATTCCCTCCATCAGCCATAAGTCCTACTCTAATTTTACCTAAAACCTGTTCTACTTTAGCTCTATCAATCATAAAAAAACCTCCTAAAGTTTTATAGAATATAATACTATATCATATCAAAATATGCAATTTTGTGAACACTTTAGATTTACATTTTGCTCTTTGAATATTTTCTTACTCTGAAAAATAAAACTGTAAGAAGCATTGAAAACATAGCAACGCTTAAAATCAAAAAAGCTTCATTAAAGGCAATTGCCTGTGACTGCCTTATTAATTCTCTATATATAACTCCCTCTGAAGATAAAAGGGTTTTTAAAGAAAGATATTCGTTTAATTTTTCAATTGCCATCTGATAGGAAAAATCATAGGGAGTAAGATTTTCAACTAATCTATACTGGTGGAGTTGAGATCTCTGAGATACAATTGTAGTAACTATTGCAGTGCCAACAGAACCTCCTATATTTCTTATAACAGCACTAATTGGCGTGGCATCCTGCATTTTTTCCTTTGGAATAAAAGCCATGGTCATAACAGCAAGGGGGGTTATTACAAAAGCCATTCCTACAGCCAGGACTCCTCTTGGATGAACAAAACTCCAGAAATCTGTTTGAAGATTGAATAAACTCATAAGATAAGTTGAATATGCACACAAAATAATACCAAAAGTTAATGGTATTTTGGGATTAATTCGGTCGGTTATTTTCCCGCTAAGTGGAAAAGCAATTAATTGAATCACTCCAGCAGGACCTAAAACAAGTCCTGCCAGAAAAGCTGTATATCCCATCAAGTTTTGGACATAAATTGGAAGTAGAATTATGCTACCAAATAGATTAAAAAAGGTAAAAAACATGATAATATTGCCAAAGAGAAAATTTCTGTCCTTAAAAAGTCTGAAATCAACAATAGGATTCTTAGCTTTTTTAAGCTCCCACCAAACAAGTAAAATTAAACTTATAAAACTTATAATAGATAAAGTAACAATAAAATCTGATTCAAACCAATCCTCCCTTTCGCCTTTATCAAGAACGATCTGAAGACATCCTATCCCTAAAGAGAGAAAAATTAAACCAGGATAATTAATTTTTAGTTTTTCTCGTTTCAAATATGGTGGGTCTTCTATTACTAAGTAGGTCATTAATATAGAAATAATCCCTATGGGAATGTTTATGTAATAAATCCAACGCCAAGAAAAATTATCTGCAATCCATCCCCCAAATATTGGTCCTAAAATAGGAGCTAAAATTATACCCATTCCATAGATTCCCATTGCTTTTCCGTATTGTTCTTTTGGGAAAACCTCTAAAAGAATACTTTGGCTTAATGGCTGCAGACCTCCTCCTCCTATTCCCTGAAGGGTTCTGAAGAATAAAAGTGATGAAAAACTCCATGATATTGCACAAAAGAAAGATGCAATAGTAAATAGTGCAATTGAAAATATAAGATAATTTTTTCTGCCAAAAATTCTACTAAGCCATCCAGCCATTGGAATTACAATTGCATTTGCAACAAGATAGGATGTAATAATCCAAGTTGATTCATCTACTCCAGCAGACATGTCTCCTTGAATATGTCTTAAGGCTACATTATTAACTGTAGTATCAAGAACTTCTATAAATGTCGGAAGCATTACACTCAATACAATCCAGAATCTTTTCATTTGAATATTATATAAAAATTTTACTGTTAGTTAGCAATAACATTCTAAAAAGTCTAAATTGCCCATTTAAAAGCATGGCAAAAGATAGCAGAATAAAAGAAAAAAATCAAATTTTTTATTTATCGTTATTGAATTATAATTTTCTATTAGGACATATTAGAGATTGTACCATTTTGGATATAATAGATTTTTTGAGTTGCCCTTGACAAAAATTCTTTATCATGGGAAACTACAAGATATGTATTAGCCTTATTTAAAAGATAATTAGTGAGTCTATCTATTGTTTTCTCATCAAGTCCTGCTGAAGGTTCATCTAAAAGATAGCATAATGGATTCATTGCAATAACTGTAGCCAGTGCCACAAGTTTTTTTTCACCTCCTGAAAGCTTATAAGTAACTCTGTCTTCGAATCCCTTTAAACCTAAAATTTCGCAGGTTTCTTTTACAATTTTTAAAGCTTCTTCCTTTGATTTACCAAGATTAAGAGGACCGAAGGCTATGTCTTCTTTCACTGTTGGACAAAAAAGCTGGCTGTCTGAATCTTGAAAAAGTAATCCTATCTTCTGTCTTACTTCAATAAAATCTTTTTCTTTTTGTCTTATTTTTCCGAATATTTCAACAGTACCAGATGATGGTTTTAAAAGTCCCATTATAATGTATAAGAGAGTTGTTTTACCTGAACCATTTGGTCCCATAAGTCCTACTCTATCACCTTCATAAATATCGAAGTTGAGATTTTTTAGAACAACTCTACCATCATAATGAAAGGTGATATTACTGAGTTTTATAAGTGACTTCTTCAAATTTTAACACCATTGCAGTTTTTAGAAAATTTTTATATTATATAACAGTGAAAATTAATTTTACCAACCATGCTCTTTTGAAAATTGAATTATTAAAACAACATAGCTTTAATATATAAATTCCGATGATTAAAGAAGTAATCATAAATCCTGATAAGGTAGATAGGTTATAAAAATAGATTCATCGCACAAAAAATATTCAATGCTTATCATGTTTTAAGAATAGTTTATGAAATAAAGAATTACGAAATTTATGTAATAACAATTTATCCCGGAAGGAGACAAAGATATGAAAAAAATTAGGTATAGTAAAGATGTAGATGCTTTATTAATTGAAATCTCCGATAAAGATATTGATTATGCAGAAGAAGAAGGGCATATAATTGTCCATTTTTCAAAAGAAGGAGTGCCAGTATTAATAGAAATTTTAGACGCAAAAGATTTTCTTTTAAAAACATT
>Ga0209017_10000609_pt1 | contig 34145 bp, 22 predicted proteins | sample YNPBryunderm2012_FD_185812 | JGI IMG/M metagenome (GOLD analysis project Ga0209017, IMG submission 185812) | Anoxygenic and chlorotrophic microbial mat microbial communities from Yellowstone National Park, USA - YNP Bryant MS undermat 2012... ...
ATCCAAGTCGCGGGCCGCCACACAGACCCCGTCGCGCCGCTCGGGCGGAATCGGGTCGATCAAGCGCGCCTTGGTCCAAGCCGGCGCAAGATAGACATACAATGACTCTTCCGTCAGCGCAAGCAAATCCGAATGTTGATCATTGTTGACATTCGCGATCGTTAAGGCGTAACAGACCTTGCCCACCTCAGGGTCAATCACCCGGCCCTCGAACGCGAAGGCGGACGGGTTGGGAGTCTCTTGCCGGCCGAAGGCGGCCAGCGACATCACCCGATCCCAAACCACCAACGACACGATGACAGCGAAAACAAACCAGACGGGATGACCAGCGTAGGGGCGGAACATGATGAGACTCCCAAGCGCATGAAGTCGAACACAACCGCATGGGTGGAGGGGAGACAAACCGACGGGCCGAATCCAAGCGATTGTCGCAAGGGTCATCAAGAAATCGGGGAATCCACGCTCGACTAACCTACTCATGGATCAACGAGTCAAGCGAGTTGTTTGAGCCGACGAATCAGATCGAGGGCAGCTTGGGGATCAAGCGTTTCGGGATCGACGGCGGCGAGTTCGTCGAGGATCGGGTCAGGCAGCGCAGCGAACAAGCTGGCCTGCATTCCTTTGCCGGTCTTGACTCGACGCAGCCCGGGGACGGCCACGGCCGCGGAGGCGTTGGTGCATGTCGTTCCCGAGGCCGCCCTACCCTCGGAGGATCGACTAGCGTCGGAATGGGAATGGGCGGCGGACTCGCCCATGCGACGGTGTTGGGCTTCCAGTTGAGCCAGGATCGCCTTGGCCCGTTCAAGCACAGGGTTGGGCACCCCGGCCAAGCGGGCGACGTGAATGCCGTAGCTTTGGTCGGCTCCGCCGGGCACGATCCGGTGCAAGAAGACAATTTCGCCGTTTTGCTCCAACACCGAGACGTTGGCGTTGCGTAGGCCGGGCTTGACAGTCTCTAGATCAACGAGTTCGTGGTAGTGAGTGGCGAACAATGCGCGGCAACCAATCACGTCGTGCAAATATTCGGCGATGGCCCAGGCGAGCGACACGCCGTCGAAGGTGCTGGTCCCACGGCCGATCTCGTCGAGGATGACGAGGCTACGGGCAGTGGCGTTGTGCAGAATATTAGCGGTTTCGGTCATCTCGACCATGAAGGTCGATTGGCCTCGGCCCAGTTCATCGCTGGCCCCAACGCGGGCGAAGATGCGGTCCACTAGACCGATCGTGGCTGACTTGACCGGCAGAAACGAACCCATTTGCGCAAGGATGCACAACACGGCCGCTTGACGGATGTAGGTGGATTTGCCCGCCATGTTGGGTCCGGTGAGGAGCAAGATCGTGCCGGAGTCGCCTCCAAGATCGAGGTCGTTGGGGATAAAGCGCCCCTCGGGCATGAGGATGTCGAGGACGGGGTGGCGGCCCGCGACGATTTTGAGGATCGGTTCGGAGACGAGTTCAGGACGGCGGTAACCACGACGGGCCGCCAGTTCGGCCAAAGCGGCCAGCACGTCCAGCTGCGCCAGTGCCTCGCCAACCTGAACCAACCGGGGAGCCTCGGCGGCCACGCGGTCGCGCAGTTGAATGAACAGCTCGTATTCCAGTTCGCGGGCCTGATCCTCGGCCCGCAGGACGCGGTCCTCGTATTCCTTGAGCTCGGCGGTGATATACCGCTCCGCGTTCTTGACAGTCTGCTTGCGGATGAAGTCAGGAGGAACTTTTGACTGATGTTGATGGGTGACTTCAATATAATAGCCGAAGACCTTGTTGAATCCGACTTTGAGGCTGGGGATGCCGGTGCGTCGGATTTGTTCGGCCTGAAAGCGGGCGATCCAGGATTTGCCGCCGCTGGCGATGTCGCGCAGTTCGTCGAGCAACGGGTGGAAGCCGTCGCGGATCAGGCCGCCCTCCTTGAGGGCAAGCGGCGGGTCGTCCACCATTGTTTCGTCGATGGCTTGGCGAATCTCGGGGCAGAGGTCGAGTTGGGCTTCGAGTTGCCGAAGAGCGGCGGAGCGGCGGGCGGTCAGCCGGGCTTTGAGGGTAGGCAACGCAGCGAGTGAGCGGGCCAGGCCAACGAGGTCGCGCGGCGTGGCCCGTCCAGTCCCCATTCGACCGGCCAGACGTTCCAAATCCTGAATCGTCGCCAAACCCCGACGAAGCTCCTCGCGCAGCGCTGCGTCCTCGACTAGGTCTCCCACCGCGTCGTGACGGCGTCGCAGGGCGTCGAGGTTGGTCAAGGGGGCGTTGAGCCATTCCGCGAGCAACCGTGCGCCCATCGGGGTGACGGTCAGGTCGATGGCGTGAAGCAACGAGCCGTCGCGTTTGCCCTCGCGCAGGGTACGGGTGAGTTCAAGACCGCGACGGGTGGTCTCGTCCAGTCCCAACACCTCTTCACGACGATGGACGTGGAGCCGTCGCAGGTGAAGCAGCGCTGATTTCTGGGTCTCGCGGAGATAGGCCAGCAACGCGCCAGCGGCTTGAATCTCGATGGCGTCGTCGTTGACTCCGAAGCCGCTCAGGGTCGAAACGCGGAACTGCTCGCAGAGCAGCTGGCGGGCCTGATCGGCCAGGAAGTCCCAGGAGGGCCGCGGGGTGATCGTCATGCTGGGAGCCGCCGCGCGTAGTGCCCGGACCCAGGGAGCGTCCACGGCCGTTTCGGCAATCAACAACTCAGCAGGAGCGAGGCGGGCGATCTCGTCCTGGATTTCCAGGCGGTGAGTCGAAGTCAAGGTGAATCGGGCCGTGGAGAGTTCGACCCAGGCCAGCCCCAGTTTCCCCTTGACCTCGACGACGGCGGCCAGGTGGTTGCTCACGCGGGGATCGAGCAGAGCCTCGTCGGTCAAGGTGCCCGGGGTGACGATCCGAACAATCTCACGCTTGACCAACCCTTTGGCGGTTTTGGGATCCTCGACCTGTTCGCAGACCGCCGCCCGCACTCCAGCAGCCACCAACTTGGCGAGGTACGACTCAAGCGCTGGGTGGGGAAACCCCGCCATTGGCACGGCGTTGGGTCCCTTGTCGCGGCTGGTGACGGTCAAGCCCAGCAACTCCCCGGCGCGTTCGGCGTCGTCGCCGAACATCTCGTAGAAGTCGCCCATACGGAACAGCAGCAACGCCTCGGGGTCACGAGCCTTGAGCTCCCGATACTGCCGCATCATCGGCGTGGCGTCGGCGATGGCGTCCATTCGTCGCCTCGGAACCATTCCAGCGAACGCCCTCACAGTTGTATTGTAAGGGATCTGAGTTGATCGGGCTACTCGGAACAGCCACGACCTCGCAAACCAACCACAACGCCACGCTCGACCGGTTCGCTGGAAAAGCGTCCCCTGCCCCCTAGGTGACTCCAAGCGTCATAGTCACCCCCGCTAACCCTAAGCGTCCGAAGACTCGACCCAAGGGAGAGCGCGGCCGCCAATCGGACGCCCAAGGCGAAGGAACGACCCACCCAAACGCGACGTCGAATCCCTCAACATCCAAGCTCAACCGCAACGGCTGAGAACGGAACGGAAAGGGCGTGGACCACGACTCAAAACTGGTTGAGCGCGTCCTGCTCCTCGTCGTAAATCTCGAAGACCTGGTCGAGCCGAGTGATGCGAAAGACTTCGTAGAGATCGGGTGAGATACAGCAGAGCTTGAGCTTGCCGCGCGCGGCGGCCACCCGCTTTTTGAGGTTGAGCAGCTTGCCCAGAGCAGCGCTGGCGAGAAACTGAACGTTAGAGAAATTGAGAAGGATGTTATGGTGTTGATCAACTAAGGCGTAAAGTTGCTCGCCGACCTCGTTGATATCCTCTTCGTCGGTGATGCGGCTGTCAACGAACGAGACGACGGTGACACCGTCCACGATTTCGTAGCGGATGCGGCGGTTACCGCCGCCGGGGCTGGCGCTCATGCGGGAGACTCCGGGGGTTGGCCGACACCGAAGACGGTGGAAAAAATCTGAAGCGGCGGGAGTCGCATCGCGTTCGGCCGAACCACGCGACGGCCGGATTGGTCGAGCAAGTCGTGCGACAACTCTACTGTCATTCTGATCGTACCACGATACCCCGCCGGATCAAGGAGTCTCTCAAGGTCTTTCCGAGTCGTGGCGTGGCGTTTGGCCTCATGGACGGTTGCAATCCGATCTCGGGAAACTCTCCGACGCCACCAACCAGAACGCTTGCCACGCTTTGGTCTAGGTGGGTGCCCGCGTTTTGGGTCGCCGGTGTTCGCCGCGCTCGCCACAATGGACGGATGATGGGATCTGTCCACCCTTGTTTCGTGGACGAGGAGTCGGAACGACAACCACTCAGGTTCCCTGGGCACCTGACGAAGCGAGTCATCCCTCTCCACGGCAAGCAACTTCGAGACCGCGGGGCAATCCACTTCCCGGGTATTCCCCTGCTGATCGCCTCCAACGTTGAGGTTGAGTTGGAGGGGGTCATCGCCTCATGGTCGGCCAGGCGCGTTAGCGACGTAGGACAACCTGATAACTTGGCGTCGCTTGCATTCAAGGACACGTCGGCCTTAAGGAGTTCATTTCCGGGGCGGATGGTTGACGTCAGCGAGCAACTCGGTCGTCTCGGCCAAGTAGTTCTGGAAATACGTTCGCATGAGGTCGAGGACCTGGCCCAGAATCGGGTCGCGGAGCCGGTAAAACACCTGATTGCCCTCCTTGCGGGTCAGCACGATGTTCTTGCTGCGCAAAACCGCCAAGTGCTGGGACGCATTAGCCTGTTCAATCCCGAGTGACTCGGTGATCCGCGCCACCGAAACTTCGCCCTCGTCCCGGAGGAGCTCGATAATGGCCACCCGAGTCGGGTTGGCCAAAGCCTGGAAAATACCGGCCTTGAACTCGCGGAGTTGATTGCCCAAGACTTCACCTCGAAACTGAATCTAAAACTGGTCTTGAAGATTCGAGATTTCGAATATACTATCCCAGTGTAACCAGAAGCCAACCCCGAACTCGACGATTCCGAAGGCATGAGCGAGCCAATGCGGTACCGCCCGTCGTTGATTCATCCGCGACGAACGCCGAACCGGACGGCGAGAGTTGGGCGGCGGAGAGTTGTTTGGAAGGGCCGATCCGAGACGCCGCCGACCTCGACCTTGAAGTGAACCCTTTACATAGATACCGCTACGCGACGCGCCGGTCTGATTTTACTGTCTCGGGGCCGATCCTGGTCAATGGAATGCCTCAAAAAGGAATGACCAGGACCGGTCGAACGCAGCGCGGTCGCCAGGTGGTCCCACCGTTTCGGTTGCGCGATGGACGAAGCGGTGGGGTCTGGGCGAGTGGTGTGGAAAGGAATGTTGTGGGAGGTTGCGATGCTCCTGACCGTGCGTGACGTCTCGAGAATGCTGCGGGTATCCGAACCGACCGTCTACCGGTGGGTGCAGGAGAAGGGGTTGCACGTACAGCAGGTGAACGGTCACCAGCGGTTGAACCCAGTTCATCTGTTAGAGTGGCTGGCCGAGAATCGCATCCCCATCACCGGGGAGGTTTTCCCGCCCGGCAACGGCGCGATCCCTCGGCTCGACCACGCTATCGAGTGCGGCGGTGTCCATTGGGACGTGCCGGGCTCCACGCCCAGCGAAGTGCTGGAGGCGATTGTCGATCGCGTGCCGATGCGTCCCGACGTTCCTCGGGACGACCTGTTGGCCTTGCTGCGCAGCCGAGAGGGGGTGGGCAGCACATCTTTGGGCTCCGGGTTTGCGGTTCCCCACCCGCGATACCCACTCGTCCACGCGACGATCCCGCCAACCCTCGCGGTGTGCCACCTGGCGGCCCCGATTGCCTGGGATCCGAACAATCCCGCCGATATGGTTCAGACCGTGTTCACTTTGATCGCCCCAACCCCACGGATTCACCTCCGTTTACTCGCCAAGCTGATGTACGCCTTGAGCAATTCGGCGTTCCGCAACGTGATCGCTCGAAAAGCCTCGGCTGAAGAGACCATCACCGCGGCCACGGCGATCGATGAGGCGCTCCGCCTTCCACAACCCACCCCGGAGGCCGGCTGACATGCTCCCGCTACTTACCGCGATTGGCCTGCTCAGCACGGGTGGTCTGATCGCGCTGGTTCTCGGGCGCAAACCGCGGGCCGCTGGGACGGTCGCGGCGACCGCTTGCGTCGCGGCCGCCGGCGTGGCCCTGCCGGCTGTTCTCGCTGCCCTCGCTGGTGGATCCCCTGAATCGTTGGTCCTTCCCTGGGCGACGATCCCCGGGGGGGCGTTCCACCTCGTTTTGGACCCGCTGGCTGCGTTCTTTCTCGTGCTCGTGCTCGTCATCCCGGCCGTGGTGGCAGTCCCGCTCGCGGATTACCTGGCGGCCACCAAGCCGGATCGCTCTCACGGGCTGTTCTGGTTGGCGTACACGCTCCTGGCGGCGGCCATGATGGTGGTGGTTCTGGCCGCGAACGTGCTGCTATTTCTGGTCGCGTGGGAAGTGATGTCGATCACCGCCTACATCCTGGTTGTCTTCCGGGACGACCGACCGGAGGTCCGCGTCGCCGGGTGGTCGTTTCTCGCCGCGACTCATCTTGGGACTGCTTTTCTGCTGCCGATGTTCCTGATTTTGGCGCGTGGCGGTCCGCTGGAGTTCGACGTTCTCTCGGCGAAGGAACTGCCTACGGCGTTGGTCGATACGGTCTTTCTCCTGGCGGTTTTCGGGTTTGGGGTGAAGGCCGGGGTGATCCCATTCCACGTCTGGCTGCCCACGTCCTACGCCGCTGCTCCGGGACCGGTGCCGGCCGTTCTGTCAGGTGTAATGAGCAAACTCGGGCTGTACGGCCTGCTGCGGGTCCTCACGATGCTTGGTCCACCGCCGGTATGGTGGGCCTGGGTGCTGATCGGTCTGGGACTGCTGAGCGGGGTGCTCGGCATTTTGAACGCGCTGGTCCAGCATGATCTGAAAATGTTGCTCGCCTATAGTAGTGTTGAGAACATCGGTGTCATCCTGCTCGGCCTGGGAACCGGTCTCCTTGGCCTCTCGGCCGGCCCTGACCGAGGCGGGGTGGCGTTGGAGGCACTCGGGTTCGGCGGGGCGATGCTGCATATCCTCAGCCACGCCATTTGCAAATCAGCTTTGTTTTTGGGGGCGGGAGCCGTCGAACGGTTGGCCGGACATACCGAGATTGACCGCCTGGGCGGTTTGCTCAAGGTCGCCCCAGTGGTTGGCACGACGTTCGTGGTCGCCTCCGCCGGTCTTTGCGGACTCCCGCCGCTATGCGGGTTTTCAAGTGAGTTCCTCATCTTCCTCACCGCGTTCGAGGAGGAAGCCCGTCTGAGTTCGGTGGCGATGCTCCCACCCTTGGCGGTGGTCGGCGGCCTGGCCTTCGTCGGGGGTCTGGCGTGCTACGCCTTTGCCAAGGCGGCGGGCTTAACCTTCCTGGGAACCACCCGCGGACCATCGGTCCTGCCACAACGGCTTGGTTGGACCGCCTCGGCGATCTTCATCGGGCTGGCCATTGGATGCCTGTCGCTCGGGCTTGCCGCTCCCGTGGTGGTTGGCCAACTCGCCCCGACGATCGCGGTGGCCACCCGACTACCCGCGCCGGTCGTTACGGCGGCGTTGCCCGAAGTGACCGGACCGCTTGGGGGTGTCACAACGACTTCGACGATCCTGCTAGGAATCCTCCTGCTCCTGGTGGTCGTCCGCAAGGCGTTGCTCGCCGGGCGCGTGGTCGCCACTGCGGTCACCTGGGACTGTGGCTACGCCCGACCCGCCGCGTCGATGCAGTACACCGGGTCGTCGTTCGCCGAACCGGCCGCGTCGGTTCTCGGGGGCGGGGCGGGGTACAGCCGGGAAGTCCCGTCCGAGATGCCTTACTTTCCATCCGAGCCGCCCGTACGGACCGATGCCGTCGATCCGGTCAAGGCGGTCATCTACCGCCCTCTGTTCAACGCGCTGCGCGCGACCTTGGCTCGGGGTCGGATCCTCCAGCTAGGGCGGGTCCACGTGTACGTGCTCTACATCACCCTGACGCTGCTGGGTCTGGTGGTGTGGGTGTTGGGGATCAAGGGATGATTGCAAGCGTCTGCCACCTGTTCCTCGCGCTCGTGGGTGCCCCGTTCCTGCTCAGTGTGATCAATCGCACCAAAGCGTGGATCGCCGGTCGTCACGGTCAACCGTGGCTCCAGCCGTACCACGACCTGCTGCGGTTGCTCCGCAAGGGAGCGGTTTACAGTCGGACCACGTCCTGGGTGTTCCGGGCCGGACCGTTGATCGGTTTGGCAGCCGTCCTCACCGCGACCACGCTTGTGCCGTTCGGCCAAGCGCGGGCGCTGGTGGCGTTCCAAGGCGATTTCATCGCGTTCGTCTACCTCCTCGGCCTGGCCCGATTGGTCACGGTCCTCGCCGCTCTGGACACGGGATCGGCGTTCGAGGGGATGGGAGCCAACCGGGAAGTGTGGTTTTCGGCCCTGACCGAACCGGCCCTCATGCTCAGCTTGGCCGCGTTGGCCCGAGAGGTCGGCGGCAACGGGTCCCTGTCCCTGTCCGTGCTCCATCTGGGAATGTCCGCGGCCGTGTGGAGCCGAACTGGCTTCGTACTTGCGCTGGTCGCCGTGGCCTGGGTGGTGGTTCTCCTGTCTGAGAACAGCCGTATCCCGGTGGATGACCCGACTACGCATCTTGAACTGACCATGATTCACGAGGTGATGGTGCTCGATCACAGTGGTCCCGACTTCGCCTTCATCCTGTACGGGGCGGCGCTGAAACTCTGGCTCTTCGCGGCTCTGTTCGTCGGCTTGTTGAGTCCCGTCAAGACCGGGTTGCCCGGCGTGGACAGCGTGATCGCCCTCGCGGAAGTGATGGGGGTCGCGGTCGGCGTTGGCTTGGTCGAGTCGGTCATGGCCCGGCTGCGATTGCCGTCCGTTCCACAGCTGTTGATCGGAGCGTGCGCTATCTCCTCCCTGGCGTTTCTGATCGAGCGGCACGGGGTGCTTCTACCATGACCGGATTGCTTGAACCGGCGCTGATCGTCGTCATTTTGACAAATCTAGCGATCACCGCCTCAAGTCGTCTCGCCTTTGGCATCCGTCTGGTGGCCACCCAGGGGGTGGTCGCCGGCCTAATGCCGCTGGTTCTCTCGCCCGAGGAGGTGACCGTCCGGTTGGTGGTGATCGGAGGACTGACGGTCGTTCTCAAGGGCATCGTCTTCCCGCGTCTGCTCGATCGCACCCTGCGACAGGCCGCTGTCCGTCGGGAGGAGGACCCGCCATTTGGCTACAAGGCGTCCATCGTCGGCGGGGTCGTGACTCTCGGCCTGGCGTTTTGGCTGACGGGGCCCAACCGGATGCCGTTGCCAGCTCCCCTCGCCTCCCCTCTGCAACTGCCGGCGGCTGTGTTCACCTTGCTGACCGGGCTGTTCCTGATCGTCGCCCGCAACAACGCCCTCAATCAGGTGCTTGGCTACCTGGTTATGGAAAACGGCATCTTTCTGATCGGCCTGGCCCTGGCCCTGGAAGAGCCGTTGCTCCTGGAAATGGGCATTCTGCTCGACGTCTTCTTCGGTGTGCTAGTCATGGGCGTAGCGATCTTTCATATCAGCCGCGCGTTTGACTCGATTGAGGTTGATGAACTCACTACTTTGAAGGATTGACCGGATGCTTTGGACACTCCTTCTCATCCCGACGCTAAGTGGGATCGCCGCCTTCGGGATTCAACGGCATCCGCTTCGCCGTATCCTGTTGCTCACGGCCGCCGTCGGTCAGTTCGCCGTGACCGCGCGACTGTGGATGGATTGGCCACAACGTCCCGCTCCCATCCTGGATGGTTGGATCGGCCTGGACGCGCTGGGGCTGCTGGTTCTGACGATCTGCGGCGTGTTGTTCCTGGCCGCCGCCGTGTACGCCGTGGGCTACCTGGAGCACGAAAACCACGGATCGCTCCACCGGGACTTCGAGGAGGGTAGCCTGTTCGTGAACGAACCGGAGGCGGTCTTCACCGGCTGCCTGCTGCTGTTTCTGGCGTCCATGAACCTGGTCACCCTCAGCCGGCACTTTGGTTTGATGTGGGTCGCCGTCGAAGCCACGACTCTTTTCAGCGCGCCGCTGATCTACTTTCACCGACATCGCCGGTCGTTGGAGGCGACTTGGAAGTACGTGCTGATTTGTTCGGTTGGAATCGCCTTGGCGATGCTCGGCAACTTCGCGTTGGCGGCGGCCCGTCCACCTGGGACCGCTCATGGCAATTCGGCCCTCTTGGTGGACGACTTGATCGCCTTGGCCCCCCAGATGAACCCGTTGTGGCTCCAACTTGCGTTCATTTTCTTCCTGGTGGGGTACGGGACGAAGATGGGACTCGCCCCGTTCCACACCTGGCTGCCAGACGCCCACAGTGAGGCGCCTTCGCTGGTGTCCGCGCTGATGTCCGGGGCGTTGTTGAACTGCGCGTTCCTGGGTGTGCTTCGCGGCCACCAGGTGTGCCTCGGGGCGGGGCAAGGGCTATTCAGCCGGGAACTCCTCGTTGGGTTCGGCCTGCTGTCGCTCCTGGTCGCCGGCGTGTTCATCGTTGGTCAAACCGACTTCAAGCGAATGCTCGCATATTCCAGTGTTGAACACATGGGAATTTTGGCCCTGGCGGTCGGTCTCGGGGCGGGCTATGCGGCCGGGTTGCACGCGGTCAACCATTCCCTGGCCAAGGGGGCGTTGTTCCTCACGGCGGGCAACCTGTTGGCTTCGTAACGGACCAAGTCGGTGGTCGAGGTCACTGGCGTCCTCGCCCGGCTACCGTTGACGGGGTGGTTGTGGTTGGCCGGGATCCTGGCCATCACCGGCACGCCGCCTTTTGGCATTTTTTTGAGCGAGTTTGCCATCCTTCGCTCGATCGTGGATCAGCAACGCCCGTGGGTTGCCGGAGCGTACCTGTTTCTATTGGCGGTGATCTTCTTGGGAATGATCGCAATTGCGATCCCAATGACCCACCGCGGCCCAAGCCAAGTCCAGCCGGCCCGGCTTGGGCAGGTCGAGGCCGACCACACCCCGACGCCTTGGCTGATGAAGCTGCCGCCCCTGGTGTTGCTCGGCGGCGTTCTCGCCCTGGGGTTGCATTTGCCGTCGGACCTGGCCGCGTTGTTGCGGGAAATCGCCGACTCGCTGACGGAGAAAGGCTCATGACCATGACCGCCCACGCCTTGCCGGCGGTGGCCAACGCCACGCCGCTGCCGCTCGCCGAGGTGCCCGATTGGTCGTTCACCGCCTTTCGCGCGGCGGTCCTCGACGAACTCGCCGCCGGCAACTTCCTCTCGGCGTTCTTCGGCGTTCCCGACGGCCCAGACGCGATCCGCTTCTACGCCGTCGTGACCCGCCCCGATGTCGGGACGATCGGCGTGGCGGCCACACGGGTCACCGACTCCTTTGCGTCGCTCACCCCCGACGCCCCCCAAGCCCACTGGTTCGAACGCGAGATCGCCGAGCAATGGGCGGTGGTTCCGGTCGGACATCCGTGGCTTAAACCAATCCGCTTCCACCCATCATACCGGGAGGGACACGATGCTTGGAGACGGCCATCGGACCACATTCACCCCGGAGTGACCGATTTCTTCCGGGCGGAGGGCTCTGAAGCCCATGAGGTGGCCGTCGGTCCGGTTCACGCCGGAATCATCGAGCCGGGACACTTCCGCTTCCAATGCCACGGCGAGGAGGTCTTGCATCTCGAGATCGCTCTTGGCTATCAGCATCGCGGGATCGAACGGCGACTGGTCAACGGACCGGACAAGCGAACGATCGTTTACATGGAGACTCTTGCCGGGGACACGACCATTGCCCATACGACGGCCTACTGTCAGGCGGTCGAGGCGTTGGCCGGCCTCACCCCGCCACCGCGAGCGCATGCCCTTCGCGGAGTCGCCCTGGAACTGGAGCGGCTGGCCAATCACACCGGCGACCTCGGCGCGCTCGCCGGGGATGTTGGGTTCCTGCCCACCGCGTCCTACTGTGGTCGGCTTCGGGGTGATTTCTTGAACACGACGGCCGAGCTGTGCGGAAGCCGGTTTGGTCGGGGGTTGGTGCGACCCGGCGGCGTGGCGTTCGACGCTGACCCGCCAAGGGCCGCGCGGATGGCGGAGCGGGTGGCGGTGGCGATCCGGGATCTCAACGGCGCGCACCTCTTGTGGAACTCGGTGACCGTTCAGGCCCGGTTCGAGGGCACCGGCGTAGTCTCCCAACGGGCTGCCTTAGAGGTCGGGCTGGTGGGTCCGGCGGCCCGTGCGTGCGGCGTGGAGCGGGATGTGCGCTACGACTTCCCCACCGGTATCTGGCAATACACTCATATTCCCGTCGCCGTCCTTCAAACCGGCGACGTATTCGCCCGCGCTTACCTCCGCGCGCTGGAGATCGAGCGATCGGCGGCCTTTGTGAGTTCCCAACTGGCCAACCTGCCCGAGGGCCCGATTCGCCGCCCTTGCGAACTCCGGCTCGCGCCGGATTCGCTGGTCGTTTCGCTCGTCGAGGGCTGGCGGGGCGAGGTCTGCCACGTAGCGCTAACCAACGCGGATGGACGGTTCTCCGCATACAAGGTTGTCGATCCATCGTTCCACAACTGGTTCGGGCTGACCCTGGCCTTGCGAAACCAGCAGATTTCCGACTTCCCGTTGTGCAACAAGAGCTTCAATCTGTCGTATTGCGGCCACGACCTGTAAGGGACCACGCCGATGCTGTCCGTCCTCGCCGAACGTCTCCGCCAAAAGCACCGCACCATCGAATACCCGCTCGCCCCGCCGGTTCTCCCCGATCGGCTTCGCGGGTTGCCAATAGTCGATGCCAGCCGGTGCCCCAGTGGTTGCCAAGCCTGTGCCGAAGCCTGCCCCACCGACGCCATCCGGCTCGACCCAGCCGGGCCGGTCATCGATCTAGGCAAGTGTCTGTTTTGCACCGAGTGTACGACGGCCTGCCCCCAGGAGGCGATCGCCTACACCACCGATCACCGTCTGGCCGTGCGTCGCCGGGACGACCTTCTGCGCCGCGGCGATGCCTATCGCCTCGCCGAGAAACTCGACGCCAAGGCCCTGCGGCTGTTTGGCCGCTCGTTGAAACTGCGACAAGTCAGCGCGGGCGGGTGCAACGGCTGCGAGGCGGACGTGAACGTGCTAAACACCGTGGTGTTCGACCTGGGGCGGTTCGGCATCCAGTTCGTCGCCTCGCCCCGCCACGCCGATGGGCTGCTGATCACCGGTCCGGTCACGAAGAACATGGTCCTGGCGCTCGAAAAAAGCCATGAGGCCGTCCCCGCCCCCAAGATCGTGATCGCCGTGGGGGCGTGCGCCATCTCGGGCGGCCCGTTCGCGGGCCACGCCGAGCAGTCGAATGGAGCCGACGACGTACTTCCCGTGGATCTCTACATCCCTGGTTGTCCACCGCACCCGCTCACCATCCTCGACGGGTTGCTCCGACTCCTCGATAAACTGCCAGAGCCGTCGATCCCGTGATGTTATCGTCAACGCAGCGATCATGAGCATCATCGCGTCCGAGAGTCTCTTGCGAACCTTGGACTCCACGGACGACTTTCATTGGAGGCCAATTTCATGTCGCGGCACGTTGAGATTCCGCCGGGGCCCGTGACTGGACCTCGAGCCGTTCTAGCCGACCTTGTGGCAGGCTTCCTCGTGTTTCTGGTAGCGTTGCCGCTTTGTCTGGCCGTGGCCCGAGCGAGCAACTTCCCGCCGGTCGCCGGAATCTGGACGGCGGTGGCGGGCGGACTTATAGCCACCTGGCTGAGCAACTCCCAACTAACGATCAAGGGCCCCGCCGCCGGGTTGATCGTGATCGTCGCCGGGTCGGTGATGGAACTGGGCGCGGCGTTCGGTCCCGACCTGCCCGAGGCAGCCCGACTGATGCTCGGGTATCGGCTCACCTTGGGCGTCGGGGTGGCAGCTGGCGTCATCCAAATCCTGTTCGGGGTGTTGCGACTCGGAAAACTCGCGGACTTCTTCCCTCTGCCAGCCGTCCACGGAATGCTGGCGGCCATTGGGATCATTATCTTCTCAAAACAGGCTTACATCGTCCTTGGAATCGACGCCCCCGCGGACCTCAGCCCGTTGGAACTCCTGGCAGCTCTGCCTCGGAGCATCGGCGGCCTCAACCCAGCCGTCGCGCTGATCGGCACGATCAGTCTGGCCTTGTTGTTCGGCCTACCGATGGTTCGTTCCCGGTTCATTCGGCGCATTCCGGCCCCAATCGCCGTCCTGCTGATCGCCGTGCCGCTGGGCCTCGCCATGAACCTCGAACATCGGCACACCTACCTGTTTCCTGACAGCTTTTTCGATGCGTTCGGAACCGAAGGCGAAGAGCAGCAACACTTTTCAAGATACGAGGTCGGACCCCGATTCCTAGTTGAAATGCCGGAAGTGCTGCGGGAACCCAGCGCCGCGTTCGAGTTCCCTGACTTTCGCGGACTGGCGACGTGGATCGGCCTCAAATATGTGTTGTTATTCGCCCTTATCGGCACATTAGAATCGCTCTTGAGCATGAAAGCCATCGAGCTCCTTGACCCGTGGCGGCGAACCTCCGACCCGGATCGCGACGTGACAGCCATCGGTGCGGCGAACGTCATGGTGGCGATGATCGGCGGCTTGCCGATGATCTCCGAGATCGTCCGCAGTTCGGCCAACATCGGCTACGGAGCCAGAACCCGCCGGGCGAACTTCGTTCACGGGTTATTTCTGCTGGCCTTCGTCCTCTTCCTGCCCCACCTCATCCACCAGATCCCGCTCGCGGCGCTAGGAGCGATGCTTGTGCATACCGGATGGCGATTGGCCCATCCCCACGAGTTCGTGAAAACCTGGTTGATCGGCAAGGAGCAGCTGGCGGTCTTCCTGACCACCATTGTGGTCACCCTCACGGTCGATCTACTGGCCGGGATCGCGGCCGGCGTCGCCGTCAAATTGGCTTTGAATTGGTGGCACGGAATGCCACTTCTGGCGATTGTCCGCAGCGAGATCGAAGTGGAGCCGATCGAGACCGTGGCTTACCAGGTAACGGTGCGACAGGCGGCCGTGTTCGCCAACTGGCTGGCCCTCAAGCGCCGACTCCTCGGGCTTGGTCTCCATGCTGATGTCACGTTGGATCTGTCCGATGTCCGGCTGGTGGACCACACGGTCATGGAGAAGCTTCACGGACTGGCCGCCGAGTTTGAAGCGAATGGGGGATCTCTGAGGATCGTCGGCCTCGACAACCACACCACGTTGTCCAAGCACCCACTCGCCGCCAGGAAAAAGTCAACAGCGGCGCGTCCCAACCCGCTCACCAACCCCGACGACATCGACGCTTCCTCAAACGTCCAGCGCGCATCCCCCGAATACGCCTCCGGGGAGGAATCGAACGCGAGGTGAGCTTGCCCGCATCGGCGATCCGGTTTCTCGACTCTCAGAATTGGCTTAAACAGGAAATCCTTCGCGGTTGAGGCGTCGGACATCGGGAAGTCAGGGAAAGATTGTCGCGCCCGCGACGATCCATGCCGGCTTCGAAAGGAACGCAATGGCTTCAACGCCCGCGAACGCCCCCGCCTTGTGCAGGGTGAATCCTTCCGCGGAGCAAACGCCAATGCGTTCCCAGGATGGTTGCGAAATCGTCGTCGTGTGCGCTCAAGGACCGTAACGTGGAGGCAGCAGGGCCGGAATCTCGTCGGGCGGCAAGGGATTGGGCAGCAACGCCGAGGGCGGCGGCGTGGTCAGGAACCGAGTCGGGGTCGGGATCGCTCGGCGGGGCGCGGCCCCCGGAGCGCCGGTGAGGGGATCATCGTAGAATTCCGGCGGCAGATCGCGCACTGGACGGGGATCGACCCGCCGATTCAACGGAGCTGGACGGTCCAACACCCGAGCCTGAGTGTCGAACTGGGTGGGGCCTCTGCCGGTCATCGGGTACACGGTTCCCGGAACCACGCCCAAGGGCGGAGGCGGCACGAAAACCGGGTCGGAGAAGCCAGGTGGAACCGGCGCGATCCCCGGCCCCTGGGGCATACCGAAATCGTACAACGCCGGCGGAGCAGCCGGAGCCAACTCGACCCGCCGCGAGGTCGTCACCACGATCGGCCCCGAGCGAGCCAACGACGCCGCGACCGCCTTGGCTCCCTTGCGGGATTTGAGCCGAACGCACAGGTTGGAATCGCACGCCGCCGCTCGCCGCAGCGCCGCCTCGGCCACTGGCGAGGGCGGTGCCAGACAGGCCAACGACTCGGCCGCCTCTTCGCGGACCTTCGCCGAGGGATCGCAGCTCAACGCATTAACCAGGGCGTCGATCAGGTCGGGCCGGCAACGCCAGTCATACTTCCGCAACGCCGCGGCCCCTGCGGCCCGATCGCGGGGTGAAGGAAAGGTGGTGAGCTTTTTTAATTCCCATTCCGGCGGCGGAAGCGGTTGGAATCCGCCCGTTAGGGCCGGTGCGAGTAAAACAACCGCACTCAGGGTGGCGAACATAATCAAACTCTCAGAAGCATCGTCAAAGAGGGTCGCAGAGAGTGGCATCAACGACGCGATTGCCACGAAGACCCGAATCGTCGCGGTGACCACACCCCTGACGGTCCCAACTTCGAGACGGGTTCCTCTCCATTATGCGCGTTCGATCGCTCTCGGGAACTTAACGACTCTCCAAATTGAAGCAATTGGTGAAATGAGGGGCTTTAGGCCATGCCAACCATCCCTCGAAGGTCGGACTTCATCGTCCCAATGGATTGTTTCTCAATGATCCCGACCCTGACCGGGTTGGGGATTCGGGCCGATTAATCCGGGTGGTGAGACAGGATGCCGCGTGGTGGCCGATTCTCCGGGCCGCGCCTTGGGATGTCGGAGCGACTCCGTTAGGGGTAGGGACCAGGAGGTTGTAGGAGCGCGTGCTTCCCAACCAATCGGACCTCGATTGGTACGACCCGGGCGATTGTCGGAAGAGCCTGGGGAACCCTCATCTCAGGAGGAAGGTTCGGGTTGTCGGAGGGTGGGAACCTGGTCAGAATGAGCGACGCGTTGGGGATGGAGTGAAAACAAGACGCAATGGTCCCGCGTTGTGGGACGCTCGGGCGTGGGTCGGGCCAGGGTGGTTCCAGGTTGAGGACAAGGAGCGAGGGCCAGGCAATGACCCAGGGACGCGACGATGGCTCGGAGCCGCCGAACCCGGCTGCGTCGGTGGAGCCGATGGACATCTCAACAGGACGTTGGACCCACCTGGCCCCTTGGATTAAGGGAGCAATCGGCGTTCTCGTGCTGGCGGCGGTGGGCTGGCAAATCTGGAAAACGATCGAGGAGTTCCGGGAGCGTGGTCTGACCCTCACTATCGAACCCAACGGGATGATCGCGGCGGGACTGCTGTACATGGCTGGTTTGGTGATCCAAGGCAGCTATTTTTATGTCTTGCTGCGATCCTCGACACACCCGATCAGCTGGTTGGCAGCGGTTCGAGCCTATGTGGTAGGACACCTAGGCAAATATGTTCCGGGTAAAGCATTCGTGGTGGTAATGCGGGTGGGTCTAGCTACTCCGTTCGGCGCGCGGGCGGGTTCGGTGGCGGTGGCGGCGTTCTACGAAACGCTTCTTATGATGGCGGCGGGCGGGCTCATGGCGGGGGTAGGGTTCGTCATGGCGGGGCGTTCTTTGAGCAACGCGGCTTTCCTGGCGACATTGGGTTCGGGGGTGGGTCTGATGTTTTTGGTCATGTGCGAGCCACGGGTCTTCAACTTTTTGACCCGAACCATCAGTCGTCGCTGGCCGGAGGCCCAGGCGAGCTTCCCGAAAATCAACCCGCGGACCCTGGTGCTGGGTTTGGTCATGGGCCTGCCAACCTGGACCCTCTGGGGTCTGGGCCACGTTGCGGTGGTTCACGGCCTGGGCAACGAAGTCGCGCCGCCACTCTGGCCGGTCCTGATCGCCTCGGTCGCCCTGGCAACGGTCCTAGGCTTCGTGGTGGCGGTGCTTCCCGGCGGCCTAGGGGTCAGGGAATGGGTCTTGATGGTGACTTTGGAGCCGCTTTTGGGGCTGAGCCTGGCAGTCACCTCGACCTTGGCGCTGCGCTTGATCCAGGTCTTCGCGGAACTGGTCGTCTCGGGTATCGTACTGGGCGCGATCCGGCCCCCCGCCGGTCGCTCCGCGGTGGGCGACGAGTCCGGCGGAACCCTCCCGGCTCCTCCCGGCGGGTCGGGAGCCTGATCTGGGACCGTTCGGAGCGTGTAAGCGTGTTTACTCCCTTACCACCGCGGCGCGCTGAGATCGCCGCTGTGTCCTCCTCCATTCCCGCCACCGACAGGTCCGCCGTGGTCCCAACCGGAGTCGTCGAGGTCATGAACGCGCCGCGAACCCAGGTCCACGACGAAACCAACGTGGCTCAACCCGTCGTTCCACCGGAACTCAGTGTGGTGGTGCCGGTCAAGGACGAGCGGGAAAACGTGGCCGAACTGCATCGGCAACTCGTCGCGGCGCTGGAGTCCACCGGGCGTTCCCACGAGATTCTTTGGATTGATGATGGCAGCCGGGACGGTTCCTGGGAGGTGATCGCCGGGTTGGTCGCCGGAGATCCAACCGGGCGGGTCCGAGCCGTTCGGTTGAGACGCAACTTCGGCAAAGCGGCGGCGTTGACCGCGGGATTTCAAAAGGCGCGGGGCCGCCTGATCTTCACACTGGACGGCGACCTTCAGGACGACCCCGCTGAAATTCCCCGGTTCCTGGAGGCGATCGACGCCAACGGCGGGTTGGATCTGGTGAGCGGTTGGAAGAAAACCCGTCACGACCCCTGGCACAAGGTGTACCCTAGCCTCGTGTTCAACGCCATGGTCAGCCGATTGTCGGGCTGCCAACTTCATGACCATAATTGCGGCTTCAAGCTCTATCGCGTCGAGATCCTGCGTGAGATCCGCATCTACGGCGAACTCCACCGGTTCGTGCCGGCTTTGGCGTACGCGCGGGGCTTCCGGGTCGGCGAGTTGGCGGTCAACCACCGGCCCCGCACCCACGGACGTTCCAAGTACGGCGTCGAGCGGTTCGTCAAAGGATTCCTCGACCTCCTGACCGTCTGGTTCGTGACCGGGTTCCGTCAGCGTCCCCTACATATCCTCGGTCCTTTGGGCTTGCTGTTTTTAGCAACCGGAGTGTTCGGCCTCACTTGGCTGGCGCTGGAGTGGCTGGCCGGGGTGCGTCCAATCGGCACTCGGCCGTTTTTGAGCTACTCGGCGGTTTCGCTGAGCATCGGAGCGCAGTTACTGAGTCTAGGCGTCCTGGCCGAACTGCTCACCTTTTACCAGCATCGACCCAGCGACGCCTACAGCATCGCGCAAAGTCTGGGCTTCTGCGAGGACAACAAGCCACCCCTCTCAGGCAATCGCGCCGGCGACTCTTGATCCTCCGCCTCCGCGTCAGACAACCACCTGGATTTGATCAACCCGACTCCTTTCCCCTTCGCGACGGACCCCACCGCGATGCGCCCCGAGCCGAATTCGCCACCGACGACCTCAACCGCTCCCTCCCCTGAAACGCCGCTACACGACCCCCGATACCCCGAGCGCTCCGAATCGCGGAGGATCGTGCTGGGGCTGGTGACGGCCGTGGCGGTCGGGCTGTCGTTAGGGGCGACCCTACGCATCCCGACCCTCATCGGGGCTAACGACATCTCGCGGTGGTGTACCATCTGGGCCCTGGTCGAACAAGGAACTTATCGGATCAACGACTGCCCCTGGCAGTCGCAAACTCAAGACAAAATCGCCCGCGAGAATCCCGACGACCCCGAGAAGCCCGACTTCTATTCGAGCAAGCCGCCCCTGCTGCCCACCCTGATCGCAGGGATCATCGCGCCGTTTCGCGCAGTCGCCGGGGTCCCCCTGGACGCAGTGATCCGCGAACAAGAACGCACCCCTCGCCGCGACCGGCCCGACGAAAAACCCGAGCCGATCAAGTGGCAGGCGCATGTTTACTATTTCAAGCCTGTTCTGATTTTGCTCAACATTGTTCCGCTTTGGGTTGTGTTGATCCTGTACGCGCGGTTTTTGGACCGTCACGCTGGTCCGCGTGACTGGCCGTGGATGGCGGCGTTGACCGCTTCGGCGTTGGCGATGCCGTGGTTCAGCTTCTTGACGACCTTGAACAACCACACCGTCGGGGTGATGTGCGTTTGGGTGACCGTGCTGGCATTGGCGCGTCTGGTTGAGGGAGATCGCAAGCGCGTCACCTTCGCCGTGGCGGGCTTCTTCGCCGCCTTCGCGGCCTGCAACGAATTGCCTGCTTTGAGCCTTACCGCCCTGGCCTTGCTCATCACGCTGGGGATCGAGCCAGGCCGAACGCTGAGGGTGTTTGTGCCGGCGGCGTTGGTGCCGATCGCCGCGTTTCTGCTCACGCAATACTTGGCGTTGGGCCAATTCACCCCGGCCTACGCCGAGTTCGGCACCTCTAGCTATCTCTACAAGGATAGCTACTGGCAGGAACCTCTCGAGATGGACGCGCTGGACGAACCAAAGCCGATTTATTTTTTCCACTTGACGTTGGGTCACCACGGCATGATCGGTTTGACGCCGGTGTTCCCGTTTGCGCTCATCGGCTGGATCCGCGCTTGGCGGGAGGCGAAGGTGTTGCGGCCGTTGCTGGCCGCGACGCTGGCGGTGACGGTGGTGGTGGTGGGTTACTACACCTTGAAGACCAATAACTACGGCGGCTCGACTCAGGGGGCACGGTGGTTGTTCTGGTTGTTTCCGCTTTGGTCGATCTGCCTGCCTTACGGCCTGATGTCGGGAAGTGACCGGCGTTGGTTGCGGGGGCTGTTCTGGCTGGCGTTGGTGGTGTCGGTGATGACGGTAGGCTACGCGCTGCGTTCCCCCTGGAGCCACCCCTGGGCAGTAGATCTGCTGGAACATCTCGACCTTTATCCGCTCAAGCGTTGAGCGGCGGGTTCGAGGCTGGAAACTCTCTGTCCGGTCCGTTTCGTTTCGCCCGGAGTGAGGCGGCGTCTTGGTTACAATCTGGGGTAAGGGTGGACCGCCGCGTTCGCAATTCCTCTACGCTTCACGTCCCTTCACGTCCGCCAGGGGGATGAGACGCTCGGCTCAGCGCTTGATTTTGGAGGGGATGGGAGTGGGTTGGGAGGGGGTGTCACGCGCCAGGCTGTTGCCGGGGGAGGAGGTGGAGGGAGCCAGCAGGTAACAGGTGACCTTCTGGCGGGGAATGAGCTCGCCGAGCTGCTGTTCCAACCGCGCGAGTGCCTCTTGTTCTTGTTGCTGTCGCCGGTCGTCGCCGTGCTCGTCGTGGTCGTTCTGGTTGGTTTGGGGGCTGTCCTTGGAAGCATGGGCGGGTTGGCTCTCGGCGCGGTTTCCCTCAAAGGATTGAAGCGCGCTGAGAAGTTCCGGGGGCGATTTGAGGAGTCGCACGGCTCTCCGGGTCGATTTGGGTGGATGACCGGGTTCGCGGAGGATGATTTCCACCGAGGCGTCCCGATCAACGCTGAACGAGCGCACCACCACGTCTCGAATCATCATCGAGGGCGCGGCCCCTGAATCCAGACGCAGGTGCAACGGTTGGAAGAAACAGGCGGAGTGCCCCGGCTTGATCTCTACCTCCATCGCCTGATGCCCTTGGCCACTGATCCGCAACTCCAACTCCAAACGGTTGACTGCGGTGAGCGTGCGACGGCAAAGACGGCGACTCGAAGTCGAAGTAGCTGGCGGATCGGATCTGGCCGACAGTTCGAGTGGCGACTTAGCCGTGGCGCTGGGAGGATCGACCTGAACAGGGTCGAAGGACGGGTTGAGCCCAACCAATCCCAGCGCGATCATAAGAGAAGGGGTCATCCTTGACCTCGTTTCGAGACGAACGGCGGAGTCACCGCCCGGAGTTCGATTCCGTGTCCCCCAACGGATCGGCGGAGGGTCGTGGCCGTGTCCCCCTTGTTCCCTTGAGGGGGGACCAGGTCGATAGGGTGGGGATAGGGAGTGCGAGGCGTGTCAGACGCCCCAGGGAAGTTAACCCGAATCAGCGCGACCCGGCAAGACGAATCTCACCTGTTCGCTCAGCTCACCGCGCCGGTCCAGTTCTTCGCGTTGGGCTGGATCGGGCCGATCGGACGTTGGTTCCTTCGAAGCCAATGGCGGTCCGGTTTCGTCGCGTCTGGGTCGGTATGTCCGGTTGCCCGAAGAGGATGGGAAGACTACGATGAGAGGGGCTTTTGGTGATCCAATCATCGAATCTCTCCCATCTCATGGGAGTTGGGATTCGGTTCTGGCGCATCGACGCAGCCCATCTTGCTTTGGTGAAGTGTGAGGAATGGGGATCGACACGAGGGAACAACCGTGGGTGGCTCGCTGGTTCCGGACTTGGGCATCAGTCCCTTCAACTGGCTGATCCTCTCCTGGCTGGCGGTGGTGATCCTCTTTTTCAAGTTCAACCGCCTGGTGAGCGTCCGCAACCTCGACTTGTGCCTCCTGTTCATCTTGTCGCCGGGACTGATGCAACTGGTCTCCGAACCGGATGCCCAACGCGCTTGGGGAGCTTATGTCTGGCTGCTGGCGGGGTCGGGTCTGCTCTTGGCGCGATGTCTGGTGGATCTGGGGTTGCCCCGTCGTCCCGTTCTGGAACCGAACCTGAACACCCCGGGCCTTTTCACCCTGACGGTGGCTTTGTTGGCGCTGCTGATGGCCGAAACGATTGAACTTCCCCTAGCGCACGGAGCGCGGCGCAACCCTGCGGAACGTCCCGAGCGGATTGACGAGGCGCGTCGTGGTCCCACCGTGGTCGAGGCGGTAGAAGAGACCTTGGACTCGGTACCGGCCGGCCTCCCCAAACATCTCCCCCTGCCTCCTCTTCCCGAACGGTTCCGAGAAGATCGCCTGCGGGAGTGGGTCTCGCGGGGTCTGGCGATGGGGTCGCACCTGACGATTGTGGGCGGCCTCTGGTGGCTGGGCCACCGCCTGCACGGACGCCGCGAGATCGGCCTAGCGATGGCGGCCTGCTACCTGCTGTTGCCCTACACCCGGGTGGCGCTGGTGGACAGCGGCCAATTGGTGGCCTCGGCCTTGATCGTGGCGGCGATCGTGGCCCGGGACCGCCCCTGGATCTGCGGTCTGCTCATCACCACGGCCGCGGCGTGGATTCCCGCCTGCGTCGGCTTGGTGCCAATTTGGGCATTGCGGACCCGCGACCGCGCTACTCTGAAGTTCTTGGCCTCCGCGTCGGTGGTGGTTGCGTCGAGCCTGATGGTGCAAACCCTTCTGCCGGAAGCCACCTCCTGGGCACGGGCACTGGGAGCGCGCAGTTTCAAGGAGGCCGGTCTCCAACTCTCCGACCTGGAGTTCAACTTCACCTCCCCCCCCGAAGACCCGCCCTCACCCCAACCAGGGGTTCCCTCCCAACCCGCAGCCAGCTCGACGCCGGTGACCAGCCTTTGGAGCGGTCTGGAACCAAGCTACCGGATCCCGGTCCTCACCCTGGCTTTAGCCTTCGTCATGCTGGTCAGCTTCTGGCCGGCTCAGAAGACGCCGGCAGAGTTGATCGCGGTTTCCTGCGCCACATTGATCACCTCCCAGTTTTGGTATTTGGATCATGGTGGAACGCTGGTGGCGCTGTACTTACCTTCATTGCTGATTTTGATTTTCCGTCCCTCACGGACCAGCCCGCTGCGGCGGGTGTCACCGACACGCGGACGCCCCCACGCCTTGCCACCAGCATCCTCGCTCAAAACCAACTCTGACACCGCTTCGATCGCCAGTTCATCCAGCGGCTTGTCTCGCGGTGGATAAACTCCTTAAGGGGGTGTCTCAAACACGCCCGCCGACCCGTCGTAGAATCACTTCTCACGTGATTTGATCCACTCCACCCTCGCTTGGTGAATGGCATTCGGCAGGGCCCCACTTGGCTCGACTCAGGCCGATCGCAACCGACTTCCGTAGAATCCAGAGGCCCAATTGCATTAGCTGAGCCCACCGTCCCGTCCCCTACTCTGGATTGTCTTAGATTGCCGCGGAGCGGTGGGGAGGGGTGAAGCGGATCCATTGTTTGTCCGTTGCATTGGAGGGGAGATGGTCACATGGCCAAGGATCGTCGCTCACGCGACCAGAAACGGAAAGCCAAACAGGAACGCAAAGTCCGAAGGGGACCCGACCAGGACGAAGTGCTGGCCTATCACGGGGGCAAGTATCGCAAGGACCCGAAACTCCATCCGGTATTCGAGGCCGCCGAACAAGGCATCCACGAAGCCGACGTCGCTTTGAATTACTCGCTGTCCGACTCGGTGGTGGTCAACGCCATGCAAACCCTGATCCAGGGACTCCGCAAGGGAACGCTCCCCGAACTGGTTGACCCAGACGCCATCGAAAACCCCGAACGCGATCCCGAAGGGTTCGTCATCGCCTGTGTGCGTGCCAGCTGGGAAACCCGCCTCAAGACCAACCGTCCCAGCCGCGACGCCCAGGTGGGCGTGCTTCGCACCATGCTCGGCGGCATCGAATGCCGCCCCGAGGACGCCTCCATCGGCTGGCCGATCCTGGGCGGCTCCACCCGTGGCTATTTGGGACACCTCCGCCTGGCTCGCTCCAAGTCGCGCGACCTGACCCGACGCCTGCTAGGCACCAACCTCGCCCCGGCCCCCTGCGCTTCCCCGTCCACCTCCACCGATTCTGAACCAGAAGATTTGGAGGACTTGGAGGACTTGGACAAACTCCCCGATCCTATGCCTGGTTTGATTGGACGGGGGTTGCTCAGCCGCGTAACCTTACCGAGCCATCGTCCTTCGCTGGTGCCCGCCAATCCGATGATTGAGGCAGCCAACCCGCTACTGGGTCTGCTTCGAGGTTTGGCCGCCCATCAAGCCCGCCACCAGTCCTCGGCCAACAACGCCCTTGAACACCCTGGCGAACCGCTCAAAACCATAGAACCAGAAGATTCCGCCGCGTCCTCGACCGCATCGACCGCGCCGACGACCCAACTGGAATCGACCTGACAGCCTTTTTCCAACGTGCGTTGAAAATAGGACTTCGCATGAGTTCGTCCCACGACCGCGGCCCATCCCACGCCCACGATACCCCTCCTCCCCCCCGCGGGAGTGGACCGCCTCGGTCGCATCGGCGACGCGGGCGTCGGATCGCGGCTGTCCTGGCGGCGACCACCATTTTGGTGGTCGTCGGTCTCGTGGTCGTCGCGCTGGTCATGGTGCCGGATTGGATCGCGCGACGCATCGAGGCTCAGATCGACGCTCGGGTGCGACTGGATGGGTGGTGGATCGGTCCCAACGGAGTCGGCCTCACCAACCTCATTCTTGAACCACTCACCCCACCGGTGGACGCGCAAGACGGAGACCGCATCGTCGCGGTGGATTCGATCGCGCTTCAAGGGCGCTGGGGGGATCTGCTAGCCGGCCGTTTGAGTTCGACAGTGTTGACCCTCTCGGGTGTGAAGACCACCCTTCGTTTTGACGAGGAAGGCCACCTGCTCTCCCCTTTGCCAGCGTTCCGAGAGTCGCTCGACCCCCAGACCGACTTCACACCGCCGGCCTTGATCCGCCTGGAACGGGCTGATCTGACCTTGATCCAGGGGAGTCGTTCGGAACACTTCCAACCGGTCGCTCTGGAAGCCACTCCAGGACCACGGGGCTGGTCACTTGTCGGTGGCTTAGAGAACGAACGTCTAGGAACCTGGACACTCGACGGGTTCATCAATGAGGACTTCTCAACGATCCGCCTCACCGCCCGCGGGCGATCCATCCCGCTGCATCGCATTTATCCCACCCTGCCCCTGGCTCCTCCCGAAATTTGGGACGACTTTCAACCGTTGAGTTCCCTTCAATCTATGCTTCTTGAAATTGTCTGGGATGGGTCGGATGGCGACGCGGCCGGCGGCGAAAATCAGGGCGAGCTGTCTTATCGCATCGAGGCCGATCTGACCGAGAGTTCCTGGTCCTTCCCCCGCGCGGCGATGACAGGACGGGCGCGGGACGGCGGCTTATTGATCACCCCAACGACAATCGAACTGCGAAGCGTGACTCTGGACACCCTGGGCGGTCAATTGAAGGTTGGCGGAACTCTCGATCTGTCTCGAAACCCCAGTCCGGGAACGGTGCGTCTCAGCGCGATCAATCTCGACTTGCAACGGGTTCCCGACACCTGGGGTCTGGAGCGTTTCGCCACGTCCGGACGACTCAGCGGCGAAGCGACCGTGAAACTGCTGTGGGACGACCAAGGGTTTGACTTCACCGGCTCCCAGGGCCAAGCCGAGATCCGCAACGCTCTTATCCAAAACACCCCGGTTCGCAACCTTCGAGTGACCCTCACCGCCAAAGACCGCCAATTGACATTCGATCAAGGTCAAACCGCGCCCATCGCCTCGGGCGAAGGTTGGTTCCTCCGACTACCCGAAACCGTCCAGACCCAAATCAAGCTCGACAAGGTAGACCTGGGGCGATTGGCTCGGATCGCGGCCGGTGTGGGTTTGGATCCTGGCCTCGCCATCCAGGGTCGGGTCTCGGTGGAGGCCAAGGCGGTCATCCCCTTACGCGACCTGGGAGATTGGACCCGTTACGGCCTGGACGGGTCGATCCGGCTGATCGAAGGCCAATTCGATGATTTGAAGCTTGGTCCTGTCACCGCTCGCGTTAAACTCAACGACGGCCTCCTGGAACTCGACGACGTGGTCGGCACCATCCTCGACGACCACACCCAACCCAACCACACCCCGCATCATACCAATATCCACATCAATACAGACAACAACCCGAGAATCAAGATCGACGCCAACACTCACGCGAAGGCCAACGCAGCCACTAAAGACCGAGAGCCACCCCGCAACGGCTTCCACGTGGCGATTCGAGCCTCGCTCAAGCCCAACGGCCGCGCCACGATCGACTTGGCGACCTGTGAGACTCCCCTTCCTCCCGGGTTTCTGCCTGGATTCACTGGCCGGGTCTCCATGATCGGTCAGGGTTCCGCGCCTATGACCTCGCTCAGCAATCCGTCCGCGTGGCAAGCTGCCCTGGAGATCAAAGACGCCAACGTCTCCCCGCCCTCCTTGCTGGCCTCGTGGACCCGCCAACCACTCAACGCGGCGGCCAAGCTGAGGCTCGATCAGGGACAACTTGTCTTGGAACAAGCTCGGGTCCTCTGGGCCGGTCAACCTCTCAACGGATCAGGCGAACTTGGTCTCACCGCGCCTTACAACTTCACCCTGCGCTTAACGCTCACCGATTGGGACGTGCCCCGACTGGCGGCCCAACTCGCGCCCCAATTAGCCGCCCGCCGCCCCGAAGGTCAAATCTCGGCGACGGTTGATCTCACGGGACGGCTCGATCCTCCGCTTGTCACCACCCAGGGACGCGCATTGGCAACTCAGGCGCGCCTCGAAGGCCGCGCCTTGGGTCCTGTGAGCGTGGCGTGGCGTCCATTGGAACGGGTCGTGGAGAACGCCAACCCCGGAACTCCCGCGACGATCGCCAGCGAGAACCTCGATCCCGCGCGATCCTTAGCGATCGAGGCGGAGTTGCTCGGCGCGTCCTGGTCGCTGACCGCCGGTCCAATCGCCACGGCTTCCAAACCCGACGGCGAAGCGCCGCCTCGGCTCGATCCTGCCGCCGTCCCAGCCTCCTCCCCCTCTCCTCGCTGGTGGTCGTTGGTGGGAACTTTCCGCAACCTAGATGTCAGCCGCGTGGCCCTGATGGCGCGGGGGGATCCCCCGCCCCATGCCGGGGTGACCTCTGCCCCTTTGGCGGGGATCGCGTCGGGTTCGTTCCGTCTGGTAACTGACGGCGGTTTGCCGAAGGGCCGGTTGCGGATTGTCGCCAATCCTTTGCAGTTCGACGCCCTAACCCTCCGCGCGGTCGATCTGAATGCCGTCTTGAGTTCGGACTCGCTCCGTTACGAACTGTCGGGCGACACCCTTCAAGGTCGTTTCGAGTTGCGAGGAGACCTGCCGTTCAACGCCGAGGAGGCCGCGTTGGCTCTTGATGGGCCTAAAACCGCCTCGATCCGCGCCTCCGAACTCGCTCTTGGCGAACTCCTGGCGGTGACGGGTCAATCCGAAATCCTACGGAAGCTGACCGGTCGGGTGAACGTCGCCGCGAACCTTCACCTCGACCTGCAAACCCTTAGTGTTCGGACCGGAACCGTGGCCGAAGCCCGCGACTTGGGTTGGGACGGATCACCACCGTTAGGCTGGATTCGCGCCACCGCCCGCTCCAGTCCCGATCGCTGGCGACTCGACCCCCTGGTCGGCCAGTTCGCCGGCGGCAAGCTCGTGGGCAACGGCGAAGGCAATCAACGAGCCGACGGAGTTTGGATGAACCGCCTCGACCTGACCCTCAACCAGGGCGACCTGTCGCAACTGATGACGGCGTTCGTCGATCCTTCGTGGGGCAATCGAGTCAAAGGACGCGTCAATCTCGATGTGCGGAGCCGCTCGGTGGGATCGACCTGGACCGGCAATGGCTTCGTTGAGGCTCCCCAAACGCGGATCGCAAGCTTCCCCCTAAACAACGCGCGGATCGAATTCGACTGGCGCTTAGGGTTGGAGATGGTTCCGCCGCCTCTTCAGATCACCGCCCGGCGGTTCGCCGGCAGCCTGGCAGGCGGGTCGGTGGTGGGCGACTTTGACTGGCGTTCCAGCGGCCTGCCGCAATCGCAGTTGCTCGACCTCAACGCGCGGTTCACCGAGATGAATCTGGCGGTGCTGGCCCGCTCGTTGCCCGAACTGCCGGGCAACGCCAGTGGCGTTCTTAACGGCACCCTCAAGCTCAAACAGGCCAACGAACGCCTCAGCGGCGACCTCAACGCCGAATTGCGCCAAGCGATGTTGTTTGAATTGCCGGTCTTCAGCCAAATCAGCGATCGAGTGGGTCTCAACCGCGTGGGCGTCTTCGAGCGGGGCCGCCTCACCTCGCGGATTGTGACCAACGGCCTGCTCGTGGAGTCTCTGGAACTGCAAGGTCCTGTGGTTCAAATGGCAGTGACCGGCACTGTCGGCTTCGACCGTCGGCTCGACCTAGAGGTGCTGGTGAGCAACAACCAGATCGTCACCGAACTGAGCCGGGTGTTGATTCCTCGGTTGCCGGTCATCAACCGCTTGGCGGGCGAGGGGGTCGGCGTGCTGGATAACATCATCGGCGTGTTGTCGGAACAACTGCTCAAGTTCCGAGTCACCGGCACGCTGGATGATCCCCGGGTCACGCCCGACCCCACAATTCGCGTGACCCCCCGCGCTGCGCGGTTCTTCAGCGAACTCCTCAACCTGCCGCGCAATCTAATTCCCTTGCCTTGATCTGATCGAACCTCCTTTTCTCTCTCCATCGTCAGGAGTCACCCATGCGTTGCCTGCCGCGGAGAAATCCCGACTGGCCCACCCCATCCGTCCCCGCGGCGATGCGGCGATGGCGTGCCCACAGCGGCGGTCTGCCCACCAAACGGGATGCTTGGATTTGGTTTAGACGGAAGTGGTCGCGCGGGCGATCTCGGCGAGCCGGTGGTTGGACTCCCGAAGCGCCGGGTACAAATCGCGGTAGACGGCGTACACCTGATCGTAAACCTTGCGGACTTTCGGATCGACGGCAGTGGAATCGACCGTTTTGATAGTGGCGTCGCAGGCTTCCTCGATGGTGTTGAAGCTGCGGGCGGCCCCTACCTGGGCGAGAAGCGCCACACCGAAGGCCGGTCCCTCGGTGGAGTTGGGGATCGCCACGTCACAACCATAGACGTTGGCTTGAATCGATCGCCATAGGTCGCTTTTGGCTCCACCCCCTGAGACGCGGATTTCCCGGATTTCAGTCCCCATCGCACGGATGAGTTCCAAGCTGTCGCGCATGGCGAAGGTGACGCCTTCGAGGATTGCGCGAATCAAATGGGTGCGGTCGTGACGGACCGTCAATCCGATCCAGCCGCCGCGGGCGTCGGGGTCGAAGTGGGGGGTGCGTTCGCCAGTGAGATAGGGGAGGAAGACCAGACCTTCGCAGCCCGGAGGGGCCAAAGCGGCCTCGCGGGTAAGCAGTTCGTAGGGATCCACCTGATGCTCGCGTCCGGCGTGCGCCTCGGAATCGGCCATTTCCTCGCGGAACCACTGGAACGAGCCACCGGCCGACAGGACCACCCCCATGACGTGATAGGCTCCCGGAACCGCGTGGCAACCGCGTTGGAGGCGTCCCAACGGGTCGAAGCCCAGTTCGGAGGTGTGGGCGAAGACCACTCCTGAGGTGCCCATCGTGGCCGAGACCACGCCGGGACGAACGATTCCGTTGCCAATCGCCCCTGCCGGTTGATCGCCGCCCCCGCCCACGATCGGCGTGCCCGCAGCGAGCCCGGTCTCCGACGCCGCCGACGCCGACACCTGTGCGGACACCTCCACGCTTTCATAACAGGCCGGCAACAGCGCAGGGTCCAGATCGAGCTTGCCCAGCAACTCGTAACTCCAACGGCGGTTGGCCACATCCAGCATCAGCGTGCCCGAGGCGTCGGAGACCTCGGTGGCGAAGGTGCCCGAAAGCCGGTAACGGATGTAATCCTTGGGCAATAGCACTTGGCGAACCCGCTCCCAGTGCGCTGGTTCGTGACGGCGAACCCACAGCAGCTTGGGAGCCGTGAACCCCGTCAACGCGGGATTGGCCACGAGACGCACCAGAGCCTCACGGCCCCCGGCCTTCTCTTCGATCTCGGCGCATTCCGCGGCGGTGCGTTGATCGTTCCAAAGCAAGGCGGGCCGAATCACCCGACCTGATTGGTCGAGAAAGACCGATCCATGCATTTGTCCCGAAAGACCGATCCCCTTGATCTCCTCGCCTTTGAGATGGGCCCGCGCCATCACCTGTTGAATGGTCTGGATCGTGGCGTTCCACCAGAGTTCGGGATGTTGCTCCGACCAACCCGGCTTGGGATAGTCGCACGGGTAATTTGCCGTCGCTGAGGCCAGGATGGTACCCGTCGCGTCGATCGCCAGGGTTTTGGTGCCCGACGTGCCGATGTCGATTCCCAAAGTTACGCTCATCCGTTTGTCCTTTCATGATCTTAAGCTGAGTTTCCATCCCAACCAACTTCGTTTCAGACCGATCCCATACCGTCGGACGCCGCCACGGACGCGCTTGGCCGACGGGGAGGGCAAACCCAGCGTTGACCGCAACGCAGATCCACCGGCTGGACCTCCGGAGGAAGTTCCCCCTCCCGACGGGCGCGGCGGAGGAATTCGTTGCGGTCGGCGGTGTTGAAGGTGAACATCTCGAAATGATGTGGAATCAGAAACCGGGGACGCAGATTCGCCGCCAGTCCCAACGCCTCGGCGATCCCCATGTTGCCAGCCACTCCTCGAGAAGGATCGCGGCCGTTGATCGGCAGCATGAGCAAGTCCCAGGGTCCGGGTCCCAGCCGTTGCTCCAGGCCGTCGTAACGCATCGTGTCGCCGCTGTGGTAGAACCGCAACGCCCCTTCGTGGGACTCGATAACGAATCCCAGGAACCAATGGCGTCCCCGATGGTCGCGTTCCAAGGTTTCATGGGCCGAGGGTACTGCCTGGATCGTCAGATTAGCTCCGGGAACGGCGATCACTGTCCCGTCCTCCAGGCCGATCAGACGCCGCGGGTCCAGCCCCAACCCCAAGGCATGGTCCCAAAGCGCCGCGGGCAACGCCAGCTTGGCCTGGGGATTGACCCGCAGGACTTCGGGAACCGTGGCCGGATCGAGGTGGTCGGAATGTTGGTGACTGCACAACACGAGATCGACCAGCCCGGCGGTTTGTTCGGGACGCAACGGAGCGCGGGTCATACGGATGTGAGGACGATCAGTGTGAGCGTATTTAGCGGTGAGCGACTCCGAGAGGTACGGATCAATCAGCAGCGTCAGGTCAGGGAACTTGACGAGGAATCCACTTTGTCCCAGCCACCACAGGGTCGCGCCACCGGGTTGAGGCCGCTCGGCGGCGATCTCGGCCACGAGGTCCGCGTCGGAGCGAACCGGCTCGATCAAGGTTGGCGGGGAATCCGGTCGGTGGTCGATCATGGCATGGTTCAATCCAGACGGAACTCCGCCCGGACCTGAGCTGCCCCTAGCGCCAACGACCGGGCTTTGGCGCGGGCGATGTGGCGGGCGGTTTGGGAAAAGCCGCAATCGGGGGTGGCCGAGAGCCGCTCGGGAGGGAGAAACGCCAAGGCGCGCCTGAGGCGATCGGCCACCAATTCGGGCGGTTCGACCCAAGTGTTCTTAACATCAACGACGCCCACGGCCACCGCCATCGTGTCGGGAAGGTCGGCAAGTAATTCGAGTTCGGCCAGCTCGCGGCTGGCGAACTCTAGCGCCAGTTGGTTGACCCTGGCGCGGCCGAGCGCTGGAAACAAGGGCCGATAAGACCGCCAGCCCACCGCGCGGGCGCGGTAGTTGCCAAAACACAAATGCAAACTCATGTAAGCCTCAACCCCGTCTAGCACCCGCTCGATCACGTCGAGGAAGTCGTGGGCGGCTCCGGGGTGGCAGGCAAAACTTGGTTCATCGAGTTGGAGGAAGCCGACCCCGTGGGCCACCAGCGCTTTGAGTTCGGCGTTGACGATGGGAATGAGCGCTTCGGTGACGGCGCGACGGTCGGCGTAAATCGCTCCTCCCTGAATGCAACCGGCCAGGGTGAACGGACCAGGGACCGGCATTTTGAGCTTGACCGGGGTGCCGGGAGGCAAACATCGGCTGATTCGATCCCACTCGTCGAGGGTACCCAGGCCGCGGGGGGCGCTCAAAGGGGCGACGCAACGATATTTGGAGCGTTGATCGTGGGCCGGTGGGCCCCAGCGTCGCTCTTGGGGAAGCGGCTCGAGCCCCTCGAGGAAGTCATAGAAGCCCAGATTGAAGTCCACTCGGGTCATTTCGCCGTCGGTGATACGTTGCAGACCGGCGGCGACCTGATCGGCAATGGCCAGTCGAGTGGCGTCCTCGACCGCCTCAGCCCGGTCGAAGGGACCGAAACAGTCGGGCTGCTCGCGGATACGGGCTGTTAGAGCCTCGTACCAGCCGGGGAACGACCAACTGCCAATGACCGTCGCCTCCAAAGGCGTTGGCCGATCCACTTCGACAACCCGCGCTGGTGAACCGACCGTGCGGGACAAGGGAGCGGGCGGAGCTGTGGAATCGGAACGCATGGGCGGTCCCCCTGACGTCGGTTTTGGTCCCAGGCTCCACTTTAGCCTAGGACCAATCCGGGTGGGGAGAGGGAAGCTCCAACACGCTCCCAATTCATACGAAGCCCCCCTCCCACGCGCAACACACGCTTGCGAACCCCAAGCGCAAACGATGCTCTTCGGCATGGAGCGCCTTGAACCGGGTTGGTTATGGGCCTATGATGGTACCCGATGTTCGGGCACGGTCGCCCATCGTCGATACGTTGAGGGGGTCGAGTTTCTTGGCTCGACAAATCCGCGGATGTGACCCGTTTCATCACACTTCGGCATCGACCCATCGGCGGGCGAACTTGGGAGTGAACCATCGCACTCAAGTCGTTCCTCAGACTGTTTCAACCCAACGGGTCCGAGGTGCCTGGGACCACCCGCAACTTCCCCCACCGCCCACCGAGTCGAATCAAGCGTTTTGAGTATTCGACCCCACTCAAACCCGTCTCTGGAGTAACTTGCCGATGTTTTTCGCGTGGACCCGATGGATGGCTCTGGGTGCGGCCATTGTTGTCGCCTTGGGTTTGACCAACCCTGTCTCCCTCGCAACCGAAGGTGGCGAACCTCATGCGACTCCTCAAGCCTACGGCACCATCAAAGGCCGTCTGGTGTGGGATGGCCCCCTTCCCACCCCCACCGTGTTGGTCAAAAAGGGTGACCGCTCGGTCAAGGACGCCGCCGTTTGCTCCTACAAGGAATTGATCGACCGTAAAACCCAAATCAATCCCGAGACCAAAGGGGTGCCCCACGCCTTCGCCTACCTCAGCCGGCCCAAAGGCTCCAACCCTGAGCGGATGAAGGAACTGATGGCTCAGAGCCCCACCGTGGTGATCGACCAGAAGTATTGTGAATACATCCCCTTCGCCGCCGTCTACGTCATCGGCCAAGAACTGGAACTCAAATCCAGCGACCCGGTCAATCACAACGTCCGGTTCAGCCCGCTGGCTAACCGAGCCTTCAACCAAATCCTGCCCCCCAACGGCTCCACCAAGATCAAACTGGACAAGCCTGAGCGTCGGCCCACCGAACTCAAGTGCGACATCCACCCCTGGATGAGCGGCTGGTTCATGGCGCTGGATCACCCCTTCGCCGACGTCTCCGACGAAAAC
>Ga0209017_10000610_pt1 | contig 34093 bp, 28 predicted proteins | sample YNPBryunderm2012_FD_185812 | JGI IMG/M metagenome (GOLD analysis project Ga0209017, IMG submission 185812) | Anoxygenic and chlorotrophic microbial mat microbial communities from Yellowstone National Park, USA - YNP Bryant MS undermat 2012... ...
TAGACACCACCCGGTTGGACCCAGGGAACGGACGATCGGGATCGAGTTCGACGAAAGCGCGGGCAGCTTCCAGGCGAACCCGCCGTTCCGGCGAGGTCAACGCCCGAAAGAGGGGGGAGGTTCGTGGATCGGCTAGCAAACGATCACGGTCCACGATTCGCCCCCACCCACGCGCCGCCAAAGCCGCGGCGGCGTGTTGATGATGATCCAGCGCCAGTTTCAAAGCCGCTTCCAACGCCGGGCCGGCCGCCATTGCCTCGGTGAGAGTGGATTGCACCATGTCGGGCGCGGGTTCCAGGAAGGCGCGGTCGCCGGCTTCAAAGGCGGCCATCTCGAGCGCGAACACCAAAACTAGTCCCTGAGCGTGGGGATCGGCCTCGTGGCGGACCAGATTCAAACGGGCCAACCGCATGCCCAGTTTGAGCGAGGCCAAACGACGGGGCAGCATCGCGGCGACCGGCTGGGTATCGGTGGCAGCCGGTTGGGCGTCCGCGGGGTTGGCCGCGAGGTCGCCCTCTTGACCGGCGGCGTTGGCGGCGGGGTAATTGGAGTCGTCCCAGGCGAGTTCCTCGCGAGTCCATGCCCAGAGGCGAACTTCGGTCTCGTTGGGATCGAGGCGGGATTCGTCTATTGCAAGGGGAACGTCACCGACCAGGTACTTCATCGCCTCGGCTTGAATGATGGCCGAAGGATCGGAGAGGTCGAGAGAAGGACGACGCGCCCGAGCAAGATCATTCGCCGCCTCAAGGGCAGCAGGCAGATCGGCATGACCGAGAAGGAAGGGAATCGCTCGGGTATCTCCCAGACGTCCTAACGCGCGAGCGGCGGCCTCGGCCCAAGGACGTGTTTCGGGATCGCCGGCGGCGTCGAGTGAAGCGATGAGGGGATCAACCGCCTCCACGTCCAGAAAGCCAAGGGCTTGGGCCAAACGCCCACGAAGGAGAGGATCATCGGCATCGCGCCAGGCGGCAGCCAAGGCAGCAACCGCGTCAGCTTTGGCTTCTCGGAGCTTTGCCACTCCCAACTTCGCCTCGGCAGGACTCAAGGACAGCAGGTCGATCGCGTTGGCCAAGAGGGTGGGGTCAGTTCGTTGACGACGACTCGCCTGAAGCATTTTTCGAGTCAACGCCTCAGCGCGTTGGGCAAACTCGGGAACATCGGTGAGTTCGAGGAATGTCCGAGTGCCGAACTCCCGCTGAATTGCCGCCAGCACCTCGTCACTGGGTTGGGCTTCCACGAAGGCGTCGAAGTAAGGGCGGGCCACGTCGATTTTCTGGATGCGCACCAAGTAGTCGATCGCTTGCCAAACCTCGCGGAAGCTGCGTGGAGCCGAGGCGAAACGCTCGGGACGGGGCAAGGCCGCGAACGCCTCGACCGCCGCGTCGGCCGGTGAACGAGAGACGGCGTCGTCCGGGGCTTGGGCCACCGCTGGCCACGGCGCGGAGAGGATGGAACTGATGATGGTCAGCCCCATTACGAGGCACGCCAACCAGGCTGGATGACTCGACCAAACCGCTTGAGCGGGGGTGGTGGGATGAGTCGTTGCCGAACAATCCAAGGCCATCGCCGCGCCTCCGAGGAACCCGTGGTCTCGTGTTTCAGGTCGAACGTCCAAGGTGGGAAGGGAACGGGTCGCGGGCGAAGGGTCAAGACCAATCAGCCAATCTCGATCGCCGACGCCGCTTGCGGTACGTCCCACGGCCTCGGGCGGGGTAGAGCGTCCTTAGGCCTCTCCCAATCGCATCGCATTGAGCCGGACATGGACGCGACGATGGATTGCCATCCCGGCGTCACCTTCATCGCCTTCACGTTGTTCGCCAGCCGCGTTTTACCGGTTTGGGTGCAGCCGATCGCCACCGGAACCACACCAAACAATCAAACCGCAGGCGACAAACGGAGTGGTGAAACCGAAACCGATCGCGTCCGAAGACCCTCTGGAACGATTTTGCCCCATCGTTGAAGGCCAGGCGACGTGAACGCGGAGGAGTTCGCAAGCGATTCAACCTCAATTCGGCGCGATTGGCACTCTCGATGGTTCGGAGGCCAAAACGTGACCGGTTGAGCCATTGGCGGAGGCGCTCGAGCCCCCTGTGGCGATTCCTTGACCGAGTCCTTCTTGACAATCGCGTTCGGCGGCGACCAGGTCGTCATAGGTTTCACGGCGGCGGATCAGTCGGGCGTGGTTCCCCTCGACCAGAACCTCGGCGGGCCGTGGCCGTGTGTTATAGTTGGAGGCCATGACCATGCCATAAGCTCCCGCCGAGAACACGGCGAGCAGGTCACCCCGCTCCAAGGGGGGCAAGGGACGGTCCTTCGCCAGAAAATCGCCGCTTTCGCAGACCGGACCCACCACATCCCAGGCGTCGGGTGCGTCGGGTTGGGAACCGTCGTGACCAGCGGGGATGTCGGGCGGTTGCATGGACGCCTCCACCGGCCAAATCTTGTGAAATGCCTGATACAATGAGGGGCGCAACAGGTCGTTCATCGCCGCGTCTTGGATCAAGAACCGCTTGTCGCCCGAGACTTTGGTGAAGATCACGCGGCTCAACAGAACACCGGCGTTGCCCGCGACCCGGCGGCCCGGCTCCAACGCCAGGCGGCAACCGCTAGCGCGGATCGCTGGAGCCATGACCGCGGCGTAGGCGGTGATCGGTTGGGCTTCTCCGCCGCGGTAGTCGATGCCGAACCCACCGCCTAAGTTGAGCCATTGGATCGCGTGACCTTGACCGCGCATCGTAGCCACCAGATCCGCCGCCTTGGCAGCCGCGTCGGCGTAAGGCTGAGTCTTGGTGATTTGCGAGCCGATGTGCATGTGCAACCCAACCACCTTGATCCCGGCCATGTCGCGGGCCCGCTCAGTCAGTCTCAAGGCGCGGGTGATGTCCATGCCGAACTTGGATTCCTTGTGGCCCGTGCTGATATAGCGGTGGGTTTGCGGGTCCACGTCGGGGTTGACTCTCGGCGCGACCGGAGCCTGCAGACCGTGTTCGCGGCTAACCCGGTCAATCGCGTCGAGTTCCGCCTCGCTCTCAACGTTGAACATCAAAACGCCGCTTTTGAGGGCGTGGGCAATTTCCTCGTCGGTCTTGCCCACTCCGGCGAACACCGTTCGTCCTGGATCACCGCCAGCCTCCTCCACCCGGCGCAATTCGCCGGAGGAGACCACGTCAAAGCCCGACCCATGCGCCGCCAGCATCTTGAGAACACTCAGATTGGAGTTCGCCTTCACCGAATAACAAATCACCGGATCGAACTCGGCGAAGACGCTTTGGAGTTCCTCCAACGCAGCCAAAAACGCGGCGCGGCTATACACATAAAGCGGCGTTCCAAATCGCGCGGCAAGATCGCGCGCCGCCACCCCTTCGCAGTAGAGGGTGCCGTCGCGGTACTCAAAGAAGGGAGGCGTGGACATGCTGGTCGTCCTGATTGGATTGGATTGGTTTGACCACTTGGATTGAAAGAGGTCCGATGCGTTGTGGAGTGATACGTGAAGGAAGCGGAGCGAAGTGGGGTGGTCTGTCGGCGTGAGTTCCCGACTTGCCATGTTTCATTCTAAAGTAAGCTGAAGCCGATCGGCCCAACGCCGCAGCTGAGTTTCAACCAGATCGGGGGCGGTGGAACCTTCGGAGCGAAACGCTTTGACCGCCTGAGCAACTCCCAAGAGCTTGGGTGTCTCGGCGTCGAGGCGGGGATCGATTTGAGCGAACAAGGCGGGATCGAGATCGGAGAGACGCCGCAGACCCCGTCGCTCGCATTCGGCCACGAGACGCCCCACCGTCTCATGAGCAGAACGTTGGGGTGCGCCTCGGGCGATCAGATGTTCCATCAGAGTCGTCGCATCGAGAAAACCATCCTCAAGGTCCCGAAGGATCCGTTCGCGGTTCAGTTCGGCTCCTTCGACCAGAGGCGCGGCGACCGCGAGAATCGACTCCACAGTGTCGAAGGCGTCGAAGACCGGTTGCTTATCCTCCTGGAGGTCGCGGTTGTAGGCCAACGGCAACCCTTTGACCAGGACCATGAGCGTCGTCAACGCCCCCACCACTCGGGCCGACTTGCCGCGGATCAATTCCAAAACATCCGGATTTTTCTTTTGCGGCATGATGCTCGACCCGGTGCAAAGCGCGTCGGGGAGCTTCAGGAAGCCAAACTCGCCGCCGCTCCAAAGCACCCACTCCTCCGCCCAGCCCGAAAGGTGAAGCGACAGCGTGGCCAAACCGAAAACCGCCTCCAGCGCGAAGTCGCGGTCGGAGGCGGCGTCCAAGCTGTTGGCGGTGATCCGGTCGAATCCCAGCGCCTCGGCCACTCCGCGGCGGTCGATGGGCAAACTTGTCCCAGCCAACGCGGCGGCCCCCAACGGGCATTCGTTGAGCCGCTTGCGGGCGTCACGCAGCCGCCCTTGATCACGCTCCAGCTTCTCGACATAAGCAAGTAGAGCATGAGCGGCGATCACCGGCTGAGCGCGTTGCAGGTGGGTGTAGCCAGGCATCACCGCGTCACGCCAGTGCCATCCCTTGAGGATCATAGCCCTCTGAAGCGTCAAGATGCCCGCCTCGACCCGATCGAGAGCGTCGCGAACCCACATCTTGAAATCGGTGGCCACCTGATCGTTGCGGCTGCGCGCGGTGTGAATCTTGCGGCCCGCGTCACCAAGCTTGGCAATCAGTGCCGACTCGATATGCATATGGATGTCCTCCTTCTCGATGGAGAAGGGGAACCGACCCTGGGCGATCTCCCGCTCAATTTCCTCGAGCGCAGTGACGATGCGGCCACGTTCGTCGTCAGTGACCAGGCCGACCCGTGCTAGCATTTCGACATGAGCAATCGAGCCGCGAATGTCTTGACGATACAACCGGTGGTCGAATGAAATCGACTCGGTGAACAATTCCACCCGTCGGTCAGTGGCCATCTCGAACCGTCCTCCCCAAGCTTTGCCGCTTGGGGAGAAGGCAACATCCGCGGCGGTCTTCGAGTCGCGTGAGGGACGATCATCCGGCTCGCCCTGGAAACCGCCGGAGGTCCAATCTATCTGGCTTCGCGCCTCGCTACCACCCATGATGCTCTGATCGCTTTCGTCGAAGGAGGCCCGCGTCTCAGTTTCGATTCAAAGTGGTTCAAGAACGGTCCGCAACCCGTTCGAAGCTTCGGCCTGCTTACGAATTGGGCAGGTCATGCCTCATCGTAAGCAGCGACGGTTCGGGTGTCAATCCGGTGGCGAATCCCTTAACCAAGCTCAAAAGTGGGTCGATTCCACGAAAGCGCGAAGGATGAAACGGCTGCTGTTGCGTGTGATGAGACGCGGCGACATGGCCCGCCTGCAAACCCTTGTTCGGTCGAAGGATGAAACGGCTGCCGTTGCGCGTGATGAGACGGTCATTCTCCCGGGTTTCCATGCCGTGGGGAGTCCCCCGTTCTCGCTTGTCGAAAGGCGGTTCGCCGAGAAAGCGTTTCTGAACGTGTGGCATTGAAACTGACATCGTTGTGATTTTGACATAAAGTGAAGCGTCTTCGTTTTGGGATGACATCATCGCATGAGTGGAGAACCAACTTCTTGGGGTATTCGGGTGAGCTTGATCCATTCGAGTGAGCGGTTGCCGTAGCTCGCGCCTCGGCAGACAATAGGCTTTGGAACCAAGTCGCAATCGTCTAGCGACAGGAGGACTTCACTTTGAACGCCACCGCTTCCAGACCGGTGATAGGTTATTGTGCCAATGTTCACGCCGGGGTGACTTGGGAGGAAGCGTGGGCGCAGCTGCGTCGCCACGCGCCAGAGGTGCGTCGGCGGGTTCTGGAGGCGATCGACCCTCAAGGAGCCTCGTCGCCTCGACCGATGGAGGTGGGGGTTTGGCTCTCGGCTCCCGCAGCGCGTTATGCGGTCGAGCATCCCGGCGAAGTGGAACGATTCGCCGAGTGGCTGCAGTCGGAGCGGTTGACGATCGCGTCGTTTAACGGGTTTCCCGCCGGCGACTTCCACGCGCAACGGGTCAAGCACGGGGTTTATCGACCGGACTGGACCCAACCCGAGCGTCTCGCCTACTCACTGGATCTGGCGTGGCTGGCTGCCCGCTTGGGCGATCCCATCCGCGCCGTTTCTATCTCGACGGTGCCCTTGGGATGGGGCCGACCGCGACCACCAGCCTCCTGGTGGACCGCCTGTGCCGTCAACCTGCGCCGCGCGGCCAGGGAACTCGCCCGGATCGAGGCTGAAACCGGGCGTTGGATTCATCTCGACCTTGAACCGGAGCCCGGCTGCGCGTTGACGACTAGCCACGATCTGGTTGCCTTGCTCGGGGAGCTGATGGTTGACCAACATGGAGTGCCGCTGGAGACCCATGAGCAGACATTGGTGAAACGCCATGTGCGGGTCTGTCACGATATTTGCCACGCGGCGGTGATGTTCGAGGATCAGGCTGAGGCTCTTGGACGGATCACAGCGGCTGGATGGTCGTTGGGTAAAATTCAGGTCTCCGCTGCCTTGGCCGCCTCGCCTCGCTCTCACCAGCAACGCCACGTGGTTGTCGAGGCTCTGAGCCGCTTCGCCGAACCACGCTACCTCCATCAGACGGTGGTGCGCGCGCGCGACGGATCGAATCACGAATGGTTTTTTGACGATTTGCCCGACGCCTTGAACGCTTCTGCCATACCCGACCAGGCCGATTGGCGGGTCCATTTTCATGTGCCGCTCGACTCGGATGGTTTTGGTCCTTTGGGCACGACCTTTGATCAAATCGCGCCGTGCCTCAACGCGATCGCCGCCGAACCCCTGGCAACCGCGCCAAGTCACGCTGATGCGATCGACCCGAGGCCGATCGTTGAAGTCGAGACCTACACCTGGAGCGTCCTTCCCGAGCCGCCCGATCCGGAACGCTTGGCCGAACGGATCGCCCGCGAAATCATCTGCCTCAACCAGCCGCGACCGACACCCATGAGGTGGTGACCGACCTGCGACGGGGTTGAATCCGTTGGCCATGAGATGCAAGATCCACCCAGGTGATTGGAATTTTTTAATTTCTTAAGTGCTCCATCGCGAGGGAAAACCGTGTTGGATTCGGAACCGATCGATTCAGGGGTCCCGGAGGAGTCCGGCCTCACGATGGAACTGGTTGACATGCTCGATCGCGCTGCGGAGACGCTCAAGGAGGCGCGGTCGGTGCTGTTTATCACTGGGGCCGGCATGTCAGCCGATTCGGGACTACCCACCTATCGGGGAACGGGTGGACTCTATCAAGATCGCACGACCGATGCGGGAGTGCCCGTCGAGGTGGCCCTGTCGGGTGGGATGTTCCAACGCAATCCGGCTGTCACTTGGAGCGTTTTGCTCGAGTTGGCCAACGCTGCGCGGGGAAAACGGCCCCATCGCGGTCATGAAATCCTGGCCGCGTTCGAGAACGATCCGGTCTACGGCTTCGATCGGATCTGGATTCTGACCCAAAATGTGGATGGCTTTCACCAACGGGCCGGTTCGCGTCAGGTCATCGACATTCACGGCGATCTCTCCCAACTGCAATGCGCGCGGGAATGCGGTTGGGAGGAACACGTCACCGACTACCATCATATCGACCCCGACAGGTTGCCGCCGCGTTGTCCGGTCTGCAACTCGCCGATTCGGCCCAATGTGGTTCTCTTCGGCGAATTGCTCCCCGAGGCCAAGCTTCGACGGCTCCAAACCGAATTACGCGCTGGGTTCGACCTGGTGGTGAGCATCGGTACCACCAGTGTCTTCCCCTACATCGCCCAACCGATGATCATCAACGCGCGTTTAGGCAAACCGACCCTCGAAATCAATCCCGACTTCACCGAAGTCAGTTCGATCGCCGACCTTCGTTTGCCCTTGGGCGCAGCGCGGGCTTTGGTCGAACTGGAGCGTCGGCTCGCCTAACCACGCCGTTTGGAGACCGGATGATAAGTTGTTCGGCGAGCGAGGTTGTCCTGTTCGAACCACCACGAATCGGCGGAATGATTGAGTCGGCGGGCAATCAACGTGGGCGCGTGGGCCTGGGCTGATCACCTCAACGGATGAGGACCACGATGGATTCGTGATAGTGTTCTGATCGCAAGGACACGTCTCGATTTGAACCGTCGAACTGGAAGTCATTTCCCTTGAGTCACCCGTTCATGCCGTCGCTTTTCAAGGGCGTCGCTGGTTCAGGTTCAGGGAAGGCCCAGGTGCGATGGAGACAAACGACTCGGAAACCAAGTCGTTCGTAGAGGGGTTGGCTCAACGGGTTGGCTCGCAACACCGCCAAAGTCGCGCCTCGTCGGATTCCCTCCCGAACTGCCGCCACGGTCATCGCCGTCCCGAAACCCTGTCTGCGGCGGGTCGATCGCACCCCGACACCGTAAATCGTTACCGCCTCCTCTACCATTGCCCCCAGCGCGATCGCCACTGGTACCCCCGCCGTTCGCCCCAAAAGGAAAAAAAGACGGGGATCGTCCAGCGCGGAGGGAGCCGTCGCCAATCCCGCGAGCAACTCGGGTGTCAACTTGAAAATCTCAAGCACCAAGGCGAAGAACACGTCGAGTTCTTCAGGTGTTTTGACAACCTCCACCATTAACATGGCTGGCACAGATGTTCGATCAAGGGGTTGGAGATCGCTTAGGATCATGGCCGGTTCCTCCTCGACGATTCGCCAACCGCGTTGGCTCAGTTCGGCTTGGAGGCCAGCGTTGGCGGGATCGTCCCCCTCTAGGATCACGCCGAAGCTCGGAGCATTGGCACCGAAAAACTCGCTGGCAAGGGTTTCGAGCCGCTCTCTGTCGGGAGGGGTTCCGGTGACCGCCACGATGTTGAAGGTAGGGCCGTTCAAGGCGAGGGCCGAGAAGGTCAGGCCGTCAACAACGCGTGTTCGACCGCCGGTTTGATGGTCGATCAAGGGGGAAGGTGCGGTCAACAGGGCGTAGGTGGCTCGTCGCGCCCAATGACGTTCGCTCATCCACCCCTCCTTCCACTGATTCGGTTCGGGCGGTTACCGAATCCGCCCGGCGTGTGGCTGGGAACTCGTTTCGACTCGACTCAACTCGTTGCGATTGCGCGGCGTTCCCGACGGCCTCGGCAAGATGGAGGTTCCAATCACGTGGTGAACCCTGCGCCCTTGCCTGGTCCTTACACTAACGGGGGAAGTGACCCAAATGAAGAGAACATGTCGGTCGTCCGCCGCCAACCGGCCGCCTGGCGGTTGACGCAAGCCGTCCTAGGTTCTTCAGGGAGGATAATCCCATTGCCAAGTCCCTACCCCCTCGATCTTCGTCCGGTCGCCGGCAACAATTCGACCACCCCGCGACGCCGCCGACGCCCCCTCCAAATGACGATCCAACCCGACCCATCCTGGTCTGGCTAAACCCCGATCAGTTGGGACACCGTCCCGCCGCCTTGGTCGAGGCGCTCGCTCGTTTGGATGCGTCGGACGATCCCCGGCGCGCCCAGGGCCGTCTGGTGGTTCTGCTGGTCGAAAGTCAAGCCTGGTTGCGACGCCTGCCGTTTCACCGTTGGCGTCAAGTGCTGATCCTCTCGGCGGGTCGTCACGCGGTCCAAGCTTGGAAGGCCGAGGGTATCGACGCGCGGATTGTCGCTGCCGACACTTTTGAACAGGGTTTGACCACGGCGATCCGAACCATTCAACCCAGCCTGGTCTTAACGGCCCGCGCCGCCGAGTACGCCGTCGGCTTGGTCCAACAACGCCTCCGCCAACGAGGAGACTGCCCAGTCGAAATTGTTCCCGACACCCGGTTCCTCGTCGAACGCTTCAATCCCATCCCCCGTCCGGTCGCTGGCAAACGGTATGTGATGGAACCGTTCTACCGGGCGATGCGCAAAGCGTTCGGTCTGCTGATAGAATCCGACGGGCAACCAACCGGTGGGGCCTGGAACTACGACTCGCACAATCGCAAACGTCTGCCGCCCCAAATCAAACCACCCCACCCCCGCCGTTTTGAACCCGATCGCCTCACCCGTGAAGTGATGCGCGAGGTGGCCGAAGGCCAGCATGGCCAAGGAGTCGGCCGGGTCGATGGCTTCGACCTGGCGGTGACCCCCCAACAGACGCAGGACGCCTTCCAGATCTTCCTCGACGAGCGGCTTCCTAACTTCGGACCATTTGAAGATGCGATGAGCCAACGACACGACACCCTGTTTCACTCGGTGCTGTCGGCCCAAATGAACCTCGGGCTGCTCGATCCTCTGGAGATGGCGCGGGCGGCCGAACAACGCTACCGCGAGGGGCGTGCCCCCTTGTCGTCGGTGGAGGGATTCATTCGCCAGATCATCGGCTGGCGCGAGTATATCCTTTGGCAATATCGTTTTCAGATGCCGGACCTCCGCCAGGTCAACTATTGGGGAGGCACCGGAGCGCTTCCTCGTTGGCTTTGGGACGGCGACGCTCCGATGAACTGCCTACGCAAAGTGACGCAACGGGTGATCGACCGCGGGTTTTCCCACCACATCGAACGCCTCATGTTGGTGTGCAACTTCTGCCTCTTGGCGGGGATTGACCCAGGCGTGGTGGCCGACTGGTTTCTCACCTTCTACGTCGATTCCCACGACTGGGTCGTGTTGCCCAACGTGCTGGGCATGGGACTCAACGCCGATGGAGGAGTCACGGCGACCAAGCCCTATATCAGTTCAGCCAACTACATCAACACCATGTCGGACTACTGCGCGGGTTGTCGGTTCAATCCCAAGGCTCGAACCGGAACCGACGCATGCCCGTTCAACACTTTGTACTGGAATTTCTTGATCGAGCACGAGGCAGCGTTGCGTGCCAATCCGCGGCTGGGTCCGGCGGTGCTGGGTCTCAAGCGGCTCTCCATTGAGGAACGAGAATCCATCCGGGCCGAGGCGGCCCGTTTCCTGGCGGATTTGCCCCGCTACGGTTCGGTCGAACCTGGACCCGACGGTCGGGTCCCTTCGGTCACCGCCCAGACCCGCGACGACCAGGAGTTGCCCTAAATGTCCAGGTCCACAGAACCACCATCGAACGATGTTGTCCCCCGTCGTGGCTTCGCCAACCGCTCTGAATTGATTGAACACCTCAGCGCGCTTCATCCCGACATCATCGCCCGGGGCAGACAGGTTTCGCCGATCCGCGGCGGTCGCGCCGCGGCTCTGGAGGCGCTCCAAGGGATCGACCCGCCACGCTACGAGCGGACCCGCAACTATCTTGATGGCGCGGTCACTCGACTCTCGCCCTACCTCCGTCATGGCGTCTTGACCCTAGCCGAAGTCCGCAACCACGCGCTGAAGCTGGTCAAGCATCCTGTCGAGGCGGCCAAGTTCATCAACGAACTGGGCTGGCGCGACTACTGGCAACGGGTCTATGAACGTTTAGGCGACGGGGTCTGGCGCGATCGTGAACCGTACAAAACCGGGTACTCGGCGCGGCGGTACGCCGCCGAACTCCCCCAGGAGATCGCCGAAGGACAAACCGGCATGGCCTGCATGGATGAGTTCGCCCGCGAACTCCGCGACACTGGGTATTTGCACAACCACGCCCGCATGTGGCTCGCCGCCTATGTCGTCCACTGGCGCCAGGTCCGCTGGCAGGCCGGAGCCACCTGGTTTCTTGAACATCTGCTTGACGGCGACCCCGCAAGCAACAACCTCTCCTGGCAGTGGGTCGCCTCGACCTTCTCCCACAAACCCTACGTTTTCAACCGCGAGAATCTGGAGAAATATACGGGTGGACGGTACTGCCGCTCCTGTCCACTCAAAGGCCGCTGTGACTTGGAAGGATCCTACGACCAACTCGAACAACGCCTTTTCCCTCACGGCCTCCGGGCTGGCGATGGTTCGGCCGAGGATGATGGCGTGTTGGGTCGCAACGGCGACCCGATTGCCCCGCGCAAGATCAACTCCCCCTTCCCAAAATCTGACCCAGTGCTGATCTGGGCGCACGAAGACGCGCTCAATCCCCAAGCCGAGGTCTTCCGTAGCTATCCCAATGCTCCCGCCCTGTTTGTCTGGGACGATTCTCATTTAAGGAATCCCCGCGCCCCCTACTCCTTCAAACGTGTGGTGTTCTTGGCCGAATGCGTCGAAGAGTTGCCCGCCGCCGTCGAGGTGGCTCGCGGCGAACCTTCGACGTTGTTGGCGCAGGCGATCGCCCGGGTCGGGGCCAAACGATTGGTCGTGGCCAACTCGGTCAATCCAAGGGTCCACGCCATCCTCAACCAGGTCGAGAAGCTGGCCCGGGTGCCGATCGAAGTCTTGTCCGAGCAACCGTTTCTGCCCTACAATGGTCCGATCGACCTGAAGCGATTTTCCCGCTACTGGCGCGTCGCGGAACGCTACGCGATGGGCATGGGTGGCGGACGAGTCTGAACCAACCGTATCGGAATCCAGAAACGGCGATGAGTCCCCTCCCGTCCCCCGAAGAGTTCGACGACGCTTCGGGGGAACCCCCTGTGACGCCTCCAACCCCGGATCAATTGGAACGGGCCGCCCACTTGATCCGCCAAGGCCGGTTGGTGGCCTTTCCTACCGAAACCGTTTACGGACTGGGTGCCGACGCAACCAATCCCCAGGCCGTCGCATCCATTTTTCGCGCTAAGGGTCGTCCTCTAAGCAACCCGCTCATTGTTCATGTGTGTGACCAAACCGACGCCCGGTCGTTGACGACCACCTGGCCCGAGTTGGCCCAAGCCCTGGCGGATAGGTTTTGGCCGGGTCCGCTGACCCTAGTGTTGCCCCGCTCGTCGCGGGTTCCCGACGTGGTGGCCGGCGGCCCGGCGATGAGCACAGTGGGTCTACGCGCTCCCGCGCATCCAGTGGCGCGTGCCTTGCTTGAGGCGTGTGGCGTCCCTTTGGCCGCCCCTAGCGCCAATCGTTCGGAAGGATTGTCTCCCACTCGTGCCGAGCATGTCGCGCGGGCTGGTCTCAAGGGAGTCACGCTCATCCTCGACGGCGGCCCTTGTGTTCAAGGAATTGAATCCACCGTGTTGGATCTCTCGGGACCACGTCCGCGGCTGCTTCGTCCTGGCGCGCTTGACCCAGCCACCCTGCGTCAGGTGGTCCCCGAACTTGAACTGCCGGATGCCGCCGCGCCTTTGGTCGGCTCCCCCGGCCTCGCGCCGCGTCATTACGCGCCCCGCGCTGCTTTGCGGGTCGCGGTCGATCCAGCAAATTGGCGAGGAGAAATCGCCGAAGCCGAGCGGCTCGGCGTGATTCATCGCGTCAGTTCGCAGGATTTCCAGGGAAACCACCCCGCCCACGCGGTTCGGATCGCGCTTCCGGACGATCCCGCGGGCTTCGCCGCTGGTCTTTACGCTGCTCTTCACGACCTGGATCGAGCTGGGGTGACACAAATCGTGGTCGAAGCGCCTCCAGCAACCGAAGAATGGCTCGCGGTGCGCGACCGTCTCCGTCGCGCCTCTTGCCCACCCGGTGGCAGCGGCGTTTGAATTCCACAGTGGGAGTATCTCGAACTCCATTCAAATGATTTTCCCTCGGCGAAGAATGAAGTCAAATCGCCGAAGCGGAGTCCACGATGCGGCTGGTCTTGGAATCGTCCAGTCCACCCTCCGAAAAGGCGTTCCATTAATGAGATCAAGACTTTCAACCGTGCAAAACACGCGCGGCTTCGCCTATTTCTTGACCGCAACCCTCGTGTTTTCGCTTTTCGGCGTCGGTTTGGTCACGTCGGCGGACGAAACGCAACCCGTAGTCTCCAAGCTCATCAACATGGAAAACGATTCCGACCGCTGCCAACCTCTCCCCGCCAAGGGTCCGATCCGGCTCCAGCACCACGGCAGCCCATTGGAGTTTCGCAACATTTTCATCAAAGAATGTTAAGCCGCTTCTAAGGGCTGAAGCACTCAGGATCGCTCGCGTCCTCTCGCCCGGTTCTCGAAGCCTCGTCGAGGCGAGCAGAAGGACGCGAAGGCTAGTGACCCGATCTCGCGGGTTCCGAGTGAGTCAATCGATCGTCATGCGGACTTGCGGGTTTCGATGGGCAGCGCGTCGATCTTGGCGGCGAGAATGAAATCGTTTTCCGAGAGTCCGTCGATGGCGTGGGTCCAGATTTCGATGGCGAGGTGGCGATAACCGACCAGGTGCAGGTCGGGGTGATGCCCCTCTTCCTCAGCAAGGGCGGCGACCTTGTTGAGGAAGTCCATGCCGGCCATGAAGTTGCGGACCACCCACTCGCGGCGGATCTTGCGACCATCCTCCGAGAGGGTCCAGTTGGGTGTTTGGGCGCGGAGCGCTTCGGCTTGAGCGCGATCGAGCTTAGGCACGCCGCCTTCACAGGGCACGCATCGCTTGGCGGTCAGGGCGACGCTTGTGGTTTCGGTGTTCATTGGTCAACAAACCCTCCTTCAGTGGATCGCGGCTCACCGCCGTCGTCGGTATGGCGGGGGTTGGTCGGCGCGACGCCATCGCAACCTCAGAACTCATTCACGACGAGGGCCGGTGTGGCGATGGAGTGTGGTGAAGACGGGGCGGAGCAATCCACCTGATTGTATCGCCTTGGCGGGTGAATTGCAGGCCGGTGGAGAACCGACGCGGAAACCTGATAACATGGAGGGGAACGTCGAAGCCACGTCGCCATGCGAGTGTCGTGGGTCGAGTTCGAGACGTCGGAGAATAGGCCGTCAATGACCGAGCCGGTTTGGTCGATCAACCTGGGGCGTTGGTGGGGAGTGCGGATCCGAGTCCACCTACTTTGGTTGGCGTTCGCGGTCCATCTGATTGCGACTTTAACTCTGGCGGGGTGGAGACGGCCGGGTTTGGAGATCGACACCGATCCGCGTGACTGGCGTTTGGGTTTGGCCTGGTTGGGTCTGACGGTGTTGGGAGTCGCCTGGCACGAGTTGGGTCATGGGTTGGCAGGTCGCTGGTCCGGTTGGCGTCGCCAGGAGGTCCAGCTTTGGCCCCTGGGCGACCTGACCGACGATTGGGTCCCCGCCGAACAAGCTCGGGCGGCGGCAATTTACGCTTTGGGCGGTCCTCTGGCCAACCTGGCGGTGGTGATCTTGGGCGCGTTGATCTTCGCGGGACGACCCGAGAGCCTTGATTGGAATCCGTTTGGTCGCCCCGACGGTTCGGGCGGCTTGCCGCGATTGGACGATCAGCCCCTCGCCCGTTTCAGTTGGCTTTGGTGGCTGGGCGGGTTCTGGTTCGTCAACTGGGTTCTGTTGCTGACCAACCTCATCCCAGCTCCGCCGCTGGACGGCGGGCGGTTACTTCGCGCCGTCTTGGCGATGTCGTCCTCGCCAAGCCGCCGGGAATCGTTCCTTATTCCCTGGACCGCCCGCACCTGCGCGGCGGTCTTGATCCTGGTCGGGGTCGTTCGGCTGATTCGAGGGGTGTTCATCGCACCTGGCGAGGTTCCCACCGCCTCGCCCCTTTATTTGATCGTTCTGGCAGGTCTGATCGAATGGATCGCCCGAACTCAAAATGAAATGGTTGAAGATGACGGCTTTTTTGACGACGGCGTCAGCGACCTCGACCCCTCAACGCTCCTAAGCACGAAGGCCGGCCAACCCGATTCCCACGACCCCTTGGAACCGAATTCCAGCCATGTCGCCGCAGGCTCCGCTGGTCTGAAGCCAACCGATCGCCTGTTGCGACGTTGGCACAAGCGGCGTCGCCAGGCTCGCCAGCTTCGTAACCGACAACGCGAACACCTCGACGGCGATCGCCTCGACGCGATTCTTGACAAGCTTCACGGTCAAGGCGAGACCGCGTTGAACGACGAAGAACGCGGCTTCCTCCAGCAAATGAGCCGGGACCTGCGGCGGCGGCGCGGCCGACTCTCCTCCACTGCCAATCCGACGACCACCCTGTCGCCCCCCCCTGATCTCGAATCCGACGATCCCACGACTTCTTATGACTGAACCCACGCGCCCGGCCCCAATCCTGTTTGACGGCCCCATGGGAACCCGTCTGCTGGCCCGAGGGCTGGATCTTCGTGTCGAAGAGGCGTGCGAGTGGTCGCTCGATCATCCCGAAGAGGTCGAAGCGATTCACCGGGCGGATTGCCTGGCGGGCGCGTCGTTGCTCCGCGCCAATGTGTTCACGGCCCACCGCGACGGTCTGGAGCGCCGGGGACAGGGACGCGGGGCACGGTTGCCCCGTCTTCTCACCCAAGCGGTTGACTTGGCGCGACGAGCCGGCGAGGGGTTGCCGGTGGTGGCCGCCTTGGGTCCAGTCGGTTCGCACGAGGAGGCGGCCGTTCATCTCGTGGATCATGGGGTCGCGGCCATTTGGCTGGAAACCTACACCTTCCTCCACGCCCTCGATCAGCTGCCTCGTCTCAAACGACGGATCGGCCAACAAGTGCCGATTTGGGTCACCCTGTTCAACTGGCGTGACGATCCCGAACAAGGTCCGATCACGGCCCAGGCGGCCCGTTTGATCGAGGCCGGAGCCGCGGCGATCGGTGTCAACTGCGTGTCGTGCGACGACCCCCAACGCATCCCGCTGATGACCGCGCTGCGAGCTGCGGCGGGAACCCGTGTTCCCCTCATCGCCTCCCCGTCGATCCCCCCCCCTCCACCAGATCGGCCTGCGCCGACGCCGTTGGAGGTCGCCGAGCAGGTGCTGGATTGGTGGCGCGCAGGGGCCGACGGAATAGGTCTATGCTGCGGTGGAAACGCGACCCACCTAGCCGCCCTTCACACGCTTTGCGCCAACTTGCCGCCCCGCGACCCACACTCCCCCCTGCTCCTTGGTGATGGTCCCCGCCCCACAACATGACGTTCCCCAGGTGCCCTTACCCTATCCTGGAAAGAACCTTTACCGATGTCGAATCCCTTGCGACGCAAACCCCGTCCTCCCATCCCCCGCGGTTTGATTCCGGCGGGTTCCAGTCCCTGCGACTATTGTGTCGGCAAGTGCTGCCGCTATTTCTCCCTGCCCATCGACACTCCCCGCAGCTGGGAGGATTTCGACGACCTGCGTTGGTATCTCGCCCACGGACAGACCCTTATTTATGTCTGCGACCGTCATTGGTATCTCCTGGTCATGACCCGTTGCGGTTATCTTCGGTCGGACAATCGCTGCGCGATTTATTCGCAACGTCCCCGCATCTGCCGCGAGTTCGCCTCGGACGATTGCGAGTATGACGACGATTGGAAGTTCGAGTTAGTATTCGAACATCCCGAGCAAATCGTCGAATACGCCGAGGCAGTGCTGAGACGGTCGCGCCCACCGGCCGACGAGACCATCTCCACGCTGGTGAGTCTGCCCCCGCTGCGGATGCGCAACCGTTCCGAGCCAGGTTAACCGCTCGACAACAGCAGGGTCGGGCGTCATAATCGCACGTGGAAACGGACCGACAAGGTGCCCCACGCCGAAGCACGGCTCCATCGTCGGGAGTTCCACGCGGGTTCATCCGGTTGTCGTTCCGCTTGCTCACCCCCCGTTCGAACGCCCCGTCCACGTCGAGGACATTCACGCCAATGGCGCGACGCAGTAACCACTACGAAGCGGCCTTCGAAGCCTTCGTTCGCAGTCTGCGCGTGCCTTGTGTCGCGGTGGACGAGTCGAAACGCCCGCTCGATCGTCACGCCGAGGCGAAGCCGGCGCGTCCGGCCGACCCGCCCGGCCCGCGCTCTAACGATCCCGCGGGCAGCTTCGACACCATCGAAACGAACGAGGTTGACACCACGCCACTCCGTTTGAAGAACCCCGACTTTTTGGTGTACCCTCGCTTAGGTTGCAACTTAGTCGTCGAGGTCAAAGGCAAACGCGGCAAGGACCACACCGGGCGTCGCCGTTGGGAGAATTGGGTGACCACCGACGACCTAGATGGATTGGCGCGTTGGCGCGACCTATTCGGTCCGGGTTACCGGGCAATTCTGGCCTTCGTCTACGCCGAACGTCCCCCCGCGACCCTTGTAACCGCTCCAGCCGGCTCCCCTTGGCCGGACTCGTCTCAGGTCGTTCGCCTGGTTGCCAGTCGCCGCCGTGGCCGGCGTAACCGACGACCAACCGCCAAAGATGACCCGCTCGACGCCGGGTTCCCCTTCCGCGGCCGTCGTTACTGGTTCTGGGCGGTCGAACTGGACGACTACCTAGACCATTTGCGATCGCGGGGTGTCGCGTGGAAAGCAGTGGCGATGGCGCGGGCGGAGTTTCGCCGCCGCGTGCGTCCACTGCTCGATTGGCTACCCCACGCCGCCATGACGACGACTTCCGCTCGCTCTCATCCTCCTTCCCCCGCCACGTCTTCCGGCGCGGCGTTTCCCTGCCCCGCCCCTGTCTCGGAGTGGACCGCGTGAACCGTCTCCCTTTGATGAATCCGCGACGTTGGCTTGCTCGAGGGCTGATGGCGCTGGCGCTGGTTGTTACCCATCCCGGCGTCGCCTCGGCTCAGGAAGAACAATCCAATCAAGGCATGGTCTACGGCTACGTCGTCGCCTTCTTCATCACCGGATTCTGCATCTACGCCACCCTCAAGTCAGCCCGACGCTCCTAATCGCCTTGATTTCCCCCCCCACGATCGCTTCCTACCGACCGGTTCGTTCAAGCCGCTCGAAATGGTCGCGGTTGGCATGAAGATTCAATCATGTTCTGTTTCGGAGCTTGGTTCGATGACGCTCGCCCGCCCGTCGGTCTCCTCCTCATCCCCCACCGGCGTGTCCGCCGAGCGTTGGAGCCGCGATGCGGTCCGCGCGCTTTACCATACCCCGCTGCTGGAACTGGTCGTCCGGGCGTCCGAGGTTCACCGCCGCCACCACGATCCCTCCAAGATACAGGTCTGCGTCCTGCTGTCGATCAAAACCGGCGGCTGCCCGGAGGATTGCGCCTACTGCCCTCAGGCCGCGCGTTATCACACCAACGTCAAAGCGCAACCTCTCCTGGCGGTCGAAGAGGTCCTCGAGTCGGCCCGCCGCGCCCGTGAGCGGGGAGCGACTCGGTTCTGCATGGGGGCGGCCTGGCGTGAGGTGAGGGACAACGCCCATTTCGATCGAGTGTTGGAGATGATTCGAGGCGTTAAGGCGTTGGGCTTGGAGGTTTGTTGCACGCTGGGCATGGCCACCGCCGACCAAGCCCGCAAAATGAAAGAAGCCGGTCTGGACGCTTACAACCACAACCTCGACTCGTCCGAGGACTTCTACGGCGAGATCATCTCGACCCGGACTTACCAAGATCGTCTCGAAACCCTCCGACATGTTCGGGAAGCGGGCATCACCGTCTGCTCGGGAGGCATTCTGGGGCTCGGCGAGTCTCACGAGGACCGCATTAGCCTCCTTTGGACCCTGGCCAATCTGCCCACCCCGCCCGAATCGGTCCCAATCAACGCCTTGGTGCCGGTCCCCGGCACCCCGTTGGGCCATCGTCCTCGCGTGCCGATCTTCGACATGGTGCGGGCGATCGCCACGGCCCGAATCCTCATGCCCACCTCGATGGTCCGACTCTCCGCCGGCCGAGTGAGCATGTCCGAATCGGATCAAGCCCTTTGCTTCCTGGCCGGGGCCAATTCGATTTTCGCCGGCGAAACGCTCCTGACCACGCCCAACCCTGATTTCGACGCGGATACTCGTCTCTTCGAGGCGTTGGGGTTGGAACCCCTTCCGTCGTCGGCATCCCCAAACCCGCGGGGATCGTGTTCCCCGTCGTGCCAACGCGAGTGAACCGGACAGTTGACATCGACAGCGTCATGGGCGGCGGCATCTTGTTGGACCCGACTCCATGAACGCCTGCGCCATTGTAACCGGGATCGGCCTAGAAACCGGCTTGGGCCGAGGACGGCGGACCTGGGAGGGTCTGCTGTCAGGACGCTCGGCCATTGTCCGACTCGGCGAGGAACGCGGTTTTTCCGCCGACGCCCCTCCCCGCTACGGAGCCCCTCTGGCTCGCCTCCGCACCATCGACGACTTGCTCGACCAACTGATCGCCGACGCTCTGGAGGATGCGAATCTCCGTCTCCCCCTTTCCGAGCAGGGAATTGATCCAAGCCGGGTTGGGGTGGCGATCGGTCTGAGCAAGGGGGATTTGACCCGCCTTCGGGAGCTGGTGGGGTGGCCCGATCATGAACCCGATTGGACCCGTTTTTGGCCTCATGGAGCTGCCTCCCACGTTTCGAGGTCGCTAGGCGCGACTGGTCCAAGTCTGGCACCAGTCGCCGCCTGCGCGACGGGCCTGGTCGCGGCGCTGAGGGGTTTGGAGTGGATTCGCCGCGGCGAATGCGACCTCGTGGTGGTCGGCGCCGTCGATGTGTCGCTCGACCCTCTGGTGATCGCCGCGTTCGCACGCATGAATGCGCTGGCGAAGGTCGATCCAAGCGACCCGACCGCAGCCATGCGTCCCTGGTCGCGGGACCGCTCCGGATTTCTCGTGGGCGAGGGAGGGGCGCTGCTGGTCTTGGAGTCGCCTGCTTTGGCGCATCGTCGAGGGGCACGAAGTCTAGCGCGACTTGTGGGAGGGGCGATCGGGTCCGACGCCTTCCATCCCACCAATCTCGACCCTAACCCCCGACGTTTGGCGGAGTTGATCCTTCAAGCGCTCGACGATGGAGCGATGCGCGTTCAAGAACTCGACCATCTCAATGTGCATGGCACGGCCACCTCTTCCAACGATCCGTTGGAGTGTCAAGCAGCCCGTCGGGCGTTGGGCATTCAGGCCGATCGCGTGATCTGCGTGGCCAACAAGCCTCAATTCGGTCATTTATTGGGAGGCGCGGGCGCGGTCGAACTGGCGGTCGCGGTCTGGACTCTATCAGAGGGGGTCGTGCCGCCGACCCTCAATACCCTACCGCGCGACCCGGTTTGCGACCTTCAGGTGGTCGTGTCGCGTGGTCAACCCAGACCGGTTCGAACAGCGCTCAAAATCTCGCTCGGCTTCGGTGGACATTTGGCAGCCGCGGTCTTGCGCCGCGAGGAGGGATGAATGAAGGCCGACCAACCCGTTGACCCCCTAGCCTGGCTCGACGCCGAGTGGGCGGATTGGACCGCGCGGGGGTTGGAGCGACGCTTGACGCCTCGCCGCCCTCACGAGCGTGAGTCATCACTTCTTGACTTTAGCAGTAATGATTATCTGGGGTTGTCGGATGATCCCCGGGTGATCGATGCGGCCATCGAGGCGACCCGCCGGTTCGGAACCGGAGCGCGGGCTTCGGCTCTGGTCAGCGGTTGGACCGAGGAGCATGAGGCGCTGGCGGCGGATCTCGCGGCGTTCGAGGGAGTCGAGGCCGTCGCGCTGGCCCCTACTGGCTACGCCGCCAACCTAGGTGCCATCGCCTCGGTGGTGGGATCGGGAGACGCGGTCTATGTCGATCGGCTTAATCACGCCTGTTTAATGGATGGGGTAAGGCTCAGTGGAGCCGCCCTCCGGGTCGTTCCGCACAATGATGTGACCCGGTTGGCGGAGATTTTGACGCGGGACGAGGGCCGGTATCGTCGTCGTCTGATCGCGGTCGATGGCGTGTTTAGCATGGACGGCGATCTCGCTCCCTTGCCCAAGGTTTGCGCTTTGGCCGAACGTCACGGGGCGATGACGCTAGTGGACGAGGCTCACGGCACCGGGTTGTTCGGTCGGGGAGGACGCGGCGCGCGGGAATACTGGGATGTGATGGAACGGGTGACCATCACCGTAGGCACCCTTTCCAAGGCGTTGGGCACGTTGGGCGGGTTTGTGGCCGGAGAGCGGCGTCTCGTGCGCTATGTGGTGCAACGAGCCGGTCCCCTGGTCTATTCAACCGCGTTGCCGCCCGCCTGCGCCGCGGCGGCGCGGGCGGCTTTGGCAATTGTCCAAGCCGAACCGGAGCGACGCATCAAGGTCTTCGCCTTGGCGGAACGGCTTCGACACGAAGCGCGTCGAGCCGGTTGGGTTGTGCCCGAGTCGCTCGGTCCCATCGTGCCAATCCTCGTGGGCGAGGCGGACGCGACGATGAGGTTGGCTCAAGAGTTGAAGACCAAAGGCGTTGTCGTTGGAGCGATTCGACCACCCACCGTGCCGCGAGGCACGGCCCGCCTGCGCGTTTCCCTCTCGGCGCGGCATTCCATCGAAGCGGTTGATCGTCTGATCGAGACGTTGCGTCAAGCCGCCATTCCGAAGATTGGCGCATTGCAAGAACCGAATCAGCGGAGGACGACGTGAGTGCCATAAGACCTCGTTTGAGGAAGGACTCAACGTCGTCCCGCTTCTGGATTCATCGCACAAGTTCAGTCAGTGCGGTGTTGATCTCTTGAAGACCCTTTTTGGCGTCAGCGAACAACATGAGGGTGTTGTCGGCGGCAAAGAGCGGGTTGGGGATGCCCGCGAAGCCCGGCGAGAGTGATCGCTTGAGGACCACCACAGTACGTGCTTTGTCCACGTCGAGGATCGGCATTCCAGCGATGGGTCCATTGTTGTTTTCTCGAGCCAACGGATTGACCACGTCGTTGGCCCCGATCACCACCACCACGTCGGTGAAGTCGAAGGTGGGGTTGATCTCGTCCATCTCCTTCATGACCTCGTAGGGGATTTCAGCCTCGGCCAAAAGGACATTCATATGGCCAGGCATTCGACCAGCGACGGGATGAATGCCGAACTCGACTTCGACGCCGTGTTGGGTCAGTTTGTTGTAGAGGTCGCGCACCGCGTGCTGAGCTTGGGCCACCGCCAGGCCGTAGCCGGGGACGACGACCACCCGGCGGGCCGATTCGAACAGGATCGCCAGTTCCTCGGGCGTGGTCGATTTGATTTTGCCCGCATACACCTCGTCGGCCTTGGGGCCGGTGTCGCCGCCGCCCATCGTGCCGAAGAGGACATTGATGAACGAACGGTTCATCGCCTTGCACATGATGCGGGTCAGGATAATGCCCGAGGAACCCACCAGCGAACCGGCGATCACCAGCACGTCGTTATTAATGACAAAGCCAGTCGCCGCGGCTGCCAGACCAGAGTAGGAGTTGAGTAACGCGATCACCACCGGCATATCGGCCCCGCCAATGGGCACCGTCAGCAGGAAGCCCAACACCAAGGCCAGGACGCAGAGGACAGCGTAGATCAGAGGATTGGTCGGTTCCCTGCTCAACCCCACCACGGCGGTCACGCACAGCAGCGCAAGCAGGCCGACCACCAGGTTGCGGTTGGGAATCACGAATTGCGGATTGTCGATCCACTTGAGTTCCTGTAGCTTGGCGAAGGCCACCAGACTGCCGGTGAAGGTCACGCCACCAATCAGGCCGGAAAGCCCAGTCGAAACGCCAAAGGCGGCGGTGGGGGAAGCTGCCCCCTCGAACTGGGTCTCCTTAAGCTGCAACCACAACTCCGCCCCGGCCACCAACAGCGAGGCGATGCCGCCGAAACCGTTGAGCAGCGCCACCATTTGCGGCATGGCGGTCATCGGCACGTTCAGGGCCAAGTAGACGCCGGCCACCGAGCCGATCACCATCCCCGCCCAAACCACCCAGACTGACACGATCCCATAGCCAATCAAGGTCGTCACGATCGCGAGGAGCATCCCGACCGCGCCTAGGATGTTGCCACGCACCGCGGTTCGGGGATGCGACAGCCCTTTGATCCCAAGAATGAACAAGCTCGCGGCGATCAGGTACATCAGCCGCATGGTCGGGGTCATCGCTGCGCGACTCCAAGAGGAAACGGGGAAGAGGGGTGGTTGGATCGGAGTGGATTCGTCGTCTGGAACCGATGGCAAGACCCGGTCCAGTTCATTTGGAGGAAGCGTCGGGATGGAACGAGGCGTCATCCTGCTCGTTTCAGGAACCCACCGCGCCGTTGGTGGAGACCTTGGCATGGACGGCGGCAACCTTGTCGGCGTCAGCGTGGCCGCCGGGAGTTCCCGTCCCACGCGCTTTGAACATGCCTAGCATCCGGTGAGTCACCAGGAAGCCGCCCACCACGTTGGTCATGGCGAAGGCTACCGCGAAGAAGCCTAACACCGCGGCCAGACCACTGTTGGAGCCGGCCGCCACCACCGCGCCAACCGCCGTGATTCCCGAGATCGCGTTGGAGCCAGACATCAACGGTGTGTGCAGAGTCGGCGGGACTTTGACGATCAACTCGAACCCGACGAACAGCGCCAGGACGAAGACCGTCACAAACACCATCAGATCCGCGCCCATGACAATGATCCCCAGTGAACGTGAAGAAAGTTGAGTCAAGTCGCGTGTGCAAGTGAGTTAAGATCAAGGACGAATCGGCAACGCGCGGGATTCCAACACACGGTTGGGGGTGGTGGTTACAGCGGGAACACCGCTTAGGAACCAACCGCCTCGGGAGTTTTGACCGGGAGTCCGAGTTTGTGACGGACCGGCACACTTTGGACCTCCCCCCGGTCGCAGGCGAGGGTTTCCCGGGCAATTTGGTCGTCGGTTTCAGTGGAGTTTTCCCCAAGCAGCCCCAGCTTGGACAGGTGGGTGATGAAGTTAACCAGGTTGCGGCTGTAAAGTTGGCTGGCGTGGGTTGGCACACTCGCGGGTAAGTTGGTGGGGCCGAGGATGGTGATGCCGTGGGCCTGGATGGTCCGATCGGGGATGGTCAACGCGCAGTTGCCGCCGCGCTCTGCGGCGAGATCCACGATCACACTGCCGGACTTCATGCCTTGAACCGCCGCCTCGTCGATGAGCAGGGGCGACTTGCTTCCAGGCACCGCTGCGGTGGAGATCACGACGTCGCACTCGGCGATCACCCGGCCGAGCAATTGACGTTGACGGTCGTAAAAGGATTGATCGAGTTGTTTGGCGTACCCTCCTGCGCCTTCGGCGTCGTCGGCCTTGAGGTCAAGTTCGACGAATTTAGCCCCCAGACTTTCGACCTGTTCGCGAGCGGCGATCCGCACGTCGTAGCCCATCGTGACGGCCCCGAGGCGTCGCGCGGTGGCCAGGGCTTGAAGGCCGGCGACCCCCGCGCCCAGGACGAGCACTTTGGCGGGCGGGATGGTGCCGGCGGCGGTCATCAGCATAGGGAACATCCGGGTCAGGTGGTTGGCGGCCAGGAGAACCGCTTTGTAACCAGACACCGTAGCCATCGACGACAGCACATCCATGTTTTGAGCCCGGGTGATCCGGGGGATCAGTTCCAAGGCGAAGACCCGCAAGCCCCGTCCAGCGAGGTCAGCAATCAACTGGGGATTCCCCAGGGGATCGGCCATGCCGATGAGGGTTTTCGAGCCGTTCAAGGCGACCAGGGTCTCGGAATCCTCGGGGAGCCGCACGCAGAGCAGGACATCGGCTTGTGCCAACACCTGAGCGCGGTCGGCGGCAATGGTGGCTCCTTTCTCAGCGTACTCGGCGTCGGAAAAACCGGCGTGGAGGCCGGCCCCCGGTTCCACCAGCACCTCCAGACCCGTCTTGGGGTTAGCCGCGAGCGGCACCTGGGCGGGAACCAAGGCAACCCGGGTTTCGCCGGGACGACGCTCTTGAAGTACTCCGAGCTTCATGGATCGATCAACCCTCCGCCAGCGCGAACGGACAGTCCCTCGGTTTTTGAACGGCAACCCGTTATAGTCGAGATGGGGTTCCTCTTCAACCGACCTCCCCTTGCCGATCGGTCGGCTGACCGTTTCTCGACTCGCCGTGAGGACCATTCCCATGTCCGCCCAATATTCCACGCCCGCTCCCCGCTCCCCGACGATCCTCTCGCTGGCCCAGCATTTGCGCCAAGTGGAGCGGGAGCGACCCGGAGGCGTGGCCGACGACCTTTCGCCGCTGATGAATCAGTTGGCCTTCGCCGCCAAGGTGTTGGCCCGCGAGATCAATCGCGCTGCCCTCGCCGCGGCCATTCCGCCGCAATGCATCCAAGGTGGAACCAACAGCACCGGCGACAACCAAACCCGCCTGGACGTCTACGCCAATCAAGTGGTGCTGGATGCCTTCCATCGCTCCACCCGGTTGGCCGGTTTGGTTTCGGAGGAAATGGACGAACTTGTAGTTCTTTCCGAAGGCGATCGCGCCCGCATAATCCTTTGCATCGACCCCATCGACGGGTCGAGTAACACCGAGATCAATGGCTCCCTCGGGACAATCTTTGGCTTCTACCGACGCGAACGAACTGGACCCGGCGACCTCGCCGCCGAACTCATCGAGGGACGCGCCCCCCTGGTCGCCGCAGGTTATGTGTTTTACGGCTCCGGCACGTTGTTGGTCTATTCCCAAGGCGAGGGAGTGCGGTCCTTCCTGCTCGACCGGGAACTCGGCGAGTTTATGATGTGTCATCCCGACATCCGCTGTCCCGAGGAGGGCGATTCGTTCGCCGCCAACACGGGTCGGCTTTACGAGTGGCACCCTGGACTTCAACGCTACATCCATCACATCTCTCAACGCGACCCGGCCACCCGCCGTCCCTATTCGTTGCGCTACTCCGGCGCGCTCGTGGCCGACTTCCACCGCTGCTTACTGCGGGGTGGCGTGTATTTTTATCCGTCCGACCGCGGCCACGCTGAGGGCAAACTGCGGCTGTTTTATGAAAGCGCGCCCCTGGCGTTTTTGGTCGAGCAGGCCGGTGGCAAGGCGTCCGACGGCCGATCCCCAATCCTCCCTCCCCGCGCCCGCTCGATCCATCAACGATCCACGCTGGTGATCGGCTCGGCCCGCGAGGTTGAACTCATCGAGAAGTTCGTTGCCGAGGCGGAGCCAAAGACCGCATCAGCTTGGACAATTTGAGAAGCGTTAGGGAATCGCGACGACCGGCGCGACGCGGAAGGTTTCGGGAAGCCGCACGGGTCCCTCGAAGGCGACTTCGACCACCCGCCAGGACGGGCCGGGAAAGGTCTCGATCGGGTGGAAGGTGGACTCGCCCCGGGATCCAAGGCGGCTGCCGCGGACGGAAGGCGCTCCGGAGTTCACCGTGGTGAGCCGAACACGGTTCGGGTCGTTGAGGGCGAAGACCGCTCGGGTGTCCATCCAAATGAGGAGTGGTCGGGGGCCGGGACGGCGCGTGTAGCAGGCGATTTGCCGGCGTCCAGCGGTGATGGGACCTTTGGAGGTCGCGGGCCAAAGAAACACCATCGCGTTCAAACGCGCTACAAAGCGTTCCAAGGTCCACCCAGGTTCAAAGAGAATGCGTTCGGGTCGCAAGGGAATTTGGTCGCGCACCCACACGCGACGCACGCCATCCGCGCGGTGGGGGATCGTGAGAGGGAGATCGGCGGGACGGCGACGAGTTAGCCAATCGAGTTGACCCGACGCGCGTATCAGCTCGCCGGCCGGTTTCAAAACACGATCGTCGAGAATGGCCTCAAGGTTGAGGTCCAGCGTCAAATGCACCAAATAGGGACGCGACTGGGCGAACCGTTCCAAATTCCAAGGCGTCATCCCACCAACCGACGGCGTCTTTGACCTTGAGGATGAGAAAACCGCGGTTCAACGCAACTCGACCTCGGCGGGGGCGAGGATGTTGGCCGAGGCGGCGAGACCCGCGGAGGTGGGGAACTTCACCGTCTTGACCCGCCAACCTTTGTGGCAGAGCGTTCCCTTGAAGGGCGGGTTGCCGCTCACCTGACCCACCAGACGAATGGCGTTGGGATCGAAACCGGCGGGGACCGTCACCGTGGTCGATTCGTCTTGGGTGAAGATCGGCTCAATTTCAAGATAGTCGGTCAAAACTTTGCGACAACCCTGGTGAATCTTGCGAACCTCCGCGCCGATTTGGGCGTCGGAGTAGGAATCGATCTCCTCTAGGACGAAATCGACCAACCGGCCATCGCGTTGCAACAAAGTCAAAATCCGAAGGTCGGGCCCTTCTGGTTCGGCATGGAGCAGAGGCGCAGCGCGGTCGGCGAACTCCGGCTGGGTGAGGATTCGCCAACCGAACTTCAACGCCAATGCAAGACGTTTCCACATCGTTGGATGATCCAGGATTCGCGTGGGTGATTGGACATGACGAAGGCGCGGCGCAGACGCGACCCGAGACGTTGAACGTCCGCCTTCGACGATTCACTTCACAGTCGAGGCATCCCACACGGTGAGGAATACCATCCGCCCTCCCTTCAGGCAAGAAGTGTCTTGAGTTCAGTTGGCGTGCCGTCCCTCCCACTTGGCTGAGTGGGTTGACCGGGGCTTCACCACGATTGACAATCGGCGTTGGGTCAAACAACTCGGTATGGTTTCGATCACGGCGATCGCTGTCCACCGAATCCGCATCCCAACCGGTTGGGAGCTCCCGAGAACGACTTTCCGCTTCCCGTTCGGCTTGACGATTTTGGTCGTCAACCGCGCCAACCCCGGAGGAATGATCGTGGCAACGCACCTACTCGACCCGCATTCGACCTCATTGGCGTTTCGGTGGACATCGATCCTCGTCGTTTGGCTGGGTGGGATCGGAGTCGGCCTCGAGTCCGCCACCGCCGCGGAACGCCCCCACCACGAGGACCATCGCCCCAACATCCTGTTGATTTTCTCCGACGATCATTCCATCCCGGCCCTCAGCGCCTACGGCGAGGCACGCAACCTGCTCCAAACCCCCACCCTCGATCGGCTCGCCCGTGAAGGGATGCGGTTCGACCGCTGCCTGGTTCCTAACTCGATCTGTGGACCCAGCCGCGCGACGGTGCTAACCGGAAAATATTCCCACGCTCACGGATTCTATGACAATCGTAGTCGATTCGACGGCTCCCAAACCACCTTCCCCAAACTGCTCCAGAAGGCAGGGTATCAAACCGCGCTTTTCGGCAAGTGGCACCTTGTAAGCGAACCGACCGGCTTCGACGACTGGGAAATCCTGCCGGGTCAGGGGCATTACTACAATCCCGACTTCCTGACGCCCACCGGCAAAATCACCAAAACCGGCTACGTCACCGACTTGATTACAGAACGGGCTTTGCAGTGGTTCACCCAATCACGCGATCCTTCGCGGCCGTTCCTTTGGATGGTTCATCATAAAGCGCCCCATCGTGAGTGGGAGCCGGCGCTGCGGCACCTCGGTCACGACAACGACCGGGTCTATCCCGAGCCCCCCACCTTGTTCGACGACTACGCCGGTCGCGGCAAGGCGGAGCGGGAACAGGATATGACGATTGCTCGAACCATGAACGAGCGCGACCTCAAGTTGGTCCCTCCAGCGCGGCTCAACGCCGAACAACGCCGAGTCTGGGACGCCTACTACGAACCACGTAACCGCGCCTTCCGCCAAGCCAAGCTGGAAGGCAACGACCTGGTTCGTTGGAAGTACAACCGTTACATGCACGACTATCTGGGGTGCGTCAAAGCGGTGGACGAGTCGGTTCAGCGGTTGCTGGAGGCGCTGGAGGCCGCCGGCATCGCCGACAATACCATTGTGGTCTACTGCTCCGATCAGGGATTTTATTTGGGCGAACACGGCTGGTTCGACAAGCGATTCATCTTCGAGGAGTCGTTGCGCACACCGTTGTTGATCCGTTGGCCTGGCGTGGTCGCACCCGGTTCAGTCAACCGCGACCTGGTGTCTAACCTCGATTTCGCCTCCACCTTTCTGGAGGCCGCCGGCCTTACCCCCCCCGATGACCTTCACGGACGCAGTCTGGTGCCGATCCTCAAGGGCAAAACCCCCGCTGATTGGCGCAAGTCGTTCTACTATCACTATTATGAATATCCAGGCGTTCACTCGGTGCGTAGGCATTACGGCGTGGTGACCGATCGCTACAAGTTGGTCCGGTTCTACGGCGACGACATCGACGAGTGGGAACTCTTCGACCTTGAAACCGATCCCTTGGAATTGACCAGCGTGTACGGGAAGCCCGAATACGCACAGATTCAGGCCGAACTGCATGCCGAGCTAGAACGCCTCCGCGCCGAGTTGAAGGTGCCCGACCCTGACCCCGCGGCGACCTTCCAGGCCAACAGCCCGGCGGCAGGCAACGCGGCCACCACGAAGGCCGCCGCGACTCGACCCCAGGCCGCCAGCCCTCCGCGTTTGGTTCCAGCCGCCGTCCAACGGCCCAACGTGGTGTTCATCACGGTGGACGACATGAACAACAACGCGGGCTGTTATGGTCACCCCCAGGTCAAGACCCCCCACCTAGACGCTCTTGCAGCCCGTGGGGTTCGATTCGATCGGGCTTATTGCCAGTATCCCCTTTGCAACCCCAGCCGCGCTTCCTTCCTCACCGGACTTCGTCCTGACCAAACCAAGGTGTACGACAACCAGAAACAGTTCCGCGAGACCGACCCCAATATTCTAACTTTACCTCAGTTGTTCAAAACCAATGGGTATCATGTCGCGCGGGTGGGCAAACTCTATCACTACGGCAACCCCGGTCAGATCGGCACCGACGGCCTGGACGATCCCCCCTCGTGGTCTGAAAAGGTCAACCCTGTCGGGATCGATAAGTCCGAGCTTGAGCCTAAGATCATCAATCATACTCCCAAGCGCGGCTTGGGCGCGGGGATGTGCTATTTGAGCGACCCCGATGGTAAGGACGAGGACCACACCGACGGCAAAGTGGCTAGCGAGGCCATCCGCATCCTCAACCAACGGCAAGACCAACCCTTGTTCCTCGCGGTCGGTTTCTACCGTCCCCACACGCCTTATGTCGCCCCTCAGAAATACTTTGACCTTTATCCGTTTGAGACGGTGTCGTTGACTCCGCGTCCCGACATGATCCCCGAAGACGTGCCGGCCGCCGCCTTCGCCTCGACCCGTCCCTGGCCTAGCTTCGGCGTCACGCCCGAGCAAGAACGACGCTGCAAGCAAGCCTACTGGGCTTCGATCTCGTTTGTGGACGCTCAGCTTGGTCGGGTTCTGGCGGCGATTGATGCATTGGGCTTGCGAGACAAAACCATCGTTGTGTTTCTCTCCGACCACGGGTATCACTTGGGCGAGCATGGACTTTGGCTCAAGCAGAGCAATTTCGAGGAGTCCGCGCGGGTTCCCCTCGTGATCGCCGGTTACGGCGTGGCGGACCAGGCCAAGGGACAATCCTGCGAACGCACGGTCGAATTGACCGACCTGTATCCCACCTTGGCCGACCTGGCGGGACTGACTCCGCCCCCCAACCTGCCAGGGGCGAGCCTGCGTCCCCTGCTCAACGATCCCAAGGCGTCGTGGGATCGTCCAGCGTTCACCCAGGTTCGTCGCGCAGGCTTCGAGGGCCGCAGTGTGCGGACCGAGCGTTGGCGTTGCACGGTTTGGGACGACGGAGCCAACGGCGTGGAACTCTACGACCACGCCAACGACCCGCTTGAGCAGAAGAATCGGGCCAACGATCCCAACCACGCCCAAACCCTGGCCGAACTTCGTGCCCTCCTTGAAGGTAACCGCTAACACAGAATAAGGTTAAGATTGGTGGGTCCGTTCGCGTCATCCCAAGTGACGCGAACGGACGGACATGGAAACCTAAGACCATGTGGAACGGTGCATCTTGACTCTTGACGCAGACCATCGGATCAGAGCGGGTCGCCGCCGATCTTGACGCCCTTCTTGTAGACGAGGATCCGGGGTAGAAGGCAGTTGTTAAGGAAGGCACCCTTCATGGAATCGCCGTCGCGGACCGCTTCGGCCGCGTCGCCGAGTTCTCGCACGCAGCGAACAAAGCAATCATTGACATGAACGAGTTCCTCGAGTAACTCGTCCATTTGGCCGACCCGCTTCCAGACCTTGGGGTAGACGTCGGCGGCGGTGGGCAGACACAGCGCGGCCCACAACATGGTGGAGGTTGGCAGTCAGTGGTCGCCCGCGTCGAACCAGCCTCCTGAGAGGTCACGTCCCAGGTCTTGACTGTCGGTCAAACAGGCGTCGCCCCGCCAGGTCACGCGGTTGTTGGGTGAGAGCCGCCCCGATTGCTGCGCCTCGTAAAACTACAGCGACTTCTGCATCGCCACGGCGTAATTGAACGGTGGTTTGACCGCGGCGGAGGGATCATCCGTGACGGGAACCTCTCCCACCAACATGACGGTCAGAACGGGTGTCGTTGTGAGAGAGACCATGAACATCACTACATTCAGTAAGAGTGTGTTCTTACGGAATTGTCAGTTTTCCGCCTCGAACCGAGGCGGTGGGACCGGGACGGTGCCGGGGGTTCGCCAGTTGTTGGAAGGACGTTCGTGTTCAAAGCCGGGATAGTAGACTTGACGACGGTGCGCGCCAGCGCAACCGCACGCGATCGTCCCAAGTGACAGAACCATGACAGCCCATGCGAGCTTTGCGACACGACGATGCCGAACGTTGGGTGGAAGCGAATTGTTGGGGTTCATACGGCTCCTCATACCATGGTCGCGGATGGAAACAACGCGCCTTGATCCTCAAGGGTGGTGGGTTGCGAACCGCCGGGACGATCGGCTGAACCGCCGGAACGCGATGTTCAATCATAACCGATCGAACGCGGGAGGATGTTGGATGACGACTACCCGCGCGGTTCGTCCCGTTGGGTCAGTTCGGCGCATCCAGCGCGACCGTTCACCTGGGTGATCGGTCGGGGCGGGACGGGTGGGGAGGATCGGCGACGGGGGCCGATTTGAAGGACTGTCAAGGCGGAATCGTCGGGTCGGTCCGGCGTGGGTACGGCGAGCGGATCGCGTCGCGGCCGTTCACCAGCTCAGTCTCCAACCGAACGCCGCGATAGTCCCCAGGATGGAGCAAGGAGCGCGGAGGACGTTGTTTCGTCGGTCGTCGCACCTTGGGGTGAGATGAGATCGAACGCCGAGCATCGTCGTGGTTTGACGATCAGAATGGTTCGATCGGACATCGCGCCGAGTTGGGATGGCCGGGTTGGAGCGATTGGTCGAGTTCCGCGTGAAGGGAGGGATTCTGAGATGCGAGGAATGCGGCGGACGCGCCCCGACGCCGACGGCGGACGGTTGGCGGCCCGGATGGTCAACCACGACAAACCCGGTCGGTCCCGGCGTCTCAACGCTGCGCCGATCATCGAGACGATGGAGTCAAGGCTGCTCTTGACGGTCGGCTTTGGTCGTTATCATTTGATCGACCCAGCTCATGTTCGTACCATCGAGCATGAAGGACCGGCGGTCCGAGTGACTCCCCGGTTCAAGCCGAGCGAGGCGTCGCTGTTGCAATTAGACGCCGATGGCAAGATCATCCGTGGCCAGGACCGCGACGGCGACACCTACGTCATCACGGTGCACGGGCCCGGAACGATCATCGTCACTGATGTGACCCCCTACGATGGCGTCTTGAACGACGACATCGACACGATTCAACTGGTTGGGACCGACCTCCGACGCACGGTGATCACCGGCCAGACCACCGCCTCCTCGTTCCCCAAGAGCGCGGGCAACACCAACGAACCGTCGTTCCGGCACAGCGACGGCGTGGTGTTCTTCAACCGTCTGGTGGGCGAAACCGGGGCGCATTCGATTATCCTGAATGGGTTCTCGTTGGCGCGGACCCGCACGCCGGGGGCCGAACTCAACGTGGATCCGGAAATCTTCCTGCCGGGCGGGGTGAACACCCTGTCGTTCAACAACATTGAGGCCACGATCGACCAGGCCAACCTTGGCACTCCCACCGCCGCGCTGGCCAAGCCGTTCCAGGTGGTGATCGGCGATCCGACCACGCCCCTGGTGCACACGCATCCACGGATCAAGCTCAACGCCATCCGCAACACGGTGTTCAACTCGAACGAGTTCGCCGCCCGTCAGACGCAACCGCTGCGCAACGACCCGACCGGCCAGTTCGCGCGGTCGCAACGGATTCTGCCGCCGCCAACCGCGCCTCGGGTCGATCCCACGGTCGAGTTCCTGGTCAATGCGCCGGTGCGTTCGTTCGAGGCGACCTCGATCACCCGCGCTCCCCGCGAGAACGCCGCGGAAAACATCCAGTTCACCAAGGTCGGCACCACGGGACGCACGGCGCTGCGAACTCCGGCGGCGGGTCGAATCAAGGTCAATGGCGAGACGCACAACGTCACGGTATCGCGGTCGGCGAGACCGTTCGAGGACGGGTTCACCGGGATGAGCCGGTTGGCTCACGCCAAGTTCGGCGGCAACGCCGACGGCCTTGGATTGGATGTCAATGGGCCGATTGGTTCGCTGACCTTCGCCCGCGGGTTAGGTTCCCCGGTGGACAACCGGGCCAACAGCCCGGTCTCCACGGCGCGGGTGGCCTCCAACTTCGGTCGTCCCGATTTCGATCGGGGTTATCCCGCGGCGGTGGAACTGGTCAATCCGGGGGTGCCCAACAGCTTCCCGCGCGATCCAGCCACTGGCGGCTTCGGTGGGTTGGTGACCGCCACCACGATTGGGCGACTGCGGGCCGACGCAGCCGAGACGAAAGGTCTGT
>Ga0209017_10000615_pt1 | contig 33819 bp, 27 predicted proteins | sample YNPBryunderm2012_FD_185812 | JGI IMG/M metagenome (GOLD analysis project Ga0209017, IMG submission 185812) | Anoxygenic and chlorotrophic microbial mat microbial communities from Yellowstone National Park, USA - YNP Bryant MS undermat 2012... ...
TCGCCATCGAGATCGGCCCAGGCAACAGCATGGCCCCAGCGCAGTTGCTCATCGATGACGTGACGCTCCCAGAGTGGTCCTTCTTGTGTCGGCCGGGTGTAAACCACGACTTGATGACCATGCCACGGCTCGATGGTGGCAATGACCGGTTTGCCGATCGAACCGATTTTCACTTCGCTGGCACCACGGCTAGCGTCCGGCCGCTCTTGATTTCCTGTGCCAATTTTCCGAGTCGTCCAGCGTTCCCCAACCTTCTCCACAATAAACACACCTTCGTAACTTGCCACGATTAAATCGTGACGATTGCTACTCCAATTCAATGGGGCAAAATTATGAGTAACGTGCAAGGAATCGGCCAAGATTTCCGGTTTCCAGGCATCGGGTTTCGTAGGTTCCGCAGGAATTTTGTAGGCGATAATCCGGACCGGACGACCGTCGAGCCAATTTTTCTCCCGGGTCGCATCCCGACCCATTAAGGGAACATGAACGATCTCTTGTCGTCCATCACCATCCAAGTCGATTGCCCGAACGCGATGGACGGTCGGTTCCTCACAGGGGATGGGATGCAGCGACCACTCGTCTTCAAGGGAGTTGCCGCGTTTCAGCCAATGCAATGTTCCGGGGTTCTGTGTGTCGAAAGGCTTCCAGCCGGAACCGAGTACGAGTTCCTTATGCCCGTCACCGGTGATGTCGATGGCGGTGATGCAAACATTATCCGCCGGTGTTTTTGCTCCAAGGAGAGTTCGCCGTTTCCAGGTCGGATTCTCGTACCAGAGCACGCGGTTGGTATCGACAACGATGATGTCCAGTTTGCCATCGTTGTTGAGATCTTCAAGGATCACCGCATAGCCAACCTTCAAACCCGACTCAATTTCTTGCATCTCGAATTTCAGGGCAGGCCGGGATTTTCCCTCCGTGTGGTTCGGTTCGGTTGCCCGGAGTGTTGCCGATGCCGTTCCGCAGGCAAGCAGGCAAGAAAGTAAGAAGGAGAACCGCGTCATCAAAAGTCCTCATCGGCGTCCCGTCACCATAGTGTTGATGCTACATTAGCGAAAAATGGCCGTTGCTGCGAGCACTGACGGGGGATTTCCTTGTATTCGTTTTTCAAAGGAGTTGGAAGTGTCGGAGACCGCTGGGCTTGCCTTCGCGGGACAGTGTGCCAAGATTGAAAAAATCCTCGGCGGTGGACAACGTATTATTTATCATCAGGTGACGGCCTGACTTGATTTTTGACGATTCCAGGATCATCCATGACAATCCGTTCCCCCCAGCGACCGACTCGTGAATGGCTGTGGTTTACCATCGCTTTGACTGTCGTCGTTTTGGCAATCGCGCCGGTTTGGCAAAATTTCGGGACAGCGGAATCCCGTGAGGAACTCTTGGCGAAGTGGACCCCGGAACGGCTGGGTCGATTGTTCATAGGCCCCGAACAGGCGGCGTGTTATGTGTGTTTTCTCTGGGCAGGGCTGATTTTGTTGTCGCGACACCGGGAAGTTCGCCGTCAACGTCAGGCGTTCCGACTCGAGTTGTTGCCGACGGAAGAGGGATCGCGAATTCTTCCCGAGGATGCCCGACCGTATGCCCGAAAAATTGAACAAGTGACTCAGATCAAGGGTCCTTTCATTTTGGCGAATATGATCCGGCTTGGTCTGGGGAAATATGCCATCAGCAAGTCGGCACCGGATGTCGCCGAAGTCGTCCGCAATCAGGCCGAGGTAGAACAGTCGCGGTTGATTGCCAGCATGGCAACCGTGAATTACCTGGTCTGGGCCATCCCGGCGATCGGCTTTCTTGGAACAGTGCGCGGGCTTGCGGGCGGGATGAGTATGGCCGGCAGCCAAGAAGCCGATCTCGGCCGATTCATTAAACAGGCCACAGATCAACTCGGAATCGCATTTGATTGCACTTTTGTGGCGCTCGCTCTCAGCTTGGTGTTGATGTACTTTCTGCATGCCGTGCAACGCGACGAAGAAACATTGTTGATCGATTGCCAGGATTATTGTCAAGAACATTTGTTGCTGCGGCTTTATGATCCTTCACCGGACAAAGTGCTCGAGCCGGGGGTGGCTTAAGCTTGTACCCTCACGTGGCAGAGTGGATGGACAGAGTCGGCTACTCAGGAGTTGTCCTATGTTCTGGTCACGGAAAGTCGCCCCGGTGGTTCATGATCGGCATCGCCAAGTCGGTGTTGATCTCACCGCCACCCGGCTTCGCGCCAGTTCCATCGGGGTTGGCCGACCGCGAGTACTGCTTTTGGATGGAGCAGCAGATCATTTGCTGTTGTTTGTCAATCTCGATCGGCGAACACCAGAAATCGGGCAGATCGGTTACACTCTGTGCCGGCGTCTTCCTCATGCGGTTTGCAGCAATTTCTTACCGCAACTCGGCTTGAATCGGGTTTGGCAAGCGGGCCGGAATCGCCTGACGGCTGAGGCAGCGCTTCACTTGGCATTTCAAAAAGTGGCCGAGCCGATTCGGGCAGAAGCCGAAGCGGTTGCCTTGGCGTTGCCCACCTATCTTTCTCCTGCTCAGATTAAAAGTATTGTCGAAATCGCCGGACACTGCCGCTGGCCGCTGCGGGGAACCGTTGCCGCACCCTTGGCGGTGGTCGCGCACCGGCTGAGTCAACAGTCTCGGCAGGTGGAATCCGCTGAAGCCGGCGATCCGGAACATCCCGCAACTGCCGATCACCTCGATGGCCGCCCGGACTGGGTTGTTCCGTTACGAATCCACGAGGATCTTCCCGGTACCGCCACTGCCATCGTCGTGGTCGATGCGGATGATCACGCACTTTCCGCTGCCGTCGTCACCGTCTCTGCCGGGGAAATTCGCCTTGTTGGCCATGCGAACTGGCCTCGTCTGTCGGCGAAAGTCTGGAAAGATCGGTTGCTCGATGCGCTGGCGGATCGCTGTGTACGACTTTGCCGCCGAGATCCGCGCGATTCCGCAGAAGCGGAACAAGCCCTGTTTGAGCAACTCGATGACGCGCTAGAACGAACTCGCTACGGGCAGTCCGTGTGTTTGACCGTTCGCTCATCACACTGGTATCAAGATCTGCCCCAACGGAGCGAGGATTTTGACGGTTACTGCGCCAATTTGGCGGTGCAGGCTGGGGTGGGGCTGCAGTCGCTGGTCTCGGGAATTACCCTGGAAGCACCGCCCCGATCGCTGTGGTTAACACCCGCGGCGGCTCGCTTGCCCGGTTTGGCCGAAGAGTTGCTTCGGCATTCGTCAGAACAAGCGGAAATCAGCCTGCTACCCGGGACTGCGGTCGCGGAAGCGGCGGCGTCGCTGATTCCTCGCTGGCTTTCAGGAGAACTCCCGCGGGCACACCTCGACACCGTAATTCCGCGAGCCGCCCTTCCCGCTCCTGCTCGGGGCAATGCCCCGGCGATGAGCCAGAATGCCACGACACCTTTACGAAAAACACACTTTCCGACCGGCAGTTAATCCTTGCTTGCGGCCTAGGAGGCCCCTTCGATGCGGCAACGCCCGAAACCACCATCGCTGGTCAGCATGTGGATGCTGGATGTGTTTTGTTGCGCCCTGGGCTGCGTGACCTTACTGTGGCTGTTGAATAACCGCGAAGCGACAATCCAGACCCAGCGCGCCGGTTCGGCCTTGCAGCTTCTTTCCGAAACCGAATCCGAACTTACTCGCAACCGGAAAGAACTGGCCCGGCTGCAGCAGGAACTCGAGCAGACCCGGCTGGCCTTGAATCGCGAGATTCGCCAACTGCAAAACAAACTTGTAGCTACCGTTCACGAACGTGATGAAACCGCCACTAAATTAGCCCTGGCTGAAGCTGACCTGAGTCAAACACGGGAAAAACTCGCCACGGCCAGCACCCGGATCGAAGAACTGGATGATTTGCTGCTTCGCAAGCAACGTGACCTGAAGGAACTCTCTGCCAAATTGCTGGCATCGACAACAAGCTCGGCGGAACTGCAAAAATTATTGCGGCAAAAAGAGCAAGAACGGCTAGATCTCGTCAAAAAATCGCAACAAGTCGAAGAGCAACTTAGCGACCTGGATGCGAAATTCCGGATGGCTCGGAAAGAAGCCGCGGAAGCCACCGATGCCCTCGCGGCGATGCGGAAAGCCGGTGATGAACTGGCTCAAGTGAAAGCAGCGCTTGAAAAAACCACGAAAGAACTCACCGCAAGCCGCGCTGCCGTTCAGGCCATGCAATCGCAATTGCAACAATCGGCAGCAACCATTGTCGATTTACAGGGCGAAAAAGCCAAGCTCGCGGACAAATTCGACAAGCTGCGAATCGAATCGGACAACAAATTTGCTGGGATCGCGACTACTGGCAAACGGGTGGTGTTCATTGTCGATATGTCCGGGAGCATGAGTCTGCTGGATGATAAAACCCCCGCTCCTGGAAAATGGGATATCGTTGCCGAGACGGTCGGCAAAGTGATGAAAAGCATACCCGAGCTTGAGTTGTTTCAGGTCGTGCTCTTTTCCACTGAAGCATTCTACCTGTACTCCGACGGACGCTGGCAAAAGTATCAAGGACCACAAACCGCACTGCAAGTTACGGAACAGATCAAAAATATTACCCCGAAAGGCGACACGAATCTTTACATCGCCTTCGATCTGGCCTTTCGTTTCCGCGATCAGGGCCTTGACACCATTTATTTGTTTTCCGATGGCCTCCCGACGAGCGGACCGGGGCTGGAAGGAATTCGCGCAGACTCCCTGAGTTATCCGGAGAAATCGACAATTCTTGGCAACCACCTCCGCAATACCATCAAAACCGTCTGGAATCCGGAACGACGCCGCCCGCGAGTCAAAATCAACACGATCGGATTTTATTTCGAAAGCCCCGATCTGGGTGCGTTTCTCTGGTCGGTAGCCCGGGAAAATGAAGGTAGCTTCGTCGGCATGAGCCGACCCTGACCGATTTGTGATGAACAGTTCCCGATAATCGATGATCGTGGTTGCTTGAATCATGGTGTCGGTCAAAAAATTCTCATACACGGTCAAATCGAGCATATTGACGTGTTCTTTGCAAAATAGACTGGAGAGTCTTTGATGAGAATGTTAATGACCGCGATGCTTGGCTTCATTGCGCTCGGCGTATTCCTCGAACCGCTGCAAGCCGCGGGTCCCGCTCCCGGAAACTCTGTGCCGAACATTCTCGTTCTTCTTGGCGATGATTGGCGCTGGGACAGCCTCGGTTGTGCGGGCAGTCCGGTGGTGAAAACCCCTCACCTCGACCGTCTTGCCGCGGATGGCCTGCGATTCACGCAGTGCCGGGTCACAACCTCGATCTGTGCGGTCAGTCGAGCGACCATCCTCACCGGGCAGCACATGGCCAGGCACACGATCGATCGCTTCGGCAAAGCGATCCCACCCGATGCCTGGAAAATGACTTACCCCGCACAGTTGCGGGCGGCCGGTTATCATCTCGGATTTGTCGGCAAATACGGGGTCGGCAAGCCACGAGCCGAAGATTTCGATTTCCTTCGGGATTACGAGGGCAGGCACTGGATCAATGACAGTTCAGGCAAGCAAATTCATGTCACGGAGAAAAACACCCGTGATGCGATGGAATATCTGCAAACGCGGCCGAAGGATCGGCCATTCTGTCTGTCGGTTTCCTATTTTGCCCCACATGCTGAGGACCGGGCACCGGAACAATATCTGCCGCAGCCGATGAGTGCCAAGTGGTACGAAGGCGTCACCATCCCCACCGGCGAACTGGTCTCGGAAGCGGCGTTCCGGGCACTTCCCCCATTTCTTGCGGATGAGGCGAATGAAGGACGCATTCGCTGGCGAAAACGCTTCGACACCTCGGCGAAATATCAACAATTCATGACCAATTATTTTCGCCTGATCAGCGAAGTCGATGACAGTATCGGTCGTTTAATTACAGAACTGAAAAACCAAGGAATTTATGAAAACACATTGATTCTTTTTACTGGTGACAACGGATACTTCCATGGCGAACGCGGGCTCGCCGACAAGTGGTATCCGTACGAAGAAGCGTTGCGGGTGCCGTTAATCATCCACGACCCGCGAATACCGGCGTCGATGCGTGGTCAGACACGAGACGAGATGGTGCTGAACCTCGACATTGCCCCGACACTTGTCGCCGCCGCACAACGGCCAATTCCTTCGGTCATGCAAGGGAACGATCTTGCCGCCCTTTATTCGATTCCCTCGAACATGCGTTGGCGCCAGGAATTCTACTATCAGCATCCGACAATCAGTTCAAAGACGCGCATCCCCTCGTCGGAAGCCGTCGTGACACGACAAGCCAAATTGATCCGTTACCCCGAATGGAACTACGAGCAGTTGTTTGATCTTTGCCGTGATCCTCACGAGTTGCGAAATTTGATTTCCGAAGCAGGGGTACGGCTACAGCGGGAAGCCCTCGAGGCAGCCCTGACCCGGCTTCGAAGAGAGGCCGAGTGAATCCTCGAGGCCGAAACTGTTACGCGGGCTATTGACTCCGCTCGACCGTGATGAGCACATACTTCGAAGTCGGCGTGTGGCTGTGGTCGGCGATGCTGTTGAGTGGAACCAGCACATTCGCTTCGGGAAAATACGTTGCCGTGCATCCCCGGGGAATATCGTACGCAACGGTAATGAAGCGATTCGCGCGACGGGTTTCTCCCTCAAAGTGGCTGATCAGATCAACAACATCCCCCGGCTGCAAGCCTCGATCTTTGAGATCATCCGCATTCATCAAGATGACTCGGCGTTCATGGTAAATGCCCCGGTAGCGATCATCGAGGCCGTAAACGGTCGTGTTGAATTGATCGTGGGTTCGGATGGTCATCATGGCAAGCTGGCCGGGACCGCGCTGTAAATCCGGCAGCGGGGTGACCGTGAATCGGGCCTTGCCGACCGGGGTGGGAAACTGCCCGTCCCGCGGTTTGTTTGGGAGGTAAAATCCGCCGGGCTGTCGGACACGCTGGTTGTAATTGTCAAAGCCGGGAATGACGCGCTCAATTCGGTCGCGGATGCGGTCATAATCTGCGGCCAGTTCCAGCCATGGAACTGTCGAACGTTTGCCGAGCGTGGCTTGCGCCAGATGAGCCACAATCGACACTTCACTTCGCAAATGTTCCGAGGCCGGGGCGAGCGTACCTTGAGAACGTTGGACCACCCCCATCGAATTTTCTGTGGTGACGAACTGCTCTTTCCCCCCGGTCATATCGCGTTCCGTCCGGCCCAGGCAGGGAAGAATCACGGCTGTACGTCCGGTTACCAGATGAGATCGATTTAGTTTGATCGACACGTGGGCTGTCAGTCGGCATTGCTTCAGAGCCTGTGCTGTTGCTAGGGTGTCCGGTGTGGCGGAAAGAAAATTCCCGCCGAGGGCAAAAAAGACTTTGACTTTGTGATCGAGCATGGCGCGGATGGTATGCACGGTATCGAGCCCAGGCTGCCGGGGCGGCTCGAAGTGAAACTCTTTTTGCAAATTGTCCAGCAACCATGCGGGCGGATGCTCCCAGATCCCCATCGTGCGATCGCCTTGGACGTTGCTGTGGCCGCGAACCGGGCAGAGCCCGGCACCCGGTTTGCCGATGCTGCCCCGGAGCAAAATGACATTTACCAGGTCTTGAATTGTTGCCACCGCATGCTTGTGCTGTGTCAACCCCATCGCCCAGCAAGCGATAATCCGTGAAGATGAACCGATCAGGCCGGCGAGGGTTTCCATTTCGGCACGGTTGATCCCCGACTGCTCAACAATGTCCTCCCAGGAGACCCCAGGCAACGCGGATTGCAGTGCTTCGAAGCCCTCGGTCTGGTCCCGGATAAATGACTGATCAATCTGGCCGTGATCAATCAGCAATTTCATGACCCCTTTCAGCAAGGCTTGATCGCCACCGAGTTTAACTTGCAAGTAGTGATCGGCGAGTGGCGTACTCAAGACCCCGGTCATGCCCCCGAGTTCCTGCGGGTTGTGAAACGCCAGCAAACCAGCCTCACGCAGAGGATTAATCGCAACGATTCGAGCACCGGCCCGTTTTGCTTTTTGCAGGGCCGTCAGCATCCGCGGATGATTCGTGCCAGGGTTCTGTCCGAGAATTAAAATCAACTCGGCTTTTTCGAAATCTTCGAGTTTTACGGTACCTTTGCCGATACCCACCGTTTGTGATAACGCGACACCCGAGGACTCGTGGCACATATTCGAACAATCCGGCAAATTATTGGTCCCGAATTGTCGAACAAAAAGCTGATATAAAAAAGCAGCCTCGTTACTGGTTCGTCCGGAGGTGTAAAACGCGGCTTCATCCGGCGAATCGAGCCCGTTTAACTCCTCGGCAATCAGGGCAAAGGCATCATCCCAGGTGATCGGTTCGTAGTGCCGAGAACCTGGACGCAACACAAGCGGCTCGGTGAGTCGGCCAAGTTGCCCGAGTTCGTAATCGGATAACCGAGCCAGATCATCGAGCGCATGCGACTGAAAGAATTCGGCGGTCAAACGCCGACGATCCGCTTCCCAGGCGACTGCTTTTGCACCGTTTTCGCAAAATTCCGCTCGTGAGCGGTGATCATCCGGATCGGGCCAGGCACAACTCGGGCAATCGATGCCGCCATCCTGATTCAGCGAAAGCAATATCCGGGTCCCGCGGAGCACCCCCGCCTGCCCCCAGACATGCTTCATTGATGACACAACCGCTGGCAATCCTGCCGCGACCGTCTTCGCGGGCGTCACCGACAATCCGGTAAAGACTTCAGGACACTCTGCTTCTGGAACAGCCGTCGCCTCGACTTCTGGCGGCATCGGAATTCCCCCCGGAGACATGGCTCGGCAACTCTCCCATTTCTCAACGACTTCTATTATAGCTCCCCTCAAACAAATAGAACGCTCGGAATCGGAGAGCATTCAATGTTCAGAATCGAAGAACAGTCGCTCACGAGCACTATACACATTGAAGCGATCGTCACGAACGAAGCCGAGCAGGGTCATCCGAAACTGACGGGCCAGTTGCACGGCCAGGCTCGACGGAGCCCCGACAGCCGCGACGATCGGAATTCGCGCTATCGCGGCTTTCTGAATCAATTCGAAACTGGCCCGGCCACTTAAAACAAGAACTCGATCATGGAGCGGCCACCGCTGGGCTCGAAACTCGGCCCCGAGAAGTTTATCGACTGCATTATGCCGACCGACATCTTCTCGCAATCCAAGCAACGCCCCAGTCGTGTCGAACAATCCGGCCGCATGCAACCCCCCGGTACGGGCAAAGGTCGGCTGCGCTTGGCGGAGCCGCTCCACCAGTTGCGGAACGATCCTTGCCGCGAGACGTGCACCTTCCTGACGCGGGCCTTCACACTCGGCTTCGACGGCCTCCAGCGATGACTTGCCGCAAACGCCGCAACTGGAAGTTGTGTAAAAGTGTCGTTGCAACCGCGCCAGATCGACCGTCACGCCTGGGTGAAGATCGACGATGGCCACACCACGGCCGATCGTGACATGCTGAAGGTCGGAGGGTTCACGGAGAATCGCTTCACTGACCAGAAAGCCGACGGCGAGATCCTCATCCTGGCCCGGGGTCCGCATTGTAATCGCGACCGTCTGCCGTTGTCTGCGTCCCGATTCTGCTTGACCAAGCCGGATTTCAAGCGGTTCTTCCACGGCCACAGAATCAATCCGCTCGACGAAAGCCGCGCGAGTCCACGTACCTACCCGCACCGGCGACGCCGTCACGAGCGATTCCGGATGATCTGCATTCGGGTTCTCCGGAGTCCCCTGCATCGTTTCTGTCCTTCCCGGGATCGATTTCGCTGATGGTTTCAACGTCGCTGCCACGGCAGTCGATCATCATCATCGCCATAATCCCAGAAGCCAGAGCTTCGCTGTAGCCACTGCAGTTGTTGCCAGTTGCCGTATGCCAGCATGCCAAACAGCAACATTGTGTAGAAATCGCCCAGCGGCATCCAGTGAGGAAGTATTCGAATTAATTCCGAAACTGGCGTAATCATGCACCAAAGAGAGTAGACCACCATGAGCCCTGCCGTGCCCAAGGAAATCTTCAAGGCTGTTTCCAAGCCGTTCCGTAACCGCAGCAATCCACAGACTTCGCGGCAGACCTGACCCCCATCCAGCGGTATAATCGGCAATAAATTCACGAGGCCCCAGAGGAGATTAATCCAGATCAGTTGTCGATAAATTTCCCGGGGAATGACACCGAACTGCGACCAACCGCTGACCTGATCGGCAATGGAAACCAGACTCAGGAACAGGAACCCCGCCGCCGGTCCTGCCAATGAAATCACGATCTGTTGCACGGGTCGTGCGCGGAGCCGATCGGAAATCGCCAGACCGCCGAACCAGTAAAGCCAAATCCGGGCATCTCCGCCGTAGTAGCGATACGCAAGCGCATGACCGAGTTCATGAACCAGAATCGAGAGAAATACCATGGCGATCCAGCAAAGCAGGAAGATCACGCCGTATTGCGGATCAGCCAGTAATCGTGAGCCAAGCAGCGCCGCCACCAGCCAGAATAATGGGTGGACCCGAACAGGAAAGCCTAGCAAGCGAAAGCTCACGTCATACGGGCTGACCTGCGACTCGGCGATCATACAGTCCTCGTGTTCGGGTCAAAGGCCATTCGTTTACCTTCACCTGGTGACATGATCATACTCGAAGTTGCAGACGAGGATGAGTCACGATGTCGGACTGGTCGTTGTTCCGAAGTCATTTTCCGGTTTGCCGCCGCTGGGCATTCCTGGATCATGCTGCCGTCTGCCCGATTCCCGATGTCGCCGTCGCCGCCATGATCGATTATGCTCATCGATCGGCTGAGAACGGCGTGGCTGGCTGGGTACACTGGGCGGATCAGATCGCGGAATGTCGTCGACTGGCCGCGCAACTGATCAATGCCCCGGACAGTCACGACATTTGTTTTATTCCAAACACGACCACAGGGATCGGAATCATCGCCGAGGGATTTCCCTGGCAACCAGGGGACGAGGTCGTCATCGCGGCCGAAGAGTACCCCTCGAATCAGTATCCGTGGCTGAATCTGGCGGATCGCGGCGTAATCACCCGAATCGTTCCGAGTCGGGGCAACAGGATCGCCATCGAAGACATCCGCAACAGTTTCACCTCTCGAACGCGGTTGCTCAGTATCAGCTTTGTCGAATTCGCCAGTGGCTTCCGCAACGACCTCGACGCTTTGGCCTCGCTGTGTCAGGCCAACAACGTTTTTTTCTTCGTCGATGCGATTCAAGGGCTCGGCGTTCTGCCGCTGGATGTGCAACGCACCCGGATTGATGCTCTGGCCGCTGACGGGCATAAGTGGTTGCTTGGCCCAGAAGGAGCAGGCATCGCCTACATTCGCCGGGACTGGATCGATCGGCTTCGGCCTGTCCTGATCGGGGCCCACAGTACAGTCACTCCTTATGATTACAGTACAATCGCTTTCCGCTTGAAACCTCATGCCGGCCGTTACGAAGGCGGTTCCCCGAATCTTGCCGGACTCGTCGCGCTCGCAGCCAGCCTCGATCTTCTTCTCTCCGTGGGAATCGAAGCCATTGCTAGCCGAGTTCTGGAACTGACCGACTATTTTGTCGACCGAGCAACACGAGAGGGCTGGAAAGTCTTCAGCAGTCGCGATTCGGCGGAAAAATCAGGCATCGTCTCCCTCGAAACGGGCAAAACCGACCCGATCGTGCTGGTGCGGAAATGCCGGGCCGCGGGCGTGATCGTTAATGCTCGGGGTGGCCGGCTGCGGGTCAGCCCCCACGCATACAATACGGAAGAAGAACTGGATCGCTGCCTCGAGGCTCTTTCGGCCCCCGATTAACGTTGCCGCAATATCTGGCCAGAATGATGGTCTCCCACACGCGGTGGCAGCCAAGGGCGAACATCGACCCCGAGCATGCCTGCCCGTCGTGCTGCTTCCAGTCCGATGTCAGTATCTTCAAAGACCACGCATCGTTGCGGTTCTGTGACGCCGAGCCGCCGTGCTGCTTCGAGAAAAACGTCCGGCTCGGGTTTATGCCGCGTCGTATCCTCGGCACAAACGACAACTGGAAACCAGTCGGCGACGCCGATGCGGTTGAGCGTCTGCATCACCACCGGTCGGTAACCCCCGCTTGCTACCGCCAAGGGTAACTGGCCTCGATATTTCTCGGCAAGCTGCAACACCGGAGGAATCGCCTGGACCGAGTTCAAATGTTGCAAAAAGGCCGATTCTTTCTCCGCCACCATCGAGTCCACATCGGATAATGGCACCCCCGCTTCTTGGGCCAGTAAATGAATAATCTGGGCGGTCGGCATGCCGCCAAGAGAGTAAAATTTTGCTTCATCCAAGGGAATCCCGTAACGACTCAGCATCGTTGTCCACGCCCGATAATGAATCGGCATGGTGTCCGCCAAGGTTCCATCACAGTCAAAGATCAGCCCGCTCGTCCCGGGCGGCGCACTCCAATGCATTCCCTTCAACAGGCTCCAGAAGTTGAACGTTTCACAACAACAACCCACTGGCACGATAGGGCACTCGTCTGGCTCTGACAAGCAGAGTCGCTGCGTCATGCACCAGGGTCTATTTTCTGCCGCAAATGCTATTCTGCTGCAAATGCGAGTTTATCTGGAAATCGACGTGGGCACGTGTGCTGTCATATTCTTCCACCCTCAGCGAACACGATGATTTGTCCGGAACAGCCTTCGAGCCATCCCAACTCCTCCGGCTTCGCTGACCGTATCGGGTCGGAACGGAAACATTGACAGGATTTCTGGAGAAAAGAGCCGGCAACTCGTCGTCGAATTGCTAGAATTATGGCATGTGGCCGACACGAGAAGAAGTCGATCAATTGCTGGAAGCGGCGCGGGTCGGAAAACCAGGTGCCGTCGACCAATTATTCGGTCAGTTTCGTGAACCCCTGCGTCGCGTTGTCGATTTGCGGCTCGATCCCGTCCTTGCCCGTCGGATCGATGCCTCAGATATCGTCCAAGATGTCTTACTTGAAGCCAATCAACGCTTGACGGAATACCTCAAGAAACCGGATATGCCCTTCCCGCTCTGGCTCCGTCATCTGGCGCAAGATCGAATCATCGACACCCACCGTCGCCATCGACTCGCGCAAAGGCGTAGCATCGATCGTGAGCAGGCGATCACACGCCCCGCCTGGGCAGATGATGAATCGAGTGCCTCCCTTGTTGCTCAGTTAATGGATAGCGAGCGAACACCCGCCACGGAAGCCATTCAAGCGGAACTCGCCCGTCGCTTAACCACTGCGATTGATCAACTTTCAGAGGGAGACCGCGAGATCATATTAATGCGACACTCTGAACAGCTTTCAAATCAAGAAGTGGCACAAATCCTGGGCCTGACCGAAGCAGCGGCATCCATGCGTTATCTCCGCGCCCTCCGCCGGCTTCGTGAGGTTCTCTTGCCAAAAGAGTCGATTCCGGAGTCGCCATGATTCCCGCTGTCCGCGAAACCCTCTCACCCTGCTGTAATCGATAATTCCGATGCTTCGATTCGAATCGGTGCAACAACTACATGCCGATCCAGATCCACAACGGTTCTTCCATCTGGCGATTCTCATCGGGCTCCGGGACAAGGCCGAGCGAATCGAAATCCGCTTCGGAGATGATGGCACTGCCCTTCTCTACCATCGTGTCAACGGCAAAGACTGGGAAATCGCTCCCGTATCAGCGGAACTCTTCCCCGACTTAAAGCCGACCCTCCGCCGCCTGGCCCGGTTGATCTCGCCGGAGCGGCCGGAAGGTCAAATCACCTTCGGCATTCCAGATGCCCGCCTCGAACCGCAAGAAATCGGCTGGCTCACCTACCAGCTTCGAGGCCATCTCTTCGACTTAACCGTCCGGATTGATCCACGAGAACCCTACGGGAGTATCACCCTCGGCATCGAATATCCCGAAGAACAAGAGGCTTCCGGGCTCGCAGCGGAGATACTCGCCGACTATTATTCCAATGAATCGGGTGAATTTGGCGAACCCAGCGGTGAACAGTCTACAGAACAAACTGATAGCCCGGCATGAATGCATCGAGTATCGAGCGACGCGAACAACGGCTTGCTGAACTCCTGAACCAGCTTGCGGAAGAACAACGCCTGTATGGGCAGGCGAATATTGACAAAGTCGCTGTCGCCAATCCGGACCTCGCGATCGAACTGCGCGAACTCTGGGCCGTGTCACAGGTCGCGGAACTCGCCCAGCGTCGTTCACCGCCAGCTACGATTTCTCCAACCGATGGCGAACGTCCGTCACTTGCATCATCAGCTGCTCCGGATCAGCTTCCCAGAAATTTTGGCGATTTTGAATTGATCGAGGAACTCGGGCGGGGCGGGATGGGGGTTGTCTACAAGGCTCGGCAATGCTCGCTCAATCGCTTGGTGGCATTGAAAATGATCCGGGAAGCCCACCTCGCCTCGGCAGTCGATCAGGCCCGCTTTCGTGCCGAAGCTGAGGCCGCCGCTCGCTTGCAGCATCCGAATATCGTCAGTGTTTATGAAGTTGGCAGCCACGAGGGTCAGGCGTACCTTTGCCTGGAGTATGTCGAGGGTCCGACGCTGGCCGATCTTCTGGCACGATTCGGTCCGTTGCCTCCGAAACGAGCCGCACAAATCGTAGCCGATCTGGCGCGAGCCGTTCAAGCGGCTCACGATCATGGCATCCTGCACCGCGATTTGAAACCGTCGAATGTCCTTTTGGCGGGAGGCTCAATTGCCGTACCGGATTCAGATCCCGGCAACCTCCAGAAGTCGAGTGGGATCATTCCCGTTCCGAAAGTGACCGATTTCGGACTGGCAAAACTGATCGGGCGGTCGGAATCCCTGACTCGCACCGGTGCCGTCGTCGGCACGCCAAGTTACATGGCTCCGGAACAAGCCACTGGCCGCAAAGAAGTCACGCCGCTTGCCGATGTTTACAGTCTCGGGGCCATATTGTACGAGCTTCTGACCGGCCGACCGCCATTCCGTGCCGCCAACGCCGTAGACACCTTATTGATGGTGCTCGAACAAGAGCCGATCCCGCCGCGGGATCTGAATCCGAGCATCCCCCGGGATCTCGAACTTGTTTGTCTGAAGTGTCTGCAAAAGCCTGCCGATCTCCGCTATCCCTCGGCGGCCGCACTCGCCGACGATTTGCAGGCATATCTGACCGGCGAGCCCATGTCGGTGGAGCCGGGAAGCCTAGGCTCGTTTGTCTCCCGATTACTTCGGGAAACGCATCACGCCGCGGTTCTGGAAAACTGGGGTTTGCTCTGGATGTGGCACAGCCTGATGATCTTCTTGCTGTGCTTATTGACACAGTTGCTGTCCTGGTACTCCGTCACCTCACACTCCGCCTATTTACTGCTCTGGTCGTCGGGTCTAGTGACTTGGGGGACGATCTTTTGGCGATTACGACGTAGGGGAGGTCCAGTTCTTTTCGTCGAGCGGCAAATTGCTCATGCCTGGGCTGGATCCGTAATTGCCAGCATCGGTTTGTTCATCATCGAAGTTGTGCAGGGGCTCGATTCCTTAACCTTGTCTCCGATTTTGCCGTTAATTGCGGGCGTGGTGTTCATGGTCAAAGCCGGGACGCTTTCTGGACAATTTTATGTCTATGCGGGCTGCTACTTTCTGACTGCGGTTGTCATGGCGGTCCTCCCCCGTTCTGGAAGCGGAAATGTTGGTCACCTCGTTTTCGGACTAGTCTCGTTCATCTCGTTCTTCTTTCCCGGATTGAAATATTATCGTCAAAGGAAGCGATCACTTGCCAGTAGTTGATTGAACTCCGCTCCGCAGCGATCACCATCTGGGATATTGTCAGAAAGGCTGACATACTGAAACCAGCGAGCTGTCTATAAATCAAAGTGGGTAAACATCAGAAATTGAGTTTATGCCAAGCTCACTATCCTGGGAATTTTGCACCACACAAGATCCTTGGGAGCTTCAGTCCCATCCTTGGGGTTTCTGTCCCGCCAACTCTTGCCAAATGGTTCCGCCAACTTGGGCAGAATCAGGTAGGCAGAATTGTGGCAAATTCTGCGAAACCACGATCAGCGAATGTAACCATAACGATATTGGTTCAAATAACCACCAGTATACGGATTGTAATAATTCGAAGAGCTGCCGAACCCCGCCCGGGGATAGCGGTTATAAAAGTTGTTGTAGAGCATCATCGAAGGCCAACTCGTCGTCATCGGGTTGTAGGCGTTACTGAAGGCATACGGATTGTAACCCCAAGCAGGATAATAAGCGAAAGGAGCCGGAGTGTAGGCGTAACCGTAGTTGTAACCGTATGTGTAAACTTGAGCAGATAACGTGCTAGTCGTGTTCAATAATATTCCCAGAGTTAAACAGGCAATAATCATCCAGGTACGCATTTTCATGATTGATCCCTCTCCACGGGCGTCACACTTGCCTTATACTTCTTTCATCTCCAGTATTTTATACCGAAACGTCCCGGGAAACTTACGCAAAAGTGGGATTTTCGGCAGAATCTGCTTGTGAAGATGGCCAGTACTGTTGAAGTCTGGTCATGGCGGTTTGCCAGCGTTCGGCCAACTGTGGGTCATTCGGTGGCGGGCCGAGAGCGGAGACAATCGCTGGCAATGATTCGAGCATGGTGACTGCTGCCAGCCAGGTTTGCCGGCCCATCCCGGCAGGCAAATCATTCGGAGCCGCCGGCGGGCAGTTGACCGGTGCTCCGACCGTGCGGGGAGTCTCCGGAGAGAAGTGGCGATCGTCCGCTGTCTTCGGCTCGTCGATCCACTGCCGAACCACCTCAATGAAGCCGGAATGCGACACGGAGGCGAACGACAATTCTTCGTCGTCTCCGGAAAACAAACCATGAAAAAGGGATTGTTTCACCGCCAGGGTTTGCATCACCCGTTCTTCGATGGTGCCGCGGGTGACCAGGTTCACGACCCGCACGGGATTCGCTTGCCCCATGCGGTGGACTCGGGCAATCCGTTGTTCCAAGACGGCGGGATTCCAGGGTAATTCCAGGTTGATGACCGTATCAGCGATCTGCAAATTCAGGCCGGTTCCCCCGGCATCGGTACTGAGAAACACTCGGCATTCGGGATCGTTTTGAAACTGATGCAACACCTGCTGGCGTTCTTTTCCGGATAAGCCACCGTGTAAAACCACCTGACCGATGCCGAGCTTGTTCAAGCGATCTGCCGCCTGAAGGATCATTGTTTCCCACTGGCTGAAGACGACGAGTTTATGGCGGCGATCGTTCATCAACTCGGGAAGCAACTCGACAAATTCGTCAAGTTTCGGCGAGCAGTGAGTCTGTTTGTCGTACAAAAACGTACTGTCACAAATCATTCGCATGTTCACCAAGCAAGCGAGAATGCGACGGCGATCTAAATCTGTGAGGTAGTTTTTGCCCAGCAATCGCGCAAGATTGCTGCGTTGCTCCTCGTATAACTGACGTTGTGCCGGGGCGAGTTCGACATAAATCGTGTTGTCCGTGCGTTCCGGAAGTTGCGAGAGAACTTCTCCGCGTGTTCTGCGCAAAAAGATCGGCTGAAGCCGCTCACGAATCGTTTCCAGATTGCGATAGCCAATCAGTCGCCCTTGCTCATCAAATACCCGATGATCATGAAGAAATTGAAATGCAGGACCGAACCGACGTTCATCGACGAATTGAACAATGCTGTATAACTCTTCGAGTTTGTTTTCCAGCGGAGTTCCTGTCAAAACCATGGCATAGCGGCTTCGAAGTTTTTTCACTTCCCGTGAGGTTTTCGATTCCCAATTTTTAATTCGCTGGGCTTCATCAAGGACGATCACATCGGGCTTCCAGGCGTTGATGGCATCGCGATCACGGACCACCTGTTCATAATTGACGAGTCGGAAAAAAGTGGGCTGAGCGTATTGATTCTGGCGTTCTTCCGGACCGCCTTCGATGATCTGGACCGCGCGAGTGGTGAAGCGACGTATCTCCGATTCCCACTGATATTTGACCGACGCGGGAGCAACAACAAGAACCCGGCTGATGCCTCGTTCCCGAGCAAGCAACTCGATGGCGGCGAGAGTTTGTACGGTTTTCCCCAGCCCCATATCATCGCCGAGGATGCTCCGCCCGCGACAGGCGAGGAACAGAGCTCCGCGGATTTGATAATCGTACAAAGGCACCGAGAGTAATTGGTGATTCCAGATTCCGTTTTCCAGTTCCTTCAGCCATTCTGCTTCGCGGTAAGCCATCTCGGCTCGTTCAATTTCCCGATCGAGAAATTCCATCGCATCCGAGAGAACGGTGACATCTTCAGGCACCGCTTCGATAGCGGGAATCAACTCCTCGTAACGGCCGGCCCCGGACCAGAGAAGATCCGGCTCGCTAAAAAATTTCCGGGCCAAGCGGGCCAGTTGATCGGAGTGGCGGGGAGGGAGATGCAAGCCGAGTCGAAGTTGTTCCCCGTAATGCAAATACAACTCGGCTCGGGTCACGATGGCTTTTTTCTTCTGCACAGTCGCGGGAAGTTCGTCCTTAAGCTGCTCTACGACGGCTTCAATATGTTTGCAGGTTCCGAGCGTATTCGCTTTGAAATCCGGGCAAGTGCAACTGTTATCGCCGAGTTCGAATCCTCGGATGGTCACGGTGTACTGTCCGCCCGTGTCGGGATTCAGCACCCGATAATCGGAAAAAACCCGGCGTTTGCCGAGATTTTCGATTTGAAAGCGGGCGGCTTTTGCCCGTTGTCGGCGGATATCAATCTGTTCCTCACGGAGCATAATGCTCAACTCCGTCAATGGCCAGCGGGGACTGAGCGTAATCGTGAGCTCTTCCTGAGATTGAAGCGGATTGACCTGAAATTATAGCCTGAGTTGACTCCAGGACATGCGGAGCCGTGAAAGGTACGGAGAATTCCCTGGAAGCTGAAGAAAATCAAACAAAGTTATGCGTCCGATAAGTATTGAATATCGCCAATGTAAAACCTAGTATAAGCAGGGGAGTTGAAAGTTCGATTATTTAGGTCACCGAAGATGATCCCAGCGAAAACCCGGCATTCACGATGGCAGTTCGAGGAACTGTTACATTATGACATTTTGCCAGGTGTCAGCGCCAAAATTCGCCGTTTTTGTATCCATCCCTTGGGCGTCATGGTTTTGGCCGTGCTGATCGCTATTCTTTGCGGTCTGATCGTTCATCCCCGGGTTTTTACTCTGGCTGCCGGCTTGGCAATCGTCGCCACGATTGGCTGTTGCTGGCCGTGGCTGACACTGCGTGGGGTCTCTGCCACGGTTGCCTTTCCGGTTGAGCGGCTGCGTGAAGGAGAGTCGTTGCGAGTGGAAGCGACGCTGGTCAATCGCTTTCCGTGGCCAGCGTTCGGAATGGCGATCGGAAATCTGGGCAGTTCAGACTCGGTCGAAGCAGCCGATGGTCATGACTCAAACGATTGCTCGCGTTTGGCGGTGCTTGCCGTCCGGCTCGGAACAATTCCGGGACGATCGCGGATTATCGCCAATTGGGCATTTAAGCCACCGAAGCGTGGGTGTTATCCGCTCGAGATACCGCGATTAATGACCGGTTTTCCCTTCGGGATCTTTCAAGCCGGTCGAGCGGTTCAGGTGCACAATCGGTTACTCGTTTGGCCAAGAACCTATCCCGTAGGGCCGGTGCCCGCCGTTGCTGATGCTGATGATGCTGATGGCACAATACCGCGAAATCGTGCCGGTAATGCTGGGGAGTTTCTCGGTGTTCGCCCGTATCGGCGCGGGGACTCACCTCGCCGGATTCATTGGGCACAATCAGCGCGCCACGATCGCTTGGTCGTTTGCGAAGTTCAGTCAATGACGCGGGCAAAGATCTTGCTGATTCTCGACTTACATCCGAGTCATCACACTGAGGGAGTCTCTGGGTCGCTGGAATGGTCGATACGGATTGCCGCAAGTTTTGCCGAGGGCTGGCTGACTCAAGGGGCGGAAGTGGGGGTGATCTGGGATGGTGGTGCGATCATGCCGCGATCGGGCATCGGGCAACTGCCGCAGATCCTTGATGCACTTGCGACATTGCCGCCGGCGACACGGACATTGAGCGAATTACTTCGAATGCCCGCTGTTCGCGATGCTCGGGCGGCAGTGCGTGTCATCATAACGACAGCTGAAGCGAGGGAAGAACTCCCCGAGAGCCAGGTCGAGGGCTTCCGCTGGGCGTTGCTGCGGCGCGAGGGTTTTCAAGCCGGCTCAAAGAAGGAAAATTCTCGGCCAGTATCGCGATACGGTCCACGTGCTTGGCTGACATTCGATCATGCGGATTCGGTCCCCGAGCAGTTGCTTTCCGGTTGGTCGGAGGCGCGTCATGGCTCATGAGGATGCCCGTCCCGCACGGATTCTCACGTATTTGTTAATGGCGTTGGCGTATGTGGCCTGTGAAGTGGCAGCGGACCGAGACGGCCGTTTGCATACTTTTGGCGTCGTCTTCGGAGCGATGGTGTTTCTGCTCGCAGTACTTGCCAGCTATCGGATCCCTGCCCCGCAGTATCGCCAGCAACCGTTGCCACGGCCGTTGATCATTCTCGCTGCGGTGATGCTGGGAATTCCGATGGTGATCGAGCCGGCGCTGCGGTTGTTGACGCGAAATGGCCTGCCCCTTGAATTGCAACTGGTCAATGGCTTACGGAATCTCGGTCTGATTCTGACGGCTTTTTCGGCATGGCCGCAGGCACGTCGACTGGTCGCCGTGATTGCATTGTTTCTGATTCTGTTTGTCTCGGCGATGGGTGATCAGGCCCCGATTCCTTATTTGATGGCGGGTTTGGCGGTGATCGGGGGGCTCTGGCTGGTCGCTGATTATCGAGCCAGTTTGAGTGAGTTAGCCAGTTCAGAACGGACGGTCGGTCTGACCATGCAGCGTGTTCCCTTGCGAATTCCGGGGGCAGAAATCGCGGCCCTCGTGCTGCTGATTGCGGTGGTAGTCGGTTTGACAGCAGCCGGACCGAAGCGAGTTCTATTCACCCTGGGGGAATGGGTTCCGACGTCCGGGGGTACGGGGAAATATGATCCGTTCAGCCGGGGAGGAATCAACGATGGTCCGGAAGAAGCCGCGGGAGCAAACCCGAATACGGCAGGCATGGTCGATTCGGATCAGTTGATCGAATCACAGCAGGATAGTTTGGTCGACGTTGTCAGCGATATGTTTGGCCCTCCACATAAGCCACGGAAAAATGATCAGCGTCTCGTGGCAGGTGGCTTGGCGAATGTCAAGCAATCACATCGCACCCAAGAAAACAAGCGTCCGAATCGCGATTTTGACACGGCGCGTGCGGCTCCGAAACAATCCCGGACAACCCCGGGGCAAACCGCCCGGGCGTTGTTCGAAGTCGAGGGACGTACTCCCTTGCACATCCGCCTAGTAGCGTACGATCGTTACAACGCAGAATACGCCATCTGGGAGGAAGCCCGGCAGCCGGGTGGCTTGTTTATCGAAGCGATTTCAGAAGAAAGCGACGAATGGTTCCGTCCGATGCTTCGTCGAGCGTCGGCATCATGGTATGCGGCGGAGGACGCACATCGATTCAAAATCGCGGATCTCAAGGAAAATTTGCTGCCGACGCCCAGTTTACTGACGGCGTTTCGGATCCGTCGAGTGGCACGTGCCGATTATTATCAGTGGCAATACGAGGGGGTACTGGGACTGCAGGGCCGGACGCGGATGCCGTCGGGGGTGGTCATTCACACGCGTTGCGAAACAGTGGCTCCGTGGCGGCTACCTGTGGATGCGTTTGCCAGCGCGTTGCATCCGAGTCAGGAAGTGGAACTTCCCGAGGGGTATCGTGATCGTTTGCTGCCGATCACGACGCGATGGACGATGGATCGGGAACGGGGCTGGCCGCAACTCTCCGCGGTGCTTGAGCATTTACGACAGGAATATGAGTATGATCGACAATCCACGGCCCCGGCAGGTCATTCGGATCCGACATTGTGGTTTTTAGAGGAAAGTCATCGCGGGCCAGATTACTTATTTGCCTCGGCAACGGTACTGCTGCTTCGGAGTTTGAATTATCCCGCACGACTGTGCCTGGGATTTTATGCTGACCCGGCGCATTATGATGCGGATTCGCAGCATACCCCGGTTCGGGCCACGGACCTGCATTTCTGGCCGGAAGTCCGCCTGAGCGACGGGCAGTGGCTGCCACTGGAGCCGACCCCGGGATATTCGACGCTCCCCCCCTTACAACCCTGGGATGAATGGTTTCGGGAAAAGTGCGAGATGCTGTTGAGGGAGGTCCGTTCCCAGGCGATTCCGTTACTGCTATTCCTGCTGATTACAGTGACAGTCATCTGGCAGCGGGCGCGGGTCTGGGATGGATTATTGACACTTCGCTGGCGATTCCGCCGTCGCCTGGATACGCGCGATTGGATCCTTGATACGTATCAACTGTTAGAACAGCGGGCCCGCTTGGCGGGGCAACGCCGAGTTCCGCATCAAAGCCCGCGAGCCTGGTTACTGGGACTGGCAACACTGGCGGATGATTCTCCGTTACGGGAATTTACACCGTGGTTGGACTGGGCGGCTTACGGTCCAGCGGACGATCCTCGAATGCAGGATGTACAAATTGAACCGTTATTACATCAGATTGTCTCGGAATGGCGAATGCCGAGATTTCATATGCTTTCACGAGTGAGTCACTCATGATCAGCACCCCAGTGCGGGCGACGAATATCGCCCGAGTTCGCACGATCTTAAATCAAACGCTTCGCGGGAAAGCCGAAGTCGTGGAATTTGTGCTTGCTGGTTTGCTCGCCCGGGGCCACTTGTTGCTGGAAGACAAGCCCGGTCTGGGCAAGACGACACTGGCGAAGGCGTTGGCCCAGGCGATTGGCGGCAGCTTTGCCCGCATTCAGTGTACACCCGATCTCCTTCCCGGTGATGTGACTGGCTTCAGCATCTTCAATCAGAAGACGCGTGAATTTGAATTCCAACCAGGACCAGTGTTTGCGGATGTCCTGCTGGCGGATGAAATCAATCGAACAACACCGCGCACGCAATCGGCGCTCTTGGAAGCGATGGCCGAGCGGCAAGTCACGGTGGATAATTGCCGGCGGCAACTGTCGGAGTCATTTTTCGTGATCGCGACGCAGAATCCAGTGGAACATCATGGCACATATCCATTACCGGAAGCACAACTGGACCGTTTCGCCATGAAATTAAGCATCGGTTATCCCGATCGGGAGCAAGAGAAACTGATGCTGGCCTCGGCAGTGAGTCGTGGCGATCGCGGCAAAACGATCGAAGCGATACTCGAACCCGGGGAATTGCAGGCAGTGCAAGAGGATGTCGCGGCGGTGCATGTCTCATCCGCTCTTCAGGGCTATCTGGTCGATCTGGCGACGGTTTCCCGCTCGCATCCCCGGATCAGTTTAGGGCTGAGCCCACGAGGCTTGTTAACCTGGCAACGGGTGGCCCAGGCTTGGGCGTTTCTGCAGGAACGGAACTTCGTCACCCCGGATGATGTCATGGCGGTGGCAGGTCCTGTGCTGCTGGTTCGCCTCGGCTTTGAAGGCGAACCTCAGCAAATTCTCAAAGAGTTGCTCCAGTCAGTATCTGTTCCAGTATACCCTAATTAACATGCATTTGATTGTCAATTTCTTGATGAGGATGCAATGGAGACGATTGTTCTCGGATTTCTGCTTCGTTTCCTTCAGTTTGCTCTGGAATCGGTATTAACCATCCTGGTGGGAGTCGTGGTCGCCGGGATCTTCCGCCGCATGGTCGGACCGGCGAACACTCGGCGGCTGTTCGGGCGCGGCCTGCCGGGCTTGCTCCGTGGCTGGTTGGCCGGGATGCTCCTGCCGGTTTGTGCCCTGGGGGTGATTCCCGTGGCCCGGGAACTTCGCCGGGCAGGCGTACCCGGTGGAACGGTCTTGTCGTTCGTCCTTGCTGCGCCGTTGTTGAATCCGATTTCGTTTCTTTATGGCTTAACTCTGGCCGAGCCGGTGGTCATTTTGAGTTTTGCGGCAGCGTCGCTTCTCATTTCCACCCTGGCAGGCTGGTTCTGGGATTATCTGATGGCCGGCGACGCGAATGAGGCCGCGGAGCAGCAAGCGATTCGTGCCGACGCCGAACCGCTTCCGGCTGAAGGACCGCGGCGGTTGCTGGCGGTGGCGGTGACAGCAGCGCGGGAATTGACCGGCCGCGACTGGCTCTTCTATATCATCGGATTGACCGGGTCGGCACTGCTGGCCGCACTCATTCCGTTCGGTGCTTTGCAGCACAGCATGAAATACACCGATCCTTTCTCGCCGTCGCTGATGGCGGCTCTGGCGCTGCCGATTTATTCCGCCCCGTTGCCCGGGATGATGAAAATCGGTCTGATGTTTGATCATGGGAATTCAATCGGAGCGGCGTTCGTTTTGTTCGCCCTGGGAATCGGTACCAGCCTCGGCACACTCGCCTGGTTGATCTGCGAATATGGCAACCGACGGCTGCTTCCCTGGCTGGCGGGCTACCTGGGTTTGATTGTCAGCTTTGGCTATGTGTCAGAACCCGTTTTGTATGACACCCGCAAGGCGGATGCGGGCCACACTCACGCCTTCGATGATTATTCCTGCCCGTTTACGAAAGGAACATCACTCCCCGAAGCCTGGCGGCTCACCCAGGAAAAACTGGATGCCGCTTTCGGCCCGCTCGAACGTCCCCCGGTCTATGCGCTGCTAGTTTTCGTGGTATCCGGGTACCTGATTCGTCGCCTCGATCGCGATGGCCGGGTGGAACGCTGGCTGACGGCCCGTGCCCCCGAACTCGATGCTCTGAGCACCCGACCCTGGTGGAACCGCTCGGTTCCTGGTCCAGTTCTCGGCGGTGTGATTCTCCTGGGCTTGATCGCCTTCAGCGTCATCGGTGCCTACATTTATTATCCGGATCGCAATCGCTGTTTCGATGAAATGCAAGCCGTTTATGCCGAGACTTTTGTTGCCATCAAAACAAAACGTGCTGATGAAGCGATCCGGCAACTGGAACACTGGGATTTGTTGGTGCGAAAACTGGAAGTCGGCGAATATTTGCGGGCCGGCCGGGTCTCCCGCGAGCAAAGTCAAACAGCGGCGAATCTCCGCGAAATGCTCGAAGAATTGCGCGATCACTTGCTCGCCGGACAAGCGGATCAAGCCAGCACCTTGTTACCGGAACTGCAGAAAATATTTCATGACTTGAAGACGGCCTTCCCCCGGGAGGCCGAGCCTTCCACTTCGATCACGATGGCGACCGCTGCGGTCAGTGAGCCAGGCTCATCTCCAACAAAACCGAGTGCTCCCCCTCGCCGGCCGCTTACCCGATTACTGGTTCAGGATCATGCCGCCTGCACGCTACGCTGGGGCGATATTCGGATCGCAGCTGATGGCAGCCTGTCGCTCGATCCGCTTGAAGTCATCCCGGGCTTCCCGATGCTCGATCAGGACAAGCAAAACCTGGTACAAATGGAAGCAATCGGGGAACGGATCCTGTGCGGCGTCCGGGATAAGGAGGACGGCGAGTTCGGCAGCGGCTGGGTGATGCTGACCTCAGGCGTTCGCTACGTCGATCATGGCGATCATGGCCACTGGATTTTCCGCCGGAAGCCGCGAGTGCTCGATCATCGGATTGATGCCAATCAAGGCAACCCTGCGCACTTGTATGTTTATCAGCAACGGTTTTATCTGGCGAACGATCTCAAGAAAGGATACAGCGAGTTCGTACCCGAGCGCTGGTCGCTGACGTCCGAGGTTCGGGGCGAGCCCCGGTTCATTCCCGGTGGAGGCAATCACATCACCTTAGCCGTGGCCGGAGAGCCGCCGCAAGTCGGTTACGGCACCTGGATCGATGGTGGCGGCCCGAATGCAGGGCGGGTCGATGTCAGCCGGCTTCCTGCGGACACGACGCCGCCGAGTATCGCTTACAGCTTCAAACTATCCAGCGGCGTCATTCACGGTGCCACCACCGCAGCCGGCAAAGTCTTCTTCGCCCCCAATCAGGGAATTGACTGGGTCTCAGCCGATCTGACGGTCAGTCAATCCGCCAAGACGATCAAAATCCAGCATATCGACCTGGGTAAATCCGGGGAAAAGCCGCGTCGGACCGGGGCGTTTACCGTCCATGCGAATCATGTTTTCTGTGTGACCGGTTCCGGACCCGATGCCCAGCTTGTGTTTTTCGATGCCCGGGAAAATCATCCGCAGCCGACTTTCCTGTCCCTTGCCGCTGCCGGGGGCTTGAAACCGGTGCCGCCAATCATCGTGGCTCCGCCAAATCAATCACCGCTCGCTCTGATTTTCCTCGATCGCGATGGCAGCACGGAAGCGATGGATACCCTGCAAATCGTGGCCCTCGATCCGAATCGCGACGGGAACTTCACGGATGCGCGAATCGATGCCACGCTTGCGGTCGGCAAAAGCGCGGTCAGCGGCCATTATGGCCACCACGATGCCGCCGCCGATGCCAACGGTGAATTTGCGTTCATCACAAATCCCGGGTCAGCAACTATTAGCGCTCTCGATTTGAAACGCAAAGTGATTGTCGCTGAATTCACCGTCCCGGGGATGCCAACCCACTTGATTGCAGCCGGGGGGCGAGAAACCGATGATTAATGGAGACTGTGTCGTGCCGCAAGGTTTCCGTGACATTCAGGCTCAGGATCGGTTCTGTTAGAGAATCAGACAATTTTCGGGAATGCTGGCTTGCTAACTGGGGAGTTTCAATCCAGTTGCGATTTTCCCTCGTGATTCGACAAACTACCCGGTTAACTTTCGGAAAAAGAGGTTAACCGGGTTCATGGTAATTTTCGATGACAGCGAATCGATTCCGACGCCCGAAGAATGCATCTGCCGTTACTTGGTGTTTGCGGGCTGAAGGGGAACAGGTGCCGGTTCCAGCTCGATGGGTTGCCGTTTGATCGGTGGGGCAACCTGCGGAACCGCAACCGGCGGCACTGCGGGAACAATTTCGGGCTCCACCCCGATTCCGTTAGCGCCCCCCTTCGGAGCAATTTGAATCCGTTTCACACCAGGAGCAGGTGCGGGAAGAGGGGCTACATTGCCCGGAACCGGAGCCGGCAAGGGTCGAACTTCAACTGGTCCCGGATTGAGTCGAAGATCAGGGGCAACCTTATAACCGGGTGGCAAATTAGCGAATTCCGGCGACACGAGAACCAGCACATCATCCCGAAATATCTTCAAGAAGGCGGGGTTCACTTTTTGACCGTCCCCACTGACGACAACGATGCCGCCGTTTGCGAGTTTTTCCAGGATCTCTTTACGATCCAAACTTTTGCCATCGACTGTGTAACCCGTCAGGTCTTTGACGTCAGCAAGTTCCACTTGTTGAACGGTTTGATACGGAACGCTCCGCTCAATTTGCTGCACATTCCGGCCATTCCCAGCAACGGCTTTCACTGTCCGATTCTGGGTGCGAATGACTTGCAGCCTGATTTTGCCATCCGCATCTGGTTTGAGTTCTAAAATCTGAGGTGGTACGCTGCTGGAGGTATCCTGGGCAGCGGGAAGTGGAGCGGACGGGCTGGACAAGGCCAACGCAATCGTGAGGGGTACCAACATAGTGTCTATCTCCGCGAATGAGAAACGATCGGGCGAATTTAGAGTAGCTCACCACAACAACGAGAGAGCCAGCGAAAAAGTTTGAACCTTCTCGAGAAAAACATGAATTTCGCCCAAAACCAAAAGGTTGGCTGGACTATTGCCGAATCACGTCTGCCCCAACTGATATTTTCCCTACCAGGACGAACCAATTATGGCGTACTGTCGCTTGTGACTTCCCCGATTGCTAAAGATTAATTCTTTGAATGTCGCTCTTAAACACGAAACCAGCCGAACTTAAGTTCCCGTTCGTTCAAACAGTTGCCGGTGAATGATGCGGCGTCGCGTGAAGCGTCACGCAAGGAACCATTACTGTGGAAGCCTGGATTCGGTTAGCGGTCTCTCTCCGGAGCAATTTGAATCCGATTCACACCCGGAGCGGGAAGCGGTGCGACATTATCCGGAACCGGGGCCGGCAACGGTTGCACTTCGAGATCTCCCGGATTTAGCCGGACTCCGCGTGGCACATATTTTGTTTGCTCAAAATTAAATTCCGGAGAGATTAAGACGATAACATCGTCGCGAAACAATTTCAAATAATCAGGATTTACCTTGAGACCATCGCCGCAGACGACGACGATGCCGCCCTTGGCGAGTTTCTCCAATATCTCTTTGCGATCCAGGGATTTTCCGCCGACCGTATATCCAGTCAGATCTTTGACGTCAGCAAGTTCGACAAATTCAATGTTCCATATCCATCTTTTAATATTCCTTTTGTTGGGGGCAGGAGTTCCAAGCTCCGCATACTGACCGCCACGCACGATCTGCAACTTAATTTTGCCATTTTCATCGGGTTCGAGTTTTAGTATTCGTGGCGGAATGTTGCTCAAAGGTTCCTGAGTTGCGGGAACTGGTGCAAGTGAGCTCGTCATCGTTACAGCAAGCATGAAGGGTAACATCATCGAGACTGACTCCACGTATAAGAAACCATTAGGGGAATTGTCTTGTCATTGCAACAACGAGAGAGCCAGCGAAAAAGTTTGAACCTTCTCGAGAAAAACATGAATTTCAACTTCGAGCCGCAACCAAATGACTGAAGAATTGCTGAGTCGATGCTTCCCAGGTGTAGTTTTGCGCTTCACGGACGCAGGAATCCCGGCGTCCGGTGGCTTGTGCCATCGCGATCGCGATTGCCAAATCGTCATGCAATGCACCGAGTTCAGGATGCGTGATGATGTCCACGGGGCCAGTCACTGGGTAAGCGGCGACAGGCACTCCGGAGGCTAGCGCTTCAATCAGCACGATTCCGAAGGTGTCGGTACGCGAAGGAAACACAAACAGATCGGCGAAGGCAAAACATTCAGCAAGGGCTTCACCTTTGCGGTAACCTAAAAATTTTGCCTCGGGATATCGCCGTTCGAGCTCAGTTCGGTACGGGCCATCCCCGACGATCACCTTGGTTCCAGGGGTACGCACCGCCAAAAAATCATCCAGCCCTTTCTCTTTTGAAACTCGGCCGACGTAGAGCAAAACCGGCCTGGGCCAGTCAAGTGCGGTCGGCCGAGGCCGTGGGTGAAAAAGCCGAAGATCCACCCCTCGCGACCAGCGCCGGATCGGTGCAACAAATCCTCGGCGTTGCAATTCCGCTTCGAGACTCGGTGTCGCGATCAGCAACCGCTGCGATCGGCGGTGAAACCAGCGGAGGAAGGCATACGTCCCGGATTCGGGGATTCCCGCCAATTGCCGTAAATATTCGGGAAAGCGAGTGTGATACGAAGTCGTATAGTTCCAGCCCTGGTGCCGACAAAATTGCCGAACCCCCAAGCCGATCGGGCCTTCTGTAGCAATATGAATATGATCGGGCCGCGCTTGGCGAACCCGTCGATATAATTGGGCTGGTTGTGCCAAGCCGACCCGAATCTCGGGGTAAAAGGGAACGGGTACGGTTCGAAATTCGCTGGGCTCAATAACTTCGACATGATGGCCAAACTGACGGAGTGTCGCAGCGGTGGTGTCCAGAGTTCGAACCACCCCGTTCACTTGCGGATGCCAAGCATCTGTTGCGATCAAAATCCGCGCCATAAGGGAATTTTATGCCAACGGAACCGGATAAACGACAATTCCGAGCATGGAAACGGATTCTCAAGCGGGCTGGAAGCAAACACCGCCGACACGTGTTGAAACGCGATCTTGCGGAAAATCCGGAAGAAGCTGCCGACAGTATTGAGACGCTGGGGCGATACCGCTCCGCCAACCTGAACGGTTTCGATCGTGATGCGACCCGCCGTCGGGATGGCTGAGTCGATTACGCAGCCAGGTTTTGTCATTGCTCCCTTGCAGGTCGGAGCCCAAGATGACCGTGCCCGAGAATATTCGCCCGTTCACCGTGTCTCGATTGAATACGGCAATTAAAGCCCGGCTGGAAGAATTTTTCCCGACAGTCTGGGTCACCGGAGAAATCTCGAACTTCACCCGTGCCCAGTCAGGGCATCTGTATTTTAGCCTGATCGAGATAGAGCCGGCCTCGCAGATCCCCTGTTGTCTGTGGCGTTCAATTGCGTTGCGTCTGAATTTTGAACCTCGCAACGGCATGGAAGTCATTCTTCGAGCTGAATTGAGTGTTTACTTGCCACGGGGTGAATATCAACTGATTGTTCAGGAACTGCATCCGAAGGGGATCGGAGCCGCAGAACTGGCTTTGCGTCAACTCAAGGAAAAGTTGCTGAGAAAGGGGTATTTCGATCCGAGGCGAAAGCGTCCGTTGCCACACTATCCCCGAAGGATTGCTCTGATCGCCAGCCCGACAGGAGCAGCGATTCGGGACATGCTGGAACTGCTCGGGAAACGCTGGCCAGTTGCCGAGGCTATTGTTCGGCCAAGTCGGGTTCAGGGTGACGGGGCCGCTGAAGAACTTGCCACCGCGATACGGCAACTGAGCTGGTTACATCACCAAGGGAGCTTGCCGCTTGATGCGATTGTCCTCGGTCGGGGCGGCGGTTCTTCCGAAGATCTCGCGGCATTCAATGAGGAAATCGTCGCCGATGCCATCTATGAATCCAGCGTGCCCGTCGTCTCGGCCGTCGGCCACGAAATCGATGTCAGTATCGCTGATCTTGTTGCCGATGCCCGGGCATTGACACCTTCCGAAGCGATCACGAAACTTTGCCCCGATCGAAAGACGTTCAACGAGGAATTACTGTCGTTTGAGGCCCGGCTCCGTGAAACGATCAATTATCGGTTAGTTCTCGCTCGCCAACGGCTCGACAAATTCACCGACCGACCCGCGTTTCGTAAACCGTTTGATCGGCTCCGAGAACTGGAGCAAAAACTCGACGACACCAGTCTCCGCTTACAGCGGGCCATGGCCTGGCGATTTCGACTCGCCCGCGATCAGGTCAATACCTTGGCTCAGCAACTGGAAAGTCTGAGCCCCTTGAATGTGCTCCATCGAGGTTATACCCTCACACAGAAGCCAGGGAGTGAACAATTGCTCCGAAGTGCGACCGATGTCCAAGTTGGCGATTTACTTCGGACTCGATTAGCCTCGGGACAGATTTTCAGTCGGGTGGAAGCGGTTGCCCCCGGCGACCATGCTCAGCTTTCAACCTCGGGGGCGAGTTGATGCCGAATGATCCCCTTACCTTTGAACAAGCCGTTTCCGAACTCGAACGCATCCTTCGAGATCTGGAAGATGGCAACACAACTCTCGAAGAGGCTCTCGCTCGTTATGAACGTGGGGTCGGCTTGCTCCGCCATTGCTATCGCCAATTGCAGAATGCGGAGCAAAAAATCCAGCAACTCACCGGGATCAGCGAAGAGGGCAAACCGCTATTGCGGCCATTTGAACATATTTCCGCGGTGGAACGGGTCCAGCGTCAACCCGGCTCGGATTACGACCGCGGCCGACCCGGCAATTCTGGGTAATTGCTCCGGGAAAGGCACTCCCCCAGGTTTATTCACCCTTCTCCGACTGATTCATTGCAATACCATGATTCGAATTGAATTGCTTGAAATTGTCCCAGTCCCGCCACGATGATTCATTCGTAGATCGGATAGAAAGTCCCGAAAGCCGCTTCGCAAAAGACACCCGGGTCGTTGAATCGACGATTCTGATTGAGAGCGGAAATCGCCGTCATCTCGGCATCGTGTAAACTCCAGTCAAAAATCGCCAAGTTTTCTGCCAACCGCTCGGGGCGTGCCGTCTTCGGGATCACCGCCGTCCCGCGTTGGACCCCCCAGCGAAGCAGTACCTGGGCCGGAGTTCGACCATGCCGCCCTGCGATTTCCAGGATCAGCGGATGAATAAGTAGCGATTCCTCGGGACGTGCCATCCCCAGCGGGAGGTAAGATGGGGCGCCCAGTGGCGAGAAACCGGTCACGGCAATCTGTTGTTCTCGGCAAAAACGCAAAAGCTTGTCCTGAGTCAACAACGGGTGCAGTTCCACCTGCAAAACTGCCGGGGGTATCTCGGCCGTCGCCAGAAGCTCCCGTAATAAGGCGATCGGCACATTCGAAACACCGATCGATCGTGTCAGCCCGGCACGATACAACTCTTCCATTCCGGCCCAGGTTTCCCGGAGCGAAATCGCTACCGGTTCCATCCGCGGATTCAACTGGGAAGGATCGTACAGCCAGCCTGGCGGATACCGCTGTTCCAACGGGACAAACTTCAGTGCAATCGGAAAATGCACCAGGTACAGATCAAAATCATCCAGGCCAAGATCGCTTAAGCTTCGTTTTGCTGCCAAGCCGACATGCTCTCGAGCGTGGTAGGTATTCCACAACTTCGAGGTAATCCACAATTCCTCGCGGCGGCAGAGTCCCTCGCCCAAGGCTTGGCGGATTCCGGCCCCCACTTCCCGCTCATTACCATAATCACACGCCGAGTCGATGTGGCGGTAACCGAGTGCAATCGCGCTGCGAACTACTTCTGTCGCCCGATCGTTCGGCAATTTCCAGCAACCCAGCCCCAGAGCCGGCAGCCCCCGGCCATCGCGAAGAGGAATCATCGGGGTCATCATCGCTGCTCCGAAAGATTTTCGGCAACCCGGTGGGTCGTCAGAGTGTGCCTGCCGATGTCCTTTGAACTGGGTGTGTCTGACTCAAAAGGGCATCCACTTAGCAGGCATACACCGAGGATATGAACCTTCAAGCGGGCCATCGCTACCAAGAAACGATCTTGGCATCGATAGCGGAGACTGTGGTGATTCGATTCGCGGATGGCGATAACAGCACGTCACAAAGGATTCTCTGCGGCCGGCGCCGAGGCAGGACGCGGCCCAATCGGAACTTGTGGAATGGCGATTTGCGGACCAGCACTTGGCTCCGCGATCCAGTCATACTCATTGCATTCCAGTGCCAAAAGGGTCGTACCGATTGCGAGTGCGATGACCGTCAACAGCAGCATGCCAATGTAGACGTCGTTACGGGGAGGGGCTGTCATTAACCCGCGATTGCGCCGACGTGCCATCACCAGACTCCTCGTAGATCCTTGTTAACTGGTCGACGATCATGAACGATCTCGAACATTCGGGCAAAAATTATCGACCCGCGGGAACTTGAGCCGATGCGCCAAGTTCGGGGATCGATGCCGACGGCTGCGGAATCGTTGCTGAAAGCGACTCAAAATCGAGATACAACAAGACCCCGGCTATGACCAAACTGAGAAAGGACAATGCCAGCAGACCCGTGTAGGCATTATTCCTCACCCGCGGTTTGGCGGGCTGCCAATCTTCGTCGTCGGCATAATCCTCTTCGTCGTCGTCCCTTGGACGGGAGCGTTTCCGAGCCATGCATGAACTCCTCAAGGATGGTCCAGAATTCGATCGATTTGCCGAAACGCCAGCAACAATTATTCATTCCGAGCCACCGGTTCAATACGAAGTCAGTTCGTCACCGGGCTGGGGATACCCGGACGGTGTGAGTGAGCTTCCCTGCGCTGGGATGAACCGGCCGACGGCTTCTTTCGGGTCGACTTGGATGACGACCACCCGTCCTAAATATTTCGGTTCCGGCTGCAGGCGATAAACCTTTAGCGTGGCATTCTTTTGCAGACCAGCATCAAGTCCCGGGGTGAATGCCACATATCCATCCTGATAGGTACGAACCGTTCCACGAAATCCTTCGGGTGCGGCCGCTCGCAATTCTCCCGGCAAAGTGGGTCGGCCACCAGTCTTATACTGCTGAATCAAGTCGGTTGCCCGCCGAAGGTCGACTTCCAGTTGATTGGCACGTTTCACTTGTGCGTTCGCTTCGATTTCTGCTTGCTCTTTCGCCGTGATGGCAATTTCTCGTTGCTTGACCAGATTGTTATTTTCTTCCAGCAGTCGCGTCACTTCGCGGCTCAAATCATCCACTTGTTTTTGGAGA